>Ga0187886_1000750_pt1 | contig 35308 bp, 38 predicted proteins | sample June2016WEW_20_1_FD_133001 | JGI IMG/M metagenome (GOLD analysis project Ga0187886, IMG submission 133001) | Peatland microbial communities from SPRUCE experiment site at the Marcell Experimental Forest, Minnesota, USA - June2016WEW_20_150 | ecosystem: Environmental > Terrestrial > Soil >...
CCAAACAAAAGATATCAAGTCTTAAGAAAAAAGTATGGCATTGAAGAAAAAACAAAACAAAACTAATGAAAACAAAACGCAGGTTCTTATAGTTGATGACCATCCTGTAATAAGGGATGGCCTGGCCACTATTATCAATCACGAACGAGACATGAATGTATGCGGCCAGGCTGACGATGCTCATCAAGCCCTAAAAGCCGTTACTGAATTGAAACCTGATGTCGTTATTGCGGACATATCCTTAAAGAGTTCGGATGGCATTGAACTGACAAAGAGTATCAAGGCAAGATACCCAAGATTGCCTGTCATTGTTTTTTCCGTTCATGACGAATCCATATATGCCGAACGTGCTCTTCGAGCAGGCGCACATGCTTATATGATGAAGGACGTGGTCTCTGAAAATATTGTGAAGGCGATTCGCACAGTTTTAAACGGCGAGATATTCATTAGTGAAAAAATTTCAAAGAAGTTTCTCCACAAAATTGCAGGTGATAAGGCTGGTACAACCAAAACACTAATAGAGGGTCTCAGCGACCGTGAATTAGAAATTTTCCGTCTGATTGGCGAAGGTTATAAGCCTTCCCAGATAGCCAAGCAACTCCACCTGAGTATAAAAACAATCGAGACTTATCGTGCTCGCATTAAGGAAAAGCTAAATTTAGCCGATGCTGCTGAACTTCTCCGGTATTCCATAAAATGGGCAAAGAGTCAGAACGGAAAGTGATTTTCCCCTAATTCGTGGTTCTTCAGATAACCACACTTAACAGAACACTTCTGGAACAGATTTTTTGGTTGTTCAGACTGCTGCTGTGCAAGGTTTAACTTACACAAAGGTAGGTATTTTCACCGACAGCAAAAACAGATGCGCCCCTGATTTACAGGAATTTGACTTATGTTATTATCAGACCAATGTTAATAAGGCCGAAAACAAGGCTTTGCATTAGTAGGCATGGATGCCTTGGAATAGACCGAAAGGCTTCGAAGGAAGGTGGAAGTAGGAAAGTCAGGTTAACAATTTTCCGAGGAGGATAGAAATGCAAATCTTAACTAATAAAGAAGAGAAGAGAACGGTATTGCCTGAATTTGATGCTGGAGACAAGTCAAGTAGAAGTTCTGCGCACAGCTGTCGTTTCCAACGATTTGATGATGCTGATTTTATAGGAGGGTCTGCCGCATTCAGTTCTATTATCGAATTGATAAAAGCCATTGCTGCCCGAAGATGTTCTGTAATAATAACTGGTGAAACCGGTGTCGGCAAGGAAATGGTCGCTAGGCAGATTCACGAGGCCAGCGACCGTGTCGACAAAGTATTTGTTCCTGTTGATTGTACTACACTGACAGGGCAGTTATTTGAAAGTCAGTTGTTCGGTCATACGAAAGGGGCGTTTACAGGTGCTGTTGATAATACGCTCGGGTTTTTCAGAGCGGCGAACGGCGGTACAATTTTTCTTGACGAGATAAGTGAAATGCCGTTTGAACTTCAGGCCAAGTTGCTGCGCGTACTTCAGGAGGGAATGGTAACGCCGCTCGGTTCAACAAAACCGTGCCCTGTGGATGTGAGGATTTTGTGCGCCACCAGTCGTAATCTGTCGGTGATGGTCAAGGAAAGTACATTTCGTGCTGATTTATATTATCGGTTAAACGTGGTTAATCTTGAGATACCGCCTCTTCGCCGGCGCAAAGAGGACATTCTGCCTCTTGCGGAATATTTTTTGGCGAATCAGTCGCTGTTTTATGGGGAACCGCCGAAAGTTTTAAGCTCTGCTGTTAAGAAACTGTTTTTGAATTATTCCTGGCCCGGCAACGTTCGGGAGCTTGCAAATGCCATCGAGCGTGCTTATGTTTTGACGACAGAGGTGGAAATTCAGCCTGTGGTGCTGCCTTTTGAAATTACAGTGGCTGACCCGCCGTCTTATCCGAAACACGAGCTGCCAACTTTCGATGAAGTGAAACGCAGGATTATTACCCAAACCCTCGAATTCACCAGTGGCCGCAAAATGGCGGCGGCCAAGATTCTTGGTATCGAAAGGCGAACACTGAATCGGCTGATTGAGAAGCTGAACATTTCATCGGCGAAGAAGAAAATAGTCGCCTAAAATCAGTTTTTGCGAATTTATTTACAAGTCATCCCAAAACCCTCCGGAGCAGAATGACGATGCAGCCAAGTTGAATCATAGCAAGAAAGTTTTTAAGATGATATTCATAACGAACAACAAGGCGACGAAAGTTTTGAAGCCAGGCAAACAACCGCTCGACCTTCCACCGCTTTCTATATCTCCGCAATACTCGGCCATCCTGGGTGATCGATTTGATACGGTTGTTTTTATGCGGAGCTATCAACTCAACGCCTCGTTCTTCGGCCAAACGTTTATCCAGCGGGTCGCTGTCATATGTCTTGTCGCCAATAACTTTTTGTGGCACGTTCTCAAGAAAACAGGCATCAAGAGTATCGTCAACAAGCTTTATTTCACACGGGCTGGCACTGGTTGCGTCAACGGCGATAGGAAGACCGAAAGCGTCCGTAAGGCCCATAATTTTGGTTCCTTCGCCCCTTTTGGTTTTGCCCACACCATCGCCCCTTTTTTTGCCGGAGCGAAACTGCCATCGATAAAGCCTTCGCTGAGGTCTATGCCGCCACGTTTCTTCAGGTCCTGGGCCAGTGCCGTCAGTATCCTGACAAAGACCCCCGATTTGTTCCACTGCTGGAAATATCGATGGCAGGTGCTTTTCGGCGGATACCGCTCTGGCAAATCCGCCCATTGGGCGCCGGTTCGCAGAATCCAGAGGATGCCGTTGAGGACATCCCTTGTATTTTGCGGCGGCCTGCCGGATTTCCCCGGCTGTGCTTTGGGCTTCGGAATGAACCTTGCAATCCGTTGCCATTGTTCGTTTGTAAGTTCCATAAACCATATATCGGCTCACGTTAGCTCGAAAATCGAGGTTTTGGGATAGGTTGTAGGTATAAAGGAGTCGAAAATGTCGGTTTTAAGTCAACAAAATACTGAGTCGATTGTAATAGCCGAGAGCACAGATATCTCTTTGAATTGGAACGCCGGCAACAAGGCCCGAGAGGGAATGACTGCTCCGGCGTTGCAAAACATTCGCTCACTGCCGCGAGTTTGTAAAAAGAAAATTCTTGAGGTTCGGGAGCAGCTTGTCGAAGGCACATACGACATTGATAAGCGATTGAATGCTGTTCTTGACCGCCTTCTTGAGGACCTTGTCGCATAGTACACCACAGATGATCGTTTTTGTTTAACACCATTGTGAATGGTTCGACTGCACTTACCACCTTTAGCTATTGGTGAATTGGTTAATTGGCCCTATTTTACTACCTTCTAAAAATGATGCTCTTGCAGACATTGCATTAAATATGCGGCACATCTGTCGCCCCACACGCCGGCCCTGGTTTGACTATAAGTTCATTTGCTTCATACTTTGCTCTGTTTATATTAACTGAGATTTCACCGCCATTTAACTGAGAGGGCATAGTCGAGCAATTTCTTAAAGTATGATAAATTCATTAATGGCAATTCTATTTCGCTGCTGGCGAGGATAGTGTCAGTATTAGTCCTATCAAAAACAGGTTCTGATAACATATAAGGGTTGTAAACTGAAGTTGATTTTTGGATTAGCCTTTCGATGCTATTGGGCTTGTGACTGAGAAAGCTGTCAGCTTTTACCAGTTTATAGCGATTTACCCCAAAGAGACGGGAAAATATCTCGCCGAAATCTTTCATAGTTAACGGCACCGGGTTGGTAATATGATAAGTACCGCAAATGCCGCAACTAATGATATAAGAAGAAACTTTCGCAAAGTAATCTACCGGTATAATATTTTTCGTTACGTCAGGTTTGGTTGCGACACGGATACAATTTTTCCCCAAGCGTGGCACAATGAGAGTCAGAACGCGCAGATAATCATACAATGAGGCAAAATGCACAGTCCTTCCATACTGAGAGTCTCCCATAACGATACTTGGCCGCAGAATAACCGTCGGCAGAGAATTCATTTGCGCCCAATTGTGAACGAGCATTTCTGACCTGCATTTTGTGTCCTCGTAAATGTTATTAAAGGATTGGCCGACATCGATTTCATCTTCCTTTACTATGCCAGTTCGTTTACCGGCGATATAAGCGCTGCTGACGTGAACTAATGGAAGAGATAGTTGGCCAGCCAGTTCCAGGACATTAAGTGTACCCTGGACGTTCATCATTTGATGAGATTTACCATCGTCACCTAAAAATTTTGTGCAAGCCGCACAGTGAACGATTTTGGAAATCCGTTTGAGACTCTTCGTGTCCGACTCAAGCCCAAGCTCCTTCTTGCATATGTCACCATGGATTATCTCGATATTATCTTTAAGCTCTCTGCCTCCTGCAATATCGAGTATCCGATTGAGCCGCCTGGCTGCATCTTTGCTGTTCTGGTCTCGCATCAGCGCTAAGATTTTTTTCCCATGCCGCAACAATTCTACGGCAAGCCAGCTTCCAAGGTTACCGGTTATTCCGGTCAATAAAACAGTGTCTTTCGTATTTTTCATATGTTCAAATATTAACCGGGATTTCCCATATACCCCAATAATCAACACTGCTAAGACTTCATATTTCATTAGGTTAATGAACTTCTCCCCGTTAAGCAACAAAAAAGTTATGGAATTTTTGCTAAGTAGAAACACAAAAAGATCCATTGAGTCGCCCATAACTGAATCTCCATAAGTCATTGTAGATTAAAGCGTTATTGCCTGCCGCAGGCGGCCGCACGCCAGGAGAATAAAATAAACGCGGTGCTGTTTATTGATAATCCAACATCGCTCTATTATAATCTATGTTGTTAAGTTTACCTCTGCGGCTAAGACAAGTAACAAAATCAATAATCTGATGGAAGGTGACACAAAATAAAGTTCCAGGCAATTCTATTTGACCTTGATGGCACGTTGCTCGACACGCTTGCCGACCTTGCGAACTCGATGAATGCCGTTCTGACCCGGTTCGGTTTCCCGACCCATCCGACCGACTCCTATCGCTACTTCATAGGCGAGGGCGCGGATTCTCTCGTCAGGAACGTCTTGCCGAAGGACCATCTCGATGATGAAACTGTAAATAAATCCCTCGCTGCCGTGCAGGACGAATATAACAAACACTGGGCCGACAATACAAAACCCTACGCAGGCATCCCTGAATTGCTCTCCGCATTGCAGGAACGGAAAATTCCCAAAGCTGTCCTGTCCAACAAACCGGATGAATTTACGCGAATTATGGTTGAAAAATTACTGCCTGATTGGTCATTTCATATCATCCGTGGAGCTAAGCCGTCAACGCCTAAAAAACCAGACCCCACTGCCGCACTTGATATCGCCAGGGAGCTTCAGATGCCCCCCTGCCGATTTTTATATCTTGGCGACTCAAACATCGATATGCAAACCGCCAACTCTGCCGGTATGTATGCGGCAGGTGCCCTCTGGGGTTTTCGCACTGCCGAAGAACTGCTCGCAAACGGCGCAAAAACCCTCATAGAAAATCCACAAGACGTGCTGAAGTTTTTCAATGACAGTCAGAAAACCTGTCCCCGTCCATCAAATTATTGTTAAGAAACGCGTGTATGGCTGACGTGGCTTTTATGCTTTTTTAAGGATTTCAGCCATTTCGTCCAGGCATTTTTGTAAATCTCGCTGGAAACCAAAAAACCATCGTTATGACTGCCGAAAATCTCGACAAATTCTTTCGGCTCATTCGCAGCCTCATATAGCTCCAAACCAAATTCGAACGGTATAGTCTCATCGTCTCGGCTGTGAATTATCATCACCGGGCAATGAACACCTTTAATATAATCGATTGTTCTGTAGCTAAATCTCGCAAACCACCGCACGGGCATATAAGGGTAAAATTTCCTGCCGATGTCAACGTATGATGTAAAAGTGCTTTCAATAATCAAAGCCCCAACCTTGACTTTACTTGCTAATTTCGCCGCGATACTTCCGCCTAAGGACCTGCCAAAGACAATAATATCATCCGGCGATATCTCTTTTTCTTCGGTCAGCCATTTGTATGCAGCCCTGGCATCCAGATACGTTCCATCTTCGCTGGGTTTGCCCTCGCTGTTGCCGTAGCCGCGATAGTCAAAAATAAAGCAATTCAATCCCATATTATAAAGGATATTTATAGTGTCCAGACAGTGCGTCATATTGCCCCCGTTGCCGTGGCAGAACAGAACCGTCAGCTCCGAGTTCTTAACAGGGATATACCAGCCGCTTAACAGCAGGCCGTCGTAACTTTTGAAAATCACTTTCTCAAAGTCCAGCCCTAACTCTTCCGGCGTATAAGGAACTTCCTGCACAGGACTGTATAAAAACACCGGCTGCATAAAATAGAGCACCAGCCCCAAACTCCAATAGGCAATAAACAACACTACAGCAACGGATATCAGCATCGATCCCATAACAATAATCAATAATCAACAGTATGGTTTGGCCGTATTTTAATTTGCTCATCAATCTAAAACAAGCTACAATTTTAATATGATTAAAAGAAGAAAAACGAAAACTACCAAAGTCGGGCAGGTTTTAATCGGCTCTTCTGCTCCGATTGTCATTCAATCGATGACAAAGGTGCCCACCGTCGATATCGCCCGCGCTGTTATGCAGATAAATCAGCTCGTCCGCACCGGCTGCCGGTTAGTCAGAATCGCCGTCCCAACACGTGCCGACACCGCCGCTTTTGCAAAGATTGTCCAAAAAGTATCTGTCCCCCTAATCGCCGACATCCACTTCAGCGCGGAACGTGCCATTGAGGCAATAGAAGCAGGAGCTGCCAAAATACGGCTGAACCCCGGCAATATAAAGGACCGCGAAAGTATCCATCGAATAATAGACGCCGCCAAAATGCACAAGACCGCCATCCGCATCGGCGTTAACGAAGCGAGCATCAGAGACCTGAAAACTGCGGCTGTCCCGCCTCAAAAACGCACCACTTTGATGTTGAAGGAAATGAAAAGTTACGTTCGGCTGTTCGAAAATCGCAGCTTCACACAATTGGTCCTCAGTGCAAAAAGCAGCGATTGTCTGCGAACCATCGAAATCAACCGCCTCATCGCAAAAACCTTCGACTATCCAATCCACCTCGGCCTGACCCACGCAGGTCTGCCCGAAGATGCCCAAATACCTTCTGCCATTGCACTGGGGACACTGCTCACTGAAGGTATCGGCGACACGGTTAGAGTAAGCGCTGCCGGCAATCCAATTGTGGAAACAAAAATCGCAAAAGAGATTCTAATAGCACTCGGCTTTTACAAACGCTTTACACCGGAGCTGATAGTCTGCCCGACGTGCGCCCGTGCTGAAATTGACGTGGCCAAGCTGGCCCGCCAGGTAAAGAAAATCCTGGCCGGCATTGATAAACCCCTGCGTATCGCCGTGATGGGTTGCATCGTCAATGGCCCCGGCGAAGCCGCCGACGCCGACTTGGCTGTCTGCGCCGCAAAAAATAAGGGCTACATCTACAAATCCGGCAAAAAAATAGCAGTTGTGCCGGAAAACAAAATCATCCCGGCTCTGCTAAAGGAATTGCAAAATCTATAATGCAAATGCACGAGCAACTATCAGACACACTCCAGCAACCATTGAAAGCAACGCTCAAACGATTTTGTGTCGTTGTCGTCTTCGGCATCGCCCTTGCATATATTGAAGCCGCTGTGGTTGTCTATCTGCGAACAATCTTTCACCCTGCCGGCTTCACCTTCCCCCTGACCGAATTTGGTATCAGCCCGCTGTGGAAACAACTTTTACTAACTGAAACCGGCAGAGAGGCCGCCACGCTGGTTTTAATCTTTACCGCCTCCTGCCTGTTTGGCCGAAACCTCCGGCAGCGGTTCGCATTTTTCCTGACCATTTTCGCCGTCTGGGACATCTTCTACTACATCTGGCTGAAAGTCCTCATCGACTGGCCCGCCTCAATTATGGATTGGGACATACTATTTCTAATACCAACCGCATGGGCCGGTCCCGTCCTGGCTCCAATCCTCATCTCGCTTACACTGCTTGCTTTTTCCGTAATAATACTTTACCGCTCCTGTGGTGCCAGAGGTCTCAAACCAACCCCCATTGACTGGCTCGTTTTTATCGTCGCTGCTCTCGTTGTGGTTGCATCTTTCTGCATTGCCGGCCTGCACGCCGCCGAACCCGATTTCAAATCCCATTTCCATTGGCCGTTATTCGCCGCAGGCCACTTATCCGCTATTGCGCTGTTCGCAAAATGCTTTCTGAAGTCTAAATAGTCTCCGAGAATCCGATATCACCGGCTCGCACCCACTTTTGCGATTTTAAGTCTTATTGTTCTCTGATGCGCTGGTTACCGTCGGCCTTTTATACGGTGTCCGCTCTCTGCCGTTCCCCTTCTGCGCAAAACCTTCGAACTTGCCGAAAATCATCTTACCGGCCGAGGTCTGCAGCGAGCTGGTTATGCTAATGACCAGATCTCGCCCAATCTTGTTGCGAGCGCCTTCAACAACAACCATTGTCCCGTCGTCTAAATAACCGATACCCTGCTCTGCCTCTTCGCCTGGCTTTAGAATCCTGACTTCCATAGTCTCACCAGGCAAAGCAATCGTCTTTAGCGAGCTGGCCAAATCGTTTATATTCATTACATCAACCTCACGCACCTGTGCAACCTTGGTGAGGTTATAATCGGTCGTTACCAATCGCCCATTGCAGTTCTTGGTAAAAACCATCAATTTCTGGTCCACGCCTTTGACCTCCTCGACCTCCGGATTGACGCTGTCATCAATCTCCACATCAATAGCAGAATCTGTCTGCATCCTCTTAAGTATATCGAGTCCCCGTCTGCCGCGGTTACGCTTGAGCTTGTCGGCGGAATCCGCTATCAATTGCAGCTCACCGAGAACAAAACGCGGAACAATCAACGGAGCATCAAACAACTTACTCTGATACAAATCTGCTATCCGCCCGTCAATGATTGCCGACGTATCCAGAACCAGCGGCCGCGTCCCCTTAGTCTGTTTGGCAAACTCAACATACGGAACTACAAATCGCACATCGTCCTTGGTCCGCATCACAATACTGATTGTAAGATAACATATACAAATCCCCATTATCCACTTGACTGCCTGTTCCGCTGTCTCACTTAAGCCCAAATGATAAATACTGTTGACCATATCCAGCACCGGTGCCAGCGCCCAGCTGACAAATATCCCCACCAAAAGCCCGAAAAACATTCCCGCCAGCGCAGCTAAAGACTTCTTCGGCGTAAGAACATCAACAAAAAAGGCGACTAATGCCAGCCCCATACTGCTCCAAAGAATCGCATAAAAATTTGCTCTGCCCACCTCCCCGGAAACCTCCTTGGAGCTCAGATTGGCAAGTAAAACCGCGGCAACAATAATGATAAAGATGGCTCTGAAAATCCAAAGTAACATAGCTATAAACCTCCCAAAAATAAAATATGATACCGATTTTTACTTTATAACCTTCAAAATTATACCTTGTATCCAACCTGTTATCAATAATTATGTCTGCGGCCAACCAATATAAATATCGACTTATTTGAGCCGCACCGTTAGCTCCGCTTTTACCGATGGTTCATTCGCCTGTAAAGACCGACTACCCTATGGGAAAGATACTTGAATGTCGCAGGTTGCTGAAAATATATGCCTTTTTATCCGCATTAGGCGGATTAATATTGCGCTGCGATTTTAACTGCCGCTTCTCCCGCCCTTTTCCGGCAGCTTTCACAATCGCAGATACCTACCCCTCTCAAATGAGAAACTCCGGCAAGCTTTTTTGTCTCGATTAACCTCGCCCCTTTTGCCCTCATTTTGCGAAACGCCAGTTTTGCCTCGCGATTGTTAAGCAAACCCACCGCATCAACTACAACACTGACCTTTTTGCCTCGCTGCAGCAGTCCCAGCGCCGTCGCCTTAACAGCGCCTTCGGCGCTGGCGCCGATGAGAACAAAATTATCAGCCCGCACCTCACTGAGCAGTCTCTCTATTCGCGGCTCGTTGAACGCGTCAACGCAGCGCTTATGCAGAACAATCTGCCTGTATCGCTGCAGTATATCTGCCGGCAAATCAGTGCTGCCGTCTGCCGGAAAGCTGGCCCGATTGCTCAGCAATGTGTACCGTATCTTTTTTTGCCCTTCCGTCCCATCAATGCAGTAGCTGACCTCCTTGACGCCGTTACGGCTGGGGTAAACTTCGCAGGTCGAGATTACCCGAACATTGTTGCGTTTGGCCCAGGCCATCACCCTGCGAACATTGGCCAAAACCCTCCTGTGGTTCTTTATACACACCTTACCCCAGGCAAAAAAGAAATCTTTTTGCGTATTGATATCTACCAAAATCCACCTGCGCCGTCTTTTAAGCAGTTGCCGAATCATTTTTTAAACCTTCCCCCCTCTTAAAGTTTAACCTAATTAAGATTAAGTCCTAAAAATAAATACGCACCGGCAGATAATTGAGTTCATATCCTCTTATCGAATACTCTCCGCATCGACTTTACGTGTCCGGCGTAGCTTTAGCGAAGACGGAAGCGAAGTCGGAATCGCAAACAACGCTCAAAAAACAAGTTATACCTTCACCCCAAGCCCCGTTTTCCTGTATAATACCGACACCTAAGCTCGTTATTGCTGTATTTCGTAGGATAACTTTGCCGATGGCCAAAATCTTAAATGACTATCCTTCGGTCGCCCTTAAACCCGAAGATTTGCAGGATAAAATCGATTTTGCACAGATTTTCGGACGCAAAAACCCTGTCCACATCGAAATCGGCTCCGGCAAAGCCGCCTTCCTGCTTAACCAGGCCAAGGCCCAGCCGGACGTCAATTTCCTCGGCATCGAGTGGGCCCGCAAATACTACCGTTACGCCGTTGACCGCATCGGGCGATGGGCGCTGAAAAATGTCCGAATAATTCGCACCGACGCCGTGCATTTTTTAATCAATTTCGTTCCGGATAGCTCCGTGGAATGTTTCCATATCTACTTCCCCGACCCCTGGCCGAAGAAACGCCACCACAAAAGACGCTTCATTGTCCCCGCAAACCTCGAACATCTCCTCCGCTGCCTTGTCCCCGCTGGAACTATCAGAATCGCTACCGACCACGCTGAGTATTTCGAACAAATCCAGAAAGTCCTGACTGCTTTCAGTGGCCGTCTGGAAAAAATCGAATTCTTCCCCACCGCCGGTGCCGGCCAGAGCGAATGGGTCGGCTCGAACTTCGAAAGAAAATACCTAAAAGAAAACCGCCCCATCTACACCACCGCCGTAAGAAAAAAGTGAACTGTCACGGAAAAAACTAATGTCGCAGGAACAAACTGCCCGGCAATTGTCTTATCAGCCCCTTTAGCCGCAGCGATATCAACCCGGCGTTAATACCGCCCGGCGTCAAATTCGTCCCCGCGATTATCTGCTCTATATGCAACGGCTCTTTTGTAAGGCAATCATAAATCGTCTTTTCATCTATACTCAAATTCAACTGGCTGACATCAAACAAGGGTTTTTCAAGCATTTCAGACGCTTTTGCCGCTGCGGCAGTTACGTGGCTTTGCAGCCGCTCGCCGATATAGCCGAGCGCCTCCATCACATCCTCCACGGATTCGACTAACTTGGCCCCCTGTTTTATCAATTGATGAGTGCCTTTACTCAACGGCGAATCAATCTTCCCCGGCACCGCCATTACTTCCCGATTATTTTCAAGCGCCGCTGCGGCGGTAATTAGTGCGCCGGATTTCGGGGCGGCCTCGATAACAATTGTCCCAAGCGACAGGCCTGCTATGATTCTATTGCGAGGCGGAAAGTTTTCAGCCAGCGGCTCATACCGCAATGGCAATTCGCTGATACAGGCGCCGCAGTCAGATATAAGCTCAAACAGCTTTTTGTTTTCCGGCGGAAAGATATTTGCCAGCCCGCAGCCCTGCACAGCGATTGTGCGTCCGCCGGCTGACAGCGCACCCTGGTGTGCTGCGGTATCTATGCCGCGAGCCATTCCGGAACAAATAGTAAAGCCCGCTGAGCTTAAAAAATGAGCAAATTGAGAAGATTGCTCCTGGCCATACAAACTGCATCGCCGGCAGCCAACTATCGAAATGGCTAAATTGTCCGCGGCAGTTAAACTCCCTTTTATGTAAAGAATCGGCGGCGGGTCGTAAATCTGCTTCAACAAAGAGGGATATCGCTCATCGTCAAGATTGATTATCCATACGCCGAGCTTGTCGGCCAGCTCCAGCTCGGCTGCGATATCGAATTTGTTACGTGTTGCGGCAATTTGCTCAGCGGTCTTAAAACCTATTCCATCTACCTCAGCCAGTTCGCTGACCGAGGCGCCCAAAGCGCGGTCCGGCGAGCCGAAATGTTTTATAAGCTTGGCAAAAGTAACCGGGCCGACGTTATCAGCCCTGATTAATTTGAGCCATTTTTCGATATCAACGGAATTTTGCTCAACTTTCGACATTTATTAGCGGGAGTTTATCCAAGTGAAAACCAGAAATCAAGTCCGAAGTCTTGCACTTCGCGGTATTGTCCCCCCACGCAAGCCGGTAACGACTGTAACGGCTAAAGCAATTGTGCCGCCGGATAAAACAGTAAAAAGCCCGGAAAATTAATACAATCGCCAATGAATTTGACCGATTAAATAAAATGAAAAGCTAAAAATTAGGCACTAACGACGTTTTTAAGGGAATGTCAAAATAAAAACTGGAAAAGGTTTTACGATAATTGAGCTGATGCTGACTATTCTCATCGTCAGCATCCTCGCCGCTGTGGCGATTCCGATTATGCGAGGCGAGATCGATTTGGCCCGATGGTCGGAAGGAAAGGGAATTATGGGCACCCTGGCAGTGGCCATACGTACCTATGCCGCTGAAAAAGGAGAATCAGGCAACTACGGAACAGACCGGCCGAGTATAGCTGAATTGGGATTTACCGGTTCCGAATTCACCGGAACATATTTCACTACAAGCAATTTCTCCTGGGTTACCTCCTTTAGCAATACTGCAGACCCACCTTTGACTTTTACGATTACAACTGACAATGTAGGCACGGGAATTTTTACCCCTTCTCAAATTACGCTGGACCATACCGGCAAGTGGACGGTAACACCGTAAACTTTACTGCCCGTCATTGCGACGCCCGAAGGCCGGGCGTTTGTATTTAGCCCACGGTTTCATCCTGGGGTGCATAAGTTTACCCCGTGGGATGCTTGCCCTATGAGATATGAAATTATCTCTTCGGGGCGCTGTTTGCTATCCCATCGGGGCAAGGATTGCTTCTTCCTTACTTTACTTCGAGAGAGTTATTTGCTTCACAGGATAAGATTGACGGCGTTCGGGGGTTCAAATCTCTATGCGATAATATGGTCGATATCTAATACCGTTAGTTTCCCATCGCCGTCTATATCCCCGCCGTCCAGCGTCCCCGCACACAAATGGCAGTTGTAAATCGTCTTAAGATATTTCTTCTCTAACAATGGCGGTATCAGGTCATAGAATTTCCGTTCCGCTGGAAATTTGCCTTTGAAGAATTGATACAGTCCTTTTGCCGACTTCATCGAGTTGCACCTCCCGCACGCCCATATCTGGTTATGTATCCCCTGTATGGTTTCGCACGTCTCGCACTCTTGTTTAACTCTCAGCGACCTCGGCACGATGTGTTCCCAGTGTAAATTACTTTCCGCCCCGCAATATATGCACCGCTTCTCTGCTTCAACAAATTGCTTGTCTTCTCGCGTTATCTCCGACCATGATATTGCACCGCTCTTTAGTTCGCGAAACTTGTTTTTGATTAATCCGTATGATTGCGCCTTTGCCTCTTTCCCATCTGCCGCCCCAAACGCCCTTCGTACAATTATCTTGGCGTACTGATAGTAAATTAAATCTTGGATTGTTTTGACGTCCCTATCGGGCATTTTTCAAAGTTTACTCGATTAATTAAGAATTAAGAACTCAAAATTATATCTTATTCAGCGGTTTCAACCCATATCTGATTTTGGCTCAATCCGTTTTGACTCATAAAAATCAAAACCTTTAATTGTTGGGCACCAATAGTTTCTCTCCCTTCGAAGTAAACCTAAATTTACGAATTTCTTTAACATTTCATAGTATCTCTCATTCTCTTTAGTCTGGTGGGATGTTAAAAAATTCATATATACCTTCTTTTCATAAGGATCGCTCATAATTTCAGAAAAATATTTAGCTTCTTCGTGGGAAAGATCTATATTACTCAGCGAGACATCTGAATATTCTTCTGATGCTGCTTTTTCAAAAAGTGAGTTTTGAATCCATACTATCTCTCTTTGAGATGCGCTTATATCATGAAGCTGCTTTTCTATTTCACCTAGATGACTCTCGATTTTTTTAATTGGATCCTCAGGCCTTGCAGATCCTGTCCCTTTCAAGAACCCCAACGAAAGAACAGAAATTTCATTATACTTTTCGTTTAGAGGATTTTCATAGGAAATCTTTATTTGAAAATTAGTTTCAGAATATTTTTTCAGGAATTCCCATGAAAGACCAATAAAATCTTTAAGTTCCCTGTCAGGGGGAAGGAAGGGTATTTTATTTTGAAGAAAAGATGTTATTTCATTTTCTTTCCCAAGTGTCTTAAATAACTCTGGTTCCGATTTAATTACTATATTTAATGCCGGAAGTTTTCCTATATTTTTTACTACTGCATGAATGCAACTATCATTTGTAATTATAAGATCAAAAATAACATAAGGCCGATTTCTTTCTTTTTCAAAAATCACAGACTGCCCTATCGCCACTCGTGCAAGTTTATTAGAACGAGCAATAAAAATAACCGTTATAATACTCGATAATACATAAACAGAAGTTAATAATGTTAATAACGCACCTTGATTTTGGTTAAGATAATTTAAGAATTGTCCAATTGTCATAATTTAGCTCTGAATATCTGTTTTGATTATAAAGGTATTTAACTGATAGTATTTCTTTTCACTATTTTCATTGTTGCTTTCGATGTTTGCTAAAATTCTATCGCTTTTTCTCTTCAAACTCAACTGATTTTACCAACCGACCGTTGACTAATCTCCCTTCGGCCTTCGCCCTTTTTTCAGTTTTTCCTAACCTCGAAAACTCCGAGGCAATTGACAAAAGTCTCAATTGTCAATCGCAAGTGCCTCGCCAGAACGCTTTCGTGGTGCTAACTTGGAAAGCTTAGTTCGAGAGAGTATATCTTTTGTCTTGAAATGATTGATTGATTTTTTCCCCGCCAATTCTTATTTCATAATCCACATGGGCAAATATATGCGGTTGTCCCTAATTTCCCTCATCTTCACCCTTTAATAAATTTATATCAGTTCTTGGTTTAGATTTCATTTCCTGTCCCATAGATTCAGATGCTCTATGTTTTATTTTTTTATCTTCTGAAAGCAATTTAACGAGTTTCTCTGATGAGTACCTTATTAGTTTGTCATCATTCCTCCAAATAAAATCCTTATCTTGTGAGACCGCTATACATACACTTTCGTTTGCCACATGGAAATTAAAAAATGCGACTTCATGCCTTTGGGCTTCTCTGATTACAGGAGACTCTTTAAAATCTAACATAAGACATTTTGAAGAACTCAGAGGGAAGTATATTTCCGCTTCAGAATCTTCTATCCACTTTTTTCTTTCTTTACTATTCGTCATTACCACAAAAGGCTTATCGGATGTAATATACTTTGCTGAGGAATAAACAGGTATATAAAGGAGATTGAAATTTAACTCAAAAAATACATCTTCAAACATTGCAGCAGTTAGCATCATTTCTTTAACATAGTAAGTCCTGGCAATATTAGCAGTTACCTTAAAATTATGACGCATCTCCTTCGCCTTTTCAAAGGACATGTCACTCTTCTCACCATATTCTTTTTTGACCTTTTCCATTGTCTTATTATAGAGGTCTTCATCTGTCATTAGTTTATCAAACTGCTCTATAAAAAGATGTTCACATACTTCCAGATATATTTGTCTAAACCACAATCCCCTAGTGTACATAAGGGCAAGATAACTACATAATATCCTTTTTTCTTCATTCTCTGGGATACACCTTTTATCAACAATTTTTTCAATTATAGGATTTGCTTTTCCTTCGAAAAGAGCTAGAAATTTATGTTCAATAGAATCATCAAGCTTGTTATCAATTGTTTGAACAGTATAAAAATCATCAATGCATGCAGCATCTTTAATATTATTGACGTAAGATTTACCTAATTGGAAATTATGCACATAAACCTGCTCTTCATTTGAAAATCTTTTCAAATATGACTGTGGTAAAAAATGCTGCCTTTTTGTTCTTTTAGCCATCTTACACCTTCTTTGACCTCACCCCACGGAAACTAACCACTAACCCCGCGATGCTTAAAATTTGCATTAATTTTTGTCCGAAAATTCCTCTAACTCAAAACTAAGAACCCAAAACTAAAAACTAAAATCTATCGCTGTTGCTCAATCAATTCTACCCTCAAATCTCCCAATCCGTCAAACCAAAAAAGCGTGTTAATTTAGGCAAACTTTGGCTGATTTTTCTATGAATTACGAACTAAAAATTCTCTGCGAACTCTGTGTTCTCTGTGGCTAATTAAAAATCAATCAAATGCGCAGGGGGGGTAAAAAATTGTCGAATATTTTCCAATATTTTCAAACGTTTCTATACATTTTTCCAAATCTTTCGCAATTTTTCTCACTTTTTCAACCGTTTCAAACACGAACTTGCGCGTTTGGTGCTATCACATCTTACCCAAACTTCCTCTTTTAACACAATTTCTATTGCAATCAGCCCTCTCAAGCCGAAAATAAACTCTGGGAAACCCCTTTTAGTTTGTATAACCGGTTTTGCTTAACTATTGGACAGACAAGTGCTTACAACAACAGAAAACAATTCGCTCCCCTCTTATATCGCAATGGTCGTTGTTCTTTTAATGGCCGTCGGCACGGTTTTTGTCTTCTCCGCCGGCGTTAACATCGGTCAGGACATCGACTTACAAAGATTTTATGATTTCCCCACCTTGCGTCAGCTCCTGTTTTTCCCCCTGGCCTGTGTGCTTCTTTACGCCGCCTCTTATTTCAATTATCGCAAACTTGCCTTCACCGCCGGCTTTTTTTACTCCCCCCTTCCATACCTGTTAGTCATTAGTATAGCGTTACTTATACTCGTTTTGTTCCCGCAGTTCGGTGCCGAAATTAATCAGGCCCGCCGCTGGTTCAGAATTCCCGCTGGGCCAATAACGATAAGTTTTCAGCCCTCCGAGCTGGCAAAATGGACTCTTATCTTTTTCCTTGCTGCATTTTGCGATAAGTTCGGCGATAGCATAAAGTTATACTGGAAAAGCTTTGTCCCGCTTTGCATAGTCATAGCCGTAGTAGTTGGATTGATAATCCCCGAAGATTTAGGCACAGCGGTATTTATAGCACTTTTGAGTTTTCTGATATTGATAATCGCCGGTGCACGCTGGTGGCATATTCTGACCCCCTTACCATTCGGCATAGCCGCCTTTTGCTTCGTTCTAATTCATTCTCCTGCCCGGCTGCTGCGCATCACCGCTTTTCTGAACCCACAGGGATTGGCTGATTCGGCTAATTATCAGTCAACTCAGTCGCTAATTGCCCTCGGCTCCGGTGGGCTGTGGGGCAAAGGACTGGGCAGAGGAATCTGTAAATATGGTCATTTGCCGGAAGATACAACAGATTTTATATTTGCTATTATAGGCGAAGAGCTCGGCTTTGTTGGAACCGCGGTAGTAATTGGATTATTCATTATTTTTGTTTGGCTGGGAATTCTGGTGGTTGTGCGATGCCGGGACCGTTTCGGCCAGCTATTGGCCGCTGGAATCGTTTTGGCAATAGGTATTCAGGCGGCGCTGAACATCGGCGTGGTAACGGTTGTGCTGCCGACAAAGGGCATACCTTTGCCGTTTGTAAGTGCCGGCGGAACCAGTATGTTGCTCTCGGCTGTTGCGGTTGGCGTGTTGCTCAATATAGCCAAACAATCCGCTAAAACACCCCTCGGAGATGAAGAATAATGGGCGCAAAATGTTTTTTCTTTGCCGGCGGCGGGACAGGCGGACATATCTACCCCGCTATTGCAATAGCGGAAAGAATAATCAAACTTGAACATAACGCTAAAGTACGTTTTTTCTGCAGCGCTCGTGCTATTGATTTGCGAATCCTTTCTCAAGCTGGCTTTGAATACACAAGCTTGCCGATATGCGGCTTTTCCGTCAGGCCTGACAAACTAATCAGCTTTTGCACCTCGTTTTTAGATAGTTTCAGAATTGCCAAGCGGGCAATTATTGAAAGTAAGGATGCTGTGGTGATTGGTGTCGGCGGCTTTGTGTCGGCGCCTGTCTGTTTTGCTGCACATAAACTCAAAGTCCCTCTCGTGCTTTTGAATGTTGACATTATGCCGGGGCGGGCAAACAAGATAATAGCCCGCTGGGCAGATGAGATTTTCGTGCAGTTCGAAGATACCAGGCGATATTTCGGCAAAAAGGGAGCGAAGGTGAATGTTGTCGGTTGCCCGCTGCGAATTGACTTTGACAATCCCCAGCCCGAAAAGGCAATAGAGCAGCTTGGTCTTGAAAGACAGAAAAAAACTTTGCTTATAACCGGCGCATCAAGCGGGTCGGAGAATATTAATGAAGCGATATGTTTGCTTTTAGAGAAATTAGATGGTTTTGCAGATGATTGGCAGATAGTTCATCTGACAGGACGAGCGAATTTTGAAAATGTAAGGAAGAGATATGTCGGCGTGAAAATCGGCTATAAAGTTTTAGACTATTTTGATGATATGCCGAACTTATTGTCGGCTACGGATTTGGTGGTCGGCAGAAGCGGAGCGGTCAGTGTGGCTGAATACGCCGCAGCTAATGTGCCGAGTATCTGTATACCTTACCCGTATCATAAAGACAGGCATCAGTACTTAAACGCAGGCGAACTTGTTAAGGCCGGTGCCGCCGTTATAGTGGATGATTTGCCGCAGCACAAAGATACCGCTCAACGGCTGTGGGTAGCGTTGGAAGAGTTGATGAAAAATGAAGAAAAGCGAAAGAAACTGGCAGAGAACTGCAAGGCAGTTTCGAATATGCAAGCCGCTTCCCAAATCGCAGAGCAACTATTGAAAAACTTGTTCTAAGTGGTCTCGAACGGCCTGACTTCACTGGCTTTTATTTTCTTTGTTATCGTTGTTTGCAGCCTGGCCTTTCAGGTAATATTTCCGGTGCAGCAGAGCACGAACTATTAAGGAAATGCCAACCCCGCAGAGAATAATAGCAACAAAAGATGCCTTCCCCAGCAACTTCCCTACCAGTTCTGAAAAGCCAAAGGCAAATGCGACGGCAAGCACTATAATTCCGCCGGTGAGGTGCCTTATCCACTCTGGGCCGGTTGACATGGGCTTGGGACGCCTTAATTCTGATAGCGGTGTGCCCTTTTCAATGGCTGCCATAATCTGCTTGTGTTCAAGTCGTTTCGCAAAGTAGATAGCCAGGCCGATAACAATTACGACGGCTGTCATACTCCCGAATACTATGAATACAATCAATGCATCTCCCATTTTTTTCTCCTTTCGATTTTAAGTTAATATTAGAGAGTTACTTTTGCTATTTTATTTTTATTGAGCCGTTGTGGGTTTCGAGGTAGAGTTCACCCTGGCCTGTGCCGATTGTTCCTGAAAGTTTATTTTTGGTTACGTTTCCTGTTACGGTTATTGGCAAATCAATATCTATTAAGCCGTTGTGCGTCGAGGCCTCAACTTTGGCCGAGAAATTTGGCGGAGCAGTTAGGTCGATGTTGCCATTGTGAGTAACTATTGATACATTGCAAACCGGCGAGGCAGTTCTGGAGTAAAATGTTTTTGCGTTGCCATTGTGAGTTCGAAGGTTTATATCGTCTGAAGCTTCTTCGCAAATGAGGGAGCCGTTATGTGTTTTAAGCTTGGCTGTTCCAGAGATTTTCTCTGCAACAACCTCACCATTGTGCGTTGTGCCGTTGAGTTGGCCGGTTAAATTTTTAATTTTCAGAGTCCCATTGTGTGTGGTAAGGTCGGCACTGGTTTGGTTCGGGACAGTTATATCAAGACTGACGCCGATGCTTTCACCCCAAGTCAATTCAGGCTTTTCGATTTTTGCAGTGAGCTTGTTGCCGGAGGAGATAAGTTCTACTTTTACCTCTTCAGCGAGCTTTTGAGCGTTTTCTTCAGTGTCTGCCCGGGCGGTAATCGTGGCTATGAGATTGCAGTCGGCAACATCAGTGCCGGTGATGGTGATATAGCCGTTGTGGGTTTGAGCTTCGAAAAGGCTGCCTGCCGGCAGTGGGGCTGAGAGATGGACTATCCTTTCATATTTTGCCCTTGGAATACAACCTCCTGCGCAGAAACAGTCCGTAGCAGCAATCAGCAAATACAATAAAAAACCCACGGACGCCTTTGGGAAATCACTTCTCTTCATTTTTCTTTCTCCTTTGACTATGTGTTTTTCCTTTTTTTGGGGGTTATTTTATCCGTACTAAACTGTCGTGGGTTTTCAGGTATACTTTACCAACGCAGAGAAGTTGACCCGGACTTATGATTTCCATAAGTTTTTTCTTGCTTGCCTTTCTGAGCACTGTCAGGGGTAAATCAGTTCTTATGGAGCCGTTATGCGTCCAGGCTGGTTTAAGATAGCAGTTCCCATTCATTTTTAGCCTCTTTCGATTACTCGGTTCTATTTGCTTTAAGGTTTTGTTTCCTTTTTGTCTATTAGTCGCTTGTTTCAAACCGTAGGTTTCAAAGAATATGTGATTTTTTCCTTGTTTTTGGTGTTATTATTGTTTTTTATAGATTAGTCGCTGTTTTTATACAATAGGTTTCAACAATTTTGAAACTTGTTGAGTCTGGATGGCGACTAAAAGAAGGAAAGGAATATTCTTGGCAGACGAGGCGAGAAAGAAGCAAGATGAAAGCTGGTTGGGCAAATTGTTGGCTGGGGACCACGAAGCGTTTGCTGAGTTTGTAGATAAATATAAGGAGACGGTATTTTTATGCTGCCGGACGTTAGGGCTAAGAGAAAACGAGATTGAAGATGTGGCGAGCGAGACATTTATGGCAACTTACAAAGGGATAAGACGATATAGAGGCCGGGCGGAATTGGGCACTTGGTTGTGGGCAATTACATACCGTCAGGGAGTAAATTACCTGCGGAAGAACCGAAGAGAAAATCAACTTTCAGCTGAAGAAGATATACAATCTGCCGGCAACGGGAATATACAGGTGTCAGCAGGGCTGGAAAGTAGAGAACAGGCTGAGCTTGTCTGGGAGGCGGTTGAGCGGCTGCCAAGGCTGTGGGCGATGGCTGCGGTTTTGTTCTACCGTGAAGAAAGAGAAGTAAAAGAGATTGCAAAAATAATGCGAGTAAGGCAAAATACGGTTAAAACGTATTTGTTCAGAGGCCGAAAAAGGTTGAAAGAGCTTTTAGCCGGCGTTGTTGGAGAAGATATTGATGTCAGCAGATAAAGAAGAGAAGTTTGATAAAATGTTATACCGAGCATTAAAGAGGCACTCGGAGCCGGTGCCGGCTGATTTTACTGACAGACTGTTAAGGCAAATTAGAGAAGCCGAAGAGCAAGAGATTTTGGCACGCGTGGTTATGGAGGAAAGACTTACGCTGGCAGGCTGTATTGCTTTGGGTATTACGGCAATTGTTGCAGCAGCGATTTTTCCGAATATTGCTGTAAGTTGTAAAGAGTTGGTGGGGACCTCTATTGATAAGGTCGCCCAAATCGTTAGGATGGCTTACGCCACTACAGAAGGGCTCAGTCGAAGCCCTGTCCGTTACGATTGGCAAGTATATATGGTCTTTGCAGGGGTGTTTGGATTTGTTGTTTGTAGTCTCGTGGATTTGTTAGTGAGCGATAGTTAGCCTATTCGTGGCTAGCGAACCGCAGAGCAGGACCTTTTTGCCTTTTGACTTTTTTCAATGTTTGTTCTTGACGGATAGCTAAAAATCGGTTTTACTCAGTTTCGTTGTAAACCCCGTTAGAAAAACCTTTTTTTCGGCGGGGTGGATGTTAGTTTCAGGATGAAATTATAGCCCCCCTGCTTTCTTGCGAAAGCAAGAAGGGGGCAAGGTTGAAAGGAGGCCATTATGGCAAAGACGATTCTGACTGTATTGCTAATAGTCTTATTGAACGTATTGGTGGGTTGTTACGGACCGGACAGCGGCAGGAGCCAGTTTCTGCCAACCCCAATGAAGACTGTTTCGGTGGTTGAGGCGGGCGAGGCTGATATTATCGAGCATATGGCAACCAGCCGCCTGGCATATCGGCAATATCTTGAATCACTGATAGCCTACTACAAGAAAACGGGCGATAATATGAAATTGAGGTGGGCTGAAGATGAGTTAGACAGGCTGAACGACATGCCGCAATATAGCTACATTATTGAGGCGAGCGTGGCCGGGCCCAATTTGAAAGCGAAAGATTCGATTAATGCAGCTAACTATTTGTATGACGAAGCCTACCGACTTGAAAAGGCGGCCAAGAGGCTGATTGTTATTGTAGATGAAAATTTATTGCGGGTGGCTTTGGATAAATACAATCAGGTGATAAAGCAATATCCCACATCTGACAAGATTGATGAAGCAGCATACAGGGCCGGCGGAATTTATGAGCATTTCAAGGACTACACGATAGCTCTTTTGTATTACCAAAGGGCTTATCAGTGGGACTCCGCTACGACTAACCCTGCGAGGTTTAAGGCAGCGTATATTTTGGACCAATACCTGCACCGCAGAGCAGAAGCGCTGCCGCTTTATCAGTATGCCCTCGGAAATGAAAAGCTCAGTAAGGATGATCAGGAATTTGTGCAAAAACGGATAGAAGAGTTGACCAAGAGCGGTGAAACTCTTCAAGAGGGTAAATGACGTTTGTAGAAAGCTGTATTAAGACTTTTTATGATAAAATCTCGGGCCTGACTGGATATCAGGCCCGTTTTTTTTGTGTATAAAAATGCTGCTGGAATTTGAGAAAAAAGTGGCCGGCTTTATCAAAGCAAACAACCTTTTTGGCTCGGCGGATAAAGTTTTGTTGGCCGTGTCCGGCGGGGCCGATTCGACCGCCCTTATGTATGCTATGTGCGCGATAAAGGCCGAAAACGTTCCCGCCTCGTCTCTGGCGGGCAAGTTAAGCGGTGATATTCTCTGTGCTCATATAAATCATCAGTTAAGAGGCCCGGAAAGCGACGATGATGAAGCTTTTGTTATTGCTCAGGCAGGTAAACTGAATCTGGCCATAACAACGAGACGATTGGATGTGCGCGGATTTGCCCGTAAAAATAAACTGTCGATTGAAACTGCCGCTCGCAAATTACGAATTGAGGGTTTGCTCGATATTGCAAAAACTAATAATTGCAAACGGATAGCAACCGCCCATCAAAAAGATGACAATGCCGAAACAATTATACAGCGGCTGGCTCGCGGGACGGGTTTTCGCGGCCTTGGGGGTATTTGGCCGCTGCGCAGCTTTAATGCTATCGGCTTTGTAAGGCCATTGCTTTGCGTCAGGCGAGATGAGATTGTAGAGTATCTAAAGAAACGGAACTTAAAATGGCGGGTGGACCGGACAAATGATGATTGTAGTTACAGACGAAACTATATTCGTCATCGATTACTTCCGGCATTACAACGGCAGTGCAGCGGTTCTATTGTGGAGCAATTAGCCAAACTGGCCCAATCGGCCCAAAAGTTTTATAGCTTGGTTTGCAGCGGCGTAGAGAGAATCTGGCCGGAGCTGGCTGATTGCTCTGCTGATAACGTTACACTGGATTTGAGGATATTTTTATCCCAGCCCCCGGCTGTAAAAGTTGAAATAGTCCGGCGAAGTGTAACTCATTTAGGCGGTGGTGAGAGAGATTTGGCATATCGGCACTATGAAAGAATATTGCAATTAGCACAGCAAAACATTGGCGGCAGGAAAATCGAATTGCCGGATGGTCTTGTGGTTTGGCGTGAATACGGGAATCTAATTTTTGCTCGCTGTAAAAAAAGCCTTGCTGTCAAGAAACATACCGGCAAAGCGGTCGATTTACAAGTTCCAGGGCAGACACAATTCGGTAGTTTCTTAATAGAGGCGGCTATTTTGGAAACTGATAAGAAACAATTCGAGAAATTCAAACAGGAGAAACCGAATTTTATTGAGCGGTTTGATTTGGATAAGGTAAAGCTACCGTTAGTTGTTCGTTTTCGTGAGGATGGGGACAGATTCGTTCCATTAGGCCTGACATCAGAGAAAAAAATTGGCAAATTTTTGACCGATGAGAAAGTGCCGTGGGAAGTTCGGCAGAAGGCACTTATTGTTGCTGATGCCGAGAAGATAATCTGGGTTTGGCCGGTTAGAATAAGTGAGCAGGCCAAAGTTACAAGCGAGACCCGAAAAATTCTTCAACTGCAAATGGCTGATACCAAACCGGCGGATTAGGAATTGTTGGCAATAAATTCTTGACAACGGGGGAGGTTATAAATAAAGTAGCTCTCTCGTTTGTTGTAAAACAATGTGAACAAGCAAAAAACCATATTTACAGTATTGAAAAAAGGAGATTTACGAATGGCAACAAAGGTTGGAATTAACGGGTTCGGACGAATCGGCAGATTGACCCTGCGCGTTATGGCACAGCAGCCAAAACGGTTTCAGGTCATGGCTATCAACGACTTGTTTGACGCAGATATGCTCGCCTATATGTTCAAGTACGACTCTACTCAGGGCAAATACACCGGCAAAGTAGAGGTCAAAGGCAGCACCATTATGGTTGATGGCAGAGAAATACCCATTCTTAATGAAAAAGACCCAGCTAAGCTGCCATGGGGCAAAATGGGTGTGGATGTAGTGCTCGAATCGACAGGCAAGTTCACGACCCGGGCCACCGAAGGCAAGGCCGGTTACGATACTCACCTTCAGGCGGGCGCCAAAAAAGTGTTGCTGTCGGCCCCTGCCAAAGACAAACCAGATGCAACTATTGTACTGGGCGTCAATGATGACCAGCTCAAGGCAAGTATGAAGTGTGTGTCTAATGCATCCTGCACCACCAATTCCTTGGCTCCTGTCTGCAAGGTATTGCAGGAGAAGATTGGTATAGTTAAGGGTCTTATGACTACGATTCATGCTTACACCAACGACCAGGCAATTCTGGATATGCCCTATAAGGATAAGAGGCGCGGTCGTGCAGCGGCCCTGAATACTGTCCCCTCGACCACAGGCGCCGCCAAGGCGTTGGGCGAGGTGATACCTGCATTGAAAGGCAAACTGCACGGTTACGCTCTGCGGATACCAGTTCCTGACGGCTCGATTACAGATTTGACGTTCCTTGCTGCTCGCAAGACCACGGTCGAAGAAATCAATGGAGCAATTAAAGCTGCCGCCGAAGGTTCGATGAAGGGCATTATTGAGTATAACACTGAGCCAATTGTCAGTTCTGATATTATCGGCAATCCTGCCAGCTCCATCTTCGATGCCACCAATACTATGGTTCTTGATGGCGATATGGTCAAAGTTACAATGTGGTATGACAATGAGTGGGGATACTCCTGCAGAAGCGCAGACCTCATCGAAAGACTGGCAAAGATGTAAAAGGGCCGAAAGGAATTACTGCCATGGCTAAAAAAACTGTTGCTGATATCGATGTGCAAGGTAAAAAGGTCTTAATGCGATGTGATTTTAACGTGCCGCTGGATGACAACTGTAATATCACCAGTGATACCCGAATCGTCGCGGCGCTGCCGACAATCAAAACAATTCTCGATAAAGGCGGCTCTGTTATTCTGATGAGCCACCTGGGCAGACCTGACGGCGAAAAAGTAGCTAAATACTCACTCGCTCCCGTCGCTAAAAAATTAGGTGAGCTGCTGAAAAAGGACGTTTCTTTCGCAAATGACTGCATCGGGCCGGAAGTAAAGAAAAAAGCGGCATCGCTTAAACCCGGCGATTGTTTGCTGCTCGAAAATGTCAGATTCCATAAAGAAGAAGAAATAAAGGATAAGGACGCGAAAGAAAATCCGGCTTTGCGAAAAGCTAAAGACAGCTTCGCAAAACAAATTGCAGAATTAGGCGATGTCTATGTCGATGACGCATTCGGAACAGCCCACCGCGATAACGCTTCAATGTACACTGTGCCGGTTATGATGAAAGGCAAAGACCGCGTTACCGGATTCTTGGTTGAGAAAGAGCTTAAATTCTTGGACGAGGCCCTCAATAAACCCAAAAAGCCGTTCGTTGCCATCCTCGGCGGAGCAAAGGTGTCCGATAAGCTAAAAGTCATCGAAAATCTTATGAAAAAGGTTGACCGCATCCTCATCGGCGGTGCTATGGCATACACCTTCTTTAAGGCCAGGGGACTGACAGTCGGAAATAGTCTCTGCGAAAATGATTTCGTCGATAAGGCAAAAGAACTTATGGAAAACACCAAGAAAGGCAAATGCGAATTGGTGCTGCCGACTGATACAGTAATCGCACAAAAACTTGAGGCCAACGCTCCGAATAAGGTCGTTGCGGGCAATATACCCGACGGCTGGCAGGGAGTCGATATCGGCCCGGAAACGATAAAACTGTTCGTCGGGAAACTCACCGGCACAAAAACCGTCGTATGGAACGGCCCTATGGGCGTGTTTGAAATGCCGCCCTTCGACGCAGGCACAAAGGCTGTTGCCCAGGCAGTAGCAAAGGCAACCGATAACGGAGCAACAAGCGTTATCGGCGGCGGAGACAGCGCAAGCGCAATAAAGAAGCTCGGCCTTTCTAAACGCGTAAGCCACGTCTCTACCGGCGGAGGTGCTTCGCTCGAATTTCTCGAAGGCAAAAAATTCGTCTGTCTCGAAATACTTGACGAAAAATGAAGTCCGGAAATAGCCAATAGTAAATAACCAATGGAAATGCGCCTACCCAAAGCAGGGACAATCGAGATTGCGCCGTCAATACTGAGTGCTGATTTTGCCAGATTAGCTGACGAGATAGCTGCAATTGAGTCGGCTGGGGTAAGTATAGTGCATCTGGATGTTATGGACGGCCACTTTGTGCCGAATATTACAATCGGGCCGCCGGTGATTGCTAAACTTCGCAAGTACAGCAAGCTGGTCTTCGACAGTCATTTGATGATAAGCGAGCCGGCTAAATATGCCGAGCGATTCGTCGAGGCCGGCGTTAATCATATAACATTTCACATCGAGGCTTCTGATGAGCCGGAGAAGCTTGTTGATAAGATACACCGGTTGGGCTGTACCGCAGGGATATGCCTGAATCCCGATACGCCGGTGGAGGCGGTAAAGGCGGTTGCGCCGCTTTGCGATATGGTTCTGGTAATGACGGTTCATCCGGGTTTCGGAGCGCAGAAGTTTATACCAGAGGCGGCAAAGAAAATTATTAAAGTCAGAGAAATCGTCGGCCCTGATATACGCGTGGAAGTCGATGGCGGGATAGACCCTCAAACCACACCGCTCGTAGTTTCCTATGGTGTTGATACTATTGTAGCCGGCAACGCCATATTTTCAAAACCCGACCGTATTGCCGCAATAAATGCCCTTCGAGAAGCTGTAAAACAAATTCTATAGCAATTCTTGCGGATTTTTGGTAAGATTACGAAATAAAAAATTAAAATTCAAAATGCAAAAAGCAGGAAGGTGGGAAAAACTTTGCATTTTACTATGTAATTTTGATGTTTGCATTTTGATATTTGATTTCTTTTTTAGCTATGGCCAAAAAAGCTAAAAGCCAGTGGAACGGCTTTTCATTGAAGCCGCGTAGAGAGATGCCCGAAGGGCTTTGGATGCGATGTCCAAGCTGCGAGCATATGCTCTATAAAAGCGCTGTCGAGCAGAATCTTAACATCTGCCCGGAATGTAATCATCATTTTCGCATCGAGGCTGCAACCCGAATTAAGTATCTCGCTGATGAGGGTTCTTTTCAGGAAGTTTTGAGCGATTTGGCAACCGATGACCCGCTGGGGTTTAGGTTCAGAGGAACCACTTATAAGCAGCGCCTCAAAGCCGACGAGAAAAAGAGCGGTGCCAAAGAAGCTATGCAAATCGGCAAGGCCTTTATCAAGGGAAGAGGCGTTATCCTCGGCGTGATGGAGCCGAATTTCCTGATGGGCTCTATGGGTTTTGTGGTCGGTGAGAAACTCTGCGCAGCCGTTGATAAGGCGATGGAGGAGAATTTGCCTCTGGTGGTGGTTAGCTGCTCCGGCGGAGCAAGAATGCACGAAGGCGTCGTTTCGCTCGGCCAGATGGCCAAAACCTCCGCCGCACTGGCTAAATTCGATGAAGCCGGCGGACTTTTCATTTCGGTTCTGACCGACCCGACTACCGGCGGAGTAACAGCAAGCTTTGCTATGTTGGGTAATTGTATAATAGCTGAACCCGGAGCGCTTATCGGCTTTGCCGGGCCTCGAACCATTGCCGAAACAATAAAAGTGGAGCTGCCGGAGGGCTTTCAGACAGCCGAATTTATGTTAGAGCACGGCTTTGTCGATATGATTGTCCACCGAAAAAACCTGCGCAGCGAAATCGCTCGACTCATCGACTACTGCAAAAAATAAGTGTTTTCGCACCTCCGGTATCCGACTGTTTACCAATAATCCCAAAATCTGTCTTTGCTTCTGACCAAATATCCGTATAATCCTGTATGGAAGTTTTATTCCGGAGCCGATAATGGGCTATTTCAGAGAAAACATTGAAAAGGCCAAAGGGTATGAGCCGGGCTTTCAGCCGAAAGACAGCGACGTTGTAAAGCTCAATACCAATGAGAATCCCTATCCGCCCTCACCGAAAGTAATGAAGGTCTTGTCTGAAATAAGCCCTGAACAACTTCGCCGCTACCCCGACCCGATGGGAAACGCCTTTCGGCAAGCGGCTGCGGAAGTTAATGGCGTTGCCCCGGATTATATTATGTGCTGCAACGGCGGAGATGAACTGCTGAAGATGGCCTTTCAGGCATTTTGTGACGAGAATCGGCCTGTCGCCTATCCCGTTCCGACTTATTCGCTTTATCCGGTATTGGCCAAATTACAAAATTGCAAGGCCGTTGAAATCCCATTTGACAGTGAATTTAATCTGCCGGCCAAATTAGCCGAAAGCGGCGCAAACTTAACGATTGTCTGCAACCCGAATGCACCGAACGGCAGCTTTATAAATGTTGATGAGCTGGCTTCGTTGGCTGATGAAGTCAGCGGCGTATTATTGATTGATGAGGCCTACGTGGATTTTGCTGAAAAAAATTGCACAGCTTTAGTCAAGGATTTCGATAATGTGATTATACTTCGGTCGATGAGTAAGGGATATTCGCTTGCGGGAATTCGATTTGGATACGCAATTGCCCAGCCGGATTTGATAACAGGTCTTATCAAGGTCAAGGATTCCTACAATGTTGATGCAGTCGCTGTCGCCGTCGCCACTGCTGCTATACGCGACCAGGATTATTTCCGAAAGACGGTCGAAAAGGTAAAAGCTGAACGCAAACGGCTAAGCGAGCAATTAAGGGCGATTGGATTTACGCTGCCTGAAAGCTCGTCTAATTTTGTTTTCGCCGAACATTCAAAACGTAAAGCAAAAATCATCTTCGACAAACTCGTTGAGAGAAATATCTACGTTAGATACTGGGATTTGCCCGGCATCGAAAATAAGCTGAGAATAAGCGTGGGGACAAAAGAACAGAATGATACGCTTTTGTCAGCGTTAAAAGAAATTGCAACCACGGATTTGTAGCCACAGAGGTCTCGTATTTATTAGCCACAGAGGACGTATCGCCTGTAGGAGTACCGATTATGGAGTCAAATGGGAAATCCCGGATTAAAAATGCGTTTCCGGGTAGTTTCAATATACTTGATAATGGGCAGGTTTGCCGCTTAAACTATGTCAGGCGTTATTACCCGCTTTTCGGAATGATTATCACAACTCAACAAACACATACAATGCGATTCAACGCGAGACCCCGTGTATTCGGGCTGCTGGCCATGCTGCTTTGCCTCGCGTCGTCAACAACGCAGGCGATGCCGATATCAAAAGACGCAGCTCCAGCCAATCAAAAGGGTGATGGTTATTATGTAAACCCAATTTTTGCAGGAGATTACCCTGACCCAAGTATATTGCGCGATGGTAGCGATTACTATATAGTTCATTCATCTTTCGAGTATTATCCGGGGTTATTAATTTGGCATTCAAAAGATTTGATTAACTGGACACCAGTTACAAATGCATTGCACAAATATGTAGGTTCGGTTTGGGCTCCCGACCTGGTTAAATATAAGAACAAATATTACATCTATTTTCCTGCTAATAATACCAATTATGTGGTCACTGCCGATTCAATTAACGGGCCCTGGAGTAATCCCGTAGATTTGAAAATTGGCAATATTGATCCTGGACATATTACAGACGCTGAAGGCAAACGATATTTGTATTTTAGCAGCGGAGGGTATGTTCCTTTGTCTGACGATGGACTATCTGTAACCGGCAAATTCAAATATTCTTACAGCGGCTGGCCAATACCTCGCGAATGGACCATTGAATGTTTTTGTATGGAAGGCCCGAAGCTTGTTAAACGAGGCGATTATTATTATCTGACAGTTGCTGAAGGCGGAACAGCCGGTCCTGCTACAAGTCACATGGTAATTTCGGCACGTTCAAAGTCGCCTTTTGGCCCCTGGGAGAATTCACCGTATAATCCTATCGTTAGAACGAAAGAAAGCTCTGAAAAATGGTGGTCTAAAGGGCATAGTACTATTTTCGAAGACACAACAGGAAATTGGTGGATGGTTTTTCACGGATATGAAAACGGACATTATAATATGGGCCGTCAAACCTTACTTCAACCCATAGAATGGACAAATGACGGCTGGTATAAAACACCAGATGGTATTAAAACAGATGAACCAATTAAAAGACCCGCAGGAACAGCTTCAGATGCCGTATTCACCTTAAATGATAACTTTGAAGGCAACACGTTAAAACCACAATGGAAATTCTTTGGTGAATACGATACCAGCAGATTCCAATTGGTTGATAATAGTTTAGATATTAAGGCCAAAGGTCATTCTGTTGGCGATTGTTCACCCTTACTTTGCATCCCATCAGACCATTCCTATATAGCGCAGGTGGAGCTATTTATTGAGGGAGAAGCAACTGGAGGATTAATACTTTTCTATAACAATCATGCGCATTCGGGTATATTAGCTGACAAACAAAATATTTTAGCTAATCTTCGGGGCTGGCAGTTTCCAACCGAAAAAAAAGTAATTAAAAATCACGTATTCCTTCGTCTCAAATGTATTAATAATACAGTTGATATGTTTTACAGTATTGATGGGGAAAAATGGAAGAAAATAGAAAATTCTCTTGAAGTTTCTTCTTATCATCATAATGTTCTCGGTGGCTTTTTGAGTTTACGACTTGGTCTTTGTTCTATGGGTGACGGGAAAGTTAAATTTAAGAACTTCACATACAAATCCATAAAATGAAAAGTGTGCTAATTGTCCTTCCCCCTTTATTGAACCACTATGAATTAGAGTATTCAGCGTTAATTAACTCTGCCTCCACAGGCATGCCTGCGGAAAATTCTCCCGTTTCCTGCCGAATAAACTCCTCAGACGTAAGGTATCCCGGCGAGCTGCGCGGGCGGCCTGTGTCCTCTTGCCTTGAGGCATCCCTAATGGGAGTGGCTTAAAAATGCAGTTTTAATCTGTGGTAATCTGTGGTAATCTGTGTAATCTGTGGTTAAAATACGCCCCGGAAAGGATACCTTTATGAAAAAACGAACGGCGAAAATACACAGGAAGACCAAAGAGACGGACGTGAGCTTATCGCTTAATCTGGACGGCCTCGGTAAATACCGGATTGATACCGGCATCGGCTTTCTGGACCATATGCTCAGTCACCTGGCCAAGCACGGCAAAATCGACCTGACGTTAAAGGCCAAGGGCGATTTGGATGTCGATGCGCACCATACAATTGAGGACATAGCGATATGCCTTGGCGAATGTCTGGTCGAGGCCCTTGGCGACAAAAAAGGTATTGCTCGATACGGCCATAGCTCCGTCCCGATGGAGGAGGCGATGGCCAATGTCTCCATAGATTTGTCCGGCAGGAGCAGTTGCATATATAACGTGGAATACCGAACAGATAAAATCGGCGACTTCGACGTCGAGTGTCTCGAAGAAATGTTGCGGAGCTTTTCAAATAACGGCAAATTTAATCTGCATATAAACGTGCCTTATGGCACAAACAGCCATCACATAGCCGAAGCAATTTTCAAGGGATTAGGTCAGGCCCTTGCCGAAGCGGTCAAAATCGTCGGCACGGATGTGCCAAGCACAAAGGGGACATTGTGATTGAGCGACCCAAGCCTGAATATCGAAGTGGAATCGGCGCCGATATCCACGAGTTGGTTACCGGCAGAAAGCTTATGCTCTGCGGTGTTCACGTCCCTCACCCCTCCGGATTGGCAGGTTACAGTGACGGCGATGTGGGGTTGCACGCCGTTATTGATGCCCTCTTGGGCGCAGCCGCGATGGGCGATATAGGGACATTGTTTCCCGATACGGACCCGAAGTGGAAAGACGCCGACAGTAAAAAACTTTTGGTTATCGTGAAGGAGCAGCTCGAAGAAAAAGACTGGGAGATAGCCAATGTTGACTTGATAATACACGCCGAGCAGCCTCGGCTGGAGCCGTTCAAGGGACAAATGAAAAGATGCATCGCCGAGCTTTTGGGAATTGATTTTACCACCGTTAACATCAAGGCAAAAACAGACAATGGATTCGGCGATGTCGGCGCAGGCGACGCTATAGCGGCAACCGCAATAGTCCTTTTGAAAAAGAAATTCAGAAGAACATTGTAAATGACAGAGGTTTGCAGATGGGACTAAAGCTATATAATAGTCTGACCAGAAAAAAGGAGGAGTTCAAACCTCTGAAAAAAGGCAAAGTCGGAATCTACGTCTGCGGCCCGACTGTCTATGGCCACGCTCATCTCGGACATGCAAAAAGCTACGTCAGCTTCGATTGTCTCGTGCGATACCTGCGTTACCTCGAATACAGCGTTACTTATGTTCAGAATATAACCGATGTGGGTCACCTGACCGACGACGCCGACCAGGGCGAAGATAAAATCGCTAAAGCAGCAAAAAAAGAGAAAAAACATCCGATGGCACTGGCTGAATTCTATACCCGCAGCTACTTTGAGGATATGGACGCCTTGAATTGTGTCAGGCCCGATATTAGCCCGCGAGCCAGCGGCCATATCGTTGAGCAGATAGAGCTGGTAAAGACACTTTTGGGAAAAGGTTACGCTTATGAGGTCAATGGCTCTGTATATTTTGACGTTTCAAAGTTTAAGGATTATGGGAAACTGTCCGGCAGAAATATCGAAGAAATGCAGGCAGGCGCTCGTGTAGAGGTCTCGCCCGACAAAAAACACCCTGCCGATTTTGCACTTTGGAAAAAAGCCGAGCCTAACCATATTATGCAATGGCCAAGTCCCTGGGGTATGGGTTTCCCCGGCTGGCATCTCGAATGCTCCGTGATGAGCACAAAGTATCTGGGCCAGCCGTTCGACATCCACGGCGGCGGACTGGAAAACCAGTTCCCGCACCACGAATGTGAAATCGCCCAGGCCGAAGCCGCGACCGGAAAGCAGTTCGTCAAATACTGGGTGCACAACAATATGATTACTGTCGATGGCCAGAAAATGGGCAAAAGTTTGAACAATTTCATCACGCTGAAACAGGCCTTCTCCGGCGCTCACGAAAGATTGACAAGGGCCTATGACCCCTTGGCAATCAGACAACTGATTTTGAATAGTCACTACCGAAGCCCCCTCGATTTTTCCGATGCCGCGCTCTTCGCCGCCCAGAGCGGTTACGAAAAAATAACCGAGGCGGTGATAAATTTAAGGCAAAGGTGCAATACCGCGCCAAAAGGCAAGGTGGACGAACAGGTTCAAAAAGAGCTGGACCAGATGACTGAAAAATTTGAAGAGGCGATGAATGACGACTTGAACACCGCCGTGGCCCTTTCGGTGCTTTTCGATGGCGTCAGATTGGCAAACAATGCCCTTGAAAGCAAAAATACTACAGCAGAGACGCTCGATGCCATAGATGAAATGTTCCGCCGTCTTGGCGGCGATTGTCTGGGAATAGTTAAGAAAGATTATGGCAAGGTTTCGATGGATGTAGGGATGCTAAACGAGCTTGTCAAAGTTTTGATTGAGCAAAGGAACGATGCCCGCAGGCGAAAGGATTTTGCCGCATCAGACGTCATCCGCAATAAGTTAAGTGACATCGGCATCGCGCTGGAGGATAAACCCGGCGAAACCGTCTGGAGATTCAAATGAAAATTCTCGGCATTGACCCCGGCTTGCAGGTGTGCGGCTATGCGGTAGTTGATGGGGATAGTTTGCTTGAAGCCGGCGCTGTGCGGACAAATGCAAAAGCGGCGATTGAAGTAAAATTAAACCAGATAGCAGAAGATATCGAATCTCTGCTGAAAAAATTTACCCCGGAAGTTGTTGCGGTAGAAGAATTATATTCGCACTACGCACATCCTAAAACGGCGATATTGATGGGACACGCAAGAGGTGTTATACTGCAAAGCTGCGCCGCAGCAGGCATCGAAGTCAAAAGTTTTAGTGCGACGCGCATAAAAAAATCGCTTACCGGCAATGGCCGGGCATCGAAGGAACAGGTGCAGCGAACGATTCAAACGATTCTACGCCTGCCCCGGCTTCCAGAGCCGCCCGATGTCGCTGATGCAATTGCTGCGGCCCTGTGTTGTGCAAATACCAAGCAGTTAGTAGGAAATTTCAAATGAGTAAAGTAAAAAAAGCGGTGAAATGTTTCGAAGACGGCTACAACTGTTCACAAGCCATATTTTCCACGTACAGCGGCGATTTCGGCGTTCCATCCGAGCAGGCCCTTAAAATCGCCTCCGGTTTCGGCGGAGGAATGCGCATCGACGGCACCTGTGGCGCCGTTACAGGCGCATTTATGGTCCTCGGATTGAAATTCGCAAAGGGAAAAGATAAGCCCTATGATAAAATTACTAAATTCGCCGAAACTTTTCGTCAAAAGAATAAATCGACAAATTGCCAGGCCCTGATTGGCTGTGACATACGGACCAAACAAGGGATGGATAAAGCCACAAACCAAGGGCTTTTCAGAAGCATTTGTTCGCAATTAGTCAAAGATTCTGCCGAAATTCTGGAAGAGATGCTCGCGGAATGATGGTGAGCAGAGTCGAACCAATGATAGCTCGAATTGAAGGAAAACTCGTTAAGCTCGATAGCAGCG
>Ga0187886_1000751_pt1 | contig 35079 bp, 35 predicted proteins | sample June2016WEW_20_1_FD_133001 | JGI IMG/M metagenome (GOLD analysis project Ga0187886, IMG submission 133001) | Peatland microbial communities from SPRUCE experiment site at the Marcell Experimental Forest, Minnesota, USA - June2016WEW_20_150 | ecosystem: Environmental > Terrestrial > Soil >...
ATTTTAGTTACTTCGCGTTTTCCGCGTGATATTGCAATTCATTTCATTTTTTCTCTCTCGTTCTTGCATTTCTTTCTTGTTTCGCATATATCGCATGTTTTTCACTTCCTTACTGTTTAAGCTACTTTGCCAAAAAGTAAAAGCGGAGAACCCGATTTTCTCGGTCTTACTGGGCAAAAACTTTTGCTTCTGGCAAGATGGGAAGCGGAGTATATTAACTTGCTGGATTCAGGATACTGTTAACTTGATTGTCATGGTTTAGCTTTTTGGATTTTTCTTTTGTGAATCCTTAATGAGTTATCATAGGCATCCTTCACCCAGCTATGTTGTGATTAGAAAGCAAGGCATCAGTCCCGTAAGAATCGTAAGGCATTCTCTCACTAAAAAGAAAGCCCAAAGCGAAGCAGATTTTCTTAACCGTCAATTCAAAGAAAGAAAAGACATCAAGTTCGCCGTGCGAGAGGAAGGATGGAACAGAAAAAATTGGTCATCTTAAGGCAAGCTGTAGCTATGTTTGGTTCTGTTAACTTCCCATGGGATTTAAATCCTTGTTAACTGTCGTGTGATGGCTCTGACCTATTCTTGACCTTTATTCCAGCCACAATAATCTTGCGATCTTCGTCTGAGGGCGTTATGTATATTCCGTGTTTTTCAGCTTCTTCTGTTAAATCTTTCCACCAATCATTATCATCTTGTTCATCCTTCTTGACTGGTCGAGAACGCAATTCTGGTGCTTTAACGTACTGCCCCCATGAGCCTGGGGAAATCGGATCATGAGAGGTTCTACCAAAATCACGAGGCTTACCAGATGGAGTGAGGTCTGAGATTCTGCCAAGAGATATTTCCTTACACAAATGTTCACATTTATCAACAAAACTTTCTTGTTTCAGTATTCTTTTTTCCAATTCTTTCCAATTAATGTCCTTAATCAACAAAACCATTTCTTATCAGCAGAAGAGAGTTCTGAATATACTGGGCTTAACTACTTTTTGCTTGCGTTTTGGATTAGTGTTAGCCATTTGTTTTTTCCTTCTACCTTAATTCCACACATCTCACTAGGAGTCTTTCCGTCTAATGCTTCATGCGGTGTACCTCATCGTTCAGTTTTTGCATGGCAACTTGCCTCTTCCATGGCAACCATGAACCGATAGAAACCATGGCAAGAAACAACACTGGCGAATAGCAACGGTGTCAAAATCAGAAGATATAGCAGATTCACTCGTAAGAGCAATAAAAAGGCACCTGACGATGCACAAGATAGGATCATCATTGGAAATATCACACGGAAACGCAATACCTCTCTGATTTTCTGGTTCATCATTTGCCTTAATAGAAAAATAGTTAAGACAATACCTAATCGCATTAGATGGTCGAATTGCATCTATGAAACGGAGAGAAGAAAAGAATGTTTGAGTCCAAATATCAAAAAATAGGGAAAGCACAGATTAAACTCATCGAAGTTGAGGTCAGTAGTTTTAGAGATCATGCCTTGACTTCAACGCTGAAAATAAACGAAATGATTGGAAAAAGACACTTTGATGAAGCAAAAGGACACACGCAAACCATTTCTGAACTGATTAGCATGTATAGAAAATCGATTGAGAGTTACATCAATCAATCTATAGGAACAATCTTCAAAACAAACATGGAGTTTTCATTTTCTCTTGATTATGTTCAGAAAGAGAAAGACAAGGTTTTTGCATGGTTCGATGAAATATCCCAACTGATACAGGAACTTCGGAGAAACCTTTCATCAAGAGATTACGAAGGTATCATTAGAAGCCAAGGTCTGCTTTTGAGTGAGATAGGCAACGATCACCGCTTTCCAGATTTTGTTAATACACTGCGCTCTTTGCAGAGTGAATACATTATGTATCTCATTCACGAAGACAGAAACGAGTTGGGGGCTCTGTTCAACAGTCTGAAGTTTCATATCACGGTAAGAAAGCATAGCGAGAAATTGTTTAAAGACGGGCACTATCCTCAGGCAATCTTTGAAAGTTGTAAAGCTCTTTTTGGACAGGTTAGAAACAAATCTAAATTGACAACGACCAAGGATGCTGATCTCATGGATCAAGCTTTCGGCGTGGAATATTCGAGGAACCCTCTTCGGGTAACAAAGAAACCTGTTCTTTGCTTAAACAATCTTTCCAATCTGTCCGAAATGAACGAACAAAAGGGATTCGCACACCTGTTCATGGGTATCTTGGTAGGAATCCGCAATCCTGAGGCACACATGAATATTGTACAAAAAGACCCGTACAAAACGTTGGAATATCTCTCATTAATCAGCCTGTTAGCAAAACGTACAGACGAGGCTGTTTTGAGTGAATGATGTCATCACCCGACTTGCACCACGAAGAACCATCACCCTAAGACGCACCAGAACCTCTCGTCGGGTTCTGGTAACTTAGCGGGTGAATCGTCTTCGTGTTAACTGTCGGGTGATGGAGGCGATATTGTTCTCATTCTATTAGCGCGGTGCGTTGATTATGTTTCTTGACGTTTCTTCTTCTTCTTGAGTCCTGCGTGTGCTCTTTTCTTTGGCATATTCTTACCGAGTCTATCTATGTCCGTTGTTTCTTATAGGTCTGATAGGTTAGTGCCTACAATCTACATAAGCAATCTTGTATGGTGCGCGCGCTAAAAACGAGCCCATACTGTTCGTCTGCCGAACACCATGCGCAACCAGATGAGCTCTAAAAAATCCGTTTATATTGCCCGACCCCTAACGCAGTTCTGCTAAAACGGGCCCTATGCGCAATTCCGATTTTTTGGTGAATCTAAACTTGCCTTATCATAGAAGGTACACGAAATATCTGAAGAGACAAGCTAGACGAAGGGTAACAGGAGTTCGCCACTAAAAAAGGGCCCTAACGAGTTTTGCAGATTTCCTCAAAAGGAAAGAGAGGGGTTTCCAATGATCCAACCCTGTAGCAAACTGACAGGCACCAGTTGCATTTGTTGGATTGAACCGGGAAACCCATCCAAGACTGAAGGGTTCCTAAATAAAAGTGTTAGTGCGCGCGGTTCTGGCAACTCTTCGGACTCAGATGATGGGAGATACTTCTGAGATTATTTATACTACTTGAAATGGCATATTAGAAGAAAAGAGAGTGACAAGATGACCGTTTTCCTTGTGGAAACGTATGTCATAAAACCAGAAAAGCAAGAGCAGTACATGGCACTCATGAAGAAATGGGTCGCATACATCAAGAAGAACAAAGAGAAGTGCAAAGAGGTAAAATCGTGGAAACTACTCTCTCAGATGATTGGTGGCAACACAGGCGGATATGTCGAAATGGGCGAGTTTGAGAGCCTAGCGGACTATGAGAAGTTCTTTAAGAGGACCTTCCATGGACAGGAAGAATTCTTCAAGACAATTGTGTCTGGGTTTACGAGTTGTGTAGTGCCTGGCACGTACTCGATGAATGTATGGAATTCTGTTTTGTAAAGCACCATAAAATGAATCGCCTGTTTACACTCAACCTTTTTTCAAAATGGACCTCTAGGCTGACAGACCCTCTTTTAGCGCTCTCACCTTTTTTGAGACAATTCGAGCCCAGAGGATTCAACGGAATTTTCTTTGTCACTTTTCTCTCGCGGTTGCGTAAGTGTTTTAACTTCTTCAGCCTAAGCTTTAGTGCGTTCTCAGAATGCGAGGATGGCGCAGGTTGAGTTTGAAGGCGATCCTAGTCGTTGCAGATGGTATGGCTGACAGACCCTTGAGGGAGTTGGGCTGGAAAACACCGTTAGAGGCGGCCAATAAGCCTGTGCTGGATCAGATAGCCAAGACAGGAATCTGTGGCATAATCGACCCGATCGCCCCCGGAGTCCCTCCTGGAAGCGACGTTGCAACGCTTGCGATGCTAGGTTACGACCCTGTGAAGTTTTACTCAGGAAGAGGCGCGTTGGAAGCCGTAGGCTCAGGCGTTACAGTTTTGCCTTCAGATGTGGGTTTCCGATGCAACTTCGCGACGGTGAACGAGGCCCTTGTCGTCTTAGACAGACGTGCCGGCAGGATTGATAATGAAGACGCTACTAAACTCGCCTCAAGTCTTCAGAAGGTCAGGCTTCCAAAGTCGTTCAATGCTGAATTCCTGTTCAAGAACACTGTACAGCACCGTGCAGCCTTGGTTCTTCGCGGATCAAAACTGTCACCCGCGATAGGTGACTCAGACCCCGAGACGGATGGAAAGAAAGTCTTGCAGGTGAAACCATTGGACAAGAGTCCAGAGGCTAAACGCACGGCCAGAATCGTTAACACGCTCATGAACGAATTTCGCAGGGTTTTGAAAGAACACCCAGTCAACAGGCGAAGAGCCAAGCAGGGACTGCTGCAGGCAAACATGATCTTGTGCAGGGGAGCTGGCACCGTTCCGAAAATAGTCCCGCTGCATGAACAGTTCGGCATCAAGCCTACGTGCATAGCTGCGGTCTCTCTGATCAAGGGCGTGTGTAAAGTTGCTGGAATGAGTCTGGTGCATGTTAAAGGCGCCACTGGAACTCCTCAGACTGATTATTCGGCTAAAGCGAAAGCGGCCGTTCATGCCTTGAGGACGCATGATTTTGTGTTTTTGCATGTGAAGGCAGCAGACGTGGCAAGTCACGATGGGGATGTCAAGCTGAAGATCGAAGTGATAGAAAAGATTGACAGGATGCTTGGTTATGTTGTTAGCCACGTTGATATCGACCAAACTTTCTTGGCGGTGACTGCCGATCACACAACGTCTCTGGCTACGCGGAACCATGAGGGCGACCCTGTTCCTGTCGCAATCGCTGGGCCTTACGTTCGGCGTGACGATGTTGTCGAGTATGGTGAGAGAACGTGCGCCCGAGGAGGTTTGAACAGGATAAGGGGTGTTGATCTTATGCCTACTCTGATGAGCTTGATGGGCAAGGCAAAGAAGTTCGGTGCTTAGCACACGCTTGTCTGAGCAGACTAGACATGTGCGTTGCAGGCCTCACTGTTACTTTTTCTTTTCAGATTTGGCCGAGGTCATGAGAGACTCTATGAAGCTTTCAGGGTTCTTCGGGGTTATGAGGTAGTTTCCACGCTGGGCCTTTATGAGGACGCCGTCTTTGAAGTTGGTTATGGCCATGAAGGCTCTTCCAATGTTTGGAAAATAGAAGTACCCTCCATACCAGCTTGCTCCGAAGAGTCTGATGCCGAAGGGTATCAATGTTCTCTCCGCGGATTCTATCGTTTCCAAAGGGACTCTCTTCGTCCCCCCGATCAAGATCGATGCTTTTATGACAAGTTCTTTCCGAGTTAGCGTGTACCTTGTTCCGTAAATGGAGACCACCAGAGATACCATTATTATCTCCACTGCGACTATGACGATTAATCCGATGATTCCTCCAATTTGAGGCGCCTGCAAGTACAAGTAGACAAAGAGAAGCCCGAGAGCAGCAACTAAGACTGTTGTTGCTACGTAAAACCGAGCCAGCGGTCTTGAAACCTCGGGTCTATTGACGACACTCATTTCTGCTCGCCATATTATAACGTGCGCTAGACTGAGGTTACGAGCATGTAAGGTTACCTCTCCCACACTTGAGAGAGAACGCCATGGACCTTACCATGTCCTTCCAAAGTTGTTCGCCAGAATGATCGCGTCGAATATGTCTACCTCGCCATCACCGTTGATGTCCGCGCTGGAAATCCATGTTGGCTGGTTCTGTGCCGAACCGAACTGGTCAGCTAATATTTTAGCATCATCGCTGCTGACTGTTCCGTCTTGGTTCAAGTCTCCAGGAACTGTATGAACTGTCAACAGACTTCTTCTGTTGTCAAATATGCGGGTCTCGTTGGGCACAGGGGTGGCTGAAGCGTTGATCAAGTATTCGCCGTACGGTAGACCTGTTACATTCCATTCGTATGTGATATTCGTGGATTTTCCGATTGCCAGCGATATGTTTTGGAAAGTTGCAATCATCGTGGAGTTTGCTTGGAACGTGATGTTGATGGTTTCGGCTTCAACGCTGAGGTTTATGACGTTGATGCTGATGTTGATGATTTCGCGGTGTTGCCTAAGAAATTCTCTCGCCGTCATGGAGTCGGCTATGGCGATATCGTAGAGGTCCGTGTATGGGTTCATGAGCGGGTAATGATCAAATATGCGTAAGCGCGAGCGCAAAAACGCCGTGTCTCCTATTCCGTCGCTGCCAGTTTCGTTTTGATAGGGCCCGCTGTACACATCCGTTCCTGTGTAATCGCTCCAGTAGTTGCCTCCAGTAGGATAGCCGAAATCCCAGGAGTCTGAGGGGGGCATTGGTTCCCATGCCTGATACGTGTTGTTGATGAGGTTGTTATGACAGACTATGTTGCCTTGGGCGAAGTAAGTCCTGTATCCAGCGATTATGCCCTCCCTACTGTCTTCCACAGTGTTGTCGTAAATCATGTTGGATTTGCCGTCGAACATTATGCCCCCAACATTGCCATAGTTCAAGTCGCTGTCGAGTTGCCAGTGTTGTAAAGGATGAAAGAAGATGATGACATCAGGGGGTGGGTAGGTGATATTCAGTTCGCTTCCGATTACGGTATTTCCTGCTATTATGCTGTCGTTGGCATTTAGAAGTCCAATTCCGAGGGGGTTTCTGTACAAAGTGTTGTTCAAGATTGTATAGTCTCCTTCTTCCAGTCTGCAGCCTATTCCGTTGTCAAGAAGGGTGTTGCCCATTATGGTGTTGTTCACAGAAGGTTGAAAATACCAACCGTTGCTCGTTTGGAAGGGCAGGTCTTCGATCGAGATCCCGTGAACGGAATTGCTGATCGAGTTGTTCGAGATCAAGGTGTTATTAGAGTTCAGCAGAATGATGTTTTGTATATTGTTTGATAGAGAAAGCCCTTCAGCCGTTATGTCCGTGCAGTTTATCAACATGACATAGCCAGCGTTGGAAGGAACTTTCATGTTGTGTTGGTTGATCCACCAGACTATTGGTTTTCCGTCAACCGTGTTCGAAAGATCGATGTCATCCAGTCCACTCGTAGCATTTGTGAATCCAAGGTAAACCCACCTAATGTAACCCCATTCATATGACGGTACGCCAAAATTGTATTGGCCCCCGCTAATGGCGTTGTTTCTCATGGTCGTGTTGGTGGCATATTCACCGAGGTATACGCCGTTACCATTGTCCCTAAGCGTGTTGTTGACGAAGACGTTGTTGTAGCTGAAAAGAGAGACGTGTATTCCATACGCGTTTCCTGTTATGTTGTTACAATCTATCAGCGTGTTGGTTGTTCCGGCGAGCATCATTCCTTCGATGTTGTTAGAAAGATTCAAGTTTTTCACAGTTATATTGTCGCAGTCTGTGAGCCACACAAATCCCGCGTCCAAAGGTACACGTTCGTTACTTCTGTTGACCCAACAGCAAATCGGCTTCCCGTTCACAGTGTTTGAAGCGTCAACGTCATTGATTATGTTTGGACCATTCATACCTAGAAGCCAGTTCAATGTATCGCCGTACCATATGAGTCCAAAATTGTACGTGTTGTCGCTTATAGTGTTGTTTCTCAAGACGTTATCTCTGCAGTAGCCGTAGAAATCGATGCCATGACCATTGTTGAATACCGTGTTGTTTGTTATCGTGTTGTTTGTGGAAGACCATATGTGAATGCCCGACAGGATATTGTTGGTAATGATGTTGTCCATGATCGTGTTGTTGTAAACTTTTCCTAAAACGATGCCGGCATAGAGAGCATCCTCCACCTTATTGTTGATGATGCTGGTTCCTCCGTATTGGGGTAACAGGCCGAAAGAATACGCTCGGATCCCATAGAATCCGTGGCGTACAGTGAAATTGGTGACGCTCGCGCCTGGAAGAAGCCATATGACTTCGTTTGCCATGTTTCCATCTATGATCGTCGTTTCTCTGTCTTCTCCGACCAAATGTAGTTGTTTTTCAACCCAGATTGATTCGTTGTACACTCCTTTTTCAACAAAGATCGTGTCTCCTGAGAGTGTTTCATTAGCTGCTATTGCCTCCGCGATTGTCGTATAGTTCAAACCTGTGTTGAGGTTGTGGACGGGAAAACTATTAGAGGCGTGAGCTTTGAGATAGCTAGATTGTGTCGTAAATAGGCAAAGCACGAGTGTCAAAAAAATCAGCACAGAGGCAGATCTTGTACCCATGCAGTATCATTTACATTACTGGTTATCTCAGCTTCTTATGTCTTCCTCAGAAAACAAGGCGTGCTATCGAACGTGCATAAGCCTCCATTCTTTGTAGTCTGTGACGACTTTGATGTACCCTTTGAGCATCTTGTCCGTTTCAGCGTCACCGGTGTCGACCCTCAAAACGTTTCCTTCAATGTTCTGCAGCTTGCTCTTTGTCGCCGCGACGATCAGCCTTTCCTTTCCAACGCGTTTAACTATCTCAGGGCTTACCTGTTGGTTTCCTCTTCCAAGCAGAATACCCTGACGCCCGATTGGTGAGAGAACGATCCAAACGTTCTTCCAATCCTTGACTTCTTTCAAGATTCCTTTCTCATCTAGGTCAAGAATCGCCTTCTTGTCGTGGCAGACATCCACACCTAGAACCGTTTTTTCGACGCCAAGCAGCTCTGCGAGTCGCTTAACCGTCGTCCCAGGTCCGAGAATCCACGTTGCGTCGTTCGGCACTTGTTCCAAAATGAACCGCGCTATCGCCCTCTGATTGTCAGCCTCGTCATCCGTTTCAGGGCTCACCTGCTTGCTTCCCGCTATGCGAGCTGGCAGAAAAGGCCCTTTCAAAAAGCCATGAAGCTTCACAGCGAAGACATCTCTGCGTATAGCCTCTTCATCAGAATCCATAACTTCCAGCTCAGTGATTTCAGCTCGCCCTTGAGAATACCCTAGAACGACTTCCACGGCGTCTGAGGGATTCACGGCAAAGATGCCGCTGTACATTTTTACGCCAGACGGGACGCCTAGAACTGGCACCTGACGGCAGCCTTGCATGGCGTCTAGAATGTCCTTAGCTGTTCCGTCGCCGCCCACAAAGACTATCAGGTCAACGTTTGCCGCAGCAAGAAGGTCAACCGCGGTCTTTGTGTCTTCAGCAGATGTTTTTTTCCCAATTTTCATCGGCAAGACTTGCACGTGGAAGTCTGCCTCTCTTGCCTCTTCTTCGCCCATGATTCCTGGGCATGTTGTAATCTCAACTGACTTCTCCGTCATGTTACGTTTCAGTTTCTTCAGAAATTCGGTTGCTCTGCTCGGTGCAACTGGTTTAGCTCCTCTGGCTATCGCCTCTTCGAGCACGTCGTCTGTTCCTTTCAGGCCCACTCTGCCACCCATGCCTGCTATAGGGTTCACGATGAAGCCTAGACGCATCGTTTATCAGTAAAACAAGATTTGCTGAGTGAGCTATAAACCATTTTTCATGGGGGTAGAAAGTTCAAAGACTGGGTTAACCGTGTGCATGGAAATTCAGAGAATCTTACCGTCGTGAAAAGTGTTTTTCAATCTGAAAACTCTTATATTTCAAAATCCTAGACCCTTTGCTCACGGACGGAGAGGGTTTAAGGTGCAGAGCAGAAGGATGAAAAGGCTTCTTGTGACCGGCGCCACAGGCCAAATCGGTTCTGAACTGACCTTGGCCTTGCGGAAAAAATACGGCGGTGACAACGTTGTTGCTGTCGGTCACAGGAGAAAGCCGAGCGATGAACTCGTTAGTTCAGGTCCCTTCGAGTTTGTCGACGTTGGTGAGAAGGAAAGCCTTGAGACGGTTGTGAAGAAGTATGGTGTTGACACTGTTTATCATCTGGCGGCTGTTCTTTCCGCTACGGGGGAGCAGAACCCTCAGGCTGCGTGGAACCTGAACATGGGTGGTCTTTACAATGTGCTGGAAATCGCGAGGGAACACGGCTTAACCAGGGTTTTCTGGCCCAGCTCAATCGCAGTTTTCGGGCCCACCGCTCCGCGCACTGACACTCCTCAGGAAACGGTTATGATTCCGGGGACGATGTACGGCGTTACAAAAGTCGCTGGTGAGCTCCTGTGCAACTATTACTTCGTCAAGTACGGCGTGGACGTTAGAGGCGTCAGGTACCCGGGCATAATAAGCAGCGAAACTTCTCCAGGCGGAGGGACAACGGACTACGCAGTGGAAATATTCTATGAGGCTGTAAAGAAGAAACGGTACACGTGCTTCGTGAGGGAAGACACGGTGTTGCCGATGATGTACATGCCGGACTGCCTCAAGTCAACCATAGATCTGATGGAAGCTGACCCTTCAAGAGTGAAGCGTCACGACAGCTACAACGTGGCGGGGATGAGCTTCTCGGCTGGCCAGCTGGCGGCAGAGATCAGAAAGCACGTTGCGGATTTCAGGTGCGACTACAAGCCCGACTTCAGACAAAAAATCGCCGACTCATGGCCCATGTCGATCGACGACAGCGCAGCGCGCAAAGACTGGGGTTGGAGACCATCCTACAATCTGGCCACGATGACGACGGATATGGTGCAGAAGCTGTCGAAAAGGTTCGCTGAGGGCGGACTCTAGCCTGCGAGCGAGAAAGAGTTAAGAGAAGGATCGGAAAAATAAAACGAAAAGAGGCATGGTGAATATGCGAGATCCCACATCATTTCTGAGAGAAGAATACGAAGCGTTGGTGAAAAGCGAGCTTGACTGGAAAATCCGTGTTCTGCAAGGTCCTAGCACGCCGTGGTGCGTTGTCGACGGCAAAAAAGTTTTGATGTTCTGTTCAAACAATTACCTGAGCCTTAGCAATCATCCGAAGCTGAAAGAAGCTGCGATAGAGGCTGTTCAAACTCATGGTGCAGGCTCCGGTTCAGTTCGGCCCATAGCGGGAACAATGGATATACACGTTGAATTAGAGAATCGGCTTGCGAAATTCAAGCATGCGGAGGCTTCGCTTGTTTATCAGACGGGCTTCGCGGCCAACGCAGGTCTCATCCCTCAGCTCGTCGGAAAAGAGGATCTGATAATAAGTGATGAGCTTAACCATGGCAGCATCATCGACGGTGTCCGACTGGCCCACGCTGAGAGGGCGGTTTACAAGCATTCGGATCCGCAGGACTTGCGACGCGTTTTGGATGAGGCGGAGAAGCATTCTCCGCCGTACAGGCGAATCCTGATCATCACTGATGGGGTTTTCTCGATGGACGGTGACATCGCTCCCCTTGACAAAATAGCTGAGGCCGCCGCTGAACACGGCGCAATGGTCTACGTTGATGACGCTCACGGCGAAGGCGTGCTCGGCGAGGGCGGCAGAGGTATCGTCTCGCACTTCAAGCTTACGCGAGACCTGGTTCACGTGGAAATGGGCACCTTCTCAAAGGCTTTCGGAGTTGTGGGCGGGCACGTTTCAGGTTCTAAAGACCTGTTCAACTTCGCCTACAACAAGTCGCGGACTTGGCTTCTCAGCGGGTCACACCCGCCTGCGGTTGCAGCCGCTTGCATAGCCGCTGTTGACGTCTTAGAAAAAGAGCCACAGCACGTGAAGACCTTGTGGGACCACACCACATACTTCAAGAAAGCCATGAAGGACCTGGGCTTCAACATCGGCAACAGTCAAACACCGATCACACCGATTATCGTGGGCGAAAGCGGCGTGGCAAAGAAGCTGAGCCAACGGCTCTTCGAGGAAGGAGTGTTTGCTTTGCCAATTGTGTTTCCGATGGTTGCGCGGGACAAGTCTAGGATAAGAACGATCATGAACGCTGCCCTGACGAGGAACGACTTAGATTTCGCCATCAGCGCCTTCGCAAAGATCGGAAAAGACCTGCAAATAATCTAAAACTGTTCATTTCTATTCGCTTTTTCAATTGTTTTTGGGTGCTAGGTGAGACAGTCATGGATGTTAGAACAGCCAAGAGGCTTCTTCGAGAGGAAATATGGAGAAAACTTGAAGCTGAAGGTGTTGCAAGGTTTCCACTTCCATGCTTTGGGCACGTGCCAAACTTTGAATGCTCCGACAAAGCTGCACAGAATGTTAGGCTTCTAACAGAGTGGAAAGAAGCGAAGGTTGTCTTTGTCAACCCGGATTTTGCTCAGCAGAAGATCAGAGTACGCGCTTTTAGATGGAAAGTCGCTAGTCATGGCCTCGCCGAAACTGAAACACGGCTACATCGTGGTTGATCCAGCGAAGGTCAGAGGCTCAGAAAGTCATGCTTCCACCATAAGAGGGGCATTCAGTCTCGGAAAAACCGTGGACCTTCAACAGATGCCCAGGCCGGACCTGATCGTTGAGGGATCAGTTGCAATCGATCTAGATGGGAACAGGCTTGGCAAAGGAGGCGGATACGGCGACGTGGAGATTCGAACTTTGAGGACAGAATTTGGGTCTCTGCCTGTCATAACGACCGTTCACGAGACGCAGGTTGTTCAAAATGTTCCTTTTGAGGAGAAGGATGAAAAAGTGTCAATTATCGTGACGCCCAAGAGGGTCATTCGTGTTTCAAGAAGCGAAGAGCACGCAGCACGTGCATTTCCAGATTCGGATTAAGTTATGCCCAACGTAACAGTTAATCTTAAAACCTATGATGTGAAAGAGTAACAGCACTGCAATAAGGTGAACAAACATGGTGAAAGTGGAAGGATACGAAGTTCCTGAAGGACTATACTACACAAAAGAATTCGAATGGCTCAAGGTTGAAGGTGACAAGGTGCGCGTAGGTGTCACAGACTACGCTCAGAAACAGCTCAGGGAGATCGTTTACGCGGAGCTGCCGAGCCCTGGGACGACGACGAAGCAGAACGAGCCTTATGGCACGGTGGAGTCGGTCAAAGCCGTCTCAGACCTCGTCGCGCCCGTAAGCGGAACGATAGAGGAAGTGAACACGGAGGTCCAGTCGAAGCCTGAACTGTTGAACGAAGACCCGTACGTGAAAGGTTGGCTCATGATAATGAAGCCGTCAAACCTGCAAGCAGAGCTGGCCAACCTTATGAACTTCAACCAAGCCGTCGAATGGCACAAGACGCTGAAGAAATGAAGGACCACAAATGCCTAAGCGCATAGTAATCATCGGTGCACACGCAGCAGGCGTGGACGCTGCCTCAGCGGCCAGAAAAACGGACCGGCAAGCAGAAATAACTATGATAACTGAAGAAAAGCATGCTGGTTACTCGCGCTGCGGACTGCCCTTCGTCATAGGCGGCCAGATCCCAAGCTTCAATGACCTGATAGTTTTTTCCCCATCATACTTTCAAATGATGAAGATCAACCTCAAAACCGAAACGAAAGCCACGGTTGTAAACACGCAAAACAAGACTGTCGACACGACCGACAAGGACGGCAAGACTGAAACATTACAGTATGACAGCCTGATAATAGCCACGGGCGCCAGCTCGTTTACGCCTCCGATAAAGGGCAGAGAGAAGCAGGGTGTGAGTTCCCTCCGAACCTTGGACGACGGCGAGAAGATTGATCAGGCGATCAAGAAAGGAGCAAAGACCGCCGTTGTCATGGGTGCAGGCTTGATCGGGCTTGAAACGGCCGTGGCACTTCACGAAAGAGGATTGAAAGTAACAGTTGTGGAGATGCTGCCCCAGGTGCTGCCTCTCCCGCTTGACGCTGAAATGGCGAAGATGCTTCAAGACCTGCTTGAGCAAAAAGGAATAACTGTGCTCACCGGAAAAACCGTCGAAGAGTTCTTGGGAACCGACAGGGTGACAGGCATCATGGCAGGCGGAGAGCAGATTGACGCAGACCTGTTCATGAGCGCCTTCGGGGTGAGGTCAAACACGCAACTCGCTGTGAACGCTGGCGTAGCCTTGGGTGAAACCAAAGCCATCAGGACAAACGCGCGAATGGAAACAAACGTCAAAGACGTCTACGCGATAGGCGACTGCGCAGAAACCTTTGGCATAGCAACGCAGAGACCAGTGCTGCCACAGCTCGGCACGGTGGCGGTGAGGACGGGAAAAGTGGCAGGCATCAACGCCGCAGGAGGATACTCCCTCTTCACAGGTGCCTTGGGTTCCGCTGTTTCAAGGCTGTTTGACACGGACTGCGGTTGGACAGGGTTGACAGAAACAGCCGCAAAAAAGGCAAGTATAGAAGTGGTCTCTGGCACTATTTCTTCAAAGACCAAGGCTGACTACTATCCAGGTGCCTTGCCGATAAAGGTCAAGCTTGTCGTGGAGAAAGAGTCGCAGAGGATAATCGGCGCACAGATCGTCGGCGGAGAAGAAGTCACTCAACGCATCAACGCCATATCTCTGGCAATACAGAGGGGAATGACCGCGAAAGACCTTTCGAAGGCAGACACTGCGTACGCACCGCCCTTGTGTGAAACTTGGGAGCCGATGGTTCTGGCTGCAGAAATGGTGCTGATGAAGCTCCGTTAGCAACGACTCATTTCTTCGTCGCAAAGCAAGTCGGAAACTTAATTAGGAGCATGCCTAAACAAAAAGCACGCGATTATGGTGATGGAAATGACGGTAAAAGCAGCTATAAACGGTTTTGGAAGAATAGGGCGTCTGCTTTACAGAGCGGCTCTTGAAAGAAAGGCGGACATAGATTTTGTCGCTGTTAATGACATAACGGACGCGAAAACGCTTGCACACCTGCTGAAGTACGACTCAGTTCACGGGAGATTCAACGGCACCGTGCAGGTGAGAGGCAATGATCTCGTGGTGAACGGAAAACTGTTGAAGGTCTTGGCGCAGAAAGACCCGGCGCAGCTTCCTTGGAAAGACTTAGGCATCTACTTGGCCGTAGAATCGACAGGGTTTTTCACGGACAGGGAAGGCGCATCGAAACACCTTGCCGCTGGAGCGAAGAAGGTTCTGATTTCAGCTCCAGCGACGAACCCTGACGTTACAATGGTCATCGGCGTCAACGACAAATCGTACGATCATCAGAAGCACAATTTGGTCTCGAACGCCTCGTGCACGACGAACTGTGTTGGCCCCGTCACGAAAGTGCTGCATGATAACTTCGGCGTTGAGAGAGCGTTCATGATGACGGCCCACGCGTACACAAATGACCAGAGAGTACAGGACCTAGTGCATAAGGATCTGAGACGGGCCAGAGCCGCTGCAGTGAACATTATCCCCACGTCGACCGGAGCCGCCCGCGCGATCGGCGAGATCATGCCCGAACTTAAGGGAAAAATAGACGGGATAGCCCTCCGAGTACCTATTCCGGACGTTTCAATCGTAGACTTGACAGCGTCGCTGAAGAAAGAAGCAACAAAAGAAACAGTGAACGCAGCGTTCAAGAAAGCTGCTGAAGGCTATCTGAAAGGCATTCTAGAGTACACGGAAGACCCGATAGTCTCATCAGACGTGCTTCACAGCACGTACTCAGCCGTGTTCGACGCACAGTCAACGATGGTCATCGACAAGAACTTCGTCAAAGTGCTCGCGTGGTACGACAACGAATGGGGCTTCTCGTGCCGTATGGTCGAACAGATAGAGATGATCGGGAAAAAGGAAGGCTTCTAGCCCGAACCTGACGAGTGAAATCCAAACATTTTCCGCCATTTTTTCCTATTGTTAGGAGTTGGAGAAGATGCCGAAGTTCCTCACGTTGGATGATGTGAAAGTCAAGGACAAAGTCGTACTTGTCAGGGTTGACTTCAACTCGGCAATAGACCCGAAGACCCAGAAGATCTTGGAAGACGCGAGGATTCGCGCTCATGCTGAAACAACGATAAAAGAGCTTGCAGAGAAGGGCGCAAAAGTCGTGATCCTGGCTCATCAGGGACGCAAAGGAGACCCGGATTTTATTCCCTTGAAGCAACATGCTGAAATCCTCGGCAAAATCCTGAAGAAACCAGTCAAATATGTTGATGACCTTTTCGGAGAAAAAGCGAAGACCGCCATAAAGAACTTGAAGAGCGGTGAAATTCTCGTTCTTGAGAACGTGAGGACGTTTGCCGGTGAAACCAAAGACGGATCGCCGGAAGAGCATGCGAAGACGGAGCTTGTCAAAAACCTTGCTCCTCTGGCGGATCTTTTCGTGAACGATGCTTTCGCAGCTGCACACAGGGCACACGTGTCAATGGTAGGCTTCACAGCCGTATTGCCGAGCGTTGCAGGACGCATAATGGAGAGAGAACTGAAATCGCTCAGCAAGGTGTTGGAGAACCCGGAAAAACCTTGCATCTTCATACTTGGAGGGGCCAAAGCGGACGACTCGCTTGAAATTTCCAAGTACGTGCTGGACAAGGAAATAGCGAACAACGTGCTCACAGGAGGAGTCGTGGGCCAAGTGTTCTTAGCGGCAAAAGGTGTAGATCTTGGCAAACCCAACATGGACCTCCTGGAGAAAAAGGAGCTCATGAACCTCTTACTAGGCATAAAAGAGCTCTTCAGAAAATACCCCGACAGAATTAAAACACCGCAGGATTTGGCTGTGGAAGTGCATGGCAAAAGAAAAGAAATATCGGTCAACGAGCTGCCCACAGAGTACTCGACTTACGATATCGGGAGAAAAACGGTTGATGACTACGCTAAGATCATAAGAAGTGCGAAGTCTATCGTCATAAGCGGACCGATGGGAGTTTACGAGAACAAGAGGTTCAGTTTTGGAACGAAAAGGATTCTTGAAGAGATCGCGAATTCTAAGGCGTTTTCTCTGGCCGGAGGGGGGCACACGATATCGGCTATTGAAGAGTTTGGGTTGAGCAAGAAAATATCGTACGTCAGCACGGCCGGTGGAGCGCTGATAGAGTTTCTGATGGGTAAGAAGCTTCCAGGCGTCGCTGCACTGGAAAGAGCCGCAGCCAGAACAGCTTAGCATCACGTGGCGTTTCCAACAGTGCGCTCTGCGTAAGTAGGCAGTGTTGCTGGTCAGTGTTTTATGGAGGCGGCGGTGAAACTCTTGTCGGTGAAGTTCCGTGTTCGTGTTTCATGAATTCAAATAGAAATATCAGTATGCCTATTATTGCTATTATTGAAGAGATTAGTCCAACCAGGCTTGCCGTCTTTAATTCGTCTAACCTTGCCGCTACGTCAAGAGCGGTCGGGGGGTTCGCAAAATAGTTGTAGGATACGTAGGCTGAATATGTGCCCATCACGAACGAAATCAATATTATGATGAGTCCGATTCCGTATGGCTTCATGTTTGTGACCTGTTTTCCTTATTCAAGTTGATCGAATTTAAGACTTTCCGCTAAACAGAGCATACACCTAGCGCGCAGAGCAAACGCGATGAAAAACCAGGAGGAAGAAAAAGTAGAACGAATCGACAAAATCTCGCAATCACATATCTTCCATTGATTGTTCGCATCTGGAAAAGAAAAATCGGATTTTGCGGGAGAACACGGAAATTGAGTTTGATCTCGACTCGAAATCTTGATTCTGAATTCTTAAATGCTTTATCTGAGGGGTGAAAGTGTGTGGATGTGGCAGAAATGGAACGCCGGTTTTCTTGCTGCATGATAGCTATCTTGATCTTTGGCTCTCTTTCGGTAATATCATTTCTGCACCCTATCGTCATGAACGTGAATGGTTCACCTCAATTCTCTTCCACCGAAGGATCGCCTACGAACTACACGCTCACGATCGAGGCATCCACGGGCGGCACCACCGACCCCCCTGCCGGAAACCACGAGTATCCATCGAACACTCAGGTATGTGTTACCGCGTACGCCGCATCAGGTTACTGTTTCGACCACTGGTTCTTCGACGCTTGGAACTGCACGCAGAACCCGGTCAACGTGACAATGGATACGAACCATCTATTGCGACCAACATTCATCCCCACGGCCCAGATCATAAGCGTAAACTTCGTGAACACCACGTATAGGATAGCACCGTCCGACCGAAGCGGGTGGTTATCTACAGGCCAGTCGGCGGAGGTAATGTTGTCAGGAATCGATTTCAACAATACAGGGGGACCTCTGCTTTTCAACCATCCCGCTGGGATAGCCACCGATGGACACCATCTCCTGGTTGCTGATAGGGACAACAACAGGATACTCGTGTGGAACACGATTCCCACATCCAACTCTCCGCCCGACCTAGTCCTCGGTCAGAAAAACTTCTACGCCAACAACCCTGGGCACGGGCTTGACGGATTGAACTGGCCCAGCCAAGTCTCGATCAGCGGGGGAAAGGTGGTTGTGGCCGATTCCTACAACAACCGCATCCTGATCTGGAACACCTTTCCTACTGAGAACGGCCAGCCGGCGGATCTAGAGCTGGTCGGCCAAGGAGACCAAAACAAACTTGCCGACATCAGCTGGCCCTGGGGCGTCTGGACCGATGGGACGAAGCTGGTCGTGTCCAGCACAGGCGGGGGTCTCGTCCTGGTCTGGAACACCTTCCCCACCCAAAACAACCAATCCGCCGACATCTACCTCACCGCATCAGGAAAGTTCGGGACGCCCAGAATGATAACCAGCGACGGTGCGCATTTGATGGTCGGCGACCATAACGCCAAGGTTTCATCGCCAGACGTTACCGGGACGTTCGTCTGGAACACTTTCCCAACCGAGAACGACCAGCCATACAGTTACTTTGCGCCTGCCTCTTCCGCGTGGGGGGCGGTGGCCGGGTTCAATTGTGCGTGCGGCGTCATCCTCCCTGACGGGCGGACCATTCTGCTCGGAGAGGCCCTCTACATCTTCGACTTGTTCCCGCAGAATGACAGCGTCACGCCGGATGTGACAATTAACGGGGCGGGGGACACGAGTTTCGGCGGGGGGATTGGCTCCGATGTTGCCGTCGTGGGCACGTGCCTCTTCCTTGAACTGTGCAACCCCAACAAGATAGTCGTGTTCAACAGCATTCCGATAAGCGCGGACGCTTCGCCGGACTTCGTGATCGGCGCCCCTGATCTATCCGTCAACACCCTCGCCGCCAACTACTTCTTCACGAACCCAGTTCCAGCAACGGATGGCAAAAGCCTGTTTGTTGCCTCGGATTTCGACAGCAAGCTGTACGTGTACAGGCGCCTTCCGGACCAGTCCAACGCCCACCCCGACGTTGTCTACGACTTTCAGGCCGCCGGGTCTCCGGGTTTTCCACCCTGGGCCATCTCCCTGTACAACGGGACGCTGGTCCTCGCCGGAGCCCAGAAAGTCTACATCTGGACTGAACTGCCATTCGGGCAGCCCCCCGACATTTGTTTCTCAGGAGTTATAGGCAACGTGACCTTCCAAGAGCTGGAGGGCGTTGCGGAGGATGCGGACCACTTCTACTTGGCCGATGCGGCGGCTGGGAAGATCTACGTTTGGAACGGCATTCCTATGAACGGCAGCGTGAACCCGGCGTTTGTCCTGTCCACAGACGGGCCTACAAGGCTCTCCAGCGACGGGGAGCATTTGGTCGTCGCAACGACCTATAGCAACCCAGGAGGGTCGATCAGGATATACGACCTTTCAAACCTCACTGCGGAATCGCAACCCGTGACCCTTTGGAACTACGGAATGTTCAACCTGCCCGAGGATGCTATCGTCGCTCAGGGGCGTCTCTTCGTCGCAGACACGTGCTTCAACCGTGTTCTGGTGTGGAACAGCATCACGAGTGCGATGAACGGCTCAAGCGCCGATGTGGTCTTGGGCTGCACTGGCGACACGGATACCTGCAGAAACGACCCGGAAATAGGGAATGATCGGCTGTTCTGGCCCGCTGGCATCGCGTTTGACGGAAACTACCTGTGGGTGGGCGAGTTCAAGTTCTCTGGTAGGCTGCTGAGGTTTGGCGTTGGCACCGCCCCGTCGTTCGTGCCGAGAACCGAGCACTACAACATTCAGGCGGGAACCCAGTCTTTCACTGCGAGTCTGGAAACGAACTCGAGCACCTCCACGTTAGAGTTCTCGCTTTCGACTAAAAGCATCAACGTGAACATTTCGTCCCCGACGTCCTCCTATGTCAACGCAACGTTTCCATCAGTCCTCTTGGGTGGAACGCTTGCCGCGTACGTGGATGGATCTCCCGTAACCCCTGTTGTTTTTCAGGGAAGCACCGGCACATCCGCATATCTAGTCGTCCAATCCGGGACGCATAGCGTGCGTATCATGGCTACCGAGGCCGTTCCAGAGTTCACTGTGCCGGTCCTGATTTGTATGCTGCTCGTGTCAACAATCTTCGGGGCGATTTTTCCAAGAATAAAAAGGCGAAGAGCCGATTTCACGTCTGAAAGGCTAAAGCTAGGCTTTAAGAGTCTTCTTAACCAAGCTTGGACGCTGATTCTTGGACAAGAAAAAAAGAACTCAGCAATCCAGTTTCGTTGTTTGGGAGACATCGCCGCCTCTTCTTGAAAAAACCGTTTCCAATAAAAACCGCATTCGTTCCTTACTGTCAAAACTGATGCTTACAAAGTGGGTGCTCGAGGGGTAAGTTTGTCCTTAATAAGCGTCAACTCCAAAGGGCCAAATGGACTGTTTGAACGTCTAGAAGAACGGAGGCATGGCTACAAGTATTCGTAAGGGTCGAGAAAACATATCGGATGTGAAACTAACTTGTCTATACGATACTGTTTTATATCGGTTAATCCCTAGAGGGATCGTGGAAATGTCATCATGCAGATGGTGAAACCTAAGATATACGCACGGATATTTTCGAAAAAGAGAGCTCTGGACAAACTTCGCCCCCTGCCTTCTCAGCTTGTCAAAAAGCTGTGGGAACAGATGCAAATCGAGTTTGCGTACAACTCTAATGCCATCGAGGGCAACACTCTTTCGCTCAGAGAAACTCAACTTGTCATTCAAGAGGGAATAACGGTTCGTGGAAAAAGTCTGAGAGAACATTTGGAGGCGAGAAACCATCCGGATGCCATTGACTATGTGGAGAAGCTCGCTCGAAAGAAAACATCAATCAGGCAAGACGATGTTTTGAGGGTGCATGAACTTCTCCTGCGTGGCATAGATGATCAAAACGCGGGCAAGTATAGAAGTGGTCAAGTTAGGGTTGCGGGTGCGACTTTCATGCCGCCCTCGGCGGAAGAAATCCAATCGATGATGAGCGAGCTTCTGAAGACGCTTAGCCAAAACCCAGACGAATTAAGGCCGATTGAACTGGCGGCTTTTTTCCACCACAGGTTTGTCTACATACATCCTTTTCTGGACGGAAATGGCAGAACTGCAAGGCTTCTAATGAATGTCGTTCTATTGAGAACCGGGTATCCGTTTACGGTCCTCCTTAAAGTAGATCGACCGAAATATTTGAGAGCATTAAGCGAAGCAGATAGCGGAAATCTGATTCCTTTCGCAAATTTCGTGGCCACCTGTGTTGAGAGGTCGCTTGACATCTACCTTCTTGCGTTTGAAAAAGAAGCAGAAATACTGACTCTGGCCGAAGCGAGCAAACTCACGCCCTTCACACAAGAATACTTGAGCCTATTGGCCCGAAAGGGCAGCATAGGAGCCTTCAAACTCCGCAGAAACTGGGTCATAACAAAAAAGGCGTTAAGCGAATACCTTAAAGCACATCCGAGAAATTCCTCATAAGAATTCAAACAGCAATCGAAAGAATGAAAACTTTCAAAACAAAAACAGAGGTTTGCGGGAGATATTAATGAGATAGAAAGAGAAAGGGGATGGCGGGTGATCGTTCCATGGAATTGAATGCTCGACTCCTGCTAGTACGGGGAAAACGAGGCCTTCAAAATGATGTTCATAACAAATATAAACGCGAGTCTGCATAAACGATTGCGAGGCTCGATTGTGAGCGTTGAAGTGTTGAAGGACATTAAGAAAGAGCTGAAAGAACTGAGGATTCTCTACAAGGAGCTGGTGGAGAAACTGATACCAGTCGAAGAGCCCACAAGCGAAGAAAAGAGGGCAATCGAAGAAAAAGGTGAAATTGCTGACGAAAGAGAAATGATGAAGGCTCTGGGCAAGACACATGTTCGCCGTTAGCATAAAGAGGAAAGCCCTAAGAAACGTAGAGAAACTGGACAAAAAGCAAAAACAAAGAATAGCAACAATGATTATGATTCTGAAAAAAGACCCGATTCCATACAGGAAAGCCGATGTCTGCAAATTGAGGGGCTATGAAAGCACTTATAGGATCAGAATGGGAGACTTGAGAATCGTTTACCAAGTCTCTTGGAACGAAAGGGTAGTACTCATTCACTACATCGGGCCAAGAGAAAGAGCCTATGAATAAGAGGATGGAACAATCACTCTGCAATCGCTTTGGCAGTTGGTTCTTTGAGGAAGAAACAAAGAAGGAATCTGCGGGAGAAATCTCCAATCTTTCATAAGGCTCATATTCGCGATTGCCTCGCGCGCGTACGTTCCATGTAATGACATACAAACCTGATGTATTCCCGTTTAACGTCACACTCTTTCTGGGTAGAATGCGTAATTATCTCACACATATCTCTGGAAAGAAGTTGCGCCTGTTGGTCGATGGATTTACGATTTTGGTCTTCTTCGTCTGAAAGTGTCAATCAGCCAAATGATTCTTAACGAGAAGACAAGAACTATGAGCAGGAATAGGCTTACGGCAACGAGGGTCCAATCGTGATAAGCATAGAAGATGACCAGCGCGGTTATCAAGGCAGTTAAGGCCGCAGCCACGAGGGAAAGGGGAACTCCGTGTGCACGCACCCGAGTCAACGCCTACTTATGGTTCAGAGGAATGATCTGGCCTAGTCTTTTCGGGAGACGAATACTAATTCTTCCGCCTTGGGTTTTTTAGGCGGCTTTATCTTCCAGTCGGGGTAGCAGTGGATCTCTTTGAAGCCGGTTGCCTGAAGGTAGTGGAGGATGTCCCAGTAGGTGAAGAGCCGCGAGCGTTCGCGGTCTCGGAAAACATGTGTGCCGTCGGGAGCCTCGATTATGCTCGTCTCCTGATCCCAAGCCACACCACGGATCGGTTCAAAGTCTTGGAGTCGACAGATAGTTGTGATGCGTATGCCACGAGCGTGGGATTCTTCAACATGAAACCCTTTATGGATCACGTCTGAGAACCAGCCCTTACCCTCATACAAAGGATTGTAGATGTTGCAGACTAGTACGCCGCCTGACCTTAGGGCGCGGTAGATCTGGCGCAGAGTCTTCACAACATCATCATCGTCTGGGAGGAGGAAGAGTATGTAGAGTGCGAGCACTGCGTCAAACTCATTCTGATGCTCTAGTCTCGTGGCGTCACCCTGCAACAGTTTGACGGAGACACCTTCGCGTTTAGCTCTGACTTTGGCTATTTGAACTCGTTCAGGGGTGTAGTCTTGTCCAGTGCATTGGTAGTGGCGGTGCGCCAACCCGATTACGTGTCGGCCGTTTCCACACGCAACATCGAGTACTTCTCTGACTTGATGGGTTGCGTATGCGCGGAAGGCAGATTCAAGGAAGTCGAGCTGACGTTTTGTGGTCTCAGCGGCTCGTCGCTGTCGCTGAGCCAGTAGGTCTTCGTAGTAGGCTAGGTGAGTGTAGTAAGCGCGAGAGGCTTTTAGAACAGTCTCCCTTGTGTTTTCGTTTTGGCCCATGATGTGAGGTCTGGTTCCGCTCAGGATATAAGATTTCTTAGGAGCAGCAGACTAAAATCGCGTGCTAACGCCTAAGCGCCCTATGTGGCTAAGCGGCGACGTCTCCCGCCAATTCCTTTTTTGGTTGCAGGTACTTTTGTATAACTCATGGTTTGTGATCTGAACCTGCTCTTGCATTCCTCACATTCACAGTCAACGGTGCGACCGCTTGCGACATTTCTTCTCACAGCCCATTCTAGAAGAGGTACAATCGATTCTCTAAGTTCAACACCGTCTTTTGTGAGCGAGTATTCAACGCGCAGAGGTATTTCAGCAAAGAATTCTCTTTCGATCAAGCCTTCTGCTTGCAGCTCTTTAAGCCTGTCCGAAAGGGTTCTTGGGCTGATACCGCCCAACTCTTTCATAAGTCTGTTGAACCTTAACCTTCCGTAAATATCAATTGCGTTGATAATAAGAACGGTCCATTTTCTGCCAATAGTGTTTATGAAACTTTCCAGAGGACAGAAACAAGCGCTATCGCTTTTGTTGTTCACATTACTTACCTTCTGCATATCAAGTATGCGACTATGAACTTTGTAATTTAAATACTATACTTTTGATAGTAGTGAATCCAGGAAAAGGAATGGTTAGGTACGCAGAGAAATGTTGGATAATGGGTCTGGAGAGATTGAAAGCAAGAGAAAGAGATGGGACGAGCATGCTGAGAGATATGATGAATGGTATGAGAGGTTCCATGGTGCTGTTGAACATCATGTTGACTGGGAGCTGCTGGGAGCACATCTTCCAAAAGACAAAAGCGCGAGGATTTTGGATGCCGCCGGTGGCACGGGGAGAATGACGCTTCCTTTGGCGAAGATGGGGTACTCAGTTACTCTGTGTGACATTTCTCCCGGGATGCTAAGTGTGGCGAAGCGAAAAATGCGCAGGGAGGGAGTCTCAGACAGAGTGGAGATCTTGGAATGTGATGTCTGCAAGCTTCGTTTTGCTGACGAGAGTTTTGATTTTGTCCTCTGCTGGGACGGAAAGATTGATGCCGCGAAAGAACTCATACGAGTGACGAAGAAGGGGGGAAAGATTTCGATGTTTCTGATGAATAGGTTCGGCGCTGCCATCAGTAAGTTTTGCGAGGACCCAGATTCTGCCCTTGCCTTAGTTAAATCAAAATCGAGTTACGTCTATGATGAAGAAGAGAGATACAAGGCTGTTAGCATGGAAGAGGCAAGAGAGTTCTTTGAGAAGGAAGGGGTTAAGGTTATTGAGATCTACGCTGTTTGCGGTATGTTGGATTTACTGTCTATTCCCAAAGAAATTCAGGAATCTCGCAGCTGGGATGAAAAGTTCTTTAAACAGGTGACTGAGATGCTGCTGGGATTGAGCAAGGAACCTTCAGTTAAAGGGTTGTCAAGACACTTGGTTTTGTATGGAGAGCGGACGTAAGACAGTTCCTTCGTGTAAACGTTATGGATTCTTGAGTTTCTTCAAATCCTCTATGAATTTATCAGTAATCTTCACTTTGCTGTTCTCTTCTAGGGAGTCTTGGCTCATGACATACCTCCGCCGCGTTTTTTCGCATGGCAGAGTGTTGTCTTAGTCAGTTCTGGCGGGCGCCGATTCTTTCTTTCCGATCCCTTTGGGAATACGTGTTCCAGCGTTCTTTATTTCTTCCAAGAGGAATTCTTCTACAACTTTTCTATCCAAAACTGGTTATCTTCCTTATTCCTTCTCTCACGTTCGCGCTCTACCTGTAAAAAGCGCATCAATATTCTTGGCACAGGCTCTCAGAGTACTGGTTTGCGTCAACCATTGTCTAGTGCAGTCGTTTTTCACAAAGCCTCGATGGTCTGCAGGATCGCGAGTACTCCGGCTTCTTTGGCTCTTCTCTCAAGGTACTGTTTATCCAGTTTGTTTTCTTGTCTGACCAGCACGCTTTTTACGTCTTGTTCGTCAGTCACTCCTCTGTCGGGTCTGGCCAGCTTGTTAACTATGAAATCCTCTGCGGAGACAACCCACGCCCGAGTGTTCGCATCCAGTTTGACTTTCTGTCTTCTTCTGAGGGTTTCATCGTCAAAGATAATGCCGTCAGGCTTCAACCATAGTTCTATTTCTACTTTCTCTTTTCGGTCCACAACAAGGATCAGAGGGTTATTTGGGGACTTGATAGTTGGGTCAAAATCTGCTGATTGTAGCAGATCAAGCAGCTGGTTTAGTTCTTCGCCGGTTTTGATTGCCACGGCCAGGTCAACGTCGACTGTTGTTCGGATTCTTCCGTAGAAGGGAAGAGCGTAGCCCCTGATTATCATGTAGGGGACTTTTTTGTCTTCAAACAGTTTCAGAAGTCTGTGAAGAGACCTTAATATTGCGGGCAATCGTGTTCAGCTCCATGAAGATTTGGAAGGGTGAATGACCGTTTGCAACGAGTCTGCTGGCGTATGCTGCGTCTTTCGCTGCGCGGTCTAGGTCTTCTCTTCTCGCTCTGAGCGGTTTGGTTCTTAGTTTTCTGTAGGTTTCAAGGAACTCGAAGCCCAGAGGCGTGCACGTTACGCTCTTTCGGGGTCTACCTCGCTTCGAACCTGCAACTTGTTTGAACTCGATGAGCTGCTCTTCGCGCATCTTTCTTAATAGGCCGATGACGTTCGATGTTTTCCATTTTAGTGTCCTAGTTAAGTCTCTGACGCCGCTGGTGGTCGACGCTACGGCTTCAAGTATTTGAGCTCGTTGATCCGAAGACATTTTGTTTCCCTTTTGGAAACTTATTCACTCTATACGTGAAGCACCATCTATTTAAACGCAACGCAACTCGGTTCTGTGAAATCCTCGGTTGATGAAAGTCCTTGTGAAAAATCGGTTGATACTATGATTATAGAGTTCTTACTGAGAGTATTTGGGAAAGTTTTTAGGATTGATGAACAGTTTGTACATTTGAGGTGAGAGATTGCCAAAAGAGACAAAGATGACCCAAGAAGCCGCAGAAAGGATTGGGCGAACAAGCAAAGACCAAAAATTCGTGGAAAGAGCAAGAGAAGCAGCAAAAAAGCGTGAATAGGTACAGAAATAGATAGAACAATCACAAGATAAATTACAAAAAGTTATAGTGTTACGAAATTACATATTTTCAACTCCCGTTTTTTCTATTGCGAGTCAGCATGGGCTAATCTGTCTCATTTATGCTTGCGCTTTGGATGAGGGTCAACCATTTGTTCTTTCCTTCTACTTTGATCCTGCAAACACTATGATGAATGGTATGGGCACTTACCCAAAGAATGTAAGTTTTATCAACCGATTTTTGACAAGGGCCCCTTTTAGTGGCGAACCCCTGTCACTCGTCGTCTTGCTTGTCTCTTCAGATATTTCGTGTATCTTCTGTGCAATCGTCATACCTTCAGAAGAAAAATCAAATAAGGATTCTTTGGCAAATATGATATGGGCTTGAAAGCGCATGGTAAAGGTTGGTTGTTACAACATCGATTTAGTTCCACTGAAATCTTGGGGAAAAAGCCTTTCTCAATTAGCACGTACTAAGGGTGCAGGTTTTGGGAGCACTTGGAATAGGATAAGAGAAAGAGAGCTTGAAAGATGTAGTTACAGGTGTGAGATTTGTGGTGCTTCAAGGAAAAAAGGAGAGTTATTCTGCCATGAGAAATGGTTTTACGATGAGTCTGATTATGCACAAAGACTTACTGGCTATGAAGTGGTCTGCGCAGATTGTAACTTAATACTGCATATGGGCAGAACACGTAGGACAAAGCAGTTGCCCATTTTCAAACAGTGACGGGCCTAGGGAAAAAAGAACTGAACGAAGCCGTGAATGAAGCTATGGCAGAGTGGCGAGTGAGGTCGACCCATACTTGGAAGATAGACATAAGCGGTGATCCACTTGCCCGACATTTTGAAAAACAATTAAACGACCTTAGAACCAGCACTTATGAATGATTTTTGCATGGGCCTATTTTAGGAATTCGAAAAGTTGCAGAGAGCCCTTTTTGGCAGAACTGCATTAGGGCCCGTTTTAGAACTCCGAAAAGTCTTATGGGCTCGTACTGGCGGCTCTATCACAAAAAGCGCCGACAGTTAACAAACTTCTTTAAGCGCCTAAGAGTTAACAGAACCTCATAAATAGATTATGAGTAGGTGATATGCCGTATGGTTCAATAGAATCCACATTTGGCTTCTTCAATTCGGGCTTGTTTGGCGATCTTCAATTTGGTTTGATCCTCATGGCTTGAGTGAGACTACCAAAGTCTGTTTTGCTTTCCTTTAAATTTGATTCCACCATCTTCTCTATCATATGTAACAACATAAGATTCATCATCGATCCCGGCATTCACGACCCCGAGTCCAAGAATACTAGTGTTGAATCGAAAATGAATTACTTCTTCGTCTTGCTCAGAAAAGCAGCAGACTCCATTTGGATGATTGTGAGCCAAGACCTGGATAATATTTGGTCGGATACACGTGCGAAAGTTTGTCGGAGGGGCACACTCATTTTCTGTCCCAGCCCTAAACATTTTGGCTATGATTTCTCCAGTGAATCTGTTGATTAGGGCGATTCCCGAAACTTCTACTTCACCACATGCTTGACTTATGCTTACTAGCTCATCAAAGAATGCGAGCAAGCTCCGAAAGATGTTCGATCTCATAACTTCCTTAGTTTTCGTCCTTAAGCCCAAGGGCTCAACTAATGGTTGTCTCTCAATAATCTGGTTAATCAACTTGTACACGCATTCATCACCCATGTCTTATATCAGGTTGAAACGAGAATCCCAGTCTCAGGTAGAGATGACCATTGTTTCAAGTCTCTCTGACAGCACTCAAGTGCATTCAATAATTCTCTGCGTCTTCGGATTTTTTCAGAACCTGTTTTGACGGTATCCAGAATTTTCTCCATATGTCTGAGAACCAGAACTCTGTCGTCTACAAATCCGACATCTTCATACAAGTCCGCGGCTCTCTGTACCACTATATAAGCGCTTCTAATTGCGATCTTAAAAGCATGTTTCATCAATTTGTACTCGAAGGTGTTACAGTTTCTGAGATATTTAATGACTAAAGGCATAACAACTCTCAGCAGATCTCTTAGATCCACAGTCTTCAGTTTCTCCAACACTGGCACTAGGCTCTCATCTGTACGCAGCGAAATAAGGTATAACTTCCCTAATGATCCCCTAGATCTACTAACATCTCTTAGATAAGCCCTGTTCAACTGACTTTTAGGTAGTACTGTGTGGACACGGAAGTTTTTCTGGTAGTTCTTTGCCAGACCTTTACTTATGTCGATTTTCACCTCAAGAACTGCTACTAGCTGTTTAGATCCCATCATTCTCAACAATGCGGAAACTTTTGAAGACTTAAGGTTGGTGACAAAAGACAACTCGCTTATGTTGGATCCGCGACCTCCTTTGACGTATTTCAAGGTGTATGAAGCTACCAGTAGCCTGACGAAAGGGTCTAACCTCTTCTTGATCTTTCGCCAGCTTGGTCTTGGTTGATTTCCGGATCTACTCCTCACTCTTTATTGTCCCCAAACAAAGCTCTTGCGATGGTGATAGCTCCAGCAATCCCGATGACTACCAAAGCTCCTGTAGCAATCACTTTGATCAGCTCCCCCGTTGGATCTTTTCCGCCAGCCATAATGATATTCTTAACTTCTGTGAAGCCGCACTCATGACAGGTGAGACTTGTCTGTTTCATACTTGCATAGGAGACATGAACCCCACCGCAATTGGGACACCTTACACTTTTTTCGATTTCTTTTCTTTGTCTAGCTAGATACGTCATGTTTCTGTCACTTTCATACACGTGTAGCAGCAGCGTTTCTTAAAAGAATTAGATCGGGATAATCCATGCATTATGGCATCGGCACTAATCGAAATATCGTACGTCGATAAAATGGTTGTCTTAGCCTATAGATTTATGTTGTGTATGAAATGACGAGAGGTTACTGTCCAAAATGCAAAGAGTACAGGTCAGATAATGGTCTTGACGCTTTGAGGATAATCTGGCAGAACGGTAGACCTACGTGTGAGAGATGCAAGGGGTACGTTGATGTTTGAAGCAACGAAGAAAGCGAAAAGGATGAGTCGAAATTTGCCTCCCACTCATAGAACACTGCTTCCTAGGCGCTCGCTAATTATACAACTACAACCTAGCGATATAGTCCTGTTTGTTGTATGAATTAATATGCCCATTGGGACATTCATGCTGATTCGACACTAGGACGGATGTCTCGAAAGTCTTCCGGCTCATAGCTATACCGGATTTGAACTGCATTCCACAAGTTTTGCACTTTAGCTCTAAAGGAAGACCTATTTCATCGATAGCTCTTTTGAAGACATCGAGAGAAAAATTCGCCTGTTCTTTTGTTGCTCTTGAGATGCCATGAATTGTGCTATTTCGGATTTGCCGCAATTTTTCAATAGCTTCTGTCAATTCTTTCGAAAATATCTTCTGTGACCGTAGTCTTTTCATGAAGTCTACGTGGGAACGCATCTCAAGAGAAAGTGTCTCCCTCAACAGGGCTTCTATTCCAGAAAAAGCTGAAACCACTGTCGCACTGTAGACGTTTGAGTCTAGCGAAGACACAGTTTCAAAAAGATACATATTGACCATCTCGCTTCTTGTTGACTCAATCTCCTGCTCAACTTTTGGAGACAATTTGAATTGTGTCGAGAATTGACCAATATCGTATCCCAGCTCTTTTTGGCATATTCTCTTGATAAAGTTCAGGCTAACGTCATAGACTAGCCAATCAGTTTTTAGTTTATCAGGTTGGCTGCCTAAATGATATATAGAGTTCCTCTCTGTGTGAAGCAAGTCTATATTGGTGAGTTCTGGAATGTCTACTCCCCTTCTTTGTAATTCGTCTATACAATCATAATAGCTAATAGATTGCCCTCTTTTGTCTATCAAGCGAATTCCTTTGAATCGTGCGAGTTCTTTCAAGATCAATTCTGTGGCATTGTCCGCATGCTGAACAGCAAATTTCATGTCTCTGTTTGTCCCTAGTTTCAAATGCTCTATGGCATGTTCCAAAACTTCCAAACTGCTTGCTAGTATGGGGGAGACAACTGACTTACGCAAAACTATCTCCTTCTTTGTTTGGGCAAATGCTACTCTGAGATGAAATTGACTATAAGATTTTCTCTGTCCGCTACTCCTCAGCATCTCGTGAGAATGAAGAGCAGCGTGACGGTTTTCTTTCCATTCCTATAAAGCTTTGAGAATCAACAAATTGTTGCTGTGTTTATTGAAGACAAACAAGCAGAAATGAGAGTGAAATAGGGAGGAGAGAGAATGATAAGAATAGGTACTGTTCTGGATTCTACTCCAAAGTTCCTCATCCCTCACTCGAAACGTGGCTGTTTTTCGACATTAGAGGATCAGGATATTCCCAATTCTTAATAACAGAAGTATCATGCATGCATAACTTAGATTCCTTACCCTTGATTCTATGAGTTTATGCCTGAATCTTATGGAAGCCCATGGGGTGATTATCACAAGTGGCGTAAGTGGGCGTATGGGCAATGGTATGGGCCTGGAAGTTGGGATAAGGGTAATAGTACAGAGAAACAAGTTCCGAAAGGCTTCACTCTGTACAAGGAGCCTTTCAGAACATACTGGAGCGATGAGCTCTGCGTTGGCGTTCAGGAAAGGGATAAGCAGTTCATAGGAGTTGCTTGCTTAGTTGCTAAAGAAGTTGTGGACAAAGAGAGTTTTGTCCGAAGGTTCGGTCTGAGTTTTGAGAAGGATGTCCAATGGAAGGCTGTCTCTAGCTTGCTGGATCATTTGTCAGGGTCTCCTTTGTTCAAAGCGGTGCTAATCACGGTGAAGGAGGTTCCTTTCAAACTAGAAGCCGATGTCTCAGATGAGCTTAGAGGAAGGCTAGAATGGGCCAGAAGAAGCTACAACTTTCATAAGAAGATAGCCGATGGCTTGGGGTTTAGGTTAGAGAACTACCCATCTCCAGCATTCCGTCCAAACCAGACGAAGGAAGAAGAGGATCATGCAAGACAGTTTCTACAGACATGCCGAAGCTTAGAGATAGATGTCCGTGAGCATATGAAGCCGTACTTCCTAATAAAAGAAAATCTCTTTGCACCTAAAAAGTGACGGGCCGGAGGGGATTAGCACCCGAACGGGTTCAACTCCACCACTAGCTTCAATTTGTTCAAAACTCAAGTGGCCAACATTATACTCACTCGTGCGCATGCCTGTTCCGAAAATGGTCAAAAATGGTTTCACACTACAAATATCCGTGAGTAGGTGAATCAGTTTAACCGCTTTAGACAGAAAAATTAACCTTAGAATGTTCTAGAGTTGAAAGTATTTTGATTCATTTGGTACAAAAGGTTCTGGGATAGTTGAATAGAGTCTCTTGTCAAAACAAAACTTGTTGTTTGCTTCGTCAAATTGAGCAATGATAACATTTCCCCTTATCGCCCATCTATTGCTGATGAATCTCTCTGTTTCTGTTCCAATCCCTCCTGTTGAAATAAGCATCCCATATCTAGCATTGAAAATATCTGCATACAATTTCGCTCTTGAAATGCTTTGGCTAGTCAATCGATAGAATTTGATGCCATCATACACGGTCTGCTTCTGGACAAGAAATGACACATCTTTGCTTGAAAAAACAGCACAATAGACATTTGTCTTTCCACCAACACTTACACAATTCTTATTATATAGAAATTCTCAAGAGAACACAGACATAGAGAGGAAGGCATCTTTCTTGAATGAATCAGCTATAATAATCCTAATGGTAGATGCTGCTGAAGGAGCTGTTGAGGGTAGGACCACTTTGCAGAAATGGTGCTATTTTGCAGCGGTCAAAACTGGCTTGGACTTAGGGTACAAACCACATTTCTACGGACCTTATAGCGAAGCTATTTCGCGTGCTATGAATGATTTGATAACGTCTGACTTCTTGGTCGAAAGAGGAAGAATGACTTATCACGGCAGAGTCTTGTACAGCTATTCTTTGACAGAAGATGGAGAGAAAATTGCAGAAGACTTGAAAGAAAAAGATTCAAAACTACACAAGAGTTTGAAAGAGATAGTAGAGACTTGCACTACAACAGCAGGTAATAATATAAGCATTCTATCATGGGCAGCTAAAGTTTACTTTTTGCTCCAGCGAAAAGGAAAGGAAATCACCTATGGCGAAATAAAAAGAGTCGGAAGAAAACTTGGTTGGACACTTGCAGAAAATGAGATCGAATCTGGCCTAAGACTGTTGACGGCGTTGAACCTTGCCAAGAAAGGCGATTAAGAAACGCGATGCTCTTCGTGAAATCGTGTCCTTCCGCGATCCCCTATATGATTTTATTAGCCTTTCTCGTCAAGAAAAGAACCTTGTTAACTGCAAGATTTTGCAGCGACTGACAAGAATAAAGCAATTGGGCCATACCTATATAGTATATCCTAGTGCGGTACACAACAGATTCGAACACTCTCTAGGCACTTTGTACGTGGCCGGAAGGATTTGCAGACAACTGGAGTTGCCTGAAAGAGACACTCGTTTAGTCCGTGCTGGCGCACTGCTGCATGATCTGGGACACGGCCCCTTTTCTCACGTCTTTGAGAAAATCATGAATGATCTGCTCGGAGAAGATTTCTCACATGAGAAAGCTACTCAATTGATTCTGGAAAATAACTCGGAATTGAAACGTAACCTTGGAGACCTCGCAGGAGAACTTGCTCAAATCTTTGAATCCGAGAGGGAGACAGTAAGATCCGAAATATTGTCCGGCACATTAGATGCCGACAAACTAGACTATCTCAGACGTGATTCTTATCACACAGGAGTCGCATACGGCATATTTGATTTTGAAAGAGTGGTGCGCAATTTATGCGTTGTCAAAGGATATGGGAAGAGAAATTACCTCTGCATACACGAGAAGGGAAGAGATGCTGTTGAAAGTTATCGGATGGCACGTTACTTGATGCATACACAAGTGTATGAACATCACACGCGTCTGATAGCAGATGATATGTTCTTGCGTGCTCTGAGATTTGCCGTTGATGAATCGGTTCTCGATAGGGACGCTTTAGACTTGCACAAAGACCTCGGAAAATTCCTGAACTACTACATAAGCTTGGATGATGGTTCCATTCAGTACCTCATACTCAAAAGATCCAGAGATAAAGCACGAAAGATTATCTTGAACTTGCTAAACAGAAAGCTGCTGAAACGTTCATACATAATACCGATTTCCATTGAAGCTATTCCAGACTACAGAGAACGGATGAGACTTATGCAGATGAAACAAGGGGAAATAGACAAACTTGAAAATGCAATTGCCTCAAAAGCAGGTTTGAACCCAGAGGAATTGATAGTCCATTTGCAGAGTACAGAAATCAAGCTCTATGAACGCCCTGATGAGAATATAGGTGTGGAAGAAAAACCTATTCTTATTGAACACTATGATGGATCAGTCAGACATATCGGTGAAGAATCACCATTCTCTGCTTCTCCTATTCCTAAGCGGTTGTATGTGTTCTGTTCGGAAACCGCTAAAAAGAAAGTAGGTAAAATCGCAGAGGAAGTCATTGGCGTCAAGAACTGCTATGTTCCGAACAAAAAGTAACTGATTGCGTCCTGTCTGTCCATGCGCGCGCAACCACGAATGATTAGTATTCATAGGGTATAACCCCAAAAAACATCTATTCGCCAATTTAAGCCCAAATCAACGCTCTGTAATCAAAAACAAGCCTAAACAATCAGTAATTCATCCGTGTAGCTTTTTCAACATAATGTCATGCAGTCTATTTATGAAATCCAACTTATGCTGTGGAAAGATCTCACCGACAAAAACTGGATACCCCAATAGACTTCGTGCTTCCTCTGCAAGAGTCTGAAATTCTGGAGGGAGAATCAAGGTTTCATAACTGTACACAATACCGGGTATATTGACAACCTTGAAAAAAGTGCCCTTGTCAACATATCGCGCACATATAAAAGGAATAATCCCAAGTTGAACAGCTAGGTCCACCTTGCTCATAACATTGCGGATCGAATCAAACTCATACTTTATCCAGTTCTTAACGTCAACACCATAGATAATATCATCTTTCTCAATCACAAAATCAAGATTCGGTGGCTGCTTTCCAGGAACCCCTGTGACTTTCTTGCCTCTGAATTCAGAAACTTCTGTCCCATGAATTTTGAAACGCAACGAGTTGAAAGCAGATTCAAAAACCTCCTCTGCGAAAAAACCTGCCGGCGACACTCTAGTTAGAAGAGAATTGATGTAGACAGAGACTCGCTTCTTTCTCAAGATCAATTTCAAGAGCGTTTCATAGTCGGCTGACACATCCAAATAGAAATTGTCAGGAGTTCCCATACCCCCTTTTCTGCCCGGAGGATGGATAATCCTGACGCTACCATCTGCAATCAAGCGATTAACAACTCTGCCAATTATCCAAGGGAAGAATTTGCGTTCTAATCTGACTTTCAATTCTCTGTCAGTAACGACTTGCTGCTGCGAAATCGTCTCCAGAATCGCCGTTTCAGCATTCTGTTCATACTCATCGTAAAGATGGGCTTCTTCTTCAGCAAACTCGGAAGGATCGAAATCAAAATCAGGAGAATCAGAGTCCAACCCAATGAAACCTCTGGTCTACGCGCATGCGTGTTCCTAAATTCGTCTTTTGATTGTAATAGGTGAGTCGCGTATCTCTCTCTTGAGGTGAGTCATGAGGAGATACGAGACTCTTGAGACCTTGTTTGGCAAGGTCGACTTATC
>Ga0187886_1000752_pt1 | contig 35060 bp, 35 predicted proteins | sample June2016WEW_20_1_FD_133001 | JGI IMG/M metagenome (GOLD analysis project Ga0187886, IMG submission 133001) | Peatland microbial communities from SPRUCE experiment site at the Marcell Experimental Forest, Minnesota, USA - June2016WEW_20_150 | ecosystem: Environmental > Terrestrial > Soil >...
CAACTTCCGTATCGTTTCCGGCGGCGGCAGGTCGGCCTATTTTGGAGAATCCAGCCTGCCTGAAATAAAAACAGGAATAGTAATTGGCAAGCGGGCTATATTCTCTGCGATGAATCGGCTTTTTAAAAACGCCGAGCTCTATGTAACGACGGAGGGCGTCCATGCTGCCGGACTCTTTTCCGCTAAATCCGAGCCGATTTGTCTGGTCGAGGACATTGGACGGCACAATACGCTGGATAAAATCATCGGCTACGCCTTGCTACATAAAGTCGATTTCAGCAAGACGTTTCTCGTCTCCACCGGCCGTATGGCTTCGGAAATGGTCACCAAAATTTGCCGCTGCGGCATCCCGATAGTCGCCACCAAGACCGCCGTAACCGATAGAGGACTGGAAATAGGGAAAAAGTGCGGTCTCACCATCATCGGCTTTGTGCGGGATAAAGGCACGAAGACAAATACGGATATGGACGTGAGGATTACTAAAGTGGCCGGCATGAAAATTTACTCCGGCGCGGCCAGAATAATCTGTGAATAATCTCGCCTTTAGAGTAAAATAAAGATATGACCGAGAGCACCATCGAACGGATACGGGAGCTAAAAAAAGATAAGAACGCGGTTATCCTCGCTCACAACTATCAGCGTGGCGAGGTGCAGGATATTGCGGACTTTGTCGGTGACTCACTGGAGCTAAGCCAGAAAGCGGCTAAAACCGACGCCGATGTTATCGTCTTCTGCGGCGTGCACTTCATGGCGGAGACGGCTTCGATTCTTAATCCAGATAAAACCGTGCTGTTGCCGGACGCCGGCGCCGGCTGCCCCATGGCTAACATGATTAACGCCGAGCAGCTTCGGAGTAAAAAGAAAGAGCTACCTGGTTTTACCGTGGTCACCTACATCAACTCCACCGCCGCCGTTAAAGCCGAGTCCGATTACTGTTGCACATCAGCTAACGGCGTCAAGGTAGTGAATACCATCGAAAATAAAAACATTTTATTCGTGCCGGACCAGTATTTGGGCGACTTTATCTCTAAAAAGACCGGTAAAAAAATGGAACTCTGGCCCGGCTACTGTCCTACCCATGTTAAGATACTGCCGGAAGATATCATCCAGCAAAAGAAAGAACATCCTCAAGCTAAAGTAGTGGTGCACCCGGAGTGTCGGCCGGAGGTTATCGCCCTGGCGGATGAAGCTTTAAGCACCAGCGGCATGATACGCTATGCCGCCCGCCCAGACGTTACCGAGCTGATAGTGGGCACGGAGGTGGAGATTTTACACCGTCTCAACAAGGAAAATCCGGACAAGAAATTTTATCCGGCTTCTAAAAAGGCGATATGCCCGAACATGAAGAAAATCACAGTCGAAAAAATTCTGGAGTCGCTGGAAATGATGATGCCGGTGGTGAAAGTGCCGGAGACAATACGCCTTAAAGCCAAGGCATCCGTCGACCGCATGCTGGAAATCGTTTAAAAAGAGATAAGATATTATGCTTACCATGGAAGAGTTACAGAGATATGATCGGCAAATAATGATTTACGGGTTCGGGGAGGCGGGACAGGAGAAGCTTAAGAAAGCCAGAGTGTTTTTAGCGGGAGTGGGGGGATTAGGCTCGCCGGTAGCAATCTACCTGGCTGCGGCGGGCATCGGCACCTTGCGCATCGCCGACCATGATAAAGTGGAGTTAAGCAACCTAAACCGGCAGGTGCTGCACTGGGAAGAAAATATCGGCAAGAAAAAGACGGATTCGGCCGCAGAAAAGCTGGGAAAACTCAATACAAATGAGAAAATAGAAACTATCGCCGAGACGCTAACCGAAGCTAACATATCTAAGCTCGTGGGGGATTCGGATTTAATCGTGGACGCCATGGATAACCTGCCCACTCGGTATCTTTTGAACAGAACAGCTGTCGAAAAAGGGATACCATTTTTCCACGGGGCAGTCTACGGCTTCGAAGGCAGAGCGATGACGGTGCTGCCGGGTAAAACCGCCTGCCTGAACTGCCTGTATCATGGCGCTACCATGCCCAAAGAAAAGTTCCCGGTTATCGGGGTTACGCCGGCGATCATCGGCTGCATTCAGGCGACGGAGGTCATCAAGTATATCGTCGGGCTGGGCGAGCTTTTGACCGACCGGCTGCTTAACTACGATGCCTTGCAGATGAAGTTCAGCGAGTTCAAAATCAACCGTGACCCCAACTGCGAGGTCTGCGGCAATAAAGTTAAACAGATGAAAAAACGATGAGCGTAGATGTAGAAATATCGTCCATTTTCGGCAGATACACGGACGGCGTTTTAAACACGAAGGTAGAAGGCAAGACTGTTCGAGAGTGCCTTCACGACCTGGTAAAGCAGTTCCCCAAACTTAAGAAGATGCTCCTCGATAAGAGCGGCAACCTGATGCATTCCTACGACTTTTTTATCAATGGGCAGAGCGTTTATCCCAAGGACATGAATTTGCCGTTAAAAGATGGCGATAAGCTTAACGTTTTATACGTAATACATGGGGGATAAGAGAGTAATTGGTTGTTAGTAATTAGTAATTAGTTGCCCCCCACCTTTACCCCCAACTGTTTACTGTCGACTGTAAACTGAAAACTAACTTAAATCTTCGTCCAGTCGATTTCCAGCTTGCAGGCCGGACAGTCCTGCCTAACAGGTATCTCCGCCTTACAATGCGGGCAGATATATCTATCGCCTATCTTAATGGGCGACTCATGTTTGTGTTTCTTTTCTTTTTCTTTAGCCATAATGAACCTCTCGGATTATAATGGTATTTCTCTCTTTTTTATTCAAAGCAGTTTAAGAAATTCTTCTCGGCTTAAGTCGGCATCCTTTATTATTGCTCTTAATAATCCCTTACCTAGAGACTCCCCCTTATGAACCGGAACAACTGTTGCTCTTCCGTCCGGATGTTTCAGGTAAATATGACTACCCTTTCTCCTCAAGATTTCAAATCCGATTCCGGTCAGTGCTTTGACAATCCGTTCACCCGTCAAAGAAGGCAGCCTACTCATACCGCAATTCTTTGAACTCCGACAAACCGTAAATCACCTTCCCCAACTTCTCCCTCTACTTCAAGGCACAACAAAGCAGCCTCTTTTGTTCGCTCCATCAGTTCATCCAATGATTTAGCTTGGGTATGACAGCCCTTAAGCTGCGGAACAGTCCCGATAAAATACCCATCCTCGTCTTTTTCAATAATCACGGTAAACTCTCTCTTCAATCCTCACCTCCTAAGCCTAAAACCTCTCTAAGTGTCAGTTTAAGGCAACTTCACCCTTTTTTCAACTTATTTACTGCTATTATCTCTCCCCTTTAGCCACCTCCCCTTTTGCGCCATACGGGTCTGTTCATTAGTAGTCTTATAACTTGATAGAAATTCCTTAGCAAAAGCGTCGAACGTGCCATCCAGAATAGTGCTTCTAATATCGCGCATGAGGTTGCTGATAAAGCGCAGGTTATGGATGGTAGCCAACCGCAAAGCTAAAAGCTCCTCCGCTCGGAACAGGTGGCTTAAGTAAGCGGCGGAAAAGGTGCGGCAGGTATAGCAGTCGCACGTCGGGTCGATAGGCTTATCCATTTTGGCATAAGCCGCCCGGCGGATATTCACCCTCCCCTTACGCGTGAAGAGAGCGCCGTTACGCGCCACGCGGGTCGGTAAAGCGCAATCGAAGAGGTCGATGCCGCGCGCCACCCCAACGACGAGGTCCTCCGGCGCGCCGACGCCCATGAGATAACGTGGCTTATCCTTTGGTAATAGTTCTGCCGTCTGTTCGATTATCGGCAGGGTGACTCCCTTCGGCTCGCCGACGCTCAAGCCGCCGATAGCGTAGCCCGGGAAATCCAGCTTGGTCAGGTATTCCGCCGAAACTTGTCGTAAATCGGGGAACATACCCCCTTGAACGATGGCGTAAATCGCCTGGTCATTGCTTTTATGGGCTTTGAGACATCTCTCCGCCCAGCGATGTGTCCTCTCCATAGCTTTACGTATTTTTTCTCTACTATCGCCATAAGCGGAGCACTCATCCAGCACCATAATAATATCAGCGCCTAAGTACTCCTGGTATTTCATCGCTAGCTCCGGCGTAAAGAAATGCTCGCTGCCGTCAATATGGGAACGAAAGGTAACGCCCTCGTCGGTTATCTTGCATAGTGGCGATAGACTGAACACCTGGTAGCCGCCGCTATCGGTAAGGATGGCTCTATCCCAGGCCATGAATTTATGCAGTCCCCCCAGCTTCTTAATAACGTCGATGCCGGGACGCAGGTAAAGGTGATAGGTATTTGCTAGAATCATGTTGAAGCCCAGACTCTTAACGTCTTCCGGGGTGAGGGTTTTGACCGTTGCCTGGCTGCCCACCGGCATGAAGGCGGGCGTCAGCACTTTACCGTGGGGGGTATTAAGCTCGCCGGCGCGGGCGTTATGACACGTCTTCAATAAATTGAAATGTTTTTGAGGCATTGATTATCCCTGTATCAGCTGGTTAGCGATGATGCTGCGGTGCACTTCCGAGATGCCGACGTATATCTCGGTCATTTTAGCATCGCGGTAGAGTCGCTCTACGGGGAGCGACTTCATCACGCCGTAGGAGCCATGAATCTGCATCGCCATACGCGTTACCTCCACTGCCACTTGCGAGGCAAAGAGCTTAGCCATGGAGGACTCGTACTGGATGCTTTGAGCCTGGTCGCGTAAAAAGGCGGTGCGGTAGACCAGCCAGCGCGCCGCTTCGATACGGGATGCCATCTCCGCCAGCGGTTGCTGGATAGCCTGCATCCGGGCAATGGACTTGCCCTGCGCCTGCCGCTGCTTAGCGTAGTCCAGCGATAAATCCAGCGCCGCCTGTGCTACCGCCACCCCCTGCATCGCCACGCTCATCCGCTCGACGCTGATGGCATCCAATAAAATATCAAATCCCTGCCCCGGCTTGCCGATTAAGTTTTCCTCTGGCACGTAAACATCGTCGAGATTGACGATAGAGGTGCCCAGTCCCCTTAACCCCATCGTCTCCAGCACCTCCTGTACGGCAAAGCCCTTAGACTTTGATTCCACGATAAAAGCGTTTAGTCCTTCCGCGCCTTCACGGCGGGCGAAGAGCAGCACCACGTCCAGTACCGGCGCCAGGGACATGAACATTTTTTGTCCGTTGATAGTGTAGCCCTTACCGCTGCGCCGGGCGATGGTCTTGACCATACGGGGGTCGGAGCCGGTGTCCGGCTCGGTGAAGCCAATGCCACCCAGCCATTGCCCGCTCGCCAGGGGCTTAAGGAGACGCTTTTTCTGCTCCTCATTGCCGAAGCGATAGATGCCCTCCTCCGGAACGGTATTAATTGCCATGATAGCGCCGACGGATAAAGATGCCTGACAAATCTGCTCCAGCGCCAGAATAAAGCTAACGTAACCAGCGCCACTGCCGCCATATTTAGCAGGATAAGGCAAGCCCCGGAAACCGAGCCTGCCCATCTCTTTAGCCAGACCTAATGGGAACTCGCCGGTGCGGTCGATTTCAGCTGCTTTAGGAGCGACCTTTTTAACAGCAAAATCCTTAGCCGCCCTTTGCAGCATCTTTTCCTGCTCGGTCAGATTAAAATCCATAACGCTTTTCTCCAAATGACAGTTAAATTATACACAATATATATGGGTTGGGGAAGAAACAGAAAGGAGCAAGTTGTAATTACCTTTGCGCCGTTATAATATAGGGTCGATGGAAGCGGAGCTGAAGAAAATACTGGCGCAGCGACAGAAGTTTTACATTACCGATACCAGCCGTTTGCCGTCAGCCGTGTTGATACCCATCTATAAAAAAGAGGGACAATACCATATTGTGTTCATCAAGCGGACGAACAAGGTCAAGACACATAAAGGGCAAATTTCTTTCCCCGGTGGGGTGCGGGATAAAGGGGATAAAACATTGCGTGAGACCGCCTTGCGGGAATTAGAGGAAGAGATAGGCTTACGCCAAGAAGACGTTATGATACTGGGTGAGCTGGACGACGAAATAACCACGACCTCTAACTTCATTGTAACGCCGTTCGTTGCGGCAATACCGTGGCCCTACCATTTTACGCCAAACAAGGCAGAGGTGGCTAAGATAATCAGCGTGCCCATCCCGGCGCTGCTGGAGAAGAACTCGATGAAACCCGAATTTGAAACGCTTAACGGGAAAAGAGTAACGTCCTTTGCTTATTACTATAATGGGATTAGAATCTGGGGTGCTACCGCCAGGATATTGAATAAATTACTGGGTATCATCGCCAAGATAAAAGAGTAAACAATGACTTCGCCCGTATCACATCCTACACCATACCCCTATGTTAACGAAGCCGTACAACTGCTGCTGGTGAACGTACGGGCTGTTTTAAATGATAACTTCGTTGGACTATATCTACACGGCTCTTTAGCCAGCGGAGACTTCGACCCCGGGCACAGCGATATCGATTTTCTAGTCGTCACCGCCAGAAGAATCCCAAGCAAGCAAATTCCGGATTTAGAAGCGATACATATGCGCGTCCGGGACAGTGGGCTGGAATGGGCAAAACAACTGGAAGGCACATATTTCTCCAAGAGAATGCTGCTTCGGTATCAACCCAGCCAACGGAAAATCCCTTATCTTAACGAGGGCAAGTTTTTTCTTACCGAGCAAGGAATCGACTGGATAATTAACAGGCATATTTTGCGGGAAAAAGGGATAGTGGTAGCCGGCCCACCACTTGGCCCCATGATTGCGCCAGTATCTTCGGATGAAATACGCCGCGCTATTGTCTCCGGCTTATTGGAATATTGGCCGTCAAAGCTAGATAAACGTGATTGGTTAGAGCCACCCAAACACCAGCCCTATATAGTTGTAACGTGTTGCCGCGCCCTATATACGCTTAAGCATGGCACGGTAGAATCCAAACCTGTTTCGACGCGCTGGGCGCTCAAAGCGTTAGATAAACGGTGGAAACCTTTGATAGAAAGCGCCGCGGCCTGGCATTACGGAATGCCGCCGGGGGATATTGAAGAAACGCTTAAGCTGATGAGATATACGCTGGATGAGGTTGAAAAGTACCGCCGCTAAATCAGGACGCAGTCTTTAAAGATAATGTTCTTGCTATAGCCCTCGTATTTGCCCTGCACCGCCACTGCCTCCCCTTCCTTGAGAGAGGCTAACTGTGATGACCCTTCTTTATTGAAGGTGCAACGCAAACCCCACGTCATTTTATTTTGCGCGCTGGTAACCATGACATAGCGGATATCAAGCTGGTCTTTAATGAATACTTTTTCAACGACGCCTCTTATGACCAGGGTTTTTTCGGCTAATTTGGCATTGGCTCTTTCTTTGGCTGTCCTGAAAAGTGCGTCAATTTGTTCTGCGGTTATTTCCATGCCATCCTGGATCTCTTCCAGCTTTATTGTGGGTTCAGGCGGGGGTTCAGGCTCAACGATTATTCGGGGTTTCGCTGCCGGTGGGGGCATAGGCGGGGGCACTGGCTCCGGAGCAGGTTCGTTTTGGCCTGGCGGCGGAGGCGGAGACGCTATCGGCTGCACTGGTTCCGGTGCAGGCTCGGGCGCGGGCGGCAATACAGCACCTTCTTGCGCCTGCGGAGGAGGTTCGGGAGCAGGTGGAGGTACTTCACTGGGTTGAACCTCGGAAGGAGGCTCGATAGCGGGTGAAGGCATTGCACTTTGTTGCTCCGGTGGAGGAGGTTCAGCTACCGGTGGCTGCATGGCACTTGGTTGCGCTTGCGGAGGAGGAACAGGCGCGGGGCGGGGCCTAGAAACGGGTTTCACTGGTGGTGCAACTGGTGGCCCCGGTTCGGAATTGTATTCGGTTGCGATTTCAGACTCGTCTTCAGAGCCGGTCGGTTTTAAAGCGAGGTTTCGCTCTTCCTCAAGCTCTTTAAACGTTTTATCGATGACTTTAAAGGATTTTGACATAAGTGGATAGCCGCACCACTGACAAGCCCAATCTTTGGTTCTCAATGTGTGGCGTCCACAGTTAGGACAATCTGGCATGAAAATTCCTCAATCATAGATTACACACGAGCACGACTAATTGTCAACTAGGCGATATTGCCTCCACGCTTACCCCGCTGAATGAGAATAACAATTGAGATGAGTGCCACAGCCAGGACTATGACAATACCGCTAAGAGCATATAGCTGAATATAGTCCGTCTGCCAGTTAGCCTGGATAACCTTAGGAGAATTCATATTTATCCCGGAGCTCGACTGCGTATCGTTTAAGTCGCCGCTCCAGCCGGTGAAATTATGCCGGATGATGAAGCCCTGGGTAGGCTCAACGGAAATATTAGCCTTTTCCCCTTCTTTATACCAGCCGGCGCCAGTGGGCTGGCCATAATCCGAGTTAATTGTCAGGAGATATTCATGACGCCAGTTAGCGGTTACTTTATTCGGACCATTCATGATTAATGAGGCTGAAGACGAGGTGCCAGAATAGTCACCGCTCCAGCCGGTGAAGTAATGTTTGGTATCTGATGTTTCCATATAAGACGCCACCGAGAACGTTGCAGTATCTCCTTCTTTGTACCAGCCGGCTCCAACAGGGTTACCGTAAGCCGAAGTAAGCGATAGGAGATATTCGTTGCGCCAGTTGGCCGTTACCGTTTTAGGGGCATTTATGACTAGCGAGCCCGAAGATGACGTTCCCGTAAAATCGCCGCTCCAGCCGGTAAAGTAATGTTTAGCATCCGGCAATGTAATATTTTGTGTCGCTGAAAAGGAAGTTGTTGTGCCATCTTTATACCAGCCAGCTCCTTGCGTTCCATTAACTGCGGAGATGATAGTGAGTTGATGCTCCTTCTGATAGTTGGCGGTGAAAGACCCTTTGGAGACGGTTTTGGTGGTTGAGGTGTCTCCATCATTCCATCCGGTAAAGCGATATCTGATGCCGTTGCCCACATTCACCACCTGGGGCACGGTCATCGTGTGCGATACACCAGGTACCCAGAGCAGTGACGTAGACGGCGAGGTATAGTTAATACCGTCCAGCGTTAGTATTGTTGTGCCGGCAGGAAGACTGATATCGGTCACGAAGGTGAATTTTGATAATAAAGGAAGCTCCCCGGAATAGCGGTCATCAATCAGCGGATGCTGGATATAGGTATATTCTTCTTCCATTTCATAAACTGATGTCATAAGACTGGCATAATCAAAAATTTCTTCGGCAGAAAGCTCGTAATCATCATTGGCATCAACCAAGTCAAACCTGTCAAGCGCCTGTAAAATATAATAGTCAAAAACAGAGTGTCTCAGCTCATTAGACATCCATGTAACTTCGTTAATACGAGATGACATCAATATCACCCGGCCATTGCTTGATAAATCGTTCTGAAAAGCTCCTGAGCCCCAGCTTTGCAGGATTACCACGATTTTCCGCGCCTTTATCGGACTAATCGCTTGGGATAACTCCGTCGCTGATATTCCGTTGGCAGTCAAATAATTAAGATCGTAAGGGCAAATAACACCGCCTAAATCACCCAACCCAGAAAAGCTAAAAAGCACGGTATCATCGGCACCAGCATTATCCGCCAGCCAGTCGATAGCGTCCATAATATTGCGTTTCGTCGCCTGTGAATTCTTTAACAGCCGAATGTGGCTGATACCCCAGGCGGGACTTAATATATCATAAAGTCCCTGCGCGTCATTATCGGCATACTTGATATATGTATCTATATAATAGCCATAATAATAATCTGAAACCCCTATTATTACCCCCCAGCATTTAGGGCCGGACTCCGCAGCTTGCGCCGGCATACTCGGCAAAGCGAAATTGGTCACTAATAACATGATAAGGGCAATAAAAATGGTAATCGAGACTCCAGATACCAGCTTTTTCACTTATTACTATCCTCCATCGATATTACGTCTACCATGTCTTAATAAAAGACAACATTCTCCATTTGGTAAATTATGTTAAAAAGCTTAACTATTCTATTAATATCATTATAGTTTGTCAAACAAGGTTTTAAAACTGATTTAAAGTGAAAAGCCTTAACATTCAATTGTTAAGTTTCCTTATTCGCTATTGACATGATAGCTGGAACGGATTTATAATATATATTAAGGACAAAAAGAAATGGCTGTTAAAAATTATTACGATTTATTGGGCGTAAATAAAAACGCCACGGATAAAGATATCAAGCAGGCTTACCGCCGGCTGGCGCGTAAGTACCACCCGGATGTTAACCCTGGCGATAAGACGGCAGAATCGAAATTCAAGGAGATAAACGCTGCCTACGAGGTACTTTCCGATAAAGAGAAGAGGCAAAAGTACGATAAATATGGCGATAAGTGGCAGTATGCCGACCAGTTCGAGCAGGCTGCCCGGCAGCAGGGTCAGTACCGGCAGCACAGCACCGGTGACGGCACTAACTACCACTTCGGCGGGGACATCGGGGGGATGGATAACCTTTTCGATGAGCTGTTCGGGGGATTGCGCGGTCGCGGGGCTTCACGACGCTCTCGCATCGCGCGCGGGCAGGACCTTGAGACGAATGTCGAGGTAACCCTGGAAGAAGCCTTTAGCGGCACCAGCCGGATGATAGACTTGCAGGGGGAGCAGCCCTGCGCCGCTTGCCAGGGTACAGGGCAGATTCAGAACGTACCGTGTTCCGTCTGCCGGGGCGCCGGCGTGGTGGCTGGCATCAACCGACTGGAAGTTAAAATACCGATGGGCGTAACTACCGGCTCACGCGTGCGTATTTCCGGCAAGGGGCAGCCGGGCTATGGGGGCGGCGCCAGCGGCGACCTTTACCTTAATATCACCGTCCGACCGCATAAAGTTTTCGAGCGGCAGGGCGACGATTTGAGTATCGATATACCCGTACCTCTGGGGGTGGCAGTGCTGGGCGGTGAAGTGCAAGTGCCGACGCCTAAAGGCAAGCTCGCGCTGAAAATCCCGCCGGAAACCCAAAATGGACGCGTCTTTCGACTGGCTGGACAGGGCATGCCCCATCTAGGAAAATCCACCAAGGGCGACCTTATGGTTAAGGTGAACATCGTCGTCCCGACGAAACTAACGGAAAAAGAAAAGGAACTATTCAGGCAGCTTAATAAGTTACGTCCCGCCTGAAATTGAGGTGAGGCAGCAGTGAACACAGAAAACTACGATAAAGAACCACGCTATGTTATCAGCGTCGCCGCCAGGATGCTGGACATCCACACCCACACCCTGCGCTATTACGAGAGGGTCGGCGTTATCGAGCCACGCCGCTCGCAGGGAAACGTCCGCTTGTATTCGGACTACGATATCGCCTTGCTTAAAAGAGTCAGGGCGCTGGTAGACGAAATGGGGGTAAATTTGCCGGGGGTGGAGGTCATCCTGCGGATGATGCAGCATATGGGCGAAATCCAGCAGGCGCTGGAACAAGCGCAAAAAGAAATCAAGCAATTAAGGGGAGGGAAGTAAATAATGAGGCAAGAAAGATTCACGGAACAGGCACAAGAAGCGATACAAATATCCCAGCAGATGGCGATGCAGTTCAAGCACAGCCAATGGGATGTGGAACATATTTTATTAGCCCTGCTGGTACAGCGACAGGGGCTGGTGGGGGAGATACTTAAAGAGCTCAAAGTTAATACAGACGTCATCCGGGGTCAGGTGGAAGACACCTTAAAAAATACCCCAAAGGTGACTTATCAGACGGGGCAGATTTATGCTACACCCCGTATCGCCCAGGTTATGCAGAAAGCCGACGAAGAGGCGACCAGACTCAAGGATGAGTTTATCAGCACCGAGCATTTGCTTATCGCCATCGTCGACGACGACAAGGGTGATGCTGCCAGGATACTTCACGGCGCGGGCGTTACCCAGGAGAAAGTCTATGCCGCCCTGCAAAAGCTGCGCGGTTCCCGGAGAGTCGACGACGCGCGGGCGGAAAGCAAATATCGCTCGCTGCAAAAGTACGGACGCGACCTGACCGAGCTGGCACGCAAGGGAGAGCTCGACCCCGTTATCGGACGGGAGACCGAGATTAAACGCGTCATGCAGATACTGACGCGGCGTACCAAGAATAACCCGGTCATCGTGGGGGAGGCGGGGGTGGGCAAAACCGCCATCGTCGAAGGGCTAGCGCAGAAAATCGCCGCCGATGATGTGCCGGACTCGCTGAAAGGACGCAAGGTCATCGCCCTGGACATGGGGTCGCTGGTGGCGGGCAGCAAGTTCCGCGGTGAGTTCGAGGAGCGACTTAAGGCGGTCATGGACGAGATTAAAGAAGCTAAAAAAGAGATCATCCTGTTCATCGATGAGATACATACGGTCGTCGGGGCGGGTGCGGCGGAGGGCGCCATCGACGCCAGCAATATGCTCAAGCCAGCGTTAGCGCGGGGCGAACTGCAATGTGTCGGCGCCACCACGCTCGACGAATATAGAAAACATATCGAAAAAGATAAAGCCCTGGAGAGGCGTTTTCAGCCGGTCTTTGTCGAGGAGCCCAGCGTTGAAGATACTATCGAGATATTAAAAGGGCTGCGCCCGAGATATGAGGCGCATCATAAAGTAAAAATTACCGATGAAGCCCTCGAGACAGCCGCCAAGCTTTCGCAACGCTATATCTCTGACCGGAAACTACCGGATAAAGCCATCGACCTTATCGACGAGGCAGCCAGCAAGCTGCGTATCGATAGCGAGAGCGCACCGCCGGAAGTAAAAACGATGGAGCAGAATCTTAAACGGATAACTAACGAGGAGGAAGCGGCATCGCAGCGGAGCGAATTCCAAAAGGCTGCCGAGCTTAAAGCCGAGCGACTGAAACTGGAACCGGAATACAATAAAGCTAAAGAGGATTGGCTCAAGAAGGAGAAAATCAGCCAGGAGGTAACTGGAGAACACATCGCCCAGCTAATCTCCAGTTGGACGGGCATACCGGTATCGCAGATGTTGGAGGGCGAAGCCCAGAAACTAATACATATGGAAGAACGCATCCACGAGCGCCTTATCGACCAGGAGGAGGCAGTTGCGGCTATCTCCGAAGCCATACGGCGGAGTCGGGCGGGGCTTAAAAACCCCCGCCGCCCCATCGGCAGCTTCATGTTCCTGGGTCCCACCGGCGTAGGCAAGACCGAGCTAGTGCGCACACTGGCGTGGTTCCTCTTCGACGACGAGAACGCTATGATAAGACTGGATATGTCCGAGTACCAAGAGAGGCACACCGTATCGCGCCTCATCGGGGCGCCGCCAGGCTACGTCGGCTACGACGAGGGCGGGCAGCTTACCGAGGCGGTACGACGGCGACCCTTCCGCGTTATCCTGCTGGATGAGGTGGAAAAAGCGCACCCGGATGTCTTTAACACCCTCTTACAGATTATGGATGACGGTCGACTGACGGATGGGCAGGGGCGGACAGTGGACTTCAAGAATACAGTTATCGTCATGACCAGCAATGCCGGGGCGGAGCTTATCAAGCGTGAAGGACAGCTGGGATTCGCTACGCGGAAAGAAAGCGCGGAAACCCAAAAAACTAAATACGAAGCCATGAAAGAAAAGGTCATGGCGGAGGTAAGAAAGCTGTTCCGTCCGGAGTTCCTGAACCGGCTGGACGAAATTATCGTCTTCCACGAGCTGGGCAAGGAGCATCTGCGGCAAATCGTCGACCTGAACGTTAAAGACCTGGAAAAACGCATCGGCGAGCGCAAGATTGGACTAGAGCTGACGGATAAAGCTAAGGACTGGCTATCGGAAAAAGGCTACGACCCCATTTTCGGCGCCAGACCGCTAAGGAGAATCATCGAGCGGTACGTGGAGAATCCGCTTTCCAGCAAGCTGCTGCGCGGCGAGCTTAAGGAAGGCGATACCGTTAAGGTCGATGTCGATAAAGAAACGGACGAGCTTACGTTCAAGACCAAAACGGCGGTTAAAGCCGCAGCCTGATAGCTTAAAACCGGAAAACTAAAGAGTCCCGACTGTAGAGCCGGGACTCTTGCTTTTAAGAAAGTAGACTGGATTAGCATGCCCATGTATAATATAGACATTATGCCAGAAAAAACACCCGAAGAAAAAACTGTATACGAAGTAAATAAGCCAATCAAAGAAGTAGTAGCTAGTAAAAAATCCCCCAAGTGGGTTTACGCCCTCGGCATCTTTGGCGTTGTTATCACGATACTGATGGCGGTTGCCATCATCATTTACAAAGACGAGGTAAGGGACCTCCAGAACTACGGCTATTTCGGCGCTTTTTTTATCAGTCTCCTGGGAGGGGCAACCGTCATCGTTCCCGTACCGATGCTGGCGATAGTTTTCGCCCTGGGCGGCGTTATGCCCTACCCCTGGCTGGTAGCCATCTTTGCTGCGTTGGGCGAAGTGGTGGGCGCCATGACGATATATGCCACAGGACGCGGTGCGGGACATGCTATAAGCCAGAGCAAGCACACCCGGGTGCAAAAATATTACGACAAGTTGCTAAACCTCATTAGAAAGCGGGGCACGATTACGCTACTTATCGTGACCTCTATTGTAAATCCATTCTTTTATCCCGCCGCTTTCGCCGCTGGAGCGCTGAAGTTCGGATTGAAAAAATATATCCCTATTATCCTCGTCGGCAAGCTAATCAAGTCGTTTACCGTCGTTTACGCTGGGTACTTCGGACTAAAAGGGATATTCCATGCTATCGGCATTGAGATATAAGACTACTCCTCGGTAATAGTTATCGTAATTATTTTGTCGCCCTGGAACTTGGGGTCCTTATCCGGATCGCGCGGCGTAAGGTTTAAAAAGACATCATAGCCACTTATTAGCTGTCCAAAGACGCTATAATTACCATCAAGGTCGGGGAGATTGTCGTAGCAGATAAAGAACTGGGAGCCGTTGGTATCGGGACCATGGTTAGCCATAGAGATAGCGCCGGTTACATGCTTATGTGACGTGATTTCGTTATCGATTTTATAGCCGGGACCGCCCATACCTGTGCCTAGGGGGTCGCCGCCCTGGGCGACGAAGCCAGGAATAACGCGATGGAAGGTGCAGCCGTCATAAAACCCCTGCCTGGCGAGAAAAACGAAATTGTTTACCGTAATCGGCACATCTTTGGCGAAAAGCTCTAGCACAAGGTCGCCTTTTTCCGTTTTAATCGTGGCAGTGTATTTTTTATTAACATCAATCGTCATGGCGGGGGGAGAAGTCAATCTCATTATATTTGCCGCTTTCCCACAGGATAATGATAGCAGACCTGTAGTTACCAACAATATGCCAATAAGCAGTACGACCAGAAGTTTATGCGCCATTAGCTTACTCCTTGCGTTTAATTTGGTTCTTTAAAAATTTTAGCCCATTTATATTTTCTATTCAACATATTAAAAAATAGAGAAGGGGCCAGGCTAACCCTCAAGTGCCGGTTTTCTTGAGGACTGGCCGGGCCCCTTCATCCATTGGGCCGTTATCAAGCTGGGGAACAACTTGATTAACTAATGAGTTATTTACATTACAGTTATATAATAACATCTGGAAAATAAACAAAGCATAAACAAAACATCACAGGATGTAAACAAACCGTATACAATTACACATTTGAGCGAATCTTGCCAGTAATATCACTTTTATGATAGATTATGATTGAATCCGCGGGCCCGTAGTTCACTTGGGAGAACGTTTGACTGGCAGTCAAAAGGTAGGGGGTTCGAATCCCCCCGGGTCCACCAAGTAGCTTTAATAGGCTAATTCCATTCAAATTCCAGTAAATATGCGGTGTCTATGTCTTCCTGGAAAACTTATGTATCATCCTGGTTTTTCGCGTAGCAAAGAGAGGGGTGTCCTTGATAGCACCCATGACTTCGGCAACATAGATGTTACCTCGTGAGTCTACCGCGATGGAATGAAGGGTAACGAAAAGGGGGTCCTCCTTGGTTCGGCCTTCATTACCCCAGCGTGCCAGCAGCTTACCATCAATATCGAATATGCTCACCCCCGGACGCATTAGTTCGGAGACATACACTACTTGACTAGTGTCAATGAAAATAGCCGTCGGAAAGATAAGGTCGCCCCATTCGGTAAGATATTTCCCTTGGGCATTAAAAATCTGGATTCGGTTATTGTGCCGGTCAGCCACCAACACTCGCCCCCGTTTATCTACCGCGAGTCCATGGGGCACAACGAACTGTCCGGGACCTTTACCCGGCTCACCCCAGGATAAAAGCAGCTTGCCGTCAGGGGAGAATTTATGCACCCGTGCATTGCCGTAACCATCGGATACATAGATTTCACCCGTCGCGGAGAGAGCGACACCAGTCGGGGCATTGAAAGGCGGTCCGCCTCGTTTTACTGTCGCTAAAGCTTCGAAAAAGTTTAGCTTTTTCCCGCCTTCGCCTTCAAAGGTAAAACCAGTATCCGAAGGCTGACCTTTTTTACCCAGCGTGAGGAGCAGCTTGCCTTCAGGGGTAAATTTGTTCACAGTGTGGTTGCCATCGTCCGCGCAATAAACCGAATCGTCGGGACCAATGAAGGCGCCGTGACTGTGCGCAAAGGAATCTTTCCCCCAGGTGTTCAGCAAGTTCCCGTCACGGTCAAAGACTGTTACCGGGTATTCACCGGTGTTGAACGCGTATAGCCTGTCCTGCGAATCAACGGCTATAGTATTTACCTCGGTAGGCTGCCACCCTCCGGGAAACTTAGCCTGCCAATTAGCCAATTCATATGTGTATTTGCCTGCGCCATATAACATATTTTGTCTATATCCTTTCTTTCCAAACAGATAAACCTAAATTGCGATAATTGTATCATTAAAAAAAGAGCGGTTCAAGTTCAAGTTTACCCATCGATGCGGTACTTATTGCCAGTCTCCTCGTCGTTTAACCGACTGATTATGGAAACGTTCAGGAAGCCTAATTGATAATATAAAGCAAATAATCTATAATCAACAACGTTTAGATTATTCGGCAAGAAAAGCGATGAAAGCGAAGATATTCCTCACTATATGTCTATTGCTTTTGGTAGTATTTGCTGGTTGCCAGAAAACCCACATTCCCAAACCAGCGCCAATACCTATCCCACCCCATGCCACACTCGTCTGCTTATTTTTTGATGATGCCTTTACCAATCAGTACGATGTTGCTCTGCCAGTTCTGCTCGAATATAACTTTAAGGCAACTTTCGGCGTCATTACCGACCATATTAATAAGGGGCACGATATAATGGAGTATATGAGTGCCAACCAGTTAAGAGACCTGGCGAATTACGGCATGGACATTGCCAGTCACACGAAAACTCACGTTCATTTAAGGAGTCTCTCGGACGAGCAGCTACGCAATGAATTGGCTGAATCCAAGAAAGACCTTGAGAACCTCGGCTTTGAAGTCAGCACCCTGATTTATCCCTTTTACGAATGGGATGATAGGATTATCGAGCAAGCTATCGCGGCTAATTATACCTGCGCCCGGGGCGGCTGGACTCAAGAGCGTGTTTATAGCACCAACACGACTGACCCGAAAGCTAGATATCGTGTTGCCGCCTGGCAGATAACCAATCAAGATATGAATAGCTTTAAGTCCATCGTTGAGCAGGCGGGCCCTAATACCGCAGTATGCCTGGTGTACCATCTTATCTCTGATGATGGACCCGAAGCAACCTCCACCCCGGTAGCTAACTTCAAGGAGCAGATGGCTTATCTAAAAAATGCCGGCTTTACCGTCATTCCTTTACCCGATATCTTCAGGCAGTAGCAGACTCTAAATATTTAGAAACAAAAAGCCCTCAAGTTGATTATTGTTTAAGGGCTTTTTCTTTTTTAGCTCACAGATGGTGCTAGATATGCCAGTTATCCGTATTTCTCCCAAAAAACAATCTTGCTCATATCTTTTCTGGGTCTGGGTTTGGGGTCTTCATCCGCATAGCCGAGCGGCAATAGAGAATGCACGAAGATATTATCCGGCAGATTCAGGGCTTGATGAGCTTCTTTGGGGGTAATAGCTCCCACCCAGCAGGTGGCTAGCCCCTGGTTCACCGCTTCTAAAGTCATATAGGCAACGGCAATCATCAGCTGCTCACCAGCTTTGATAGTCATGAACGCATCTCCCCGCAGGTAAGGCGCGAATACGTCGCTTTGTAAAACGATGTTCTTTAGATCTTCGGTCATCGCTCCCACCGGTATGAGGCTCGATAGGGCTTCTCCATGTCCTTTTTTTGTAAAGTCATCAGTAGTGGCGCAGCAGACAATCAAGACAGGAGCGCCGCCGGCTTGAGGCTGACCGCCGCCAGCTTTAGCGATTCCGGCGATTTTAGCTTTATCCTGAACCACAATGAAACGCCATGGTTGGGTATTTCCCCATGACGGCGCTCGCCGGCCGGCTTCCAACACCTTTTCTATCTTGGCTTTTTCCACTGGCGTTGCTTTGAACCTTCTTATACTGCACCTTTTCTGAATAGCAGCTGTTACATCCATTAGAACTCTCCTTTATATTATTCCTCTTATCATTTTAGTCACCGTGACTAATTTGTCAATGTTGACCGACTTATTAGTCTAAAGCGCTATTTCCTTGATGTCCTTAGCCGGTATAAGTCTAGCCTCGGTAAGGTTTTGCACCTCGGGAACCGTCCAGCCGGGCGCTATCTCTTTAAGAACCAGCCCCTCCTTGGTTACCTCGATGACTGCCAGATCAGTAATGACGATGCTCACGCACTGTCTGGCAGTTAGAGGATAGGTGCACTCTTTAACGATGCGCGGCTCGCCCTCTTTCGTCGTGTGCAGCATCGTAACGATAACCTTTTTGGCGCCAGAGGCGAGGTCCATGCCCCCTCCCATGCCCGTCGCCGGCCGTCCCGGACGCCCCCAGTTAGCCAGGTCGCCTTTTTCCGAAACCTGGTAAGCCCCCAGGACAACGACATCAATATGGCCGCCCCGTATCATGTCGAACGATGCCGCACTATCGAAGAAGCACAGGCCGGGCATCGGGGTAACCGGCTGGTCCGAGGCATTAATCATTTCATAGTCTTTTTCGGCATCACTAGCTAAACTGCCATAACCTAACATGCCGTTCTCGCTTTGAAAGAAAACGGTTCTTCCCTCGGGGATAAAATTAGCGCACAGGCCGGGCATGCCATAACCCAGATTAACCACCGAGCCATCGGCAAACTCCCGCGTTGCCCGCAGGGTAATCGTCTGCTCATCAAGGCGACTCTTCATCCCGCCACCTCCACGATACGGTGTACATAGACATGAGGCGTAACGATAACCTCTGGGTCCAGCTCCCCGACCGGCACTAGTTTATCCACTTCTACGATTGTCGTTCTGGCGGCTGTTGCCATAACCGGATTAAAACATCTGGCGGTTTTGCGGTAGACGAGGTTTCCCATGGTATCTGCCTTATGCGCCTTAATAAGAGCGAAGTCGGCGACCAAGGGCAGCTCCAGAATATACTCTTTGCCGTTAATGACCTTTTTCTCCTTCCCTTTTTCAACGACGGTGCCTACGCCTACCCTGGTATAGAAGCCTCCCAATCCACCCGCGCCGCATCTTATCCTTTCGGCCATGGTGCCCTGGGGCACAACCTCAATTTCCACTTTACCCTCACGATGCGACCTTTCCAGGGGCGATGTGGGCGGCATGCCTCCCAGGGCAGGCACGGAACCGATGAATTTTTTTACCTGGCCATTTTCGAACAATAATCCCAGGTCAGGGTAGCCACCCGGTTTCAGGCGCTGGCTTAGCTCAAAACCCACCCCGCCCATATTGGCGATAACGGTAAGGTTTTTGGCTCCCTGCCGGGAAAGAGCGACGATAAGGTTAACCGGCAAGCCGGCGAAAGAGCCGAAGCCGCCTACCATAACCGTAGCACCATCGAAAACATCGGCGACGGCTGCATCACAGCTGCTTAATACCTTGTTTACAGTCACAGCATCTCCCTAAAGTTATACCGGGTGAATTATGCGTGATTTGAATGGAGTGTAATCTTTTTGTAAGAATATGTCAATTTAATTTCGAGGTACACCGTCTATAATACTCAAGATAGGAAAATATACGGCTATTGACAATAACTGATGAAGTGAGATATATTAAAGAAACGGTAAGGTATTTCCGTATCGCTATTTTTTATGAGTACTGATTCACCAGCTATCGAACGAAAAGTATTATCCATATTAAAAATATTGGCTTCCTTACAGCAAGCGCAAGGGGCGCGCGTGATCGCCAGATACCTGAAAGACTTCGGTATTGAGCTAACGGAGCGCGCGGTAAGGTATCACCTTAAATTGACCGATGAAAGAGGTCTGACCAAACTGGTAGGCAGGCGGGACGGCAGGATAATCACCGAGCTTGGTCAGACGGAGCTCAAGAAAGCTCTCGTTAGGGATAAGGTGGGGTTTGCTTTCGCCAGGATAGAATCCCTTGCCTTCCGCACTAATTTCGATTTTAAAACCCGCACCGGTCTGATACCAATTAATATTTCTATGTTTACCGAGAAAAATTTCTCTAAAGCTCTGAAAATAATGAGGGGTATCTTTAAGGCAGGACTATGCGTCAGTGACCTGGTTGCTATCGTCCATGGAGGAAATATCGTCGGCGATATCATCGTGCCGGAAGGCAAGGTAGCGCTGGCTACAGTCTGTAGTATCGTGGTGAACGGCGCCCTGCTTAAAGCCGGTGTACCGGTGGATTCCAAGTTCGGGGGGATACTACAAATACAAAACCGTCACCCTCTCCGCTTTACGGAACTGATTAACTATGCCGGCAGCTCGCTGGACCCATCGGAGATATTTATCCGGGCCAATATGACCTCCGTGACGCAAGCGGCGGAAAAAGGCAACGGCGATATTCTGGCGAACTTCCGCGAAATACCGGCCGTCTGCCGGCCTACCGCTGAGGAAGTGGTCGCCAAGCTCAAAGATGTTGGCATCAATGGGCTACTGCTGCTGGGCAACGTCAGCGAGCCGGTTTGCGAGGTAGCGATCGATCTAAACCGGGTGGGGGTGATTCTCCTCGGGGGATTAAATCCGGTGGCAGCCGCCTACGAAGCAGGTATCGAGAGCGAAAACTACGCAATGAGCTCGCTGATGGAATACGAAAAACTGGTAAGGATAGATGAGATTGTATGAAAACAATAAAAATTATACCCTGCCTCGATAATAAAGAGAGGAGAGAGGAGGCATCGCCGATTTAGAGACTCGCCACGCTATCTGCTTCTTAGGAAGAAACAGCATAGTACAACAAACAAAAGGGAAAGGAAAGAAAAATGAACCTACAAAGACCCAACTCTGATGATGCGACCAGGACAGCCAACCGTTCGCGGAACGTCGCGCCGTCGAGCGGAATTTGCTCCCGCTGTATCGATGGTTGCACCGGCAACTGCGAGGTGTTCAAAGCCACTTTTCGCAGTCGTGAGCTGATTTACCCCGGTCCATTCGGGGAAATTACCGCCGGCGCCGATAAGGACTACCCTATCGATTACTCGCACCTCAATATCCAGGGATATGCCCTCGGCGCCAATGGATTACCCAAAGGCGTTAAAGGCGACCCGGATACCGCCACATTCCCCTCGGTTAACACCGAAACAGCATATGGCTGGGACAAGAAAGTTAAAATGAGAATGCCTATTTTCACCGGCGCGCTGGGCTCGACGGAAATAGCCCGCAAGAACTGGGATCATTTCGCCGTCGGCGCGGCCTTAAGCGGCGTTACCCTCGTCTGCGGTGAAAATGTCTGCGGTATTGACCCGCAGCTGCAGCTGGATAAAAACGGCAAGATTACATCGGCGCCGGATATGGACCGCCGTATCGAAATCTACAAACGCTATCAAAAAGACTACGGCGAAATTCTAGTGCAAATGAACGTTGAAGATACCCGCTTGGGCGTCGCCGAATACGTAAGCAAAAAGCATGGACTGGACACTATCGAGCTTAAGTGGGGGCAGGGCGCCAAGTGTATCGGTGGTGAAATAAAGGTCGGTAGCCTGGAACGCGCCCTTGAGCTCCAGAAACGCGGCTATATCGTCACCCCTGACCCCTCAAATCCGTTAAGCCAGGCGGCTTTCAAGGACGGCTCTTTGAAAGAGTTCGAACGCCATAGCCGTCTCGGTTTTATCGATGAAGACGGGTTTTATGCGGAAGTAAAAAGACTCCGCGGACTGGGCTTCAAACGCATCACTCTTAAAACCGGCTCCTATGGTCTACGCGAGCTGGCGATGGCGATTAAATGGGGTTCTAAAGCCAAAATCGACCTGCTTACCATCGATGGCTCCGGTGGTGGCACAGGCATGAGCCCCTGGCGTATGATGGAAGAATGGGGTATGCCCAGCCTTTATCTCCATTCTGCCGCCTACGAGTTCTGCCAGCGGCTAGCCGATAAAGGCGAACGGGTGCCCGATATCGCTTTCGCCGGCGGCTTTAGCAGTGAAGACGGTGTATTTAAAGCGCTGGCGCTCGGTGCACCCTTCGTAAAAGCGGTCTGTATGGGCCGGGCATTAATGATTCCGGGTATGGTCGGCAAGAACATCGGCCTGTGGATTAAAGAGGGAAAATTACCCAATACCGTCAGCCAGTTCGGCACCACGCCGGAAGAGATATTCGTCTGTTATGAAGAGGTTAAAAATATGGTTGGCGCCAAAGAAATGCAGAACCTCCCCCTCGGTGCCCTAGGCGTCTACAGCTACGCCGAAAAGATAAGGGTGGGACTCCAGCAGCTCATGGCGGGCGCCAGATGCTTCAGCCTACCGGTCATTAGCCGCCAAGAATTGATGTCTTTGACCGAGGAATGCGCCAAAGTAACCGGTATTCCTTACCTGATGAACGCTTACCGCGATGAAGCGATGAAAATCCTCAATAGCCGCTAAAGCTCGCGGAAATACACGAGAAGTAAAACGATAGTAAACAAAACGGGGGCTCTATTATGGAGCCCCCATCAGTTTAAGTAGATAGATATTCTCTTAGCGTAGTAAATGTTATAAAACCTGTCCTCTTGTTGCCGCCCCAACTCTCTGAGCGCTGGTCCACTTAAGCTTCCTGCCGCGAACGAGGACATCAATCAAACTCTTAATCATGATAAAATCACATATCTGCTTGTATCCCAGGATTAGAAACGGCGCATATAGCGCCAGCTTTTTATCTTCTCCATCCAGCTGAATAGCCATGATACACAGCAGCAGCTGGAGAAAGCAGAAGAAGCCGAAGGCTGGCACAAGTATAAAGCCATCGCCATTCAGGACCATCTGGACAGATGAGACAATATTAACCAAACCGGCAATTGGTAAAAAAACCATGGATATAACCATGTGCGGGAAAGATAGTCTCTGTAAAAAGCCGAATCTGGGATTAAAGATGGCGTCACGGTGCTTCCACATAGCCTGGAAATTGCCGCGATACCACCTTAGTCTTTGCTTAAAAAAGTCTTTTAAGGTGTGGGGAGCTTCGGTATAAGAGACAGCCGAAGTGCTTGCCTGGACGATTAGGCCTGTTTTGAGGGCTTTTACAGTGACATCAAAATCTTCGACCAGCGTATCCGGGTCGTAGAAGCCGCCGCTTTGCATTACCTCGCGGCGATAAGCGCCCAGGGCACCGGGGACCACGGTGACACTACCGAATACATCCAGCGCCCGGCGGTATATATTAATGCTGGCGATATATTCCAGAGCCTGGCACTTGGTCAGTATATTACGGCGGTTAAGTACCTTGATATTGCCGGCGATGGCCGCCACCTCTGGATTGCGGAAGGGTTTAACCAGCTCTATCAGGGTGTTTTTGCTAATCTGGCTATCAGCATCGACGACGGTGATAATTTCGCCTTTAGCGAAGAGCAATCCATGATTCAGAGCTGTAGCTTTACCGCCGTTAGGGCGGTGAATCACCTTCACGCCTCGATTGCTATAGTCCATGGCTATGCGGTAAGTCTGGTCCTTAGAGCCATCATCAATCACGATTACCTCTTTATCGGGATACGACGCCTCGAGGACAGTCTCAATAGTACGGCCTAAAACCTTTTCCTCGTTGTAGGCTGGGATAAGGATAGTCAGCGACGGAAAATACCCTGGAGACTCCAGCTGCTTGAGCTCGCGCTGTTTCTGGTAAATAGCTAAGGGTACGTTGAGGAAATTGTAATACATCGTCAGGGTAAGACTGATGAGTAAAACCCAGGTAGCTACAGAAAAAACTCCCCAGAACTGCAAAGCCGCGGCAAAGACGATAGGGAGGAGGATGAAAAAACTCGATAGACTTAATGCCGGCACCCAGAACGCAGCACGCTCAATATGCTTTTTCCTGGTCGAGGCGGAGGCAATAAAATTCACGAGGATGACTAAAGCTATAGCGGTACCAAGACCAAATGAGAGATATGACTGCTGGGAGGGCATGATGATAACGAAAGAGACCAGCAAGCACAGTATAATAACAGCGATGATGGAGCTTTTAACCATTTTACCTCATCAGTCTATTGATTGTTGATTAATTTAATACGGTTACATCACGGGCAACAATATCAGTCTGGCTGGAGCAACCAATAAGGTCTTTAGCCTCGATAACCTTAATACGCTGGTATTCGGCAAACTGCCTGGCTTCCTTGCTTATCGTAGGAACGCTGAAGAGGATTTTATCACGGATACCGGCGTCATATACTGCCGTATCGAACTGCATTACTTCATTAACATCACTGTTAAAGACATCTGCATCCGTGATGACACAAGCAGCGAGCTTATGGTTGATGATGCCGTCATCTTTCTGCGCGTAAAGGTCGAGAAAATGCTCTGTGCCGGAGCGGCCTGCCACCTTAAGCTTTTCCTCAACATGATAGCCCCGCCCCTCGAGCAGCCACCTTAGCCAAGCCTTGGGACCTATCTTGGTGATATCCAGCTTAACGGCTGATTCTAAAAGCCGTTCATTACTAATGGTAGTATTTTGCGTCAACAGGTCTTTTTGAGATAATAAAGCTCTTAGTTCTTCCAGATTGTATACCCTGATACCCTGCCTTTCAGCGAATTTCATAGCTTCCGGAGTGAATCTAGGAACAGCGATAACCATCTTGCTATCGATGCCGGCATCGTATATCTTGCTATCGAAGTTAAAAAGCGGGTCGATAGATACTTCGGCATCTTCTTGGGACGCTGCCAGTATCCCGATGGCGACGGTATGCCTGGTTATAAGGTCATCCATGCTGGCCAGGATATCAATTTTATGATTGGCACCGGAGCGACCTTGAACCTGAACTGATTCCTGAACATCATAGCCCAAATGAATCATGTAATCGATGAGCTGCTTTTTCGGTTCCAGTTCGAACTCCAGCTGCTTCCGGCACGCCTCGTTCAGGGAATACGAATAGAGCAAGACATAGTGCAGGTCTTCAAGGCGATACATATCACCCGTTTTCAAGTCGCGGCTTTTAACCACCGGTGAGGGGAATATCCCATGACAGCTGCTGCAAACATAGCGTATCCCCGGTTTCCGATAGTCAGTGCCGATAAGCTTAAGCTCCCGACGGCATTTAGGGCAGACCTGGTTCAATCCATGCATGAACTCTTCTTCAAGCCCGATATGCCCGCAGGCAAAGTGCTCAATTAGCTGCCCTCTGGTCAGCTCCGAGGAGTCACAGGCGGGGCATCTTTCCACGGGTAGCAATTGAACCGAACCATTGGGACTGACGAGGATTTTTTCGAAATCCCGCTTGATTAAAAACCCTTGTTTAGCCAGTGATTCCAAAATCAGGGCGGTTTCTTTGCTCGTAGTTCCCATGATATTTTCCGCTTCATGATATGAAAAGCCATCGCCGAGGCCTAAATTGACTTCCGGAGACAGCTGTTTGATTTTCCCTTTTAAGAGACTGCTCATCAAGTTGGCGACTTTAGTGTCATGCCATATGTTAGGGGTATTATCCATTGCCACTGGCAATTCAGGGCTGGCTTGACGGGCGATATTATCGGTCTTTTCGCTGACCGGCATTGTTTTCGCCCAGCTTTTCTTGACGACATCAATCTCCATATCGGCTGCCGCCCCAGTCAACCCGGCGGGGCCAGGTTCCGGGAATACGGAGTTTGCCTTAGATTCGGCTTGATCCACGGCGCTCTGAATCTGGTCGGCAAGCTCACGAGGGTGCATGGGTTTTTTATAATAGTGATCAAAGCCGATTTCTTTACACCTGTCCCACATTTCGTTGGGAGGCATGCTACCGAGAAGAATAATCGTTGCTTTTGAGGAGCAACGTAGCTGGTAGCAGGTTTCATAAAGGTTAACGCCACGCAGGGTATCATCAATAACGATAACATCATAATCCAGCTTACCGGTTTTTATTAAATGTTCGTTATATAAGGAATACCTGTTCAGCGTTGTTAACTGCAGACCAGCCTTGGCTAAGTCTTTTTCCTCTCTCTTTGATAAAAGCGGTATATCCGAGAGCATTAAGACCTTACCCATAATACCTTCCTTCAAAATACAAATTGTCACTTTATTTTTACTACTCCAAACGTATATTAAGCATAAAAACACGTTTAAAACATATAAACAAACTGTAAATGTCTTTAAGATGTTGCCGGAAGGACGTTATGTTGTTCTAAACCAGAATCATTTTAGCTCTCCTGCCTCACACTATTAACCATACTCAATGGTGCTCACAAATATATCACTAATCGTTAATTAACCCTTACAAAAACATCACACAGCTATTAAATTAGATACGTTCAACGTCAACGTAGAATAGAGGTGATATATCACCGCAAGGAAAGAGGGGGTTGAAAAACAAGAGGGTTAAACCATATGATAGAAAAAAGGGGCGCGTAATGATTATCGGCTATTTAGCTTTCATGTTATTTATGGCCGTTATCCTGGCACTCTGGGAAATCCAGATTGAAGGCAAGGATGGCTGGGCAGCTAAACTACCTGGCTGGCACACCGAAAAAGGATGGGTTCTTAAATTCACGGGCGGACGCCCCCTGACGGGATACCACTTACTTATGACGGCTTTCATGCTCGGGTTAATCCACCTGCCTTTGTTCTTCACCCCCTGGAGCTGGCAATTGGAGCTATTACTCCTCGGGTTTTATATGGGGATGCTCTTGATAGAGGATTTTTTATGGTTCGTTTTTAACCCGCATTACGGTATTAAAAATTTCCGTAAGGGTAAAATCTGGTGGCATAAAACATGGTGGGGTCCGGTGCCGTCTCTCTATTGGATTATGCTGGCTGCCACTATACTATTAATTTACTTTGGTAAAGACGCTATCCTATAACTTTTTGAACGTGTACTCTACGGAATCAGCAACTTCGTTATATCCTATTTTCTTATAGATAGAGTTTGAAGTGGGATTCGCCAGGTCGGTATAAAGCGTGCAGAACTTCTTACCGCTTTGCAGGATATTCCGTGATAATTCCGCTACGCAGGATGTGGCATAGCCTTTGCCCCTTAACTCCGGCGGCGTGTAGACTCCGCCCACCGACATACCATTATCGGTAGCACGGGTCTTTAACGCCATAGATACCGGCTTCCCATCTACCCATAAAAACACCCGGCGCAGCTTAAGCGCTGGAATAATGTCAGCTTCCGGTTCGTTCCTTGCCTGGCCACCGATATCTACATGAAAAGCATGTGCCCATTTTTGTAGCAGCTCTTTTTCCGCCATGGTCGCGACACGGAACCTGCCGGGCGCTAAAGGGACGTTATTGACCTTTACCAGTCGGTAAATACACTGCGCCATAGTACTTTGGATTGTTACATCGTTTTTCCCACACCAGTGTTTAACAAATATGTCCGCCAGTTCTTTGTCACCCACTACTCCCGGAATATCTGGATATTTCTTAGAAATGGCCGTCGCCAATTCTTCTGCAATAGCCTCGACATCACCTGAAAAACAAGCCATTATAGCCATATGCGGAGGAGTTCTCATCACCACAGCATTTATCTTCGTTTCTGTACCGATAGAGCAAAACCACGGGTCTTCCTGCCCAAAACGGTGCGGAACACGAACCAGCGCGTTAGCTATTCCCAAAATCAACCCATAACGGGTTTCGTCTTGAGTGAGGAATTTGCGGACATGTTTAAGAAAAACCGCGGCATCTTGGTAATATTTTATGTCCACCTGTTTCCCCTTTCTTCGTCTTAATAGCAATAAAAACCCTATTATAAACTAAAATTTTTATTTTGTGAAGGGGGCTAAAACTGGAACGTTACGATGAATCCTGCGCAACTCGATAAGCCGTCGACTTTTTTGGCTTGCTATTGTACGCATACCAATATATAATGAGGTGAATTTTCCGCGTCTTGAAAAACACGGCCCAAAACAAAAAACAAATAAGAAAACAAATCAGCTACGGCTTTTGGATAGCCTGAAGCTAAGACCCGCGAAAAAAATAGTTAAAAAATCAAAAACAAATCAGGAGGTCAAGTATGGCGACACTGGAAGAACTGCAAAAGAGGATACAGAAACTGGAAGATATCAAGCAGGTAGAAAAACTGCAGCGAATCTACGGCTACTACCGCGACTACGAGGACTGGGAAAAAGTGGTCGACCTTTTCAGCGATAACGCGGAGTCAGTGGAGGAGTGCGACTACGGCGTCTATAAAGGCAAGGCAGGGGTCAAGCGTTATTACATCGACCTGCTTAAAGGCGGCAAGGACGCCAAGCCCCGCCCCGGCTATATGTCCATCGGCATGCAAATCCAGGGCGTGGTGACGGTCGACCCCGATGGTAAAAACGCTAAGGGACGCTGGTACGGTTTCTTCGTAGAAGCCCGCCCCACCCTTACTTTGCACGACGGCGAGCTGCGGCAGCTCTGGGCGCACGGCATCTATGAGAACGAGTACGTTAAAGAAAACGGCAAGTGGCTGATTAAAAAGCTCTATTTCTTCCTGAACTTCCGTACGCCTTATGAGGACGGCTGGCTCAAGACCCCGGTGGTCGGGCATAGCGGGCCGAGCATGGAAATAAAGCCGGATGCCCCACCCACCACCTGGCGACCCTATCCTTTCGGCTACCACTTCCCCGTTCATTTCAAGCACCCTATTACCGGCAAATAAGAGAGAAAGCGCATCATGAATCTGGAAGAGTTGGAAAAACAGATAACCCTGCAGGAAGATATCCAGGAAATAGAAAACCTGCAAAAAATGTACGGCTATTACTTCGATAACGCGATGTACCGGGAGGTAATGGACCTTTTCTCCGAGAATGTGGAGTCGGTAGAGATTACCGACCACGGCGTGTTCCGGGGGAAAGACGCGGTCAGCCGGATGTACGGCGGTATGGTGGGCGTGCCTCGCCCCGGCTGGATGTTCTTCGAGGTCATGCAGTCGCAGGGCGTTATCGAGGTCGCCCCAGACGGCAAAACCGCAACAGGACGCTGGTATACGCCCTCGTTCGAGTGCCGGCCCTTCGGCGGGATAAAGAAGCAGACCTGGCAGTTCGGCGTTTACGATAACGTTTATGTAAAGGAAAACGGACACTGGTATTTCAAGAAGCTGCACTGGAACATTACCTACTGGACGTCTTTCGAGAGAGGCTTTTTGAAGGTGCCCAAGCTTTCCGATACGCCCTTCCCTAACGCCGATGCCCCCGCCACCGCTTACCACCCCTACCCTTCTGGCTATCATGTCCCTTATCCCTTTAAGCACACGGTTACCGGTAAATAATGAAAAAGGCGGTGTAAAATGAATCTGGAAGAGTTAGAAAAGCAGGTGCAGCTGCAGGAGGACATCCAGGAGATAGAGAACCTGCAGAAAAAATACGGCTACTACTTCGATAATAATATGTGGTCGGAAATCGTCGACCTTTTTTCAGAAGAAAATTCGGAGTCCGTGGAGATAGCCGACCATGGTGTTTTTTACGGCAAGAAAGGCGTACGGCGGATTTACTGGGAGATGTTTGCGGGTGGGGGCAAACCGAGACAGTCACCGCCCTGGATGCAGTTCATCGTGATGCAAATCGGCGGGGTGGTGGATGTGGCGCCGGACGGTAAGACGGCTAAAGGGAGATGGCAAACATGGCTTTTCGAAGCTAAACCCTACGGCGCTTATCCAAGACAGGAATACCTCCACGGCTACTACGAGAATAAGTACGTAAAGGAAAACGGTAAATGGCTTTTCAGCAAGCTCCACTGGAACAACACCTTCTGCTCGCCGGTGGAGGACGGCTGGCTGAACCTGCCGCTGATGGGGTGGATGGGCTTACCAGACGCTGATGAGCCACCCTCCGCTTTCCACCCCTACCCCCACCAACGCGGCAACGTGCCATATCATTTTAAGCACCCGATAACAGAGAAATGATACTAACGTCATTACGAGTCCTCACGCTTCGCTCAGGATAAACTTCGCGTGGCAATCCCTTAATACTCAACATGTCATTCTGGCGTAGGCTTCAGCCCGAGTTCAGCCCGAGGGCCAGAATCCATCAAGGACTTTCAAGTATGGCTGAATACAAAAGTGGATTCCAGCCTTCGCTGGAATGACAATATGGTAATCTAGGACTGTCTCGCAATGACAAATTCTCGTTATAACCTACTGTTAACTGTAAACTATTTATCCAAAGCCAACCTGATATAAGCTGCCGCGACAATGGCCGCTGTAGCCACACGCAAAACGGTATCGCCTAAAGAAATGGGTATAAAACCGTTATGTAAAGCAAACTCCACTTCTGCCGGCGTAAAATCACCCTCGGGACCAATCAGCACGATGATGTTTTTATAGCCTTTTTTAGATAAGACATCTTTAATTAGCTGCCGCTCGCCGGAAAGGTGCGGTATAAGCTTAAGATCGAAACTTCGAGAATCCACAATCACCTTCTTAATATCGGTTAACGGCGCGATTATAGGTATTTCATTTCTCTGGCACTGCTGGGCGGCGCTCTGCGCGATTTTCTGCCAGCGTTTCAATCTGGTTTCTGATTTAGCAGCATCCAGCTTAACCACCACCCGCTCCGTCCGCATGGGGATGATACGTGCCACCCCTAGCTGCGTCAAGCAGTCGATGATATCGTCCATATGGCTGCCTTTAGGAATAGCGCAGGCGATGGTGAGAGCGGCTCTACTGTTTCGCTGTTTTTGCAACGGTGTTACCTTTAATGCTACCTGCTTTTTATTAATGCTCGTAATTATGCCAGTAAATTCGTGTCCCGCGCCATCAAAGACAATGACTTTATTGTTAATCTTTAAGCGCAGCACATCCCTGATATGATGCAGTTGGGCGACATCGGTTAGAACAGCTGTATTGCCCTGTATGCGGTCGACTAAAAAGCGGTGCATATTTTTGATAATAGCTCTAACAACCAGCAGCGTCAACATTTACCGAGATATTTGACAATACTTAAAACGCAATGACATAATGATGAAAATCGTTTTATGTTTCCGCCGCAGCATTGTTCCACAAAATTAGCCGAAAGAGAGTCCGTTTATGGCTGAAAAAGACCTGACCAAGGGCAGCATCATCAGTAACCTCTGGACTCTTTCCTGGCCGATGACTATCAGCACCACCATCATGATGCTGGGGCCCATTATCGATATGGTTTGGATCGGCAAGCTGGGTTCGGCGGATATGGCTGGTGTAGGGATTTCCGGCATCGTCGTCTCGTTAATTAACTCCCTAATCATGGGGCTGTTCACCGGTCTGCGGGCGATGGTTGCGCGCTTCGTAGGCGCCGGTGATAAAGAGCAAGCCAACCGTGTTGCCCAGCAGGCTTTCGTCATCGGCGCGGCGCTGTCGTTGGTCATGGCAGCCATTGGCCAGCTATTTGCCACCTCGATAATGAAGCTCTGGCAGTTGGAGCCGGACGTGATTGCCGCTGGCGCTACTTACATGCGCATCGAGCTTATCGGCATGTTCACGATGTCCTTTGGGATGCTGGCGCAGAGCATCATGCAGGCTTCCGGTGACGCCCAGACGCCGATGAAGATAAGCATCGGCACCAGGATTTTCCATATAGCTCTCTGTCCTTTCCTGATATTCGGTTGGTGGATTTTCCCGCAACTCGGCGTTAGCGGCGCCGCCTTGACCGGCGTGATATCCCAGGGTATCGGCGGTGCCATCGGTCTATGGGTGCTTTTCAGCGGGAGGACGAAACTGAATATTACCCTACGTAATTTCAAGTTCGACGGTAATATTATCTGGCGCATGGTGAAAATCGGCATCCCATCCTCACTGGGCGGCATCCATTTGAATATCGGCAACATCGTCTTCATGTGGTTTATCGCGCCCTTCGGCACGCTAGCGGTCGCCGGTCATAACCTAGTGTCACGGGTGGATATGTTCGTGCTAATGCCCGCCATCGGGCTGGGTTCAGCGGCGGGGATACTCGCGGCGCAAAATCTAGGCGCCAAGCAGCCGGGACGTTCCTCGAAAACAGCCTGGATAGCCATCGGCTGGTTTACCGGCTTGATGTTCGTTTTTTCAATAATCATCTGGTTCTTCGCCGATAGCGTGGTCCGTATTTTCAATCCCGAACCAGGGCTAATCGACCTCGCCAGTACCTTCCTCAGGATACAAACGGTCAGCTATATGTGCAACGGGCTGATGATGGTGATGATGAGTATCATGAACACGGTCGGCGATACGCTGATAGCCTTTATCATCGACCTGGTGACGATGTGGGGGATAAGAGTGCCGCTGGCCATAATATTACCGAAGATTGCCAACCTGGGGGTTTACGGCGTGCGCTGGGCGCTGGTGGCGGATACCGTCTCCTCGGCGATTATTTTCATCATCTACTTCCAGTCCGGCCGGTGGAAGAGGAGGAAGATATAATTTCACTTGTTGTTAAATTTAGCCCCTGATATAATCAAGTTCGGAAAAGGAGGCAGCTATGAGCGTAAAAAAACTGGACTATTCTATATTCGATAGGTTCAATTTCAAGTATAAACCCGTGGGCGTTAAGTACTCCATAGAAAAGCCCGAAGGCATTAAACCTACGTCGAAGAGTCTGGCTCTCTGCGAGCTATTCAAAGAAGCGCAAACCAACCAGCCGTTTTATATCACTAAAGAAAACGTGCAGTGCGGCGAGCAGGTGCTGGGCATCGTGGACTACCCGCCTATCATGTACAGCGGACAGCTTGGACCGATGTTTTCCATGTTTAAAAACCCCGGCGCTAACCGCAGGATTTACGACTACGTACCGCATTTGCCTAAGGACTCGGTTAAATATATCACCCACGCCGCCATCGATAAAATGACCTTCGACCCCGATTTACTTATTTTTACCACAAACCCCAGCCAGGCGGAAATCCTGCTCCGAGCCAGCAGCTTCTCCGACGGCAAGATGTGGCAAGCTAAAGGCACCACCTGCCTCGCCTGTGCCTGGATTTACGCTCACCCGTATTTAAGCGGCGAGATGAACTATACCATCAGCGGGCTGGGCTTCAGCATGAAGGCAAGGGGGGTTTTACCGGATGGTTTGATTATCATTACCTTCCCCTTCGATACTATTTCGTCACTGATTGAAAACCTTAAAGAGATGGAATGGGAGCCTTACTGGTTCAAGCTGGGGAGAGAAGGCTTCGTTAAAGAGGTTAAAAAGAGGAGCGGAGAGCTGGCGAAAAAGCTGGCAGAAGCGTAACTTAGCTAATCCAATGTCGCCTGGATTCCCAATCAAAGCTTGCCCCGTACCATGATACGGGGTTGGGAATGACGTGTCTCTTATACTCTTAATTAGCCGTCATTCCGGTGCAAACCGGAATCCAGCTTATTCCGATGTCAACTAGATGCCGACTTTCGTCGGCATGGTTTTGGTTTGTGGTACGCTGTTAGTCAAAAGCGTACAGCTTGCCATCTTCCGAACCAACATAAACCATGCCATTATCTACAGCGGGTGAAGAGGTAATCTGATCTCCCGTAGCGTAATCCCAGAGCTTTACGCCAGTTGCCCTATCAACAGCATAAAAATGTTTGTCCTGGCTGCCGATATAAATAACGTTACCCGCCACTGCCGGTGAAGAAACAACGTCATCCCCCGTAGAAAATGTCCACTGGACTTTTTGAGCTTTTAAGTCTATCGAGACCAGATTTTCGCCCGAGCCCACATAAGCATAGTCGCCGACTATAGATGGTGAAGAAACAGCCCTTGCGTTCTGCTTGAGTAAAATAGCCCAGAGAAAACCGGAGGGAGGGGAAGGTTTGGGCATTAAACCATAAGCATAAAGCGTGTTCCAATATTCCCGGAGTTTATTTTCCTCCCACCAGTTTTTTGCCGTGATATCCATGGCGATAAAAAATCCCCAGCTACCGGTAAAATAGGCAATGCCATCTTTAATTGCCGCCGACGAATAAACAGGAACCTTGGCATCAAACTGTATACGCGCGTTGCCGTTTTTAGCGTTGAAGGAGTAAAACATATTGCCAACCGAGCCAACGATGACAATACCTTTGGCGATGGCGGGCGATGCATATATCGTACCTCCAGTGTCACCATGCCAGAGCTCCGCACCGGTTGCCGCGTCCACAGCGTAGAGCTTATAGTCTTCACAGCCAACATAAACCACACCATCAGCCACAGCCGGAGACGACCGTACAACCAGATGCATGTCGTGTGACCAGAGTTTTTCACCTGTTTTGGCATCCAGCGCATAAAGGTTGCCATCGTTAGAGCCGCAGTAAACTACGCCACCAACGACGGCCGGTGACGATTCCACCCAGCTTCCTGTCTGAAATGACCAGAGTTTCTCGCCGGTGGCGGCATCCAGCGCATAGATACATCCATCTCTGGAGCCAAAATATATAGTCCCGTCGACAACAGCCGGCGATGAATGTATCGGTCCGCCAGTAGGAAACGTCCATTTCAGCGTACCTTGAGGCAGGGTGATGTTGTCGCCGGCGTTACCGGTATGTGCCAGGTCGCGGCGGAACATCGCCCATTCGTTAGGCTGCGGGGACGACTGAACATCTTCAGAGACTTTGATAATTAAATCAGTACACTGGAACAAAGACAGTAAGGCAATTACCAGGCAGAAAACCCCCAGGACACTGAAAACTATAATTAGCCGGCGTTTTAAGAAGGTTTTTCTTCTTGACTCTAGTACCTCACGCTTTTCGACCATGCCTTACTCCAAGAAAATAATAATCTGTGCTGTAAGTCTTTGAAATTTTCAGAGCGCTGTTACATCCAGATTGTGTTCCCAGGGACTGCGGGAGACATGCATGACGACAAAGGTGCTGGTCCTGGTGATATCTGGAATGCTAGCGATAACATTC
>Ga0187886_1000754_pt1 | contig 34953 bp, 25 predicted proteins | sample June2016WEW_20_1_FD_133001 | JGI IMG/M metagenome (GOLD analysis project Ga0187886, IMG submission 133001) | Peatland microbial communities from SPRUCE experiment site at the Marcell Experimental Forest, Minnesota, USA - June2016WEW_20_150 | ecosystem: Environmental > Terrestrial > Soil >...
ATTCGCTCGCGAGGGATGCCTGACTTCAGGATGCCGGAGGCCCGGATGGCATTTTCAGCCAGCCACATGGTGATCCTTGTGGCATCGGTCATCGTTCGAAAATCATGGGGCGGAATCCCGAGTTCGCCGCGTGAGGCATGAAAATCTATAAAGGCGGCGACATTGCAATAGGTTTTATCCGTGATGTGCGGCCGGGGATCATAAAAACGCTCCTGGTCCCACCATGAAGACGGGATACGCGTAATTCCGCTCTTCAGGGCCAGACTTGCCGCCCATATCTCTTCCGGACTCTTCCCCAGGGCATTGACGATGCTCATCCCTGTGATGGCGATCCTTTCATGATCGCCTTCGCGCACGTCCGCCCGCCCAATACCAAGGGAGGGAGTTGTTATAGGCGGCGATACGTCAGGGCCCACTTCTTCACGGGCCCCTTTAAATGGCTGATGCAGGTCTAGAGTCCCTTCGGCCAACTCGCGGTGAAAGGACTCCAGCTTCTGTGCTTTACGGATAAGTCCGGCAGTGGCCCCGCTCATGAATTGCCCGCGTTCCGTAGAGGTCCGTTCAGACAGAGGCTTGCCTTGCTTGTCCATGCCCCGGGCGGCGACGAAGAGACTTCCCGCCGTCATCTCCTCCATCTTTGTCCTGAAGGAGGTCTCGTCCTGGTGACCCGCCGCAAATTTTCTCTCCAGAGATAATACAGCGGCTATCCTCGGTGTCCTCAAGGACCGCACCCGGAGTCCGGTGCTTCGGCCCGTGACGACGGTCCCCCCCGGAGACGATTCCAGAACCATCCGCTGATAGAGCGCCGTCAGAGCGCCCGTTTCAACGATCTCCTGGGTGGCCAGATAGGCGGTGCCCATCTGGATGGCGTCCGCGCCGAGCATGGCGGCCATGAATGCTGTTTCACGATTGAATATCCCCCCGGCGAGGATCACGCGACAATTTCGGAACAGGGCGGGATTTTGCCGTTTGAGATCCAACACGATTTGGGCGAGGGTCAGTGTGCTTTGTTGCCCCACGTGGCCGCCGGCCTCATACCCCTCGCAGACCACGTACCGCACGCCCGCTTCCAGCGCAAGCTTCAGCAGGGCCTCATCCGGGGCAATATAAGCCACCTCTATGCCAGATTCCAGCAATTCTCTTATGGGAGAGATATCCCCTCCGGCGATCCAGACAAAACGGGGCTTGGTTTTCTTTATCCAGTCCAGCTGAGTCTCTCGGGAAGGATTCTCTGCCAAAGAAATGATATTCACGGCATAAGGTCGCTCTCCCATGACTTCCGGCAGACGATCCAGTCTTCGATCAAGAGCCTCCGCATTCATCAGGCCAAGGGCGATCGTCGGCAATCCCCCGGCATCAGCGATTCTCGCGGCAAACTCCGGGATATCAGTGATGGAGGACATGGCGCCTTGGATAAATGGATATTTCGTCCCCAGCTCCTTGGCTGAAGGGCTGTCTATGAAGCCATTCTGTTTCCCCTCAGCCGAGCGGCATACGTTTCGAATTTCTTCGATGAAGGCTTTCACGGCCTTCTCGGTTCCGGCCCCGAAACGCTCAGCAAACGACGCCGCGAAGGCAGCCTCCACACCCAGAGGGATGACCTCATCTTTGGTGAACTGGCTCTCCAAGGGTTGTCGGGCCAGGGAATTCACGTGGTCGACGAAGCGGCGTCGGCTTTCCTCCGTGATATCTGTTTTGCACAGCGAGTCCTCGAACGTTTTGATCTCCTGGAACGCCACCGAGTTCCCCTTATTGAAAAGCCGACAAGGAACCTGAATGTCTAAGCCAACCAATGATGTCGAATCCGTGCGGATTTTGGCGAGTTGCTGGCGTTGGGGGTCATCCATGGCCACAAGGTCCGTCAGCCAATGGACACTCTCGAAGACTATCCCTGCTGCTCCTGTGGACAAAAATGCCCCTGCTGCCTCAGGCGTCCACACGCCGCCCCAGATAAGGATGCCCGGACATCTCACGGAATCGCGCACCATTTCCTTGGCTGCCGAGTAGAGAAGCCCGGTGGTTTCGCCGCTCACGAATCCAGAGGCCTCGCATCCTTTCAGTACGATGCGTCCAATTCCCGAACGATCCTTTAAGATCGTGGCCAGGATATCCAAGTCTCCAACGATCGGAAAACAACGGGTGTCTTCCGACAATTCTCTCAATCTCTGGTAAAAGCCGGAAGGATCCCCCCGGAAAAGCTGGGGGTGGCATTCGACCCATATGGTTTGGACCCCTATGTCCTTCAGCAACCGCCCCAAAGATGGATCCAGGAACGTGGCCGCAGAGATCTTGATATCGGCAACGCGACAAGCCGGGGCGGCCTTTCGCAGGAAAGAATGCAGGGCTTGCGTCTCCATCATCGAAAAATCGAAGATCGCGCGGCTCCCCGTTCGATGAGCCATCTGGGTGACCGGGGGGACGATCTCCTCCGGCCTCCAGACGAACGCGATGATGGGACCGCGAGACTCAGCCACCATGCCCCGACCTCCCTTTCAACTCCGTCCGTTCATCTGATGAAATCAAAACGACTTTCGGAAGATGCGATATTTCTTATATTGCTTCGCGCCGGTTTCCTCTATCAATGAGTTGATCGCCTCGTTATCCTCCAGCGTCCAGCCGAGCTCCATATAACGATATTTCTTTTTTCCCCTCACGACCTCACAGATGTGGTGGAAGGCCAACAGGGGAATGCCCATCTGCCGGTACTTGTCCTTGATCCCGAACATCAGCAATCGCAATCCCTTGATTTCCCGCCGATACAGGAGCGCCTTGATCAAACCCGCCACGCCGATCCGCCCGTTGAGACGCTTGAGGAGAGGGTTCATGTCGGGAAAGATCACACACACCGCTGCGGGTTCGTTCTCAAAATAGATGAAGAACGCCAGGTCCGTGTCCGCAAATTGCATGACGTTCTTTTGAATGTCCCGCATCTCATTGGCGCTCAAGGGGACGAAACACCAGTTTCCCGACCAACTATCATTGTAGATCTCCCTGATCAAGGCGAACTCGGCGTCCACATCCTTTCGATTGATGCGTTTGATGTGGATGCCCTTTTTCCGGGCGATACGTCCGGCCAGGCTATCCATCCACTCGGGAAGATGGTAATCGCCCTCTATCAAGAAGGCCAGCAGGTCTTTCTCTTTGGCAAAACCGCACGATTCGACCAACCTTAAGTAGTACGGCGGTTGGTAAGGCATCTCTACCGCAGGCGGATAGTCGAATCCTTCAATGAGCAACCCGAGCTCGTAATTGGTGGACGGGTTGAGCGGGCCTCTCATGAAGGTCATCCCCTTCTGGCGCGTCCAGGTTTCCACGGAAGAGAAGAGGGCCGCCGCGGCTTCCAGATCATCGGCGCATTCGAAAAATCCCCAAATGCCCATCTTTTCATCGTGGAACTGGTTATAGCGACGGTCTATGATGCCCGCGATCCTTCCCACTGTCTCCGAACCGCGTCGGGCCAGAAAGAGGACGCGTTCGGCAGACTCCCAAAAGGGATGCTTGGCGGGGTCCAGCAAGCGGCGAACGTCCTTCTTAAGGGGAGGGACCCATTTTGGGTACGCGGCGTAAATCTTCCATGGAAGATCGATGAAGTCCTTCAACTCCGCTTCTTTTTCGACGGTTACGATATCCATGCCGGCCATGATTCGTATCCTCCGAGAGAATATCTCCAAAAGGAGGCCGATAGCCATCGGCCATCCATGGTTCACCCGCCGGTGCCGCGCAAATACTTATACACATATTCGATTATACAGGCAATACTCGAAATTTCAATGAATTGTTAGGTTTTCCCCCTGGAAAACGCTTGGCTGAGCGCAAGCACGCAGGGCAACCCAAAATCCCCGTCCCAGGGTTCCACAAAGGCCTAAAACGGGCGGTTCCGAAGGCCTTGTGGACGTGGGACCTGCTTCTGAATAATCCGTCCGCGAGCAGATCAACGTCAAAAAAACCGCAACCTTACCACTTGGAGGGGGCTGTTGACAGCGCATCACGGCCGGCGCTATGATTCTGTCGTGATCAGGCGGGGTGATCAATCGCAGGAGTGGCGATGCACGACGCTACGACAAAGAAATTTCCTATCTGTTAAAGGAGACCTCTGGTTTCCCGGACTCAGCAAACGGAGGGGATTATGAAAAGACCTCCCTTAAAGCATCCACCGGCGCTGACTTTTGCCGCGCTCGTCCTGCTCACGAGCGTTTTCGGAGGCTGTGCGTACCTCGTGCGGTCGGCGACGCTCGTCTACCTGAACGTCAATGCCATGTTCTCTTCCCAGGAAATCGAAATAGAGGTCAACAAGTCCTTCATCGAAAAGTACAAAGACAGGGTCAGCATCACTGCGACCTTCACCGTGGACAAGGCGAGGCAGAACCCCATCGCTCGCATGTTCGATGGGGATTTCCACATGGCGGGCCGAGCGCCCGAGGTCGCCCTTCCCGTCGTTGCAGAGATCGCGAACGGCGCTTCCGCGAAGAAGGCGATTGACCTCGTCCACGGCGCCGAAGGCACGGGCAAACCATTGAAGATCTCCGGCGTGTGGAGGATCTGGCCGGAGCACGGCGGAAGCGCGAAACAGGACCAGGGGGAGCCACTCCTTGCCATGGAGTCCGATAACCCCAGCCATGTCTTCGAGATTCATCCGGTCACCAGGATCAACGATGTCGGGGTTCTCGATACCTTCACGCCCATCGAGGGATTTATGGGCGGGGACGCTCATAACTGTTTCGAAATCTATGATAAAGTCCCGTGCACGCTCACGGTGAAACCGAAGGCGGTCTCTATTGTCACCCATAAAGGGCTCCGCAATGACGTCGAGTTTCTCATGGAGATCACCGACGGCCGGCAGATCGTGGTGCCCGGGGGGAGGTTCGTGATCGCCTCGGCGAGGGACCTGAAGGGAAACCTGCTCGTGGAACGGCTTCGCATCGTCTTCGCGACGGACACACCTCCCGAGAGAGCGGTCAGACTCCTCAAACGAGGAGACCGCCTGCATGTCTTCGGACTGCCGAGGGTGGATTTCGCGGAGATTTCGCGGCGGGTGAGGGGTTCCCAGAAAGACCCTGCCCTCCTCGTCAAGCCCTTGCCGTACGAGATCATCATCCAGGGCGTTTACAAGGATAAAAAATAGGCCGACGAGCCCGGCGTCCTGGCATCGGCCGTCTGCTTCGCCGGAGACGACGCCAACGAACATATCGTCAACCGCTTCCTCGATAGCTTCGAGGCCGAACTCCCGGCAGGGTGATGAACTATTTCAGGTTCATCTGACGCAGAAGATCCCTAAAGCGCGGGTCGTCTCGCAGGATGTCGAATATCGGGTCCACGCTGATGTAAGGCATGTTGGGGTCGTGAGCTTGATGGGCCTTTTTCAGCCATTCGAGGGCTTCATCCTTCATTCCGGCACGGGTATAAAGCGTGCCGATCTGCCAGGCCGGCACATAAGCCGTCCGCGAGCGCGCCGCCAGGGTCTCGGCCGCACGCTGCAAGGCCCTCGGGTAGCCGCCTTCTTTGAAGCCGAGCGCCAAGGCTTCTTCAGCCGCCTGGTCCCCTCTCGCGGCATAGGAGGCTTTCCACGCATCCAGCGCTTCCGGGTACAGGTGTTTCATGTGGTAGGCGGAGCGGAGGGTGGACAAGGCTATCAGGTCGTTCGGCGAGTTTTTGAGCGTATCGCGGATCACGGCGATGGCATCGTCGTAACGGTGCACGTACATCAGGTCCATAGCATAAAAACCTCGGAACAACGCGTTTAAAGGATCCATTTCCAGCGCTCGCTGGATGTGCGTCATCGCCTCCTCGGGACGCTTCGTAATGTTCAATAAATGCGATAGACCCGCGCGTGGAGCCGGATAGTTGGGGTTGAGCTCGATGGCCCGCCGGTACTCCGCCTCCCCGCCGTCCCAATCCCAGTCTGTCCAAGTTTTGATGCCCGCCAACGCGTTATGGACCTCCGCGAGCATGCCGTCGAGTTCCAGGGCTTTCGCGGCAGCCGCCCTCGCTTTCGGTGCCGCCTCGCTGGTTGGAACGAAGCCCTGCTGCTGGCGTCCGATCCAAACGCTGGCGATCCCCACGTAGGCCTGGGCGTAAGTGGGGTCTTTGGCCTGGGCCAGTTCGAAGTACTGAAGCGCGGCCTCGAGGTCCGGCCGGGTGAGCTTGTACCAGTGAAACTGACCTTGGAGATAGGCCTCGTAGGCCTCCGGATTGACCTGGCGGGCGGCCGCCAGGCGCGTCTCTTCCTGCGGGGCCAGCTTGACCTGCATCTTGCCGGCAATGGCCCGGGCCATTTCGCTGTACATCACCAGTACATCCGTCATGGCCCGGTCGTAGGTCTGCGTCCAGAGGTTTCGCTCTTCGGGGAGGGCGTCGATCAGCTCCACCCGGATTCGTACCCTGTCGCCGGCCCGGTGCACGGTCCCCGCGACGACGGCCTTCACCTTGAGCTCGCGGGCGATCTCCGGCACGGGTTTTTTCAGCGCCTTGTATTTCATGATCGAGGTGCGGGAAATCACCCGCAAGGATCCGATCTGGGCCAACTGCCCGATCAGCTCATCGGTGGCCCCGTCGACGAAGTACTCCTTCCCGGGGTCTCCGGTCAGGTTTTCGATCGGCAGGACGGCGATGGAATCCATGGCCTTGAGATGCCCGGTAAAAAGACCCGAGGCGATCATGCCCGCGATGATGATGACGACGGCCAGGCCCGCGTAAGAAATCGCCTTCTTCCTCCTGCGGAGCTTCGCTTTCCTCAATCGGGCCGCGATCCCGGGAGGTACCGCGCCCTCGGACAGCGACCTCAAATCATCCAACAATTCTCCCGCGGACGGATATCTCTTGTCCGGGCTTTTCTCCAGGGCCTTGCCTACAACCTGCCCGATGGGCGCCGGAAGCTCCGGGCATAAATCCGAGATCGGCCGGGGAGGCTCTTTCAAAATGGAATAGATGACCGCCTGGTCATGCTCCCCCTTGAACGGCAATTGACCGGTGAGCATCTCGTAAAGGACGACGCCGAACGACCAGATGTCCGTGCGCTGATCGACGTCTTCGCCGCGCGCCTGCTCGGGAGACATGTAGGCGATCGTTCCCAAGGTCATCCCTTCCTTCGTGAGGAGGGCTCCTCCCCGGACCCTGGCCAGTCCAAAATCCATGATCTTGGCCTGGCCGTCCTCCGTCACCATGATGTTGGCGCTCTTGATGTCCCGGTGAACGATGCCCTTCTTGTGGGCCTCCCTCAGGCCCTCGGCCACCTGCCGGCCGATGGCCAGGGCCTCGTCGAGACCTAAAAGGGCCCGTTCGATTCTTGTTCTTAACGTCTCGCCTTCGACGAAAGCCATGGAGATGAACATTCTCCCCTCGGCCTCGTCGATCTCGTGGACGGTGCAGATGTTGGGATGGTCCAAGGACGCAACCGCCTGGGCCTCCCGGACAAACCGCTCCTTGGCTAATTCATCGTGGATCCATTCGGCGGGAAGAAATTTAAGGGCCACGGTACGTTTGAGCTTGCCGTCCGTCGCCTGATAGACGACGCCCATGCCTCCCTTGCCCAGCTCCCGGATGATCTCGTATCGTCCCGCGAAGATCGAGCCCGGGGCCGGCCCTTGTTTCGGAGCGACGAGCGTCTTGGTGAGAGAGGACGATTTGTCGGGAGTAGAGGACAAGGGGGTTCCGCATTCTCTGCAGAATTTGGAATCAGGAGAATTGTCTAAATTGCAGCTGGGGCACCTGGCCGCCATCGCGAAGCCCTTCCGTCGACTCCGGGCAGAAGATTAGCACCAAGACGGGGGTGAGTCAAACGGCGTGGCCGCGTCAGGCCATCCCTTTTTTCACTCCGGGAAATAGAGGATTCATGGCGGCGGCCAAAGAAACGAGCAGGACACAACCGATGACGTTGAACCATAAATAGGGGATTTTCGTGAAAAAAAAGCAGGACAGCACGGCGAGCTCGGCGATGATCGCGGCGATGAATGTCGCGTTTCCGCCGATTCTCTTGAAATAGAAGGCGATGAGAAATATTCCGAGGATCGTCCCGTAAAACAGGGACCCCATGATGTTCACGGCTTCGATCAATGAGCCGAGGTGGTTCGCGAACTGGGCGAAACCGATGGCGTACAGCCCCCAAAAAATCGTGGCGGCTTTCGACACGTGGAGATAGTGACGTTCCGAAGCGTTTCGCCTGACGAGACGTTTGTAGATATCGATGACGGTGACGGAGGCGAGGGCATTGAGTTCGGCGGAGGACGCCGACATCGACGCCGAGAGAATCGCGGCCAGGATCAGGCCGACAAGGCCGACCGGCAGATAGCGGGTCACGAAACTCAGGAAGATGTAGTTCGTGTCGTTCGTCTCGGCTAGGGGATCGTTTTTCTTGATAAGCCCGATGGCTTCCCGCCGGATGCCGGATTCCGATTCCCTCGTCTGCCGGAGTTTTTCCATGGCGTCGGCCACGTCCCCGTCATTGCGGCTCTCGATGGCCGCCAGCATTTGCCGGAGCTGGCCCCGCTTCTCCCCGTTCAGCTGTTGATAGTCCGTTTCTAGTTTCGTATAGGCATCCGCGTAGGCACCATGCTTGACGTGGGCCGTTTCGACCGGGTTGAAAAACAACGGCGGCGTCACGAACTGATAAAAAACGAAGATCATGGCGCCGATGAAAAGGATCACGAACTGCATGGGGACCTTGAACACGCCGTTGGCGAGGAGCCCCATGCGGCTTTGGGCGACGGACCGTCCGGCGAGGTAGCGCTGGACCTGCGACTGGTCCGTCCCGAAGTACGCCAGGGCCACGAAGGCCCCGCCGAGGAGGCCCGACCAGAAATTGTAGCGGTCCGTCCAGTTGAAGGCGAAATTGACGACATTCAGCTTGCCGAGTTTTCCGGCCAGATGAACGGCGCCCGAAAACGAAATGTCGGGCGGCAGCCGGCGGAAGATCATGAAAAACGCCGCGCCCATTCCCACCGTCACGATCGCCATCTGCAGGAGATGTGTTTTGTTGACGGCCTCCGTGCCGCCCGCGGCCGTGTAGAGGATGACCAGGCCCCCGATCATGAATATCGTCAGGCGGAAATCCCAGCCGAGGATGACGGAAATGATCAGCGCCGGGGCCAGGATCGTGAACCCGGCGGCCAGGCCGCGCTGGATGAGAAAGAGGAGGCTCCCCAGGGCCCGGTTCTTCAGGTCAAACCGCTGCTCCAGGAACTCATAGGCCGTATACACCTTGAGTTTATGAAACAAGGGGACGGCCGTGATGGAGAGGATGACCATGGCGATGGGCAATCCGAAGTAGAACTGGACAAACCGCATGCCGTCGATGTAGGCCTGGCCGGGCATGGAAAGGAACGTGATGGCGCTGGCTTGGGTGGCCATGATGGAGACCGTGACGCCGTACCAGGGGGTTGATTTATTGGCCAGGAAATAGCCGTGCATATCCTTTTTGCCCCGGGTTTTCCAGACTCCGTAGACGGCCACGAACAGGAGGAACGAAGTCAGGACGATCCAGTCCAGGGAATGCATGGGCTATGACTTCAGGATTTCTTCGTAAAAGGCTTCATAGAGCGGAATGATCTGGTCGGCGTTGAAGAATTGTTCGGCGCGTTTCCGGGCCTGCGCTTTAAAGAGCCCGTGCCGGGCCGGGTCGGTGAGAAGGGCCACGGCGCTCGCCGCCATGTCCGCGACGTCGCCGACGGGGAACAGATACCCCGTCTCCCCGTGCGTGATGACCTCGGGCAGGCCGCCGATCGAGGTGGCGATCACCGGGACGCCGCAGTTCATGGCCTCGAGGGCCGTCAGCCCGAAACTCTCCTGTTCGCTGGGCAGTAGAAAAAGGTCGGCGCAGAGAAAAAGCGGCTCCAGCTGGTCCTGTTCGCCCATGAACTGGACGTCGGAATTGAGCTTCAGTTCCCGGACCAACTGCTGGATGAAAAGCCGCTCCGGCCCGTCGCCGATCAGGATGAGCTTGGCCGGGATGCGTTCGCGGACCCGGGCGAAAATGCGCACGACGTCCGCGATCCGTTTCACCGGACGGAAATTGGAGGCGTGCATCAGGATCTTCTCCCCCTTCGGCGCCAGCGCGTCTCTCGAGCACAGGTCGCGACTCTGGGAAGGCCGGGCGACGTCGACAAAATTGGGGATGACCCGGATCTCGCGCCGGATGTCGAATTCCTCGACCGTGCGATTCATGAGATAGCGGGAGACGGCCGTCACGCCGTCGGATTTCTCGATGGCGAACTTGACGACCCGTTGAAAGGACGGATCGGCGCCGACCAGGGTGATGTCCGTCCCGTGGAGGGTCGTGATCGTTTTCAGACGCCCGGAATTCAAAATCTGCTTGGCCAGGTAGGCGCTGGCGGCGTGGGGAACGGCATAATGGGCATGGATGAGGTCGAGATCACGGGTTTCCGCGAGTTCCACCAGTTTGGTGACGAGGCTCAACTCGTAGGGGGGGTACTTGAATAAGGGATAGGTCGCGACCTCGATCTCGTGGACGAAAATATTCCGGTAAAACGTGCGCAGACGAAACGGCGGGGCATAGCTGATGATATGGATCTCGTGGCCCTTTTTCGCCAGGCCGATGGCCAATTCCGAGGCCACGACCCCGCTGCCGCCGTGGGTCGGATAGCAGACGATTCCGATCTTCATGCCGGTCCTCATGGGATGGTCCAGAGATACTCGGGCCCGAAAAATCCGACGGGGTCCTCCAATTTGATGGCTTCCCGGACGAGAAAGGGCTCACCGAATTTGGCGCCGATCTGCGCGCCGTAATGCCTGGCCCGGGTCTCGATGGTGTCCAGGAATTCGGGCCGGCCGATGAGCGTTCCCTCGCTCCCGGGTTCGGCCTGGCCCGGACGGTGGAATTGGGATTCATAAGCCCTGATGGCCTTCATTTTTTGTTCGTGCGCGCCGGAAATATCGACGATGAAGGAGGGCGTGAATTCGAACCGGGTCTGGTAATAAATGACCCGGTGGGGCCGGAAGGGAGGCTCGCCCGTTTCGAGCTTCTTCAATCCGGCGAGGTAGGCGGCTTGGCGCACGAGATGAGAGGCCTGCTCGTGGTCCGGATGACGGTCGACCCAATACGGCGCGAAAACGATTCTTGGTCTGTGGGCGCGCAGGACGCCGATGATCTTGAGCTTGTTCTCCCAGGTCCCTTCGACCCGCCCGTCGGGCATATCGAGCATTTGATAGGCGGTCAGACCCATGATCTTTGCCGCGTTCGCAAACTCCCCGGCCCGGATTTCGGCGCTCCCCCGCGTCGCCATTTCACCCCGAGTCAGCACGATGACTCCCGTCTTGTGACCCAACCCCGCCAACTTGATCAACGTGCCGCCGCAGCCGAGTTCGACGTCGTCGGCGTGGGCCCCAAATGCCAAGGCGTCCAAGTCCATGGCCTTCTCCTTGTCTGATGAAATCCGTTACATCACGAGAAGCTGATGATCCGTCCTATCGATATCGATGGCCTGGTCGAGTTTATCGATAAACGCAGCGCCGTATTTTATTAAATACGGCACGATATTGAAAACCCTTTCTTGAAGATGCCGGTTCGGGAAGAGGTTGTCGACGGCCTTGTGGAGCTGCCGGACCGCGATGTCATTCCGCTTTCTGGCCGCCTGCAGCACTTTTTTTTGAATGAAGTCCAGCTGCTGGTTCATTTTCCCCGTGGCCAGATCAACGGATTCGGCCAAGCCGGGATCGAAGGCCAGGATCTCCGCCTTCAGGGAGGCATGGTCCCGCTCGAGGTGATCGCGGATAAGGAGCAGGGCCTGGCCCACGGAATCCGGGATTTCCTCCTTGGTGATGTCCCCGATCGCCCCGGCCGCGTTGCGCCAGAAGTCCGGGACGCTCAAATGATATTTCTTCAGGATATGATCGATCTTCTTTTCGACGATGGTCACGCTCTTCCGCGGGTAGATCACGGGCATCGGCAGTCCGAACGTCTCATAAACGCCCTTCATCTGGCCGAAATACGCGATTTCGGAAGGACCGCCGACATAAGCGACAGTGGGCAAAACGGCGTCCTGATAGAGGGGACGCAAAAGGACATTCGGGCTGAATAGGAACGGCTTTTCCCCGGCCACTTTAAGGAGCGCCTCTTTCGTATTCAACGACGGAACGCCTTTGATGTCGAATGCGCCGTCTTTCCACTGGATGGCGTGGCGCTCCCGCTCCGTGTAAAACTGGTTGAGGATCCCCTCGTGGAGGGGGATCTGGGCCTCATATCCGGCCTGGCGCAGCCGCTCCGACGCCGCGACGGCCTGCCGGGTCGAGGGCGACCCGTCGGCGATCTCGCGATAAAAGATGTCGCGCCCCATTTCTTTCAGGCGGGGGTGGCCGGCGTCGATGAGGACGAGCCCGCGGGACTTGAACAGGCGGGTCATCCAGCGGCCGAACGCTTCGACATAGGAGCGGCCGGGCTGGTAGGCTTCGCCGAGCGAGCCCAGGATGTCCGCCTTGAATTCGGTGTCCAGGGTCAGGTCCTTGAGCTGCCCGAGGCAATCGCCGATATCCTGGGGCAACGGGATATTCGAGACGGGGACCTTCGATTCGCGTGAAGGCGTTGGACACCGGATTTCCCGGAGCCGGTTATCCTTGTCCATGAGGGCGATATGATCGATCTCCGCCAGGTCGTGATCGTCCGAAGCCAGCCAAAAGACCGGCACGAAACTCCCGAGACCGCGGCGGTTGAGAGCGTCCGAAAGCTTGATCGCGGTCAGCGCCTTGTAGATCGTATAGAGCGGTCCGGAAAAAAGCCCGACCTGCTGTCCCGTGACCACGGCGCAGGCCTTATCCCGGACGAGTTTCCCGATCGCGCCCAGAGTCTCGGGCCCGCAGCCGTAACTCCCGTTTTGTTCGCTTAGGACCGCGGCCAGGTCTTCCCGGGCGATTTGCCGCGACAGGACTCTTTCGGTTTGGCGCTCGAAAGCGGAGGGCTCCCGAAAGTCGCCGTTATAGAACTCGCTCACCTTGCCGTAGTCATAGAGATAGTCCTCGACCAAAGCTGGAAAGTGCATGTGCCGTGCCGGAGCCGTCATTTACTTAAACACGTTTGTGAAAATGTAGAAGAGCAGAATCTGGAGCGCCAGATTCAGCAGGACCGCGGCGTACAGACCGCCCCACGACGAGAAGAAGGGAGGCCGCTCCCGCTCGCCCTCATTTTTTTCCGTCGGGTGGTTTTTCAGTGGTTTTCCCCGCCGAAATGATATTGGCAAAAAGCCGAAACGCGCCCGGCACGCCGGCCGGCAGCTGCCGGAACCAGGCGTAGGCGGTGTAGACGAAGATTCCCTTCCCATAGCGGGCGTAGAGCAGGCCGCCCTTTTTGTCCGGCTCGCCGGGGTCGTGGCAGGCCAGGACCGTTTCGTATTTTTCGTCCCACTGGGAGGCGAAATACAGGCCCCGCTCCTGGATCCAGCCCTCAAAATCCTTGGGCGTGATCTTGTTGGGAACGTTCAGCAGCGGGTGATCGGGAGCCAGAAAGACCACCGGCGCCGTTTCGACGCTCACCCGGTCCCTTCCGATCGTGAAGGGATAAGGCCCGATGCGGTCGGCCAGCGGGCCGGAGGCCACATTATACTGGACGACGAGCGTCCCGCCGCGCTCGATGTACTCGAGAAGCCTCTCCTTCACGAGCCTGAGGACGTCCCGCGTGTTATACGCTCTGACGCCGGTGATGATCGCGTCGAAGGGGGAGAGGTCCGCGTTTTCGAGCATCTCGTCGCTCAGTTCGACCACGTCGTAGCCAAGATTTTGGAGGGCCTTGGGGACTTCATCCCCCGCCCCCATGATGTAGCCGATTCTTTTCCCGTCCGTTTTAATATCCAGCTTGACGACTTTGAACCGGCTCTCCGGAAAATAGACCTGGCGATGAATGTGGGGGTAGGAGATTTCGACCAGCTCCCGGCTGATCGTTTCGCCTCCGACCTCGGCTTCCGCCGCGAGGTCGCTCTCGTCGGCGGCTTTCGGCGGGGTGATGTCAAACGTGACCTCGCATTCTTCATACTTGCCGGTCAGAGAAAAAGGCAGGCTCGCCGGGCTGACCTTCCATTGGTCCGGTCCCTTGAGCCGGACTTGACCGGCGACGTTCGGGGAATGGCTCTTCAGCCTGAGCTTGACCTTTTTGGAATTTTGGCCGGCGAAGATCTGGACCTTGTCCTCGACCTGGATGGTCAGGCGCGGCCGGACCTCGAAGGGCCGCAAGAGTTCGCCATTCACCTGGTCCGTCCAGCGGAAGCTCAGGGGGATGGAATATTCCAGAAGATGCCCGTCCGAGGTCAAGCTGATTTTGACGCTGATGGCCGGGGGATTTTCCGCGAGTCCGATGAGATTCTGGTCCCCGACCGAAAAGAGGCCTTCCTGATGCGAAGCGTCCAGCCAATAGGGCTGGGAAAGAGGAAAATCCCTGGGGATCCGGAGCGTATTTTCGATGACGGCGGGCTCATTATTATTGAGGGGCCGGTCGAGGATCGCTTCAGGCCCGAGTTTCGGGAAGCTCAGGCTGTGGACCGTGAAGGGGTGATCGGACCGGTTGATGATCGTCGTTTTGACTTGGACCTCATCCCCCGGCGCCGCCGCGAAATCACCGGCCATGGCCTCCATCCAGATCCCGCCGCAGGCCTGGATGACCCGGGCCAGTTCTTCTCTCTTGAGCCGGACCCAATTCTCATCGGGGAGCTTGGCCAATTCTTCATAAACGGCCAGCAGGCCGGGGATGGATTTTGAAGGGCGCTCCGGATCGAACGACCGCAGGCTCTCGGCCAGCAGGAGGCCCGCCTTGTGTCCGCCGGGAACGCGATTCCAGGTGATGTCGATCCCCTCGAAAAGGTCGCCCTTCGCCGGCTCCCCCGCCAAAAGCTCGAACTGATCATATTGGGTTCCCCGCCGCCCGGCCGAGCCGAACCCCTGGCTCTTATGCTGGGAACGGCCGTCCGCGGCCATCTCGTTATAGGATTTGCCCAGCAGGGGATTATATTCGCCCGTGTTGATCCGGAGCTTGTTCGGGGTTTCGTCCTTGGACTGTGGAAAGCCGTTCCAGAACAGCCGGCTGGCCTTCCACGGCGAGACATATTTCAGTTGTTCGGGGAATCTCGCCGGGTCGGCGGCGGCCGCAAAAGCCTCCTGGGCCAGGATCGCGGACGCTCTGTGGTGGCCGTGGCCGCCGGAGTTATCCGGGGTAAAACGGGTGATGATCACGTCGGGCCGGAATTTCCGGATCACCCAGACGATATCCGCCAGAACCTTGTCCTTCCCCCAGAACTCGAAGGTTTCCTCGGCCGTCTTGGAATAGCCGAAATCGACGGCGCGCGTGAAGTATTGTTCGGCCCCGTCGATCCGGCGGGCCGACAGAAGCTCCTGGGTCCGGATGAGCCCGATTTCGGCGCCCTGCTCCGGGCCGATGAGATTCTGGCCGCCCTCGCCGCGGGTGAGGGACAGGTAGGCCGTCCGGAGTTTCCGTCCCTTCGAGAAATAGGACAGGACGGCCGTGTTCTCATCGTCCGGATGAGCGGCCACATAGAGGACGCTGCCGAGGACGTCGAGCTTGTGAAGGGCGATTTGGAGGTCCGCGGAACTGACGATCCCGGCCGGCTGGGCCCGGCCATGAATGCTGGGGAACAGAGCCAGTCCCACGGCCATCGTCATGATCTTTTTTAAGATAGTCCCTCTCATAGGCCGCAACTTGAATGCGCCTTAGGAACGCCGTCCCGCGGATCCCTGCCGCCGGTTATTGCGCCACCTGAATCTTGAAAGGGACTTTCAGTTGTTCCCAGCGGAGGTAGGCGGTCGCCGACGTGCCCGCCAGGTCATCGAAGCCGAACATCAACCACTCCTCGTGGGCGGCTTTTACAGGCGTGACCGTGACGCGGAGAACATCCTCGTCCTGGTTGTAGGTGAAGCTTCCCCAGGCGGAGTTGTTCTTGCTGAAGATGATGACCCATTCTTTTTCCCCGGGGATCATGTGGAGGCCGTACTTTCCGGCGGGAAGGGGCTTCCCCTCGACGAGGACGTCTTTCTTGAATTCGACGGTGGTGTTCTGGTTGGCGCCGGCCCTCCAGGGATAGGGTTTATTCTTGGAATATTGATTTCCGGGGTTCATACCGTACGGGACCAGGTCCCCCCAGATTTTCCGTCCCTTGACGCCCGGCCGGCTGTAATCGATGGTGATATCACAATCGGCTCCCAATCTTTGCGTCACACTGGCTTTCAGGCTCGCCGGGACCTTATTTCCCTGGGCGAGAGACGGGGCCGGCAGCGCCAGGACGAGCGCCAGGACCAGGACAAGACCGATTGTCAGGCCAAAACGTTTCATTGTTTCCTCCATCAAGATCTTCGCGGAGATTTCCATCTATTATAGCCGATTTGGGGCTTTAAGAAAATTCCTGGCGCTTTTGAGGCGGTTTGATCCCGGCCCTCGAGGAGGTCGGCGCGCAACACATTCTCGTTGTTGTGAACATCGACGCCGCGATTCAGGCTTGCGATGATCAGACGAAGTCGATCGGCATCCACTTGAGTCGTTCCGAAAATGACAGACAGATCATTCCCTGGACGCTGTATCTGGAGGACGTTACGAAGCGATGACGGTCCCGCTTCGGCGGGGACTGCGCCCCCTATTTTTTCTTGATGATCCCGTTCAGCTGAGTTCTGGCCGTATTGACGGCTTTTTTGATCTCGGCGTTGTCCGGGTCGAAGGTGAGCAAGTCCTCCCAGACGGCTATGGCCTTGGCCAGGTTCCCTTTTCGATATTCTTCGAGGCCCGCTTTGGTCAAGCCGTCCCGGCAGACCGCGATGGCTTCACTCAGAGTCACCCTGGAAAAAGCGACAGGCGGCCGCAGCCCTTCGAAGGAAGGAAAATTCTTGAGCAGAAAGACGTTCACCCTTCCGGCCTGGGCGAAATCCTTATCGCCAAGGGCCCTGTCTCCGGCGGCCTTGATATCGTTGACCATCCCCCGGTATTTTGCCGCGAAATCCGCATCCCCCGGATTCTCCTTGAGAGCGGCCTGATACGTATCGAGGGCCCTGGCGAAGTTCCCGGCCTTCAAGGCCTGCCGGGCCTGGCTGTCGACAGGAGCGATTCGGCAATATTTCAGCGTCACATCCAAATACGCTTTCTTGAACGTGAGCTTCGCGGCGAAGGCCCCGAAATCGGCGTAGCTGTTCAGAAGAACGCGATAAATGGTCCCCGCCCGGGCGTAATCCTGCCGGGCCAAGGCCTGATCAGCCGCCCGCCTGATCTCTTCGACCGTCCGGACATAGCTCGCCGTCAGCTCCGCGTCCCCCGGGTTTTCCTTGAGGGCCGCCTGATAAACGTCGAGGGCCCGGGCGAAATTCCCGGCCTTCAGGGCCTCCTGGACCGGGTTCTCGACGAGAGCGGTCCGGCAATTCTTCAGCGCCGTCTCGAGCTGGGCCTTATTGAACGAGAGCGTTGGCGCCAAGGCCCCGAAATCGGCGTAGCTGTTCAGAAGGACGCGATAGATATTTGCGGCCCGGGCGTAATCCTGCCGGCCCAAAGCCTGATCAGCCGCCCGTCTGATCTCTTCGATGACCCGAACGTAATTCCCCGCCAGTTCGCTGTCGAGCGGGTTCCTTTTGCTCGCCGCTTTATAGGTATCGAGAGCCTTCTGGAATTCGCCGGCCGCTATGGACTTCCCGGATTCGACGGACGTTTGTTTCGCCGGGTTCTTATTGGCTATGGAACAGGCGGAGATCAAAAGGCAGGGGAGGACAAAAAAAGCCAGGCCTCTCCTTACAAACAAATTGGGCATGATTTCATCCTGACCGAGGTGCCATAACAGCGGGTTCGTCTGTTTTCTCCACGATCTCCAAGAAGATCGGGGTCAGCTCGGGGCTGAATTGCTTTCCCGAAAACTCCCGGATTGTGCTCAGGGCTTTCTCTTTGGTCATCGCCGCCCGGTAGGGCCTGTCGGAAGTCATGGCGTCATAGGCATCAGCCAGCGAGATGATGGCCGCCTCCCGGGGGATCCCTTCCCGGCTCAACCCGTCCGGATAGCCGCTCCCGTCATACCACTCATGATGGTGCCTGACGGCGGGGATGAACCTGCGGAGGGAGGGCGCTTTGCCCAGGATGTCGGCGCCGTACTCGGGATGTCTGCGCATTTCCTTCCACTCGGCGGGGTCCAGCCGGCCCGTCTTATGAAGGATGGCGTCCGGAATCTTGATCTTGCCGACATCGTGGAAAAGGCAGGCGATTTCCATGTCGTCCAACTCCTGCCCGGTCAACCCGACCTCTTTGGCAAGGGCGACGGCCAGGTCGGAAACCCGGGTGGAATGGCCGAGTGTATAAGAGTCGCGCGCGTCAATGGCGGCGGCCACGACCCGGACGGTCGAGACATAGGCTTCTTCGAGCTCTTGAGCGTTCCGGGCCAACCGGTCCCGCTGGCTGGTGATAAGTCCCGACATCTCGTTGAAGCTTGCCGTCAGCCGGCCGAGCTCGTCCGTGGAGAAGATTCGAAGCGGCTTGCTCATTTTCCCGCGCTTGAGATACTCGACGCCGGACGATAGCTCCTTGATCGGCTTGGTCAGGCTGGAGGACAGGAAGATGCTGCTGATCGCGCCCAGGGCCAGGATGACGGCGAACAAGCCGATGACCTTGCCGCGGGCTTCGCCCTGGGCCGTCAATAAAACGGACCAATCGACGCTGAGGACGACGGAGCCCAAGTTCTTGTTCATGAAAACGATCGGACTCTCGATCTCGATGAGACTGCCGGGCGCGCCGGAAATCTTGCGGACGGAGGTCCCGTCCTCACTTTTCCTGAGGAGTTCTCCTCCCGCCGGCTCCATCTTCCGGCCGCGCTCCTTAATGTCGCTGTGGACAATGATGTCTCTATCGGGGCCGAGAATGCCAATCCCCTTGATATCGGGATTCGTTTTCCTGATCTGGTAGACCATGTAATCGAGTCCGAGCAGATCCTTGGCGCCCATGAGGAAGCCCGCCGAGGGAGCGATGCTCCGGCCCAGGGACTCCGCCGTCTGGATGACCCTGTCCGCGATGTGGTTGTTCATGATCCGGACCGTGATGACGTAGGATACGAGCGTCGTGGCGGCGAGGAGGACCAGGATCAAGAGGGTGGCCTTGGCCCGGATGTTCATGAATGGGAAAACGGCCATTGTCTTAACGGATAAAACCCTCCTTTAGCATCTTACGCTCGGAATTTGAGATATGTCAATCCGCGGGACGGACTATTTTATCCCGTAGATCATTTTCAGGAATGGCAACACGGCCCGGTCGAACTCCTCGGGCTTCTCGAGACTCACCATTTGCGCCACGCCCGGGATGACGACCTCGCCGCCACGACGTCCGCTAGCCCGGGCTCATTTTTCCTTCTTCGCGGCCGCATCCCCGGTCTTCTCTCCGGTTTTCGCCGGGAGCGGGAGCGCTGTGAGGTCGGGCTTCGGGTCGCCGAAGATGTAGTGGCCGAACCAGGCCAGGTTGTGCTGCATCACGGCCCGCATGGCTTTCGGCTTGGTGATCCCGTGCCCGAAGCCCTTGTAGACGACCATCTCCACCGGGACGCCGCGGTCCGTGAGCCCCTGCCGGAGCTCATACGCGTTCGGGATCGGGACGCGCCGGTCGTTCTCGCCGTGCTGGATGAGGGTCGGCGTTGCCGCGTTCTTGATGTAGGTCATGGGCGACGTCTTGAGGTAGATCTGCGGGTCCATGGCCGGGTCGGCGCCCAGATAGTTGATGGTGAACGTCGTTATGTCCGTGTTGTAGTAATACGTGGCCCAGTTGGAGATACCGGCGCCCACGGAAATCGCCTTGAAGGCCCGTGTGGACGTCGTGAGGAAGGCCGAGATATAGCCGCCCTGGCTCCAGCCCATGCAGCCGACGCGGGCCGGGTCCACCCAGCCCTTCTTGACCAGGAAGTCCACCCCCGATAGGACGTCCCAGGCGTCCCCCACGCCGAGGTTCCTGTAGTTGAGCATCCGGAATTTCTCGCCGTAGCCGGCGCTGCCGCGGTAATTGACCTTGAGGATGAGGGCGCCGCGGGCGGCCCAGATGTCGGAGGGGTAATAGCGGGCATCGGGCGAGAGGAGCGCCGGCCGGTCGGTTCCCGTGGGACCGCCGTGGATGACGCAGAGAAGGGCGTATTTTTTGGCGGGGTCGAAATCGGCCGGCTTGATCAGCACGCCCTCGATTAAAGCGCCATCCTTGCTCTTCCAGCCGATGACCTCCCGCGTCCCCAGGATGAAGGCCTCGGCCTGCTCGGTCATTCGGGTCAGGGCCCGCGGCTTGAAGGGGAATTCCGAGACGCAGACTTCGCCCAGCGCCGTGGGAGACGAGGCCACGAAGGCCATCCGCTTTCCGTCCCGGGAGAGGGATAACCCGGAGATCATGGCCTCGTCGGGCGCGGTGATCCGGGCGATCTTGAGCGAAGCCGGGTCGAGCCTGAAGACGTGGCCGGCCGTTTTCTGGGCGGCCGAGAAATAGATGCCGTCCGCGTTCCAGGCCGCGCCGTACGGGCTCTCGTCGAAGGCGTCGCTCAGGGACCTCGGCGTGCCGCCCTCGGCCGGAACGACGGCCAAGCGGCCGTTCCGGGCGAAGTAATCCGGTTTTCCGAGCGTGCTCGAGAACAGAATCGTGAGGCCATCGGGCGACCACTGCGGGGAGGAGTCGGGGCCGGGCAGGGAAACCACTCTCCGCACCGAATCCTCGTCCGCCAGGTCGAGGACGTAGATGTCGGCTGTGCCGCCGTTGATGAGGTCGGAATTGATCGTGGCGCTGAAGGCGATCTTCGTCCCGGCGGGGGACCAGGCGAAACCGCCAACCGTCCAGTCCTTGCCGGAGGTCCGGCGGCGTCCCGGCTGGGGCGACTTCAGGGCCTCCGCGACGTCTATTGTCCAGATGTGCGTGAAACGGTATTCTTCGCGGACGACTTCGTAGTCCGAGTAATAATCCTTCCGGTCCTTCGATTCCTTGCCTTCCGGGTCTGTCGCCGTGAAAGCGATGGTCTTGCCGTCCGGGGACCAGGCGAAGCCGTTGACGCCGCTCTCGTTCTTGGTGAGCTGGATTGCCTCTCCGCCGCCCACGTTGATGACGAAGATCTGGGACTTGTCGTCCGCCCGGCTCGATGTAAAGGCGAGCCAGCGGCCGTCGGGCGACCAGTCGGGGCCGGACGAGGACTTTTTGCCGCGGGTGAGCTGAAAACACTGCCCGGTGGCCACATCGGCCAGCCATATCTGCGTCACATAGGCATCCTGCTCGAAATCGGTCTCCGTGACGGTGTAAGCGACCTTTGTGCCGTCTGGCGAGATGCGCGCTCCGCCAGCCGACTTCAGGTTCATGAGCTCCTCGACCGTCGGCACGTGCTTGGCCGGCGTGGCGGCCATAGCGGCCGTGACGGCAAACGCGAGAAAAATAACGGTGGCGACGAAGGCGCTCGACATCCGGATTTTGCGCACCATGAGAAACCTCCTCGAAGGATGGGGCCGCGAACTTCGCGGCGCAGGAATTCATCCTAATCCTGCCGGGCACGCCGCGCAAGGGCCTCCGGCGGCCCGAACCGGAAGAAGTCCCCCTTTACCCCGCGGATTTTGGAGGCGCCGTCGTTCGAGCCCCGACCCTTCCAGGTCGGGGGCCTTACCAGGACCTGACGGGCCCGGTGTCGATGTGCACGAAATTGGAGGCCTTGTAATAGCCGGTCCCGCCCCGGCTCATGGACTTGGCGGTTTCCCAGACTTTTTTCATATCGACCCCGGGCAGGCGGAAATCCAGCGCGCGGCCCTTGGTATGCTGGCTGCCGAGGACGACGCTGCTCGACTGGCTGTGGAGGAGCGTGTTCGTCTCGACGCAACGGTATCCGCAGACGATATGAACTTCTCCCCGGTAGCCGACCTTATGGAGCAGGTCATAGAGAAAGTCGAGCAGGGCGGGGTCGATGGGACTTTCTTCGGCGGTCAGGGGGTCCCGCAGCATGTGGTTGATGTTGTCCAGGCCCTCCTGAAGATAATTAGAATCCCGCTTATAGACGACGGTCAGGCGCTCCCCGTTATGGGTATTGTAGAAAGACAACGACCGCTCCGGCGGCGGAGTCGTGATCTCCGTTTGGGCGGCGGCGGTCAAGGCCAGGACGAGGCCGGCGAGCGCGACCGCCATCAGTGTTTTCACCGCAGTTCCCTCCCGTGTCCCCTTTTTTTGGCCCTCTAGGGACATAAATTCAGAAGATCGCTTTCCCGAGCAGGGCGTCCCGCCCGTAGAGGTCATCGTAAAAGTATATCTCATGGCTTTCCGGGTCGACAACGGCCGTGTTGTAGAGAATATAGATGGGCAGGCTCGCCTCGAGATGAACGATCCGGTTCCGGCCTTCGGCGATCAGGGCCAGGAGCTTCTCCTCGCTCCAGTCCTTGTCCGCCCCGCCCAGGACATACAGCGCCAGATCCATGGCCTTGGCGACCCGGATGCAGCCATGGCTGAAAGCCCGCTTCGGCAGCCCGAACAGGCTTTGCGCCGGCGTGTCATGAAGATAGACGTGATAGTCGTTCGGGAAGATGAAGGCCAGCGTCCCCAGGGCGTTCGCCGGCCCCGGGTCCTGCCGCAGGCGCCACCGGCCCATGTCGTCCTGCCTGACTTTGGCCCAGTCAACGGCCGCGGAGTCGACTTCGTCCGCGCCTTCGTCCCAGCCATCGAACATCCGGATGCCCTGCTTCTTGAGGTAAGTCGGATCTTCCCGGAGCTTGGGCAGAAATTCCTTCTTGGCGATGCTGAGGGGAACCTCCCAGTAGGGATTGACCTCGACGTACCTGAGCCTGTCTCCGAACACGGGGGTCATGTGAAACTCGTCGCCGACGATGACCCGCATGGACAGTTCGGTCTTGCCGTCACGGACCGCGGCGAGCTCGAAGCTCGGAATATTGACGGTGAGCCAACGGTCGCCGTGATCGCGTCCCACCCAGCGCCAGCTCTCCATGTTGACGATGAGCTGGACGATGCGCCGCTCGACGGGCACGTTCATGGCTGCCAAGGTGGCCGGGCCGGCGACGCCGTCCGGGTCGAGACCATGGTGCCGCTGGAACCGTTTGACCGCCGCGACAAGCGCCTCATCGTATCCGGTGTCGTTCGGGGGGGCGTCGCCGGGCCATTCGCCCGTGACACTGAGCCGGTTGCGGATCGCGGCCACCCGCGCATCCTTCACACCTGGCTTGAGCGCCGGACCCTCCGGGACCCGCGGCCAGCCGCCCCGGGTTGCGATGGTCCGATACTCGGCCAGCTTCTCGCGAAGCCCGCGGTACTCGGGAAACGGCGGCGCCTGTTCCTCCAGGAAGGCCCTCAGGTCGGGGGCGGCCAGGCTTCTCTGGACGAGGTCCGCGGGGTCGATATCGCAATCGCATGCCGTGGGGAAGAGGTCGGGATCGAAGTCGCGGGGCTGGCGCCGCCCCTCGACCAGGTCCGACGTATAGGCGCCGAGCTCGAGGGTGAGGAGCAGTTCCAGGCGCGCCAGGCCGGCGGCGCCTTTTCTCGTCCAGGCCCGGTCGATCTGGTCGATGGCGTAATCCTCCGGATTCAGTCCGTGGGTGCCGGCCGCGGCGAGAACCGACCGCAATATTTCCGCGGCCAGGTTCGGCCCCTCGGGGGTCACCCAAAAGGGCTGCATGTCCCGGCTGTGATAGAGGCGGACGAGCTTCGAGTTCACCCGGGGGGGCCGCGTACCGGACCCCGGTTGGTCCACCAGGTCGTTCGGGCTCGAGTGGATTTGCCTGTCGATGGCGTCCCGGAGGTCCAGGGGGTCGAAGGCCGAGGTCCGAAGCCCTGCCCAGGCACAGGCGACGATCATGAGGGCCAGGGCCGTCGCCCCGGCCGCGTTCACCATCCGTCCGCTCTGGATTTTCATAAAATATCCCTCTAAATATTCTAGCAAATCCCGGCGGAAACCGTTAATCCCCTATGGGGGATTCCACGGACGCCATCAAGAGGCCGCGCTCGGCGGCCTCTTGATGACTGCGGGGGTTCAAGCCGACAGGACCCCCAGATGTAAGTCCGTGGAGCTGCAGCGGCGGACCCGGACGCCGGGCGTTTGACATTGTTTCTGTCGATGAATTACCATCGCTGATAATGGCAGGGCGCGATGATGACCTCGAAGCCCGGGGCGGACGGATTTCGCGCCACGAGGAGGTCCCATGTGCTCTATCTCCCGCATGCTTGAAGGCCTGGCCCTTGTCTGCGTCGGCGCGGTCTTGTGGACCGGCGGACGGGCCCAGGCCCAGGAGGAGGCCCGTCGCGTCGTCGTGGACAGCGCGCCGTCGCGGATGCTGAACTCCTTCAGCCCGGTGCGCGCCCTCGGCGCGGGTGTCGACCGGCTGAGGACCGGCGTCGCCGACAAGGCGCTGGGCAGCCCGTTCCTCGACGAGATCCTCTCCGCGGGCTGGCAGTCCGTCACGTATCGCCAGAATACGGAGCTCCACGTCGAGGCCTGGCACTGGAATCCGAGGGGGACCTGGAGCGATCCCGCGGGGCGGGGCTACTTCACGGGCGACCCCGAACCGGGAGGGCCGATCCGGCACTCCTATGCATATCCGCTCCCGCGCCGGGGCTTCACCCGGAACAGCGGCACCGAACGCGGCTACTCCCGCCTGACCGACGGAGACCTCGAGACCTATTGGAAGAGCAACCCCTACCTGACCCGGGCGTTCACCGGCGAGGACGACGCGCTTCATCCCCAATGGGTGACGCTCGACCTCGGAGATAAGCTCCCCATCGACGCCGTCCGGATCGCCTGGGCCGAGCCCTTCGCGCGGACCTATCTCATCCAGTTTTGGACCGGCGACGGAAGCCCCGTGGACTCCCCGACGAAAGGCCACTGGCAGACGTTTCCGCTCGGGAACATCTCCGACGGCCGCGGGGGGACCGTCACCGTGCGCCTCGCGACAGGGACAATCCCCGTAAGATACTTACGCATCTGGATGACCGCGTCTTCCAACACGCGCGATCCCCATGGTTCCGCGGACCGCCGCGATTACGCGGGCTACGCGATCCGCGAGCTGTACGCCGGGACCGTGCCCGCGGACGGCCGGTTTCAGGATCTCATCCGGCACTCTGCAGACGGAAAACAGACGGCGACCCTCTGCTCGTCGGTCGACCCGTGGCACCAGGCGCAGGATCTCGACGAGAAGCTCGGAGACCAGGTTGGGTTCGATTTCTTTTTTACCTGCGGGGTGACGCGCGGCCTGCCGGCCATGGTCCCGGTGGCGATGATCTATTCGACGCCCGAGGACGCCGCGGCGGAGATCTCCTACCTGGAGAAGCGCCATTATCCGATTTCCTACGTCGAAATGGGCGAGGAGCCCGACGGACAGTATATGCTGCCGGAAGACTACGCCGCGCTGTACCTCCAGTTCGCCTCCGCCATCCACCGCGTCGACCCCAAGCTCAAGCTCGGCGGGCCGGCGTTTCAGGGGGTGAACAACGATGTCGAGGTCTGGCCCGACGCCGAAGGGCGGGTGTCCTGGCTCGGGCGTTTCATCGATTACCTCAAGGCCCGTGGGCGCCTGAACGACTTCGCCTTTCTCTCTTTCGAGCACTATCCTTACGATCCCTGCCGGACGACCTGGAGCGACCTCTACGCCGAGCCGGAACTGATCACCCATATCATGCAGGTCTGGAGAGACGACGGCCTCCCGGCGGACGTCCCGATGTTTGTAACCGAGGTCAACCTGTCGTGGCAAACCGGGGAGACGTTCGTGGACATCATGGGCGGGCTGTGGTTCGCGGACTACACCGGGGCCTTTCTCGCGGGCGGGGGAGACGCCAGCTACTTCTTCCACTATGTCCCGTCGCCGCTTCACGCCGGGTGTAACGATTCCTGGGGGTCTTTCGGGCTTTTCAACGTGGACGCGGATTTCCGGGTCAAAGGCCGGTTCGCCCAGTATTTCGCTTCGCGACTGCTGACCCGGGAATGGGCGCAGCCCGTGGACGCGACACACCGGGTTTTCCGGGCTTCAAGCGATGTCCGCGACGCCGCGGGCAACATTCTGGTCACAGCCTACGCCCTCGAGCGTCCCGATGGCGCATGGTCTCTGCTCCTCATCAACAAGGACCGCGAGAAGGCCCACGCGGTGCGGATCGCCCTCCACGAGGCAAACGGGAAGAACGACCGCTTCCTGTCAGGGTCCGTGGATCTGGTTAGCTTCGGGGCCGCGCAGTACGAATGGCACGCCGACGGCGCGAGAGGATACGCGGACCCGGACGGACCCGCGGTCAGAACAAATGTCACCGGGGAGGCGAAAACGGAATATCTGCTGCCGAAGGCCTCGATCACCGTGATCCGCGGCAAAGCCGGAGGGTGACCAACGACGGTCCTCAGCCTTTTAGCTTCTTAAGAAGGTCCTTAACGCGTTTCTCCCGGTCTTTGAGGTTCTCTTTGTATTCGTGGCTCTCGGTGTGACGGTTCTCGGTGCGGGTCTCGTCCAACTCCTTTTCCAGAAGCCCGACCAGCATCTCTTTTTCTTCCCGGGTCAGTTCGAAAGGCATGCCCACCCCCTCCATGATGCTTTTATCCACTATACCTCCCGGGCGGCACATTTTCAAATGAAAAGGGAACGTTGCCCCGAAGCGGCATCCTGTATAATAGTCGGCGAGAGGTGAGCATGCGTTTCCGCCCGTTCGGCAAACTCGGCTGGAAGGTTTCCGCGCTCGGCTTCGGGTGCATGCGCCTCCCGACGTTCGACGGGGCCCCTCAGAGCGAGAAAGTCGACAAGGAGACGGCGCTCGGGATGATCCGCATGGCCGTCGACCGGGGAGTCAATTACATCGACACGGCCTATCCTTACCACAACGGGGTGAGTGAGGCCGTCGTCGGCGAGGCCCTGAAAGACGGATACCGGGCCAAAGTCCGGCTGGCGACGAAGTCGCCCGTCTGGCTTCTCCGGCGGGCGGACGATTTCGACGTCTATCTCGACGAGCAGCTGAAGAGGCTGCAGACGGATCAGATCGATTTTTACCTTTTTCACGCCCTGAACAAGCCGAGATGGGACGCCATCCTCGCCCTGGGTCTTCTGGCGAGGGCGGAAGCCGCGATAAAGGACGGCCGGATCGGGCATCTCGGCTTTTCCTTTCACGACAAGCGGGACGTTTTTCAGGAGATCGTCGACGGATACGACGGCTGGACGCTCTGCCAGGTCCAGTACAACTACATGGACACGGATAACCAGGCCGGAACGGCGGGGGTCCGATACGCCGCATCGAAGGGGCTGGCCGTCGTCGCCATGGAGCCCCTGCTCGGCGGCCGGCTGGCCAATCCGCCCGGGCCGGTCCGGGAGATTTTCGACGGCTTCGAGCCCAAGCGTTCCCCGGCCGACTGGGCCCTGCGATGGGTTTGGGACCAGCCGGAGGTTTCCACCGTCCTGAGCGGGATGACCGCCCCCGGCCAGGTCGAGGCCAACCTCCGGTCCGCGGAAGCTTCGGTCGTCCATGCCCTGGGCGTGGAGGAATTCTCGCTCATCGACCGTGTCCGGAGGGTTTACCTGGAAAAAACCCCGATCGCGTGTACGAACTGCGGCTACTGTTTACCTTGTCCGAAGGGGGTCAACATCCCGCGGAACTTCAGCCTCTACAACGACGGCTATATCCATGAGGACCCGGGGACCGGCCGCCTCCTCTATGCGAGGTTCTTGGCCGAAAACGAACGGGCCGGGGCCTGCGAGCAATGCGGCGCGTGCGAGGAAAAATGCCCCCAGGATATTCCCATCCGGGAATGGATGCCCAGAGTGCACGCCGTGCTGGGGGAAGAAAAATCCTACCCCTGAGGCATGAGGGCCGGCGCCCGGTTTGACGGTCCCCTCCGGCACCGCTATAATCTGACCTGAAATCAGCACCGAAGGGGCGTGATGAAGAAAAGTTTTTCACTCCTTTGCTTTGCGATTCTTGCCGTTGCTATGTCCCCAAGCGGGGCCAGGGGCGGCCCGCCATTTTTTACGGATGATCCTGTTCCTGTCGACATCCACAACTGGGAATTCTACTTCGCCTCCCAGCATTTCATCACCGGCGACGCAGTTTCGGGCACTCTGCCGCATTTCGAGGTCAATTATGGAGCCGTCAAGAACGTTCAGCTCCACTTGATTATACCGATGGCCTATGCCAAGCCGAAGGGGCTCCCATTCCAATACGGTCCCGGCGACATCGAGGTCGGGATCAAGTTCAGGTTTGTCGGCGAAACCCGCTCCAGCCCGCAGATCGGGGCGTTCCCCCATATCGAAATGCCTGCGGGTAGTTCCGGCCGCGGCTTGGGGGGCGGCCGCGTTCAGGTTTTTTTGCCGATCTGGCTGCAAAAGAGTTGGGGGGCTTGGACGACGTATGGCGGAGGCGGTTACTGGATCAACCCGGGTCCGGGAAACAAGAACTATTGGATGCTCGGCTGGGAGGCGCAGCGCGACCTCTCCAAACGGATAACCGTCGGCGCAGAAGTCATAAGCAATTCCTCGAAGGCCCTCGGAGATTCCGGCGAAACCGCCTTTAACCTGGGCGCGCTTCTGTCCGTCGGGAAAGGGCAGATTCTCATGTTCTCCGCCGGACGGGACTTGCACGGTCCCAATCGCTTGTTCGCATACGTCGCCTATTACTGGACCTGGGGCCCGAGCGGTTAAGCGCCGCGAGCCGGAGTTTGACGGGTCGATTTTCCGCGCATATAATTTGTCGGGCGAATGTCCATAATTCCCATTCGAACCGCGCTCATCACCGGCGCCTCGGCCGGGATCGGGGCGGAGTTCGCCCGCCAGCTGGCGGCCGGGGGATCGGATCTCATCCTCGTCGCGCGGCGGAAGGAAAGGCTCGACGCTCTCGCCGCCGAACTCTCGACACGTCATGGCGTTAGCGTCGAGGTTCTGCAGGCCGACCTGGCCAGCCCCGACGGCGTCGAAGCTGTCGGGCGCCGCATCGCCTCGGCGGAGACCCTCGACCTCCTCATCAACAACGCGGGATTCGGCGGAGCCGGGACCTTCTCGAAAAGCGACGTCGGATACAATCTGGGCATGGTTCGCGTGCAGATCGACGCCGCCGTCAGCCTGTCCCGGGCCGCGCTCGACGGAATGACCGCCCGCGGGCGGGGGGCCATCATCAACGTGGCCTCCGTCGCGGCGTTTTCACCGGTCTCCGGTCCGATGTACGGCGGCGTCAAGGCCTTCCTTGTTAAATTCTCCGAAGGCCTGGACTACGAGCTCAAAGACAAGGGGATCCGCATTCAGGCCCTCTGCCCCGGCATGACGCACACGGAATTTCACGACGTCATCAAGATGGACAAGTCCGTGGTCCCCGGTTTCATGTGGATGTCCGCGGCGGACGTCGTCATGATTTCGCTCAAAGCGCTCCGGCGCGGCAAGGTCGTCCGCATCCCCGGCCTGAAGAACCGCCTGGTCTCGGCCCCGATGCGCTGCCTGCCCACGGCCTGGCTTTTCCGGAAGATCGCGAACTTGCCGTCAATCAGGAAGAAGGCCGGCCTCTGACGGCCGCCAATTCCCGGGCCGAAGGAGCAGCCTGGCCAGGGGCGCCGGCCCGGTCCGGTTGACACCCCGCCCGCCATCCCCCTATAATGAGATGGAAAGGAGTATGGGGGCGAATTGGTCTCGACGGAGGTAATGAGACACAAGTGGCATGCCGAGGTCCCACCCACCTCGCTAAACTGGTGGAAAAACTTAACTGCAGAACCTTTAGCAGTCGCGGCCTGATAGAAAGGCACGCCGTTCCCGGGGCCCTCTCCTGCGGGGTTTCGGGAGCGCCGACCAAGCGGGATAGCGAACCGGTTTGGCCCTGAGGCCGGCGAGCGAAACAACTTCGGGGATGGTTCCGCGGAGCTCTTCCTCTTCCGGCACCGCGGGACGAGCAGACGGAAGAGGATAAGCATGTAGTCACCTGATGTTGAATGCCTTCGGACGCGGGTTCGATTCCCGCCGCCTCCACCACTACTGAACTTGAAGAACATTCGAACGGATAAAACGTCCCCCCGCGTCGTTACCTCCGCTCTTTTGGCCCTTCTCCTCCTCGCCGGGCTCGTCCCGCGGGCCTTCTCCCAGGCCGCGGAGCCCGGAACGAACACCCGTCCGGCCGCCAAGAGGGTGGTCATCGACCCGGGGCACGGCGGGATGGAGCTCGGGGCCAAGGGCAAATTCGGCAACGTCGAGAAGGACATCACCCTGGCCATCGCCCTGAAGCTCAAGGCCATGATCGAGAAGAGCATGGCGTTCCAGGTCGTGCTGACGCGGGACAAGGACATCGACGTGCCGGTCGAAAACCGGTCGGCCATCGCCAACAACGTGAAGGCCGACGTCTTCATCAGCATCCATACCAACGGCTCCCGCCAGAAGACCGCCGAAGGCTCCGAGACCTTCTTCCTGAGCGTCGGCGCGACCCCGGACGAGGAGACACGGCGCCTGGCGTACCTCGAGAACAACTCCTCGCGGATCGAGGACCACGTCGACAAGACGAGCGAGGACGACGTCAAGATGATCCTCTGGGACATGGCCCAGGCCGCCTACATCCGTCAGAGCAGCCAGCTGGCCGAGATGGTGCAGGCCGAGCTGAATGCCCTGCTCGGGACGAGAAACCGGGGCATCAAACAGGCCCCCTTCAAGGTCCTGACGGGGGTCGCCTGCCCGGCGGTTTTGATCGAAGCGGCCTTCATCTCGAACCCCGATGAGGAGAAGAAGCTCGCCTCCGAGGCATTCCAGACGAGCGTTGCCGAGGCCATCTACCGCGGCCTCACGAAATATCTCCAAATCTACCAGTGAGCTCCCATGGCCAAAGGCACGAATAACAAGAAGGCATGGGCACCCGCCCTCGTCCTGGGGACGCTCCTGGTCATCCTGGCCGTCCTGGTCATCATCTTCTTTACGGGCGGAGAGCGGGAAAGGGTGCGGCGCCTGGCCGGCGTCAACGTCCCGAAGCCGCAGCCGCCCGTCGCGAAAAGCGAGGAGATGAAGACCGTGACCCTCTTTTTCCTGTCCGATGACGACGACCTGCTCCACCGCGAAACCCGCGAAATCGCGGCCGGGCCGACAACCGCCGAGGAGGCGGAGCGCGCCCTGGCCGAGCTCGTCAAGGGCTCGTCGAAAGACCTCATCTCGCCCCTCCCGGCGGAAACGAAAGTCCGGCAGGTCTTCGTCACCAAGGACGGCGTGGCCTATGTGGATTTCGGCCGCGAGATCATGGAAAAGTTCTCCTACGGCTCATCGTCCGAGCTCGCCGCCGTGTTCGCCGTGGTCGACACGCTGGCCTTCAATTTCAAAACGATCAAGAAGGTGAGCATCCTGGTCGAAGGGGTCGAGAAGGAAACGCTGGGCGGTCACATCGACCTGACGCAGCCTTTCCTTCCCGATTTTTCCATCGTGGCTAAATGAGGCGGGCCCGGCCGTGAACAAACTCCCCCGGGTCGTCATCGTCGGTTTCCCGAACGTCGGCAAATCCACGCTGTTCAACAGGATTCTCGGGAAGAAGAAATCCCTCGTCCATTCCCAGGCCGGGATGACCAGGGACAGCCTCGAGGCCCGCTGCTCGATCGGGGACCGGAGTTTCCTGCTCATCGACACGGGAGGGCTCTTCGGCGTCAAGGACGAGCCCATGAGCGAACAGGTCCGGGCCCGGGCCTGGGCGGAGGCCCGGACGGCCGACGTCATCCTCTTCGTCCTTGACGGAAAGCGCGACATCGTTCCGGCGGAAGAGGAGCTTTATCTCTCCCTGAAAAAGCTCGACAAGCCCCTCCTCCTCGTCGTCAACAAGGTCGATTCCCCGGTCCAGGAAGACACGATGACCGGCGAGTATTACCGGCTTGGCGAGAGAAATATTCTCTTTGTTTCGGCGGAGCACAAGCTCAACGTCGGGGCGCTCGAAGAGGCCGTCGTCTCCGCTCTCCCCCCGGTGGGCGCGGCCCGCGAAGCGAGGGAGCCCTTGCGGATCGCCATCGTCGGCCGGATCAACGTCGGCAAGTCCTCGATCGTCAACCGCCTCGTCGGCGAAGAGCGTCTGCTGGTCAGCGAGGTCCCGGGGACGACCCGCGACAGCACCGACACGATCGTCATCCGCGACGGGAAGGCCTTTTGCCTGGTGGACACGGCCGGAATTCGCAGGCTCCTGGGGACCAGCGACAGCCGGGAAAAGGCGGGGATCATCCGGGCCAAAGCCAATATCCGGGAGGCGGACGTCATCTGCCTGGTCCTCGATGCCCGGGAGTTCCCGACGCGCCAGGACGCCCACATCGCCCAGCTCGCCAAGGACTCCGGGAAGCCCCTGGTCATCGTCCTCAACAAATGGGACCTCGTGGACACGACGGTGGTCGACCCCGAGGTCTGCCGCGAGGCGATCTTCGGGAAACTGTCGTTCGTGAACTACGCCCCCCTGATGTTCGTGTCGGCCCTCACGGGCCAGCGCGTCGTCAAGATCCTGGACATGGCCGAGCGGCTCTACGCCAACGCCTCCAAGCGCGTCGAGACGTCCAAACTCAACGATTTTCTGGCCCGCGCCTCCGAGGCCCATCCGCCCCGAATGAGGAGCGGGGCCCGGGCCAAGCTCCGCTACATGACCCAGAAAGGCGCCCTGCCCCCGACCTTCATCCTGTTCATCGGGAGCCGGGGTCCCCTGTCCCCCTCCTACGAGAAACACTTCGTGGAGCTCTTGAGGGAGGCCTTCGGGTTCGACGGGACGCCGATCCGCCTGTTTGTACGGTCCAGTTGACGGCCGCGGGTCCTGGAAATCCGCGAAGGGGATTGACTTTGGGGGCCTGTTGGTTTATAAATTATGTTCGTGTTTTTCTGTCTTTCCGAAGACATGATGACGAGAATATAAGGAGGTCAGGATGTTTCGTCAAAGGACCAACGGGTTTCTCCTCGCTGCCGTCGCCCTCGCCGTTGTCTTTACGTTGAGCGCCTGCGAAAACCTGAGCGTGCCCAAGCTCAGTGCCAATTATCATTTCGCCAAAGCCAACCGCTTTTTCACGGAAAACCAATATCGTAAAGCGATCGCCGAGTACGAGCTGACTTTGTCGAACAACCCCAATATGACCCAGGCCTACCGGTTCCTGGGAGAGAGCTACAAACAGCTCTACAAGCCCGGTGTCGACAATGCGGAGAACAACGAAAAGAAGACCAAGGCCCTCGAGGCCCTGAACAAGGCCTACGCGATCGAGCCGAACAACAAGGACATCATCTATTCCCTGGGCGACATGTACGATAAGCTGAAGAGCTTCGACCAGGCGGAGAAGCTTTACCTCCGGATCATCGAGCTCGAGCCTACGAACATGAGCAACTACTATGTCGTCGCCGAGTTCTACAAGAGATACGCCGGGGAGAAGAAAGAGATCGCCCAGAAAGCCGAGTCCATGTACCTCCGCCGGATCGAGACGGACCCGGATAACCCCCAGGGCTACGCGTACATGGCCAGCTACCTGGAGTCCCTCCAGTCCTCGGACCCCGCCAAGCAGCTGAGCGTCTATGACCAGGGCCTGGCCTACCGGGACCGGATCATCGCCATCCAGCCCAACTCGGCCGAGGCCTACGTGGCCAAGGGCATCAACCTCTGGTCCCACGCCTTCCGTTTCCAGTTCCTCCCCGCCGAGCAGAGAATGCAGTACGCCCGGGACAGCGAAAAGGCCCTCCAGAAGGCCATCGTCCTCGACCCGAACTATCCCGAGCCGTGGTCCTGGCTGAGCGTTCTCTACAAAAGCACGCTGTCCAAGCTGGAGCCCGAGAAGGAAGCCCGGTACAACGCCGACGGCGACAAGGCCATGGAGAGGTTCCAGGACCTCCGAAAGAGGATCGCCGAGAGGAAGAAGCTCGAAGAAGAGCTGAAGAAGACGCCCTGATCCCCCCTGAACGACCTGCGATTGCGCTCTGTCCCCGCGGGCAGAGCGCAATTTTTTTTGGGCCGGGCCCGGGACCCCGCTGAGGCACGATGTTCCTCCCCCTCCGTGACGAAAACCCCGCCTCGCGCGTGCCCCATATCACCGTGTCGGCGGCTTCCTGACGGGGATCGGCCTGATCCTGGCTGCCGTCAGGAAGAAGCGCGGGAAACGGGGCTGAAGGGATAAGTTGACAATCTCCTCCAGATTAGGTATTTTATTCAATCACTGAATCTCTGCATAAAGGTTAGAAGCGCATGAGGACGTTTATTCCAAAAAAGGGCGATATCGAAAAGAAATGGTGGCTGATCAACGCCGACGGCAAGATCCTGGGCCGCCTGGCCACAGAGGTCGCCGACCTCCTCCGGGGGAAAAAGAAGCCCCAGTTCACGAGCCACCTGGACACCGGCGATTTCGTGGTCGTCGTCAACGCCGAGAAGATCAAGGTCAGCGGCCGGAAACTCGACCAAAAGATCTACTACTCTCATTCGCAATACCCCGGCGGGCTTAAGGAAGAGAAGCTCAAAGACCTCCTCGAGCGTAAGCCGGAAGACGTCATCAAGAAGGCGGTCTGGGGGATGATCCCGAAGGGAACGCTCGGCCGGTCCGTCTACAAGAAGCTCAAAGTCTACCGCGGGCCCAGCCATCCTCATGAGGCCCAGAACCCCCAGGAATACCAGTTTTAGGAGGCATCTTGAGTCTAATCCAGTATTACGGGACGGGTAAGAGGAAATCGTCGATCGCCCGGGTCTTTCTCCGGACCGGGAAGGGCGACGTCACCCTGTACGTCAACAAACGGCCGCGGCCGTTCAGTGAATACTTCCGCCTGGACTCCCACAAGTACATCATCCGCCAGCCGCTCCTCCTCACGGAGACGGACAATAAGTTCGACATCTTCCTGCGGGTCAGCGGCGGGGGAGCCAAGGGCCAGGCCGAGGCCATCCGTCTCGGCATCGCCCGGGCCCTCGTGGAGTTCAACCGGGAGCTCAAACCCGTGCTCAAGCAGGCCAGTCTGCTGACGCGGGACGCCCGGGTCAAGGAACGGAAAAAATATGGGTTGCTGGGCGCTCGCAAAGCTCCACAGTACCATAAGCGGTAACATCGGATAGGGGAGGCTCGAGTTGGTTTCTGTCACAATGAAAGAACTGTTGGAGGCGGG
>Ga0187886_1000755_pt1 | contig 34888 bp, 32 predicted proteins | sample June2016WEW_20_1_FD_133001 | JGI IMG/M metagenome (GOLD analysis project Ga0187886, IMG submission 133001) | Peatland microbial communities from SPRUCE experiment site at the Marcell Experimental Forest, Minnesota, USA - June2016WEW_20_150 | ecosystem: Environmental > Terrestrial > Soil >...
CAGGGAACTCTGTGTTTCAGGTTACCCCTCACACCTCCCTATAGCTACGTGGGCGAACTGCCGAATTCCCACGGTCGGACTTTAACCGACAAGACATGCGTTATACACGGCATACGGACGTAGATTCATACGGTAGGTTACGGAGTTGAGGGAGGAAAAAGGGTCAAGCCGCGGAAATATGGTTCTGAGGCAACTTGTTCTGGAGGAATATTAGAAAAGCACGCGGATGCCGTCAGAGCAAGTACATCGTCATTCGCAAAAGAGAGACGGCTGAGGAAATCCTATCCCATTAAATATTTATGAATCGCGTCTGCCGCCTTGCGGCCGGCACCCATGGCCAAAATTACGGTGGCCGACCCGGTGACGATATCCCCTCCCGCGTAGACCCCTTTCTTGCTCGTAGCCCCGGTCGCGGGATCGGCGATGATGTAACCCCATTTGTTCGTCTTGAGGTCCGAAGTGGTGGAGGGAACCAGGGGATTTGCTCCGGTGCCGATGGCCACGACCACCATGTTAACCCCCAGGGTGAATTCCGAACCGGGAATGGGAACGGGCCGACGGCGCCCGGATTCATCGGGCTCGCCCAATTCCATCCGCAGGCATTCCATCCCGCAGACCCAGCCATCTTCGTTTCCCAGCATCTTTACGGGAAGGGTTAAAAAATGAAACTGGACTCCCTCCTCCTCGGCATGATGGACCTCCTCAATCCTTGCCGGAAGTTCCTTCTTCGACCGCCGGTAGACGATGTATACATTCTCTGCCCCCAGACGCAGGGCGGTGCGGGCAGAGTCCATCGCCACATTTCCCCCACCCAGGACCGCCACGTTCTTTCCTTTGGCAATGGGTGTGTCGTATTGAGGAAAGAGGTAGGCTTTCATCAGGTTCGACCGGGTTAGGTATTCGTTGGCCGAGTAGACCCCGTTGAAATTTTCTCCGGGGATATTCATGAATGTCGGCAGACCGGCGCCGGTTCCCAAAAAGACCGCATCGTAGCCGTTGGCCATCAGCTCGTCCACCGTGTAGATCTTGCCGATGACCATGTTCGTTTTTAATTCCACGCCGATCTTCTGCAAGTAATCGACCTCTGACTGTACGATCGCCTTGGGAAGACGGAATTCGGGGATGCCGTAAACCAGAACCCCTCCCGGCTTATGCAGGGCTTCGAAGATGGTTACCTGGTGCCCTTTTTTGATCAGGTCTCCGGCGAGGGTCAAGCCGGCCGGGCCCGAGCCCACAACCGCCACTTTTTTCCCCGTGGGCGCAGCCATAGAGGGCATGGTAAACTCTCCATGGGCGCGGTCGAAATCAGCTGCGAACCGCTCTAGCCGGCCGATCCCTACGGGCTCCCCCTTCTTGCCTACAATACAGACCTTTTCACACTGGTCCTCCTGGGGGCAAACTCTCCCGCACACTGCGGGAAGGCTGTTCATCTCCTTGAGCTTGCGGGCCGCCCCCAGAAAATCATCCTCGAGGATCATCCCGATGAAGGAGGGGATGTCGATGGACACCGGGCATCCTTCCACGCAGGAAGGTTTCTTGCACTGCAGGCAACGGCTGGCTTCGAGCTTGGCCAACTCCGGATTATATCCGAAAGGAACCTCATCAAAGTTCTTCGCCCGGATCTTAGGCTGCTGCTCGGGCATTTTCTGCCGGGGAACCTGGGTTCTTTTCTTTTTCTCAGTTTTCTCGGCCATCAGCTCTTACCTGCCAGGCAAACCCCGCTCGGATGCAAGAAGGATTCATAGGCATTTTTCTCCTGATCCAAGTAGGCTCTCTGTCGCTTGACCAGTTCGGCAAAATCTACCTGATGCCCGTCGAACTCCGGTCCATCCACGCAAACAAAACGGGTCCTTCCACCCACTGTGACCCGGCAGGCGCCGCACATCCCTGTAGCATCGACCATGATGGGATTCAGGCTGACGACAGTTTTGATGTTCTTATTCCGGGTCACGTTACAAACCACGCGCATCATGGGCACAGGGCCAATAGCCACGACCAGATGGATGGTCGTTCCCTGGTCCATGAAATCCTGCAGAACATCGCTGACAAATCCATGGTAACCATAGCTCCCGTCGTCTGTGGAGACCTTGAGGACATTAGATACCTTGGCCATTTCCTCCTCCAGGATCAGAAGATCTTTCGTCCGGGCACCGATGATGGAGAGGACGGTGTTTCCGGCTTCCTGCATGGCTTTCGCGATGGGATAGACCGGAGCGATGCCGATGCCCCCGCCGACGCAGACTACAGTTCCAAATTTTTCGACGTGGGTGGGGACCCCCAGGGGCCCGATCAAATCGGAGATAGAATCCCCGGCCTTGAGCTTCCCCAGTTTGGCCGTGGACGTCCCCACTTCCTGGAAGATGAGAGTGATGATTCCCGCCTGCGGGTCCGCATCGGCAATGGTCAGCGGAATCCGCTCTCCCTCCTCGTTAATGCGCAAGACCACAAACTGACCGGGTTTTCTCCTCCTGGCGATCTCCGGAGCCGCGATCTTCAATTGCTTCACCGCTGTCGCCAAGAGCCTAGCTTCGATGATCTGAAACACTGCTACTTTCTCCTTTTCCAAAGGGGGTATGGAGTTTGAGGTTTGTCGCCTATCATTGAATACATATTCATATTAAAGGATTTTTCCAGCAAGCTTCGTGGCGAGTAATCATCATCCTGTTTAAAAAATATCCTAAACATCGAGAATCTGTCAATGATTTGACTCCCTTGTCCACCTTCCTTTCTAAGTTTCCATTATCCCAACCATCTTCTCCGCCGCTTATAATGCTTCACGTCGCGATAACTTCGCCTTTCTCCCATCCTCGTAAATCCGAGATAGAATTCTTTGACGTCTTCATTTTTCTTCAAAATCTCTGCCGGACCATCCAATACAATTCTTCCATTTTCGAGAACATAACCGTACTCGGCCAATTCTAAAGCAATATGGGCATTTTGCTCCACTAACAAGATGGATACCTTACCTTGCACATGGATCCTCTTGACAATATCGGCGATCTCCTCGACCAGTAAAGGAGCCAATCCCATAGAAGGTTCATCGAGGAGCATGACTTTAGGGTGTCCCATCAGGCAGCGACCCATGGCGATCATTTGCTGCTCCCCTCCGGAGCAATAACCCGCCGTGGCATTTTTAATCTCTTTCAGCCTTGGGAAGTAGCCATAAACCAGGTCCAAGTCTCGTTTGAACCGGCTTCCATTTCCTCGAATGATCAAGCCACCGGCCCGTAGATTTTCTTCCACGGTGAGATGTTCCGCTAGACGCCGTCCCTCCATGACCTGCAGGATCCCCATCCTGGCAATATCTTCAGGATAAAACTTATGGATGGGGGTTCCTTCATAATAAACACCCCCGTCCGTAACTTCCCCCTCCTCGGTTCGGAGTAATCCGGATATGGCCTTGAGGGTCGTCGTTTTCCCGGCACCGTTGGCCCCTAAGATGCAGGCAAAACCCCCTTGGTCAAGTCGGATGTTTACCCCTTTCAGCACTAGAATTGTGTTGAGATATTTGACCTCCACATTCTGCAATTCCAACATGAAGGATCGTCTCCCAAATGGGGACCGGCGAAAAAGCAAGAAGGTCCCCTATTTTCCCCTCGCTATTTCACAGGGATATAATGGATGTTGATCGTTTCATCTTTGAAAAAACCTTCTTTCATCATCTCATCAGGGACCAGTCGAGGCACCTTATACCACGGGGAAAGAACCGTCACCTTGCCATTCCGAATGCCGATTAACCGGTCATGATTCGCGAGACGCCGATCATCCTTACCGGCCGGGGCGCTTTGAAATTTAGCCGTCATGTCATGGGCGGTATAACTGGCTAAGGTCTGAATGCCAAGCTCTTTCACGTCCTTTCCCGTTATCCGTTCACAGGCCTTAGCTAAATCGACCTTATCTCGTTTCATAATTCCCACTAAGGCCCGTCGCACGGACTCCAATATATTTGCCTTCATTCGGATCCCCCGCATGTATTGGATATTGGGCAGGGTTGCCTCTTTACGGTATTTCTCATTGAGCATCTTAGCGAATTTGACGCCAGGTGCCTCCGGCTCCGCTGCTGGGATAAAAACCGGTTGGGGGCACATATAACCCTCGGCCGATCCGGGACCCACAATATTCAATAATTGATCGGCAGGCGCCCAAAGATTGGCCATATGAGCCATTTTGCCCGCTAGGCCCAGCTTATGGATGCCTTTCATGATAACCGCCGGGGTTTGAACGATGGAATTTGACCAGATGATGTCTACCCCCCGTTTTTCAAAATCAGAAAGAAAACCCATGGTTTCCGGGTCCGTTGGCATCAAGGTGCAAAATCGTTCCGCGACGACCTCATATTTCCCGGTTTTCTCCCCATGTCTTTTGGTCGGTTCAATCGCCCCCCGACCGTAGGCAGTATCCCAAGTTAAATGGGCTACCTTCGCCTTTAATCCTTGGCCCTTCTTTGACCATAGATGATCGATGTAATATTCGATTGCTCCGGCAGCTGATTCACCATAACTCCAGCAGTCCATATAATTCCAGGCAGGCGGATAGAGTTGCGGGTCGCTAAAACCGATCCCATAGCATACGATGCCGTCCCTTTCGAGGATGGGTTTCATCATCTCTTGGTTAGGAGAGGACCACATCTCAATGATCGTGGGTTTAGGCTTTCCCATCCTGAACCTTTTATAAGCTGACATGAAGCGGGCATCGATATTACCAAATTCAGCCCACACATATTTTACCTCCACATCACCCTTCCCATCGAGATCGATATCCAGTCCCCCTTGGTCGGCAATCCAGGCCAAGTAGTCCTTGCCCCCCTTCTCCGAAGGAATGGCAATGGGAGCATACGCTCCCGTGAGGTCGATAATATTATGGATGGTAATGGACGGTTTGGCAGCAGCTGAACCATCCGGGAGAGCGAAAAGGGAAATAAAAACCGCGAACGCTCCCCCTAAATAAAGAACTTTACTTTTTGGTTTCATTTTCTTCCCTCCTTTTCCCAAAATCACCCCGTAGATTGCTCCTGTTTTAGCCTGCGGCATTCCCCAGGTCATCCTCAATAAGGAAAAGGATGGAGTCGATAAGACCTCTTGATGATTTCCCAACGATGGGCAATTCCCCTGGGTTCAAACACTAAGAAGATGATAATGATCAAAGAATAAAAAATTAATGAAAAGGCGGCCGAGGCATAAAACGCGGTGCCCGCTAAAAGAGTTTCTGCTATCGGAGTAACCAGGGTACTGAACTCATCCATGATTTTCCAAACGGTCGCCCCCGCAATCGCCCCGAAGATGCTGCCAAAACCGCCTACGACGAGAAATCCCAAAAACCAGATAGAGTCATCCAGGCGGAACCATTCGATGTTAACGTATTCGTAATAAGCTCCTCCCAGGGCTCCGGCAATCCCCGCAAAAAAGCAACCAATGCCAAAGGCCATGATTTTGGTGTGGGCGATATTGATTCCCATAACTTTCGCAGCAATATCATTGTCCCGGACGGCAACGAAAGCTCGGCCCAGTTTGGTCCGGCTCAAATTGGTAGCCAGATAGATCATGAGGATGGTGATCGTTAGAACCAGAAGGTAATAATTTCGGTCGGTCTGAAAGTTGATTCCGAGAAGAATGTCCGGACGTTTCATCCACATCCCATCTGTGCCCCGGGTAACAGAACGCCAATTACTGATGACATAGACAATCACAAAATGGGCGGCTAAAGTCGCAAAGGCGAGGTATAAACCTTTCATCCTAAGAGCCGGGATCCCAAAAATCATTCCCATCAACATGGGCACCAACCCGGCGAGCGGCAGACAGACCCAGAAGCTGAGCCCGAAATGTCTCTGAAGAATCCCGACTGTGTACATCCCCACCCCCATAAAAGCAGCGTGTCCGAGGGAAATCAGGCCACAATAGCCTGTAATGATCTGGAGGCCCAGCATGCCCACCGTAAAGGCACAGATGAGGATCAGGATCGAGATCCCATAATCGCCCATCCCGAAAGGTAACAGATACATACCGATCAGGAGGAAACTCAATAATCCCTTGCGCAACGGCGTCCTGAAAAGTTCTTTCGCTTGATAGTAATTGCGATCAAACGTACCACAAGGTCTATTAATATTGATATTCATCAACTATAACCTCTCGATCCTGACTAAACCAAAAAGACCATAGGGCTTAAGGAAAAGGATCAATAATAAAAAGATAAAAGGGATCATCATCGTTGTCTCCCCAGGCAGCAGGGGGGCGATATAGGTAATCGTCAACATCTGCAGGATGCCGATGACCAGGCCAGCAATAATCGCCCCCGCAAAGGATTCTAATCCTCCAAAGAGCACAGCAGCAATGGCGATTAGGCCGTTCGCATCTAGAGCGAGGCCGACCCCTTGGATGTTGCCCAGCAGCATACCCGCGACCACGGCAATGATACAAGATATGACCCAGCTATACTGAAAGATTCGTTTGACATTGAGCCCCAAATTTTGAGCCACCACATGGTCTTCATGAAGGACCCTCATCGCTAGACCGATTCTGGTTTTAGCATAAAATAGCATGAGGGCTCCAATCAAGGCAGCGCAGAGAACAAAACCGTAAATCTGAATTTTGGGGATATGAAAAAAACCGATCTTCCAGGCCCCCAAAGGCAGGAAGGATTCACCAAAGCCCTGGATATTCCCCTTCCCCAGCAGAATTCCAACCCCCCGCAGGAGGAGCATAAGACATAAGGTAACGACGATGGGGGCTAGGATGGGTTGTCCGATCAGAGGGCGCATGAATGCCCTTTCGATGGCCAATCCTAAAATCGCCCCGGCCGCGCAGGAAATTAAAAACCCGAGCCATATCGGGAGATGCCAGACGATCAAGCAAAACCACATCATATACGCCCCGAGGATCAGAACCGCGGCCTGGGAAAATGGAAATATCCGGGTGGATTTATAAATGACTACGTAAGAGATGGCCAATAACGCGTAAATGCCACCGCTACAAATGCCTAAAACGATAGACTTGAGGGTCTCCTCCATCCTCTATCCCTCTCCTAAATAAGCCGCGATGACTTTAGGGTCCCCTTTGATCTTTTCGGGGGGTCCTTCGGCAATCTTATGGCCAAAGTCAAGGACAACAATCCGATCCGCTATGTCCATCACCACACCCATATCATGCTCGATCAATACAATCGGGATTCTCAAAAATTCATTGATATCGATAATAAATCGAGCCATGTCTTCCTTTTCATCGAGATTCATCCCGGCCATCGGTTCATCGAGGAGGAGAACCCTTGGTTCCAGAGCCAAGGCCCGGCCCAGTTCCACCCGCTTTCTCAGACCATAGGCCAACGTGCCTACCCCCGATCCTCTGACATGCTCCAATTCCAAAAAATCGATAATGTCCTCGGCGATGGCTCGCTGTTTCACTTCTTCATGATTGGCCCAGGGGAAATAGATCATTCCGGCAAGAAAGGGGTAATGGATAAAGGGATGCCTGCCGACAATGATGTTATCGAGGACCGATAAGCCATTATATAAGGCGATATTCTGGAAGGTCCGACATAACCCGAGTTCAGCAATTTTGTGAGAAGAAAGGTGGGTAATTCCTCTTCCTTGGAAAAGCACCTCACCCTCTTGGGGGTGATAGAAACCACTGATCACATTGAGCAGGCTTGTTTTCCCTGCCCCGTTGGGACCGATGATGGCCAAGATCTCTCCTTCTTTTAATTCAATATAAACCTGGATGAGAGCTTCAAGCTTGCCGAAGGCCAAGCTGATATTCTCCAGCCGGAGGGGTATAGAATCCTGAATTCCCGGAAGATGGGCATCAGCGAAAGGACGCTTCTCTTCAATACATTCACGAAGCAAGGTTAACCCATAGCTATACCGTTGTTCTCGTTTTTTCGTGATATCCCGGGTCCTTTCGGCCATGGATTATTCCCCTTGAATCGTCTCGATATAAATCGGGACCCGCATCATTGAATTTCGGCCATCCCGGTACGTAATCGTTGATTCCATATCTACCCTGGGCAGTCCCTCATACATTGCCCGAATGATCTTCTCGTGACGCCGCTCCATAAAATCCCGTCGCAGTTTTCGAGTCCGGGTTAGTTCAGCCTCATCTGGGTCAAAATCCTTGGGGAAGATGACAAACTTTTTTAAGCGAGTTGTCTCAGGCAAGGTGAGGTTCACTCGGTGGATCGTTGCGGAAAAGAGTTGCCGCACTTCCAGCTTTTGGGAAAGATCCGAATGAGAAGTATAGGAAATATGATTTCGTTCAGCCCACCGACCCGTATTTTCATAATCCATATTGAGTAAAGCCGTAACGCATTCTTTATTGTTTCCCATCACCATCGCATCTTTGATAAAGGGGCTAAATTTTAACCGGCCTTCAATATACGTAGGAGAAAACTTTTCGTTGCTCTTTAGAGTCTGCATATCTCTTACCCGGTCGATAACATACAGTTCTCCTTCTTCATCCATATACCCACCATCGCCCGTATAAAAGTAGCCTCCTCTAAAACTTTTGGCCGTCTCGGTCGTTTGCTTATAATACCCCTGAGCGACACCTACGCCGCCGAGTAATATTTCTCCATCGTCGGTGATCCTCACCTCTACGCCCGGAAAAGGTTGCCCAGATCCTTCGGACCGATAATAGTCCTTTTCGAGTTGGAGGACATCGAGGCCGGAAACCTCGGTTGCCCCATACCCTTGGACGATGGGCACACCGATCGCGCGGAGAAAGCGAAAATTATCGGGGCTCAGTGCGGCCCCGGCCGTAATCGGGGTTCTCGTCTGGGTCAGGCCGATTTTGTCTTGCAAGTGTCGAAACACCGCCCCATACCCGATAAAATTGAGAACATGCCAGAACCAGGCCACTTTTTTCCGGTCTTCTTGGGCTTGGGCAATCTTGTAACCCGCCGGCAGGAAGGAATGATAGAGAAACTTTTTCCAGAAAGGGGAATCGATCATCTTGCCCTGAATCTCAGAACAGATCATCTCCCATTGACGGGCCCCCAGAAGGATGACGGCCGGGGCAATTTCCCGAAGATCGAAACGGACGGTCTCGGCCTTTTCGATGAAATTCACTACAATCCCTTTTGCTAAATTCGGGGCCACGGTAAAGATCTGCTCTCCAATCCAAGCCGGGGGCAAGAAGGAGAGGTTTTCATCTTTCTCCCTCCAGGGTAGGGCCGCATCCCACCCATAGAATAAACTCAGAAGGTTTCGGTGGGTGACGACGGAACCCTTTGGCCGATCGGTCGTCCCCGACGTATAGAGCAAGACGGCGATGTCATCTGCCTTCGTCCGATCGATCCATTCCCCAAAAAAGTTGGGATGGGCTTTTTCGTATGCTTTGCCCATTTCCATTACATCATCAAAGCCGATCAGCCAAGGATCTTCATATCCCCACATTCCTTTCGCTACCCAGTAGATGATCTTTTCCACCTTAGGGATCTGTTCTCTGCTGGAGAGGATTTTATCCACTTGTTCTTGATCATCGGCCATTACAATTTTGGCATCGGAATGAACGATGATGAATTGAAGCTCAGAGGGGATGGAATCGGTGTATAACCCCACGGAAGCTCCCCCAAGGCTTTGCGCAGCGATTTGGCCCATGAACCATTCGGGGGCGTTCTCCCCGCAGATGGCGATATGATCTCCCGGCCCGAAGCCTAAACTGGCCAAACCTCCAGCAAACCATTTAATCCGTTCATAGAGATCTTTCCAGGAGAGTTCTCGCCAGTATCCGTAATCTTTATACCGGTAGGCCACCCGATTTCCCCCCCACTTCAGATAATTGCGTTTTAATAATTTTGGGAAGGTATCCTCCCCCGAGGAGGGTTGGAACTTGTTCCAAGTCTCTTCCGTGATCGATTTCCCCACTCTTTTCTCTTCCTTCTATTATAATTTGGGCATGGTGAACTCGGTGCTGAATCGATGGTGCACAATTCCTAAATTAGGAAAATCAGGGAGAGAAGAGACAATTTTGCCATCGATTAAGAAATTTCTCTTATCCGCTCCCAAGTCTTTCCAAAGTTCTTCCAGCTTTTGGGCTGCTCCCTTAACCCCCTCGGCTCCTCCCATACCCCGCAGAATATAGGAACCGAGGACTCCCCCATAGATATAAGGCTCCGTCCAGGACCACATCATCTCCTCCTGAGCTGAAATCACACAGTTCGGCATGGACCCTGCCAGCACGATCGTTTTCTCAGGAGTGCCATCTTCTACCTTAAGCTCAAAATGGAGGTCATCCACTTTTGCTAGCACAGGGTTAGGATTGGAAAGTTTGAAATTTACCCTGAAAACTAAGGTATCGGTTTTTTGAAAAGGAGGTTTCGCTGCCACATCATTCAGTCTCTCAACGCTATTGACCTCAACCAGAACAGGGAGAATTTCAGTTGGAGCGGCGGCGAGAACCGGCTTGGGTCCAACGCAGGCAATCAAAAATACTCCCCCCATCCAACTTAGCCACCAGATCATTGCTTTCTTATCCATGGGCCCCTCCTTCCTTCTATCGACAACATTAAAAGACGGTAGCGACTTGACTCATCCACTCTAAGTGTTTCCATCAACCCTCGAAAATACATCTTCTTTGTAAGCCTGACATAACGAACATCCCTGGGGTCCATGGCAGCCGAATGGCGGACGATCATTTTGGGCGACGACCCGATGCTTATAGAAATAACCACAATTTGTCCTTCCATCTTTATAAACAATGATCGGGACCCACCTTCTTACAATGTTACAAAACAAGGTTGTAGCTGTTAGTCGCCAATACATATGAGCTCGCCTTCTGAACTTCTGCAGCGATAGCCCTTCTGTAAAACACCCCATGATTCATTGCCGATCAAGCAATCCAGAAGCTCCCAAAGGTGTTTAGGAAAGGGATGGTTTTTTCCCTGGCTTGACGGATTTGCGAATCTATGCGGTCAAAGTTCGAATTTATACATTACGCATCTTCATAGGGCTTAAAGATCTATAGGGGAGAAAAGGAGGGACTTTTGCTCTAGAAAATCTTATTCTTCCACCTCTCTCCAGCGGGTCGAGAATGCACTTGGCCTTTGGACTTATTCTCTTCCCGAGTCAAAATCAAGGCCGGACCCATTTCCAGCTATGGATCAGAAAGATGAGGCTACGAACTCAATTGGCTGTAAATTTAGAATAGGACGATCAAAGGTGTCAAGAAAAAAATAAGAAATCTCTGAATGAATCAGAAAAGAGTCCAGGGAGCAGCCAACGCCACCTTTTTCAGAGACCTAGGCAAGAAGGGGGGGAACCGGGTTGTTCAATGCCGGGAGATCAAGGGTATAATTTTCCCAGGCAGGGTTCTATTTCGGCTGATTTGGCCAGATAAAATTCTATTCTTTTTCCTTCCGGGCTAAACTTTTTTATCTCTTGTATTAAGAAAAGGGTAGGCTCGGACAAGACCAGTTTTATTTTTTCATCCTCATTTTGCAATACGATAATTTTTTTCGTCCAAGCATAATATTCTCCAACCAGTTTTTGCAGGGACTGGGAAGGAACAAATTCTCCTAAGGAAATAATTTGCATGATGAAATGCCTTGCCAGAGCCTCGAGATATTGTTCGTAATTGATATAACCCAACTCCAACAATATTTTTCCTAAAGGCTTACGATCTTCTTTAGCCTCCTTTTGTTTTTTTAGCGCTTCTTCTAATTGGGAGGATGTGAGGATCTTGGCGTCCAGCAGGACCTCCCCGATTCTTTTTCTCTTGTGGTAGGAGTCCAATGCTCCATGGATCTCATCCTGAAAAATGCCCATCTCGAGAAAGATTTGGCCGAGGTACTTGCCGTTTTCTTGCCTTTGCCGCTCCAGGGCCCATTTAAGCTGTTCCAGGGTAATGATACTCTTTTCCAGGAGAATCTTGCCCAAAGGCTTGTTTACCGGCTTAATAGTTTTGGGTCCCATAGATTATCGCCAGCAGAAAATGAAGGTTACCCCTTGCTCCCAACGGCGAGGTTTCAATAGATCCTCCGTGGTTCTGTATTTCCTGGCCTAGAGAGGAATGCCGCTTCTTCAGACTTGGCATCTCTCTTGCTTGTTATCGGTTTATTTTCCTTTAAACTTTAATGTCTTTCGATACATGCAGGAGATTTCAGGAATTTGAAAAACCCAGTTTGATTATGCTATTTTAAAAAAACCACCCTTTAGGCCTAATGGTCGGGTCTAAGTTAAAGCTGGAGAAATTCTCTTGCCTCCCCCCTCTGGCGAGTCTATGATAGAAAAAATACTCTGAAATGGATTCAACCATGGGGTTCTACCTGGTCAAACGTTTGATCCTGATGGTTCCGCTCTTCATCGGGATCACGATTATTTCTTTTGCGGTCATCCATCTGGCGCCGGGTTCTCCCATCGACATGGCCACGGACCTCAATCCCAAAGCCACAGCCGAGGTGAAAGCCAGGTTGCGGGCTCTTTACGGGTTGGACAAGCCCCTGCATGTGCAGTACTGGAACTGGATGAGCCGCTTGGTGACCTTCGATTTCGGTAACTCTTTCTCGCAGGATGGCCGAAAAGTCACGGATAAGATCCTCGAACGTTTGCCTATTACCATTTATATCAATGTTATTTCTTTAGCCCTCATCCTCTTTTTGGCCATCCCCATCGGCGTGCTTTCAGCCACTTATCAAAATTCTTTCTTTGACAAAGCGACGACCGTCCTGGTCTTTGCAGGTTTTGCCGTGCCCCATTTCTGGCTGGCACTCCTTCTGATGATCCTCTTTGGCGTGCAATTGGGCTGGCTGCCCATTTCGGGTTTGAAGTCGCTGAACTATGAGTATCTCCCCCCTGCGGTCCAACTCTGGGACCGGGTCAGCCACCTCATTCTGCCCATCTTCATCTCGGCCTCCGGAGGGCTGGCCGGGCTCTCACGGTACATGCGTTCGAACATGCTGGAGGTGCTCCGCCAGGACTACATCACGACCGCAAAAGCCAAAGGTCTGTCCAATCCGACAGTCATTTTTAAGCACGCCCTGCGTAACGCCCTTTTACCGGTGATTACCATTTTGGGCCTTTCGATCCCGGGGCTGATCGGCGGCAGCGTCATCTTCGAGACCATCTTCGCCATCCCGGGCATGGGCCAACTTTTTTATGCCAGCGTCATGGCGCGCGATTATCCGACGATCATGGGCATCCTGGTGATCGGAGCCGTGCTCACCCTGATCGGAAATCTGATCGCCGATGTATCCTACGCCCTAGTAGACCCGCGGATCAAAGCAACATGAAAAGAAGTTTTCCTGAGAACATGATCGATTCATCGGGAACGGAAAGATGAGAGAAAAGGCAGCCCTCGAGAGTCTGGGGGAGCAAGAAAAATTACGCCACCTTTTCTGGAAGAGGTTCCGAAAGAACGGCTTGGCCCTCGACGGTGCTTTCATCGTCGTCCTTCTATTTATCGTAGCCCTTTTTGCTCCTTTCATCTCCCCCTATGACCCTGGCCAAATTGATATCAAAAGGGTCCTGCAAGAACCGACGGCAGGGCATATCTTCGGCACGGATTCGCTGGGGAGAGATGTCTTCAGCCGGATGGTCTGGGGCTCAAGAATCTCTCTTCTGGTGGGGTTCGTGGCCATGGGCATCGCTACCCTGATCGGCATTTTCTTAGGGGCCTTAGCCGGCTATTATGGCCGCTGGGTGGACAACCTGATCATGCGTTTTGTGGACATTATGCTCTGTTTTCCTACTTTCTTTTTGATTTTGGCGGTGATCGCCCTCCTGGAGCCCAATATCTGGAATATTATGATTATCATCGGGGTCACTGGCTGGATGAGCGTGGCCAGACTGGTACGAGCTGAATTTCTCAGCCTGAAGGAAAGGGACTTCACCGTGGCTGAGAAAGCCCTGGGAGCCAGGGATTTTCGCATCATCTTCCGCCACATCCTCCCGAACGCCATGGCGCCCATTTTGGTTTCGGCCACGCTGGGAGTAGCGGGAGCGATCCTCACCGAATCCGCGCTCAGCTTCCTGGGGATCGGCGTTCAGCCGCCGACGCCCAGTTGGGGAAATATTCTCACCGCCGGAAAAGACAATATCGAAATTGCCTGGTGGCTTTCGCTCTATCCTGGCTTGGCCATTTTGATCACCGTATTGGGTTATAACCTTTTGGGAGAGGGCATCCGGGATGCCATCGACCCGAGGCTGAAACAATAAAGAAGCCTGTAACGGTCAGCCATTAGCAAACAGGTAAGGAAAAAAATTTCAGCGGCAAGCGTGTGACGGAAGGCGAAGGGCCTGCCGCTATGCGGATAAGGAGGCTAGAATGTCAGAGAGGGAGATCGTGATCATTGGTGGAGGCCCGGGGGGGTATGTAGCGGCCATCCGGGCGGCACAACTGGGGGGCAAAGTAACCTTGATCGAGAAGGATGAACTCGGCGGGACATGCACCAACTGGGGATGCATCCCTACGAAGGCTCTTCTGCGGGGAGTAGAGCTCCTGGAGTCGGTGGAAGGGGTCAAGGACTTCGGAATCCAGGTCGGGCAGGTTGCGGTGGATTTTTCCAAGCTCATGGCTCGCAAAGATCGCGCCGTGAAGACTTTGGTCTCCGGGGTCGGCGGCCTGATGAAATCCAATGGCATTGAAGTCATCAAAGGGAAAGCCAGACTGATCTCCCCGCAGAAAATCGAAGTCGTTGACGAGAAGCAGCAGAAGGTTACCTATCAGGCCCGGAAGATCATCATCGCCACTGGTTCGGTCTCTGCGGATCTTCCCATTCCCGGCGCGAAGCTCGCCGGGGTCATCGATAGCAACGGAGCTTTGCAGCTGACCCACATTCCCGAATCCATGGTGATCATCGGAGCCGGGCCGATTGGTCTGGAGTTTGGGACGATCTTTGCCGCGTTAGGTACGAAAGTGACGATATTGGAAATGCTGCCGCAAATTCTTCCCAGCGAAGACCCAGAGGTAGCCTCGGCTTTAGATAAATCTCTCAAGCGTTTCAAGATCCTGACCCTGCCGGGCTGTCAGGTGAAAGAGATTACTACAGGGTCCGAGGGGAAGGGAAAAGTCGTGACCCTCACAGGGGAAGGAGAGAAAGCCTTTGAAGCTCAGTATGTCCTGGTGGCCGTGGGCCGGAAGCCGAATATAGAGGGGTTAGGGCTGCAGGAAGTTGGGGTTCGATTCAGTAAAAAGGGGATCGAAGTCAATGAGAAAATGGAGACCAGTATTCCCAGCGTCTATGCGATTGGGGATGTGACTGGACAGTGGCTCTTGGCGCATTTTGCCTCGGCCCAGGGCGAGGTGGCTGCAGAAAATGCCATGGGACATGAGGTGCTCATGGACAGCCGGGTTGTGCCCCGCTGCGTTTACACTCTCCCGGAAGTGGCCGCGGTAGGCCTGACCGAGAAGCAAGCTCAAGAGGCCGGGTACGAGCTTAAAGTGGGCAGGTTTCCTTTTGCGGCTAACGGGAAAGCCACGGTCATCGGGGAACGAAATGGATTTGTGAAGATGGTCGCCGAAACCAAGTATGACGAAATCCTCGGCGTGCATATTTTCGGCCCCCATGCCACGGACCTGATTGGAGAAGCGGTTCTGGCCATGCGCCTCGAGGGCACGGCCGAGGATATCGCCCAGACCATCCATCCTCATCCGACGCTAACGGAGGCTATGAAGGAAGCAGCGTTCGATGTGGATGGCAGAGCAGTCCACATTCCGCCGCGGAAAAATAAATAGAAATCTGGGCTCCCTTCAAGTAAAATAAAATTAAGGAGAACGCAGATTGGCCCAGACGGACGCAGAAAATCTACCGTTTTTGAGAATTCAGTCCCGCCCAGGCGGGACAGAAGACAAAATCCAGAATGAATCCCGGCGCTTTCATCGGACTTCGGACCTCTGTCTTTTTCAGGGTAATCTTACGAGCGGCGTTTATCCTGCAATATATGTAACAGGGTGAATCTACGTCTCCAAAGTAACTCTTTCCCGCAAAAAGAGCCATGGAATTAAAAAAATTGATGCAAACATTTCGTTTGAAGAATATAGAGCTACGCAACCGGATCGTCATGGCCCCGATGCTCTCGCGTCTGTGCGATCCAAACGGGATTGTGTCCCAGAAACTCATCGATTACTACGCTGAACGAGCAAAGGGAGGGATCGGCCTAATCATCGTGGAATATTGTTACATCGATGATAAGGAGAGCAAGGCGAACCCGGGACAACTGGGAGTCTATGACGACCAGCTCATTGCCGGGCTGGGAGACCTGGCGGAGGCCATTCAGGAGTGGGGGGCCAAGGCCATTCTCCAAATCTGCCATGCCGGGCGCTCCACTTCCGCGAAATACATGGGCCGTCAGCCAATCGCTCCTTCCGCCATGCCCAGCTACACCGGGGAGATGGCCCGGGAGGTGACGGTGAAGGAAGTCGAGGCTACGATCGAATCTTTTGCCGAAGGGGCGCGCCGGGCCAAGACTGCGGGGTTTGACGGCGTGGAACTTCACGGTACCCACGGCTACCTGGTGGCCCAGTTCCTTTCCCCCTACACAAACCGCAGGACAGATAAGTACGGGAGAGATCGAGGCCTCTTCGCCCTGGAGACGCTGGACCGCGTTCGGTCCAGGGTGGGCAATGATTACCTGGTGGGATACCGGATCAGCGCCGAGGAGTTCGTCGAGGGCGGCGTCACGCTCCAGGAGGCGAAAGCCTTCGCCAAAAGGCTGGAGGAACGGGGCATTGATTACATCCATGTATCGGCTGGAATCGCCGAGACCGGACAGCACATTATCGTTCCCATGTATCTTCCCAAAGGCCATCTTCTCCCGTTGGCTGAAGGGATCAAGAGCGCCGTGACAGTTCCGGTTATGGCGGTGGGAGCCATTCATGACCCCGACCTGGCGGAAGAGACGCTCAAGAAGAATCGAGCCGATTTGATCGTCATGGGCCGGGCTCTGATTGCCGACCCCGAACTTCCCCAAAAGATTCAGTCCGGCCAGTTGGAAGACATCCGCACTTGCCTGCGGTGCAACGAGGGGTGCAGTAGTGGAGTGCCCCAGAACAAGAGCCAGCGCTGTGCTATCAATGCCGAGGTCGGACGGGAACGACAGATGCGAATCCATCCGGTCTCCCAGGCCAAACATGTCTGTGTCATCGGCGGAGGGCCGGCGGGGATGGAAGCCGCGCGAGTCCTGGCCTTGAGAAGACACCGGGTCACGTTGATCGAAAAAGAGAAAGACCTCGGGGGGCTCCTGAGGTATGCCATGGTTCCAGATTTCAAAGCCGAGCTGAGAAGTTTTTTGGAATATCTCAAGACACAGGTGGTCAAGTTGGGAGTGGAAATCCGGGTGAATCATCGGGCGACCCTGGAGTATATCAAAGAGCTCAAGCCGGACTCTGTGGTGCTCGCTACGGGGTCGACGGTGCGCGTTCCGGATATTCCTGGGGCTGGTAAACCCTTTGTCTCAACCTTTGCAGAGTTGCTCTCCGGAGAATTCAAATCCGGGGAAAAAGTGGTGGTGGCAGGTGGGGCGGCTATGGGATGCGAGATTGCCGCACACCTTGCTTCTGCGGGGAAGAAAGTGACCCTAGTGGAAATGGTCGGCGAACTGGCGACAGACCTGGAGATGCGCGCACGCCAGACCCTCCTGCAATTGTTGAAGGAAAGAGGGGTAAAGATCCTAACCAACTGGAAGCTGGAGAAGATCGACAACGGTTATGTCCTCCTGATCGGCCGCGACTGGAAGAAGCAGGAACTGGCCACAGACTCTCTAATCCTGGCCTTGGGACTTACCCCTAACCAGGAATTGATCAAGCCCTTAAGAGAAAGCTTCAGCGACCTTTACGTGATCGGGGACTGCGTAGCGCCGCGGAAAATCTACCAGGCGATCCATGAGGGAGCATTTGCCGGCAGGGCGATCTGATACGTGCCGAGAGCTAAGAGCAAAAAGCCGTTTACCCTTTGCTCTCTGCTTTCATCAACCTATTGCTAAGAGGAAAATTGGGAGTGACTGAAATTCGAAATGTGACGATTGTGGGCGCGGGCACCATGGGCCATTCTCTGGCTCAGGCCTTTGCTCAAGGCGGGTATAACGTCTGGCTGAATGATCTCAAAGAAGAGATCCTCTCCAAAGCCATGAGCCTGATTGCCTCCAACCTGATGACTTTGGCAGAGCTGGGGCTTCTGGAGAAGAGTCAACAGACCCTCATCCTTAGCCGCATCCAGACCACTACCCGAGTTGATGAAGCCGGGAAAAATGCCGACTTTGTCATCGAGGCGATCCTCGAAGACGCCGGGGCCAAAAAAGAGATGTTCCAAACCCTCGACCGGATCTGTCCGCCGGAGGCCATTTTGGCGAGCAATACTTCTTACATGGACATCTTCAATTTCGTGGAGACAAAACGGCCAGAGAAGGTCCTCATCACCCACTGGTTCGCTCCGCCGCATATCGTCCCCCTGGTGGAGATCGTCCGGGGTCCCCAGACGGCTCAGGAGACGGTGGATGGGGTCAAGGCCCTTCTGGCCAAGCTGGGGAAAAAACCTATCGTCCTTTCCAAATTCCTTCCGGGATTCATCGCCAATCGGCTGCAAAGCGCGTTGGGGAATGAGGTATTATTTCTCTTAGACAACGGCTACGCGACTCCGGAAGACATCGATGAGGCGACGAAGGCCAGCTTCGGTCTGCGAATCCCCATCCTGGGGTTGGTGAAACGCATGGATTTTACCGGCTTGGATTTGACCCAAAAGATCATCCGCAACCGTCTCTATGAGCCGCCGAAGCCCCGGGGAAAATCGCCAAGCGTGGACCGATTAATCGCCCAGGGGAAACTGGGGGTCAAAAGTGGCAGCGGATTCTATGATTACGGCGGCCGCTCAACAGAAGAGATTATGAGGGAAAGGGATAGGAAGCTGATCAAACTGAGGGAGTTTTTAAAAGAGCTCGGGGAACTTCCCTAACCCCCGAACCCTTGAATCTTAGGACCCTTGTGTAAGCGATGCTCATTGATTCTCACGCCCATCTGGAAATGAGGGATTTTGATAAAGACCGCGACCGGGTGATCGCCCGAGCGTTGGAAACAGGGGTGAGCCATATTATTACCGTGGCCACAACGATTCCAGACGTGCGGAAAGCTTTCGCGATCGCCCACAAAAATGAATCGGTTTATGTCGCCATCGGCATTCACCCTCATGAGGTCAAGGACATTTCCGAGGGGGATTACGATGAAATCCGGAGCTTGGCCAAGGAGAAGAAGGTAGTCGCTTTCGGAGAGATTGGGTTGGATTTCTACCGCAACCACTCTCCGCGTGAAGTTCAACTGACCCGATTCAGAGAGCTCCTGAGACTGGGGAAAGATCTCGGGCTGCCCATTATTCTGCATGACCGGGATGCCCATGAGGAAATTCTGAAAGTTTTGCAAGAAGAAAGAAATGGCCAGTGGAGAGGAGTTTTTCACTGCTTCTCCGGTGATTACGACCTTGCCAGAGAAATCTTACGGATGGGTTTTCTTCTTTCCATCCCGGGAACCATAACTTTTAAAAAATCCTTCACGCTGCAGGAGGTTGTTCGGCGCATCCCCTTGGAAAAGATTCTCCTGGAGACCGATTGCCCTTACCTGGCTCCGGAGCCCTACCGGGGAAAAAGAAATGAGCCGGCCTACCTTCGGAACACGGCCGAAAGAGTAGCCTCCTTAAAAGGGTTGAGCTTCGAGGATGTGGCCCGCATAACTTCCTTGAATGCTAAACTTCTCTTCGGGGTGGGAGAAGGGACTCCCAAGGGGAAGATTGTTTACCCGATCCGCAATTCATTGTATCTGAACATTACCAATCGCTGCTCAAACCACTGCACCTTCTGCGCCAAGAACGCTTCGTATATCGTCAAAGGGCATGATTTAGAATTGGCCCGCGAACCCAGTGCCGAGGAGTTGATCCAGGCCGTAGGAGATCCGCAAAGGGTTCAGGAAATCGTCTTCTGCGGGTTTGGTGAACCCCTGCTCCGCCTAGAGACCGTAAAAGCCGTGGCTGCGGAGTTGAAGAAGAAAGGAGCCCGGGTGCGCATCGATACGGATGGTCAGGCTAACCTGGTCTACGGCCGGAACATCTTGCCCGAGTTGAAAGGCCTGGTGGATGCGATTTCAGTTAGTCTGAATGCTGAAACCGCCGAAAAATACCAGCGCCTCTGTCGCTCCCCCTTCGGAGAGGAAGGGTTTCGGGGGCTGCTCGATTTTATCCGGGAGGCAAAAAAGTTCATTCCGGAGGTCGTGGCGACCATCGTGGAGATGCCTGGCGTTGACATCGAAGCTTGCCGAAGATTGGCTGAAGATGAGTTAGGTGTGAAGTTCAAGCGCCGGGTTTACGATGAGGTTGGTTAGAGACAGGAAAGGATAAGTCCAATGGGGTTATTGGGAAAAGAGAAAGGGAGGCAGTTTTGGGGGATTTTTTGGGTCTTCATACTTTTTCCCTCTTTTTTAGCAGCTGCTGCCATGCCGCAGGAAAAGGGAGTCCTTTGGGTAGACCGTTTTGCCAATAAAGTACATGCAGGAGGAATCCCAGTTGGCTGGGTTCTGGAAAAGAAGCCGGGCGGCAGCTCAAAGATTGCCATAGAGGGGGAGAAAGAAGATCATTTTCTCGATCTTCTAAGCGTGGGAGATGCATTCGGTTTGAGGAAAGATAAATCCTTTGACATCCGCAAATATCCCTACCTCTCCTGGAAATGGAAAGTCAGCAAACTTCCGCGGGGCGGGGACATACGGAAACGGGGAACCGATGATCAAGCCGGCCAGGTTTACGTATTATTCCCCAAGTTCCCCACCACCATAAACACACGATCCGTAGGATATATTTGGGACAGCCTGGCCCCCGTGGGACTTTCAGGAAAGAGCACGGCCTACGGGAAGATGAAGTACGTCGTCCTCCAGAGCGGTGCGGCCAAGCTGAATCAGTGGATTTCCGAGACTCGAAATGTTTACGAAGATTATAAAAAGCTTTTTCAGGAAGAACCCCCCACCGTGGGTGCTCTCCTGCTCTACATCAACTCGCAACACACCAGAAGTTCGGCCGAATGTTTTTACGGCAACATCTTTTTTTCTGCCAACCCTCCCGACAATCCGAGAAAATGAAAAGATCGGATGGTCTCCTTCCCGGAGGGCGAAGAACTCGCAGCGGAAAAATCTTGCAGAAAATAACCGCAGATCCTAAAAGAAAGGCTTGAAAAAAGCCCCTATACCCGGGATAATATTTATAGGGTGGCTTATTGAGTCGCTGCCCATCAGCTGTCGCTGGCCCATCCTAAGCGAAGTGAATTTATTTGCCCCAGGGCGGATGACAGCCATTTTTTCTCTTCATGCACCAAACCGAACCCTATCGTTAAATCTGCTAAGGATAACAAATTTACTTCGTGGTTGAACCCAAAAACAGGAGGAACGCATGAGCTTAGATTTCAACGCGGATGAGATTTTCCAGATGGCTGAACAGATCGAAAGAAATGGGAGGGAATTTTACAGCCGGGGGGCAAAAAGAATGGGAGAACCCCGCACCGCGCAATTATTGCTCGGGCTTGCCGTTATGGAAGGTGAGCACGAAAAAATTTTTGCCAGCATGCGGGCCGGCCTGTCAGAACAGGAGCGGAAGGCCACGGTTTTCGACCCGGATCATCAAGCCTCGGCATACTTGCGGGCATGGGCAGATGGGCATGTCTTTGATGTGCGTAGCAACCCTGCACAAAAGCTCACGGGGAAGGAAAAAGTACAAGACATCCTGCAGATGGCCATCGGACTGGAAAAAGACTCCGTCGTCTTCTATGTGGGTATGAAAGATGCGGTTCCCGAAAGATTGGGCCGGTCCAAGATCGACGGGATCATCAAAGAGGAGATGAGCCATATAGCCTCTTTGAGCAGGGAATTAGAAACTCTGCGCCACCAGGCGATCTGAAAATAAATAAACGAAGGCCAGAGCCCCAAGAAGATAGTTTTTTAAGAGGGAACCTACCGTAATCAACGGCGTTTAATCTCTAAAGATAGTTTGGAGGAAAGGAGAAAAGGATATGAAAAAGTACACCTGTAATATATGTGGTTATGTTTATGATCCAGCCGTAGGAGATCCGGAAAACGGGGTCGCCGCAGGGACACCCTTTGAGAAACTGCCAAAAGATTGGGTTTGCCCGGTCTGCGGGGCGAGTCAATCTGATTTTTCCCCGGAAGGATAAGCGGCTGCACGGTTTCCCAAGTTCCCTCCCCATCCCTGTTTGACAGTCTAAGGACGGAGATTTCCGTCTAAGAGAATTCGGCGTGAACTGGAGCCTTTCCCCCAGAGCCCGAAGAACAAAAGGTCTCCTCACCCTTATCCTTGTCCCCCCAAGGGAGAAAGGAGTGGGGTTGATCCATGGAAGAACCACCGCCTTATGGTTCCGGGAGAATACCCTCTCGCCTGGGCCACGGAATGTCATCCATGAAACGCTCCTAATCATATCATTACCCAAAGCTTAAGGACCCGCATCATGCCGATTCCGGGAAATCTGCTCACCACCGCCATGGCGGTCATGCCCCATAGAGATGTGGACCGGGCTCTCGAGTTGTGCTTGTCTTTAGACGTGCCCCATTGGCCCCAACTGCCGAAGGTCAGCTACTATGAAGATATGTATGTCCAGGCCTCCGAGCATTTTCCTGGAATGGTGTTGGACCTGGAAAAGCGCACCCTGCGGTTTTCCAGGGAAAAGTTTGTCGGCGAGTTTGAAGAGACCCTGCGCCATTTCGATGAACCAGAATATTTTGACATCAGCGGAACCTATTCCGTGGTTTACCACCGCTTTTTAAAGCTGGACCTATCCGGGCGGCCGGCCATCCGGGGGCAACTGGAAGGCCCACTCAGTTTTGGCATGAATGTCTTAGATCCAGATGGCCGCCCCATTCTTTTTGATGACACCATTCGCCCGTTCATGCTGGAGGTGATGGCCAAGCGGGTAAACGTTCAACTGCATCGCCTGAAGGAACAAAACGCCAATGCCTTCATGTATATCGATGAGCCGGGATTGCAGTTTTTGTTTAGCGCCCTGTCGGGTTATAGTGACCAGGCGGCCAAAGGAGACCTGGAAACTTTTTTCTCCCTGGTAGAAAGGCCCCGGGGAGTTCACCTCTGCGGCAACCCGGATTGGGATTTCTTATTGGGAATGGACCTGGACATCCTTTCTCTGGATATTTACTCCAACGGCGAAGTCTTTTCCTCTTACGCCCGCTCGATCGGGAAATTTTTAGATCGAGGAGGAATCCTTTCTTGGGGGATTGTGCCCACAAATTTCGAGCCCTTTGCCAAAGAGACCCTGGACTCCCTGGGAAAAACGCTCACCGGGGTTTGGAACAACCTGCACAAAAATGGGATTGACCTTGAATTTCTTCTGTCCCGGAGCCTGCTGTCGCCAGCCACTTGCTGTTTGGTCAATCCGGACGCGGAAAAGACCGTGGAAAAAGCCTTCCAAATGGTAAAGGATTTATCCGCCAGATTGCGTGAAAAGTTCAAACTATCCTAATAAAGGAGAACCGCATGGTTCAAACCGGCAAAGAAAACCATCGCCCCTATAATCACCTGATCCACGAAAAAAGTCCTTATCTCCTGCAACATGCCGGGAATCCGGTAGACTGGTATCCCTGGTGCCAGGAAGCCTTTCAAAAAGCCAAAAAAGAAGACCAACCTATCTTCCTCTCCATCGGTTATGCCACCTGTCATTGGTGCCACGTGATGGCCCACGAATCCTTTGAAGACGAAGAGGTGGCCAAACTTTTGAACCAATCCTTTGTCTCCATCAAGGTAGACCGGGAGGAGCGTCCGGATATAGACCGGATCTACATGTCGGTGTGCCAGGCCCTGACAGGGCAGGGGGGTTGGCCTCTCACGATCTTTATGACACCCGAGGGAAACCCTTTCTTTGCCGGCACCTATTTCCCGAAGTCAAGCCGGATGGGCATGGTGGGTTTTACAGAACTCCTGACCCGAGTCTCCAGCCTGTGGCGCAGTGATCGAGAGCACATCCTCCAGGATAGCGAAAAGATTCGCCAGGCCATTCAGAAAGAGGCTAGTTTGGATGCCGCCGGGCCGGTCCTGGATCAGGGAGTTCTGGGCAAGGCGTACGGACATTTTTTGCAGGCCTTTGATGCAGTCTCGGGCGGGTTTGGAAAAGCCCCCAAATTCCCCACTCCCCATTATCTAACCTTTCTCTTGCGATGGTACCGGCGCAGCCAGGATCCTCAAGCCGCAAGCATGGTGGAGAAGACCCTGGAGGCGATGCGCAGCGGCGGTATTTTTGATCAGATTGGATTTGGCTTCCATCGCTATTCGGTCGATGAAAGGTGGCTCGTCCCGCACTTTGAAAAGATGCTCTATGACCAGGCCTTGCTGGCCATCGCTTACACGGAAGCTTATCAAGCCATGGGAAAGGTGCAACATGGGCAGGTGGCCCGCGAAATATTCACCTATGTACTCCGAGACATGACTTCCCCGGAAGGGGGATTCTATTCGGCCGAAGACGCCGATAGTGAAGGCAAGGAGGGACTTTTTTACGTCTGGACACCGCAAGAGGTTAAAAAGCATCTGGGCGAGAACCTCGGAGATCTTTTTTGCCGGTTTTACGGAATCAGCCCTGAGGGCAACTTCGAAGAGGGAACCAGCATTCCTTATATCTCCCAAACTCCGCAAAGCTTTGCCACCCAAGAGAAGATGGAGCTGAAAGAACTGGAGGAAGCTTTAAAGCAAGGCCGGAAAGAGCTCTACCAGGTTCGGGAAAAGCGGGTCCACCCTCTTAAAGATGACAAGATGATCTCCTCCTGGAATGGCCTAATGATCGCCGCCTTGGCCAAAGGCTACCAAGCACTTCAGGATGAAGCTTATGCCCAGGTAGCCCAGAAAGCCGCAAATTTCATCCTGCAGCGGATGCGTACAGCCCAGGGTCGGCTCCATCGTCGGTACCGGCACGGGCATATCGCTTATCCGGGGTTCCTGGATGACTATGCCTATCTGGTCTGGGGGCTGATCGAATTGTACGAGGCTACTTTTGAGGTCAGATACCTGCAGGAAGCCGTTCATCTCAATCAGATCATGATCGAACTTTTTTGGGATGAGGAAAAAAGTGGGTTTTACTTTTCGGGGAGAGATGGCGAACCTCTTATTTCCCGCCCCAAAGATATTTATGACGGGGCAGTGCCCTCGGGAAACTCTGTGGCTGCTTTAAACCTTTTGCGCCTGTCCCGAATAACCGGCAAATTAGATTTGGAGAAAAAGGCCGCCCAATTGCTCCAGGTCTTTTCCGCTTCGGTTGCCGAGTACCCCATGGCCTATACTCAGTTCCTTATCGCCCTGGATTTTATGATTGGGCCCAGCCAGGAGATTGTCATTGCCGGGGACTGGGACCTGGAAGAGACTCGGGCCATGATCGCCTTTGTGCAGCAGTCGTTCCTTCCCCATAAAGTGCTGTTGGTTAGGCCTGAAGGTGACGCTGGTCAAAAGCTTTCGGCCCTGTCGCCCTTTGTTGAAGGGATGCGACCGTTAAATAAAAGAACAACGGTATATCTATGTGAAAACTATACCTGCAAAACACCGCTGGCAGGTTTGGCCGACCTGAAGGCGGCTCTAAAATAATGCCATCGGTTTCAATATGGCGGGAAATGATAAACGACACATTCAAATTTATGAGGAATAAAATTTACCGTCTGCTACGAAACAGGGATCTGCTCTTAATCCTGTCCATCCTGCTCGGATTGCTTTGGGGAGAAGGTGCGCGGTGGACCGGGCCCACGGTGATTCCGGTGCTGGCCGTGGTGATGACCCTCGCCACCATGGGGGTCTCTGGGAACGTATTTCTTTCCCCGCGAGCCATGCTGGGACCTGCCCTGGCCGGGCTGGCGATGAACTACGGAGTCCTCGGGGGCGTAATCTTCGGCCTGAATACTTTGCTGATCCGCGAAGAGGCCCTGCGGGCTGGATTTGTCATTATGACCGCCGTTCCTCCCGCCGTAGCCGTTATCCCCTTTACCGTTCTTTTGGGCGGAGACGGCACATTTTCTCTTATCGCGACCATTGGATGCTACCTCGGAGCGCTGATCATCACGCCGCTCATTACTCTGGAATTCCTCGGAACTGGCTTTGTTGACCGGGTTAAACTGATCACCATTATGGTGGAACTGATTCTTGTGCCGCTGATGCTTTCCCGGATCTTGCGCCGCATCGGAATGGCCAGACGAATCGAGCCAGTAAAAGGGGCTATCACGAACTGGAGCTTTTTCCTGGTTACTTACACGATTGTAGGGCTGAACCAGGCGACCTTCCTTAACCAGCCGTTATCCCTCCTTCGGGTAGCGGTCATCGCTCTGGCCACGACCTTCTTTCTGGGATTTGTGATTGAGGGGATGAGCCGGATATTACGGCTTGACTCCAGAAAGATAACCAGCCTTGTGCTGCTGGGCACGCAAAAAAACACCGGACTCGCGGCGGGACTGGCGCTGGCCCTTTTCAGCGATAAGACCGCGCTGCCAGCTACCGTTTCCACCATTTTTAGCCTTGTTTACTTCATCTGGTTAAGCTTGAAACGGCGTTGGGCCCACAATCCCGATGCGGTCCCCTAATTTATACCACTGCTGACCGCTGAAAGCTGATAGCTAATTGCTATCTTTCAGGAGGCACGGATGGAGAAGAAATGGAAATGCACGGTTTGCGGCTATATCCATGAGGGGGCAAAACCTCCGGCTGTTTGTCCGGTTTGTGGAGCCCACAAATTCCAGTTTATTCTTTACGAGAGGCTCCCTGATTCCCTGGAAAAGAAGCTTAAAGAGGCCTTTGCCGGAGAGTCGAAGGCCCATATGCGCAACCTGGCCTTTGGCAAAAAAGCAGAAGAGGACGGATTTCCCCAGATTGCCAGACTCTTTAGGGCGGTGGCTGATGCAGAGAGAGTGCACGCTGCCGAGTATATCAAATACCTGGAAGGAGTCATTGGGGAGACCGAGGATAATCTGAAGGCTGCCTTTGAAAATGAGATCAAGGCCAAAACGGACATCTACCCTCCTTTCATCCAGGAGGCCTTTGCCCTCCAGAGAGAAGATGTGGCCTGGAGCTTTTCGCGCTCGCGGGATGTGGAAGAGAGGCACGCCAAACTTTACAAGGACGCCCTGGCGGCCCTGATCAAAGAACAGGAAACCGAATATTCCGTATGCCAGGTCTGCGGGTATGTCTTTGACGCCGATTTACCCGCCGAATGCCCGGTATGTAGGGCAAAAAAAGAGAACTTCAAAAAAATTTCTTAATTCAGAAAACCTGCCGATAGAAAGGACCCCGGGTTGGACACCCAACAGCGGATCTTCGAGGATGAAATAAAAGTGCGGATGCAGTCCCTTGCCTTCCGTATCGCCTTTGATCATTTCTTAAATTTCATGATAGTATAAAATAACACTTCAGTAGCCAGGATTCTCTTATGAAGAAAGAATATGCTTTCCTATTCGTAGTGATTGCCTTCATCGCGGGAGTGGTTGTCGGGGTGATTGCGACTGTTTACTATGAGGATAAGGCGCCCATAATCGCTCCCACGATAAAGCAACCCGCCCCTTCATCGGCCCCGGCCGTCCCGCCTGCGGATGTGCAGAAACAGATTGGCTTCCTTCAGTCCGTTCTCAAGGACGACCCCAAAAACTTCAACACGCTCATCCAGCTTGGGAATGCTTATTTCGACTCCGGACAATTCGATCGGGCTATAGAGACTTATTCCAAAGCCTTGGAGATCGACCCCAATAATGCCGACGTACGCACTGACCTGGGGATCATGTACCGGCGAAAGGGCGATTATGACCGGGCCATCGCTGAATTCAAGAAGGCGGCGGAGATCGACCCCAAGCATGTTAACAGCCGTTACAATCTGGGGATCGTTCTTCTGCATGACAAGGGGGACATCAAAGGAGCCATTAAGGCTTGGGAGGATTATCTGAAAGTCCAACCCACCGGTCCCCGGGCTGAAAATATCCGCAGTCAGATGACCAAGATAAAAAGCATGGTAAAATAACAACAAAAATGTCAATTGCTGTCCAAAAAGAACACGATAAGAAATCGGACAAAGGGTCCCTTCCATGTTTCTCCAATTATTTAAACTTCCCATTTGGTCTCAACCTTTTGAAATCAAATGATATTTTAATTTTTCTTCGAGAGGAATTTCAAGCCTCCTTTCCAGTTATGCTTGGCACAAGATATGCTGGATAAGGTTTAACGGTTAGGGTGGCTTAGAAGAAGAGGAGGCAGATCAAACATGAAAATTAGACTTTCAGAATGGGTACTCATTATTTTAATCGTCCTTTTCTTCGCCATCCCTATTTGCAGCTTGGCCGTTACGGAGCCTGTAACCTCCTGGCCCCATTGCTCGACTTCTCTTATCTTTAATTTCTTCTTGAGATAATCAGAATCACCGCACGTTCCTGCTTCTTTCTCTTCAAAAAGAGGCGGGTTTGCCTGGGCCTTCCAGCAGCCCTCCCTCGTCTTTCCTTTCTGCTCATTTCATGATAGGTTGAATCCGTTCCGTTCCTGCCCCAATTCAGAAACGTCTAAGAAAGGAGCCTCTATGTCCGGAGAGAAGAATCTTCAAAAGGAAAACCCCTACACCCCGGCCCTAAAGATGCTCGACTCCGCCGCCGAGAAGATCAACCTCAACAGGAACATCTGGCAGCGGCTGCGCCATCCGCGCAGATGCTTGATTGTCACCCTGCCGGTGAGGATGGATGACGGGTCTCAGAAGATCTTCGAGGGTTACCGCGTGCAGCATGATTATTCCCGTGGGCCAGCAAAGGGAGGGCTCCGCTATCATCCAGACGTTACCCTGGATGAAGTCAAGGCTCTCGCTGCGTGGATGACCTGGAAGTGTGCTGTGGTCAGCATCCCATACGGCGGGGCCAAAGGAGGCGTTCGGTGCAACCCCAAGGAAATGTCCCGAGCCGAGATTGAGCGCCTAACCCGGCGCTATGCCACCGAAATATTGATTATCATTGGGCCTGACAAAGATATTCCCGCTCCGGATGTTTATACGGACGCCCAAGTCATGGCCTGGATCATGGACACGTACAGCGTGGCCCAGGGGCACAGCGTCCCGGGAGTGGTCACTGGCAAGCCAATTGCTTTGGGGGGGACCTTGGGCAGAAAAGAAGCCACGGGGCGTGGTTGCGTCTTCACGACCCGCGAGGCCACCAAGGTGCTGGATATGGATCTAACAAAATCAACCGTTGCAGTTCAGGGCTTCGGCAACGTGGGTTACAGCGCAGCCCGGATCTTTCATAAGGTGGGGGCGAAAATCATTGCCGTCAGCGATTCCAAAGGTGGAATCTATAACCCTAAAGGCCTCGACCCCGAGAAGGTTCTCGACGCCAAACAAAAAGGATCCTCGGTCCTAGATTACGAAGCAGGCGACCGCATCACCAATGAAGAGTTGATCACCATCAAATGCGATGTCCTTGTTCCCTCGGCCCTGGAAAATGTCATCACCTTGAAAAATGCGGCTAAGGTCCAGGCCAGGATTATTGCCGAGGGAGCCAACGGGCCTACCGCCCCAGAGGCCGACGAAATTTTGCAAAGCAATGGTGTTTTGGTCATCCCCGACATTCTGGCAAATGCTGGCGGGGTCACAGTCTCATATTTCGAGTGGGTGCAAAACATCCAGGAGTTCTTCTGGAGCGAAGAGGACGTCAACCGCAAGCTGGGAGAGATTATGGTCCGTAGCTTTAACGAGGTCTTCAAGATAGCCCGGGACCACAAAGTTACCCCTCGCCTCGCTGCTTACATGCTGGCTGTGGGCCGAGTGGCCGAAGCCATCCAGCTTCTGGGCTTATACCCATAAGAATAGCAAAGAGCAGAGGGCTAAGAGCGGTGAGCCAAAAAAGCCATACTCCTTAGCCCATTGCACTATGCCCTTTGCTCAATGCTCCCCCAAATAACAAAACCACTTAAAAAATAATCCCGATTGCTTACTTGAAGAAAGGAGATAAAACCTGGATTACCTCTTCCAGCTTTATTGCTTCCAGGCCGTGACGGGACGATTCAGATCCCCCCTCAGCTGAAAAGAGGGAAGAAAGGTTCTTGCCATAAATGATCCGCACTCCCGGTCCCCTTGGGCCCCAGACAGTCGGGTTGGTAGGGCCAAAAAGGGCTACCGTTGGCAATCCCAGCGACGCCGCTAAATGAGTAATCCCCGAGTCATTTCCCAGATAGGCTGTACTGGCTTTGAGTACGGCGCCCAAGTGAACCAGCGGAAGATTATCCGCAACCAGAGGGCTCGCTTTCTTCATGGACCGCCTGACCTCTTCAACTCCATCCTGAGCCGGGCCGGAGATGAGGAGTACTTTGCACCGTTCGCTAGCCCAGTCCGCAACCCGGGCAAAATTCTCGGGGCTCCAGTTCTTCGCCGGGCTGCCGCTCCCGGGATGGATGGCCAGTACCCGCTCCTCTTCCTGCAAACCCTGTGCGGCCCAAAAATGTCTAGCAAAGGCCACCGCATCTTCCGGGAGACCCAAGGGGGAGAATAAATTTTCCCCCCCGATGCCCGCAGCCCTCAAAGACTCTACTAAATACTCGGAAACGTGGATCCCCGCATCCCCCGCGGGAAAGGAGGGAACCGTAATGACCCTACCAACCCCCACCCTTATTAAATTTCTCGCCAAAATACTTCCCTGCGATTTCCCAAAAGCAAGCACGATGCCGAAGGAGGAGAAGAAGGTGGATAGCCCAGGAGGAAGGGTCTCTCCTTCTAAGTAAAAATAGGCCATTCCAGCCTGGTCGATGGAGTGGATGGACGCTGCCTGCAGGTCAAAAGCAACTAAGGACAGCCTTTCTGGCCGCCCCATGAGTTCCAAGATAGTACGAGGAAAGTTGAGGCGGAAGATGCGCAGGGCCGGCAGAGCTAAAAGCAAATCGCCGATTCCCCCAGCATGGAGAATTAAGAGCTTTTGCGGGGGCGTGACCGAACTATCCGGGGAGGTTCTCAAGCTTGGAATTTACCAATTATTTTTTTCTTACCGCTTCAAGGACAGCGCATCGGGGGCAAACCGGTTGGGCCTGGTTTTGAAGAGTTGGCAGGAAGTGTTTCCCGCAGAGTGGACAGGGTTCCGTCTTGGTAAAACAGGCGGAGCAAAAATATTCCCCTCCGTCCATGTATTGTTTGATGCGAACATACTCGGGGTTCTTCAAACCCTCCTTCCTCTTGGCCAGCGGCAAGAAAGGCTCGGTGAACACCCGGTTGCAGCCTGCACAAAAAACCGAGGGCTTCATTTCATGAGCTCGAATCCACTCATCGATCCTCGCCCTCAAAAAACGGAGTTGCCCGCCAACCCGGGAGCAGGGGATCTCACCGCTGGCCACCATGCGCTGGATCTCCTTCACACTAAAACCCAGGTATTTGGCTACTTCTATCACCGTCATCACTGATCTTTCCATATTTTCACTCACCCCGGCCGCCCTGGGCCTCAGGTTTCGCTCAGGAAGGTTCTGTTGGGCTGGATTTCACCCCGACTTTAGACTCCTTGCCACCCAGCAAACGTTCAATATTCTCGCGGTGACGGTAGAAAATGAGTACTCCTATGATAAGGGCAAAAGGGATATAGATCCGATGGGGGTTGAGTAAGGCGAGCAGAAAGAGAAAAGCCGCGGTCGCCGATAGAGACCCCAGAGAAATAAAACGCCACCTGTACACGACTGCCCCAAAAACCAAAAGGGACAAAATTGCCGGCAAAGGGGATAGGGCCAGAAATACACCCAGGCCGGTGGCAATCCCCTTGCCCCCTTTGAACTTCAGGAAGATCGGGTAAAGGTGGCCGAGAAAAGCTGCCAGGGCCACGGCTCCAATCCAGAAATACGAATCGAGAGTCCCTCTGGCAATGGCTACCGGGATCAGGCCTTTCAAGATGTCCCCCAAGAGCGTGATGACTCCCAGTTTCTTACCGGCCGTGCGGAAGACGTTCGTGGCCCCGATATTCTTGCTTCCCTGGGTGCGGGGATCTATATTACCGAAAACCTTGGCCAGGATCACCCCGGTAGGAATGGAGCCCAAAAGGTAAGCAAGGATTAAGAGGAGAAATGTCATAAATGAATTCCTCCTTACAGCAAACAGACAAGGTGTTCGGTTTTTATGCTATAGCCTCTTTAATGCCCTAAAAGTTTGAATCGTCGGCTATAGGGATTGCAAATTGTAAATTGCCACGGTCAAAATGAAAACTGAGAACATCTAAGAAGTTACATTTTGCATTTTGCATTGGAACAGAGTTCGTCATGATTTACGCCTTGCGCACCCGGCAGAGGATATAACGGTGCAAAGATTTTTCATCTTGTAAAACCCGTAAGAAAATAATAACCTTACATTAGATTATGTCAAGGGGGATTTTCTCAGGGGCCTTGATTGATATCCTCGGTTACCAAGTGGGAGGAGAAACAATATGAGTGGAATCTTTGGAGTGGTCTCCAGGTCGAACTGTGCAAGCACCCTCTTCTACGGTACAGACTATCACTCGCACATGGGCACAGAACATGGGGGGATGACTGTTCTGGGGCAGAGGTTTTACAGGTCGATCCATGACATCAGCCAGTCTCAATTCAAGTCCAAATTTGCGGATGACTACAAACAGATGAAGGGGAATATGGGGATTGGAGTGATCAGCGACCGGGATCCCCAGCCTCTCATTGTGGGTTCCAAGTTTGGGACCTTTGCCATCGTCACCGCCGGGTTGATCGAGAATATGGAACCATTGAGCGCCGAGCTGCTGCAGGAAGGGCAAACTTTCGGGGAAATGTCCAGTGGCGGGGTTAATTCTGTAGAGCTGGTGGCCAAATTGATCAACACGGGAAAGGATATCGTAGATGGAATCGAGAAAATGTACGACCGGATCAGAGGTTCAGCGTCGCTTCTCTTATTGAGCGAGGAAGGAATCTATGCCGCCCGAGATAGACTGGGCAGGTCGCCCCTGGTGGTCGCAGAAAAGGGCGAAGATTTTGCCATCGCCACAGAGACCTGTTCTTTTCTTAACCTGGATTTCAAAATCATCAAATATCTCGAGCCAGGAGAAATTATTTTCCTAGACCCTGATGGGCTGAAACAGAAGATGGCTGGAAAGTCCACCAGCCAGATTTGCGCCTTCCTCTGGATTTACGCGGGGTATCCTGCATCCAGTTATGAAGGGATCAGTGTTGAAGTCGTAAGAGAAAACTGCGGTCGCTTCCTGGCGAAAAATGATAACGTTCAGGCAGACCTGGTCGCCGGCGTGCCCGATTCCGGTGTGGGTCATGCCATCGGCTATGCCATGGAATCCGGTCTTCCCTACCGCAGACCTTTAACCAAGTACACCCCGGGTTATGGCAGAAGCTATACTCCTCCCTCCCAGGAAATACGGGATCTCGTGGCGACCATGAAACTAATCCCCATTAAGGAGATCATCTGCGGAAACCGGATCATTCTCTGTGAAGATTCCATCGTTCGCGGGACTCAGCTGAAAAACTATACCGTTAAGAAACTTTGGGAAAACGGTGCCAAGGAAGTTCATATCCGTCCGGCCTGCCCCCCTCTCATGTTCCCTTGCAAGTTCGCCCTCTCCACCCGGTCCACCTCTGAACTGGCGGCCCGGAGGGCGATCCGCAGCATTGAAGGAAAAGATAATGAAGACGTCGCGGAATACTTAGATCCTCATTCTGGAAAATACCCAAAGATGGTAGAGTGGATCCGGAGGGAGCTGGGAGCGACCACCCTTAGATACCAGACCATCGAGGATATGATCCGGGCCATTGGTCTTCCCCGAGAAAAATTGTGCCTCCATTGTTGGGTGGGGGAAAAGGATAACCTGGGTCCCACATAGATGCTCAAAAAGGAAAAAGGACTTAACCCTCTGGAGCCAAGTCCTTTGAAATTTCTGGTCGGGGCGACTGGATTTGAACCAGCGACTCCCTGCTCCCGAAGCAGGTGCGCTACCAGGCTGCGCTACGCCCCGACTGGTTTTATACTAAAAAGAGCTGGTGGAAAAGTCAAGGAGAATCAAACCGCCTGCTTGGGTTCGAGGGGTAGATGTCTCAGGGACTGGATTTTCCAGACTATGCGGCTTAGGGGCAAAACCAATGATCGCATCTGGTAAGCCAGCTTGGGGAAATAGGCGATCTTGAGGAGGTTCTGGTATAGCTCTAAAAATTTTTCCGTGCGGAAGCGGATGATTTTTCCGTCTTGAGAAAAAGCCCACGGATTCATGCGTCGGGCCTCGGCTTCTTCGCGGAAGATGACCTGGCAATCGAAAGGCGCCTTCATGACGAAAAGAGGCATGGCCTTTGGGTTTAATACCTTTTTGATCTTTTCCCTCAGCCCTTCGCGCTTCTGGACAATGTAAGACCGGCGCCTTCTTTCATTTTCATAAATCTCCGGTTGTTTGGCGATGGGGTAGGTTACCACCCACTCCATCTTCTGGGCCACTTCCTGGCAGGCGGCGGGGCATCCGGAAAAGAAACAAACCGGTACCTGGAAAGCCGAAAGAACCGTGGCGAAGAGCTCTGCCTCGCAAACCCTTTCCCCGTTGACCAGGATCTCAGCAATTCTGCTGGTGAGGGTGTGCGGGAGAAAACCGAACTCATTCCCGCCGGAGGCGTGGAGCCCGACGAAGAGAGCGAAATGAGCGCCATACAGTTTTCCGTAGCCTACTGCCGGGCCGGCATAATACCCGGAAACCAACTTAACCCGCCGGTCCAGGTATCGAGGGATCAGGTTATATCCCGTGCGATGGAAGTCTTTGACCACCACCCCCTTGACCCCCATCTCAAAGAGAGCCTCAACCGCAACGTTGACATCCTTAGTCAGCTCCAGCCGTGCTTCTTGCCATTCCGGGGTTCCCGAAAGGGTATGGGCCTTTGTCCAAGCTCCGGTCGAGCCTTCCAGGTCAGCAACGACGTAGGCGACTTTTCCCTTCATGACTGATGCGCATCCAGAATGCGCTGGCTCACTTCGGCTACG
>Ga0187886_1000756_pt1 | contig 34884 bp, 24 predicted proteins | sample June2016WEW_20_1_FD_133001 | JGI IMG/M metagenome (GOLD analysis project Ga0187886, IMG submission 133001) | Peatland microbial communities from SPRUCE experiment site at the Marcell Experimental Forest, Minnesota, USA - June2016WEW_20_150 | ecosystem: Environmental > Terrestrial > Soil >...
CTACAGTCGTTATCGAAAGGAGTGGGGAAAATGCTGGTACGCGACTACATGACGCCAGACCCGGTCACCATCACCCCGCAGAACAATATCGCCGACGCCTTCGCTCTGCTGCGGGAGAACAAGATCAGGCGTCTACCGGTGGTGGACAAGGGCAAGCTGGTGGGGATCATGACCGACCGCGATCTGAGAGAGGTGTCCCCCTCGCCGGCGACCTCGCTGAGCATCTTTGAAATCAATTACCTGCTTTCCAAAATGACCATCGACAAGGTCATCAAGAAGCAGAAGCTGATCACCATCAAACCGGACGCCTACCTGGAGGAGGCCGCCCTGCTGATGCGCGAGCACAACATCGGCGCCCTTCCCGTGGTGGAGAATGACAAACTGGTGGGAATCATCACCGAGAGCAACATCTTCGACGCCTTCATCGAGATCATGGGCCTGCATGAGCCAGGTACCCGCCTCAATCTGAAGGTCGAAGACAAACCGGGTACTCTGGCCAAGATCATGGATACCATCTTTAAACACGGTGGCGACGTGTCCCACCTGGCGGTATTCCATGGCGGTGTGCTGGTTGTTCAGCTCAGAAACGAAGAGGCTGGCAAGATTGTGGATGATCTGGTGAAACAGGGCCTGACCGTCAAATCGGTATCTTGGCGGGGACGGGAGAGCAACTAGCTCCTAGACCGTAAACTCTTTATCGATCGACCACGGCGCGCTGCCTTTATTATCAAATGCGCGCCGCATGTTTTTCTATGAGATGAAGATGGGAAAAGAAACTGGGATGTGAGCAGTTCATGATTACAGCAGGGATCGATGTGGGCTCGCTGTCGACGGATGCAGTAATAATGCAGGATGACCAGGTTCTGGCCTACATCATCATCAATACCGGAGTCAGGGCTCAGGCTGCGGCCGGGCACGCCTTCGGACAGGCCCTGGAGCAAGCCGGGCTGACAGAGCATGACGTGGATGCAGTGATCGCCACCGGGTATGGACGGATGAGCGTGTCTTTCGCCAACAGCCAGGTCACCGAGATCTCCTGCCACGGACGGGGCTCCGCCTTTCTTTCCCCGGATGTGCGCACGATAATCGATATCGGTGGGCAGGACAGCAAGGTGATCAGGATCGACGGCCGGGGTAACGTGGTCGATTTTCTGATGAACGATAAATGCGCTGCCGGTACCGGGCGCTTTCTGGAAGTGATGGCCCAGCGGCTGGAACTGGGCATTGAGCAATTGGGACAGGAGGACCGGCAGGCTGGGAAGGCAGCCCAAATCAGCAGCATGTGTACGGTTTTTGCGGAGTCGGAGGTGGTCTCCCTGATCGCCCAAGGGGTACCGCGCCCGGAGATTGTCCGCGGCCTGCATCGCTCCATCGCTGAGCGCACCGCTGGCCTGGCCAACCGCCTCGGTCTGGCCGACGGGGTGATGATGACTGGCGGTGTGGCCAAGAACCGGGGAGTTGTCCGGGCACTGTCGGAGAAATTGGGCGTCAAGATCGCTGTTCCCCCGGAACCGCAGATAGTGGGCGCTCTGGGCGCAGCCCTCATCGCCCGGCGCAAATATGCCCAACGGCCTGAATAATCCGCTTGCTAAGTATTACCAGTCACCCACTTCTCCTCGACCTTTTATCTATATTTATGATAAAATAACGCAGTATGGGGGCGGATTGTGCCTGGTGGTGCACCTGGACTTCAAATCCAGTGAGAGGCATGACGAGTGTCTCTGGTGGGTTCGGTTCCCACACGCTCCCGCCAAATAAGAATTTAAGCTAAGTGTTGAAGTTGATGTTGTTATGTGTGTGGTGATGATAGATACACGATGCCGGTGACAATAATGGCGGATAATCCCTTCAACGAGTTGAAAAAGCGGCGAGATGAGGGCAAGGTGCTGATGGCGATGATTTCAGGAATAGAGTATAATTGTGTTAAATTGTGATGGGAGGTATTTAATATGGGAGATAAAAGTCCTAAGAATAAGGAAAAGAAGAAGAAGAAGAAGGATGCTGAGAAGAAAGTTACTGCTCCAATATCTTCGATAGTGCCAGCGAACAAACCTAAATAATTATATTAATGTTGATAAAATTGTGTTGAAGAATCCTTCTACTGCATTGCTTGAAATTTAATTGCTTATGAGTCTGGTCCCCAGATCCTGAGCCACCTGGCTTACTGTCTTCGCTGGTGTGGCTTAGCTCAACGGTGGAATACACTAAAACTAGGATTGTACCATTTCAAAAAGCAAAAAGGGAGGTGAACGGATGGAACTGAGCGCACGCAATCAGCTGAAAGGCCGGGTCAAGGAGATCAAGGCGAATGAAGTTTCCGCAGAAGTGATCCTCGACGTTGGCGGACAGATCATGGTCGCTTCCATCACCGCAGACTCGGTAAAAAGACTGGCCCTGAAAGTCGGCGACGACGTCACCGCTATTGTCAAAGCGAGTTCAGTCATGCTGGCGAAATAGGTATCACGCTATAACAGAAAATTTGTATGCCTTAGAAATGGATGTAGGCCGCTACTTCACAAACAGGTAGCGGCCTAACCTTAAAGTAGAGGACCCATTTTTAACCCTTAAATGTCAGGCATGACAGCGCCCTGCGCCTTTACGGTTTTATTCCGCATTATGTCGGGGACGGCCGGTGTAGCGGCGATACGAGTTGATAAAAGCAAAAGGACAGGCAGATATTTTCTCCTGACAGGGTAGGAGTCATGATCGGACCTCGGAAATGGAGCCTGAGCATATGGCACGTGCTGCCGTGGCTGTTGTTGGCAGCTTTTGCGTGGCTGGTGGTGAGCCGTATCCAGGAGATAGAAAGACTGGCCCGGAGCATCGCGCGCGGATCCTGGCAACTGATTCTTTTCGCCGCATTGCTGCAGGTGGCCTACTACTTGCTCTACTCGTTGCTCTACCAGACAACCTTTGCGATTGTCGAACTCAACAAAGACGCATGGGAACTGCTTCTGGTCCTCCTCTCCTCACTTTTTATAAATGTGGTCGCCCCTCTTGGCGGCATGGCGGGGATCGCCCTCTTTGCAGATGACGCTTCTCTGAGCGGACGCTCACCTGCCCGGGCTACAGCGGGGATACTGCTAGTGAACTTGGTGGTTTTCATCGCCTTCTCGATTATACTGATCGCAGGCTTGGCCTATCTCTTCCTGCTCAAGCATCTGCAGCAATGGCAGGTGGCGGCAGCGATTATACTGCTGCTCAGCACCGTCTGCCTGGCCTTTCTGCTGCTGCTGGCACGCTGGAAGCCGCGGCTTCTGGAGATGCTGCTCCTATCGGTGCAGAAAGTTGTCGGCCGGTTCTCCTCCCGCATAAAGCGCCCGTCTCCCCTGGGCGGCAACTGGGCGGTAAAGAACATCGCGGAGTTCGCGTCTGCGGCAAGGGCTATCGGCATGAAGCCATGGCTTCTGGGGCTCAGCCTGCTGATAGCCTTCATCGCTCACTTGACGAGCATGTTAAGCCTCTACGTCGTCTTCCTGGCTTTCCGCAACCCGATCAGTTTTCCGGTGCTGGTGGCAGGGTATTCCATGGCGACCCTTTTCACTATCATCTCACCCACGCCGCAGGGGATCGGACTCGTGGAAGGGATAATGCCCCTGGTCTTCAGATCCTTAAATGTGCGCTATAGAACAGCCCTCTGGGCATCCCTCACCTTTCGCAGCCTCACCTTCTGGATACCCTTGATGATCGGCTTTTTCCTCTTTCGCTATCTCAGGACCTTTAAAGATAGAAAATAGAACCGTCGGAAGCATGGAAATACGCAGAACAATATATGCGAGACGCAATTATGAAAAATGTTTTAACCCCTGTTTGGTAAGGTTTTTTCCTTTCATGGATCTGCGCTTTACAAAACAGGGCATTTATATTAAATTATAGGCATCAATATATTATTTGAAATTACCCATCGCGTTCCACTTACATTTTCCTCAGAAGCATCCAGCCTTCCATCAGTGCTATGTAGCCGCCAGACCAAGAGGATTCCGACTAATCATTTGTACGCATAGCAGTGAAACATCACTCCTATTACATCTCCATATATGAAAATGGTTTCGGAGCCTACGAAACCCTGAACGACTTTGTTTTAGCCTTCGGGGCATAGCATATTTATTTAACCAAAAGCTGACAAAAAATGGGGGGATACTTTTGAGGAAATCCTTGGCTCTTGTCAGGAGCGCCAGCCAATCCAAATGGGTGGCCGTTTTTGGCTTTTTGGCCTTCCTCTCGCTTTACGTGCCATACCTGCTCAGGCCGCTGATCGTTCTGAAGACCCTGAAGGCGATGCCGGCGCTATTGCCGCCGGCGCTCGATCTGGCCGGTTTCTTGCTGGCGTCGGTTTTCTTGTATTTCCTGCTGCTGGCTATCTTCAACCAGCTCGAAGAAAACACCGCCACTGTCAGGACGGACATCCGGGCACTCTTCGGGTGCGTCCTGTTGTTCCTGCTCAACTACATGATTTATGGCATCTGCGCAAACTATGTAGTCCCATATTATGTTTCAATCAATTTCAGCCTCGGCCTGCTGAACAGCGGCCCCTGGTTCATATTCTACGGCGTTATGTCTCTCATCCTGCTGATGGTCCTGCTGATCGCCCTGATCGCATCAATAATGTGCGTGGCTGAACAACAATCCGGGTTCAGGCCGCTGCGCAGCCTGCAAACTGCCCTGATATTTTTCCTGAAACATGCTGTTTCGCTGATCTTTTATGGGGTTGCCGGCGCTCTCCTGTTTTTCGCGCTCAAGTATTTGGGGGCATTCATCCTTGACAGGCTACCCATCCCCGCCCTGCTGGCGTATCTGTATCAGGGGGCGCTGGCGGTCTCTCTGGGTGAGTTTTGCTACGTGTCTCTGGCGGCGATCATTTGCGGAAAAGTATTGCCGACCGGCCGGCCAGGCGCCGTTCAGGCGGGTAATGCGGGATGGCTTGCGCCTGCGCTGCTTTTTGCGGTCATCTTGGCGGCAGGCGCCTATTTTAACTTCTTGCAGACCCCCTCGCTGGCCAGCGTTGTCGACCGGGCGATTGCTGATGATGCCAGGTTGGCGGAGCAGTATGCCAATGACGGCCAGTATGACCTGAGCGGTTATTACTATAAAAGAAGCTACGTTCATTCCCAGGCGATGATCGGGTATCTCAAGGCGCTGATCATCTCCAGGGATCCTTCTTTTACAGGCGATGCGAAGGGGAAGGCGCAACAGGAGGTAGCAGGCATCTTTTACGACGCCTATCAGGCCAATCCTACTAGCGGATTCTATTATTACCTCAATGACCTGAGCCTGCAAAACCTCAACCAGACCGGGGGCCAGATTGCGAACATGGAGATGGCGTCTGAGTACCTGCCCGGTTTTCCCAACCCGTTGCTCGACCTGCTGGAGCTATACAGTAAAAATCATGACCGGCCAAATACGGCGAAGACCTTTGACCGGCTGGTGAAGCAGGGTGCATTCACAGCCTGCAATTTGCCCGGCCGCGCAAGCCTCTCCGGGCTGAATGACCTATACAAGAAGTATGAACAGGTATCGCAGGCAAGCATGAAGAGGCTTCCCGTAACCGCGATGTTTTACTATGAAAACAGGATGTACGACGAGGCGTCGGCCGAACTGAACGTATTGAGCAAGGCGATGCCTGACGAGCCCTCCGTCAACTACTTGCTGGCCATGGTAGACCTGCAGATGAATCAGGACAACAAACAATATGATGTCGCCCAGAAGGCCGCCGACAAGATCTACAGCGCCTTCCCCGGGCAAAAATGGGCTGTCGATTTCAAGACGCTGGTGGCTTCCAGGTCCGGCAACAATGCGGAGTATCAACAGGTGCTCCAGCAGTCTTATGAGAACAACCCCGGCGATGCGGACATCGCCGAACAGTATGCCTACAGCCTGATGAAAGACAATGCCAGCTTTTCCATGACAGAAGCGGATCAGAAGGCTGAGCAGATCCTCGACCAGGTCGTCCAGCAGGACGATACCCGGTGGTTTGCTTACTATTGCAAGGCGGTGCTGGATCTAAAGAAGCCGGATTATGCCGGTTCGTTGGACAACTTAGCCAAATTTTCGAGCAACATCATCAACGAGCCCGATCTGTTGCCTTACTACGATGATTTCTACTATCTCTACGTCTTGAAGTATGAGACCTACGCCTCCGTGCCGGCAGCCGCCGCTGCCCTGGACGGCATCAAGAGCAGCGATCCCTTTGCCTATAATTACATCTACGGCGCCTATTATTGGTCGAAGAAGGATTTTGCCAACGCGACGGCCTGCCTGCAGGCCTGCATCGACCTCAACAACACCTTGTCCAAACCCTACTTTCTGCTCGGAAACGTCTATTTCGAGCACGGGTATTTAAGTCATGCGCCCGAGGATTATACCACCGCCCTGGCCGAATATAAGACAGCGCTGTCCATTTTCAATGACGATCCGTATTGCTGGTTTGCCTTGGGCCATGTGTATAAAGACATGAATCGCTTGCAGGATGCCCTGGGAGCCTTCCAGAAGGCGCTGTACAACATGCCGCATGAGGACCATAATCAGGACCATTTTGGAGTGTCCATTCATTCGCAGATGCAGATCGACGAGATCAAGAGCAAATTGAATCCATAAAAAAAGGGGGGGTAGAGCATGCTGTTCGGCATTTTATTGATCCTGGCCACTGCCGCCGATCTTTTCCTCGAGGGTTACACCCCGCTGCACCTGTTTTTTATAGCGCTGGGATTGGCGCTGATCGCCAACGGGTTGAATATCTTGAATTTCAAACCGCTGTTCAAGAGTGAGAAGATCGCCGCATTTTCCAGCGCCTTGACCAAGCTGGCGATCGCCGGCCTGCTGGTGCTGCTCTACCTGTTTGCCAGCGCCTCCTTTACCACTCCCGATCAGCAGATCGGGAGGCAGCTAGCTAGGGCGCATGATCTGGAAAATAGAAAGGATTATGTGCAGGCCTACAGTGTTTTAAATGATACTGCCACTAAAAATCCGGATGATGCCACAATTAAGAATGAACTGGCAGACCTCTATCTGATCCAGAAAAGGAATGACGAGGCCGTCGCCTTGCTGAACAATGTTTTGTCTTCACACCCGGGCGACAAACAGGCGGGATACAATCTCGCAGAGTATTACACCGCCGTAAAACAATACAACAGCGCCAAGGATGAAGGCCGCCTGCTGATCCAGTACAATCCCCATTTCGCCCCGGGTTACGAAGCGCTGGGGGATGCCTACTGGGCAGCCGGAGACTTGACCAGGAGCATCGTCTACTACAAGCTGGCCGCACGGGAGAACCCCTCCGCCGTGTCCACCTATATCAAGCTCGGAATCTCGTATGGGCAGACGCATTCTTACGGGGAGGCCCTGACCGCCCTGCAGACAGCAAAGGGGCTCACCAGGGACGAGAGCCAGTTGGCGGCCATCGAGGCCGATCTCCAACAATTGAGGCAAGAGATTGATGCCAGCGCCAATAACAGCCAGGCGGCAGAGGCCAATAACGCCGAGGAGGAGATCTACAATGCGATTAAGTAAGGGCGTATTCTTGACCCTGCTGCTGATCATCCTGGTATTTGCCTGCGTCAACCCGGCTTGCGCCAACAGCGAATACGACTCCGCCCCGCTGACTGCGAGTTTGAACGATATGAACGCCCAGGAGCTAGCGGCTGAGATGCGATACGCCCTGCTGCTCAAGCAGCAGGGGAAGTTCTATCCCCCGGAACGCTACGTCGACCTGGGCCGGGCGCTGGCCAAGAGACAGGTCGATGATATGAAAAATTACCAGCAGCAGCTGAAGCAGGATGCGGATGAGGCCAAGCAACTGGAAGACCTGAAAAACAAGGCCATCGATAAGATCGCCAAGAAGTTGAATGAGAAATACGATGAGCATAAGGATGAGATCAACAAGCAGGCGGAGGAGCTCGTCAAGGAGCAGGTTGGCGAGGAGAGCTGGAACAAGGCGAAAGAGCTGTACGAAAACGGTTCGGAATTTTATGAGAAGAAGCTCAGCGGCTACGTGGAAGATGCCAACAAGGTCTATGAACTCTATAACAAGTACCAGGAAACGAAGGAGAAAAATCCGTATGCGCCGGAAGCAGCCAACAATTTGAACGGTTTCCTGGCCGCCAGCGGCGATGTCCTGAAAGAGATCGGGGGCAAGCTCGGCGACTCGCCGACTCCTTTAAAAATAGTCGGCGAGGTGATCAAGGCCTACGGCGAGGCGACTAGCCTGGGGGGAGCCATGGAGACTGCTGCCATGAACGAACAGCATCCCAACGGTTACATCAATCCAATGGCGGGCTCTATCTTCAAGGACGGGCTGACGGCGCTGGGCCAGACCACTGTGACTGATATCAGCAGCATCATGTCTTCCAACAAGAATATTACCGTCTTGCAGCTGAATGACCCGCCGCATCAGGGTGAATACGCCGCTTTTGATGAGAAGGGCAAGCTGATCGAGGTTGTGCCCGGTCGTGATACCTTGACCCAGGGCGAATACAACAAGGTGGAGCAGCTATTGATGGCCTGGAATGTAGGCAAAAAAGATGGCTGGCCGAATTTGACCACGGAACAACTGGTCAAACTCGCCGCCGGCGAGAAGGTCGACGTGACGCTGAGCAGCCGCTTGCTGGGGCTCTGGAACACAAAACAGGGCTATACGGCGGATGATATTCTCAAAAAGGCCAATGAGTTGATGGCCGGCACCGAGTATGATACCCTGATCCAGCAGATCGACCAAGATGTCAACGGCAGGTCGGGCTTATTCGGCCGGGTTGCTGACCTGTTTACCAGAAGCGGCAGGCTGTCCGATATCAGGGGGGCGTTTAGTGATTATCTCGATGCCATCAGGGGTATAGATGATAGTTGGGTTGAAAAAAGCAATATCGAGCTGCTGGGGGATTTCCGGGACCTGGTCAAGTCCCTGCACGATAAAGGCAAGAGCTGGAAAGAGATCAGGCGGGCCCTGAAGGACTTCAAGGCCAAATCTGAACAGATCAAGAACGACAAGGGAAACGATCAGGATCAGGCGCTGAACCAGTTAAAACAGATGCTCGGAATCAAGATCAAGGTCCAAAAGCCCGGGGCGAAATCCGCCCATTGGGTGACGAAAAACAGCGATGAATTCAGCGGCAATAAGGATACGGGTTTTTCAAAGGTGGGCGATGTCCCCAGGCAACTACCCGATCCGTTTGCGCTGAACATCCCGGTTTTAAAGCCGAATATCTATCTCTACCCGCTGTATGATACATATATCAATGTGGCATTCCTACATCCGGGAAATGTTACAGAATCGATCCCGGAATACAGCCAGGAGCATGGCTGGTCGGTATTGGCGCAACCGTCAGGCAAGATTGACGGCACCCTTGATTACCTGTTTTATGAAGCCTCGGTGAACAAGCTCAACTTTCAAACAGAGGAGGGATACTATTTACCGCCGGAGCGCAGGGTTGCGGTGTTGAAAGGAATCCTCGATTCCTATGGTTTTAATCAGAAGGAACGGCAGGATTTCTTGGGCTTCTGGGACAGCAAGCTGGAAAAAGGTCAGGGTTATTACGTATATCCGCAGTTTACCATCTGCATCGACGAGGCAATGCCGATCAATATTGCTCCCAGGCCAAAATCGATATACCGGGTATGGTTCTATTTTGTCAGGGATAATACACAGAAAAGCATTATACCGCCTGAGAAGATCGAGTATATCAAGCACGATGGTTATACAGTGGTGGAATGGGGTGGTATGGTAGAGTAAGAGTTCTTTATGGCCGTTTTTAATTAAGGATACTTTTCATTTTATGGTTAAACCTTTAGTATTAATGAAAAAAATCTGAAGAGGAGATGAATGAAGTGGATTTATTCGATAAGGTAAAGAAGGGCATTAGCGATGCTGGAGCTAAGGCCAAGGAAATGGTTGATGTAACCCGCCTGAATAATCAGATCGGCCAGAAGCAAAAAGAAATCGAGGAGCTATATATTAAAATTGGCCAGGCAGCCTTCCAGGCTATGCAGGATAGTACCCTGTCAGAGATCGAGGCGTCGATTAAAGATTTCAGTCAAGAGATTATCCAGAAGCAGCAAGAGATTACCGAATTAGAACGCAATATAGCTGAGATCAAGAGTATTGAAAGCAAGAGCGCTGAAAGTAAAAACGCTGATGTCCAAGGCCAAGTAGTCTGTCCATGTGGGCAAGTCGTCACCCCTGAAACCAAGTTTTGTCCTGCTTGCGGCCATAAATTCTAATCACTCGGGCCCGGCAGTTTCTTAAGAAAAATAAGACAAGATCGTTGCCACCGCCAGGGTGGCGGCAATAGTGCTATCCTGGGTCACATAGCCAGCCACTGCTCAACATTGATAAACGGCGGGACATCATCGCTGACCGGATGGGATCCAAGGGGCTTTGCTTTGCTAGGATTGTGAGTTAAAAAGAACCTGGATTAATGATTGGGGGGAGATGTTTATGGCTAACGAAAATGGAGTTTCTTACGGTACGATTGTTGTGGCAACTGACGGATCGCCCTCGTCCTTAGAGGGGGCGCGCCATGCCATCGCTCTGGCAAAGATGAGCAGCGCTCGACTCAGGGTCATCAATGTTATCGATGCCGGTGTAATTATTCAACCGTACACTGACCCCGGGATCGCAATTCAATTGTACGCCGACCCAAGCGTGATCCTGAAGGGTTATCAGGAGGAAGGCGAGCGCTTCATTGCGGAAATTGTGCAGCTGGGCAAAAATGCCGGGATTAAGGACGTCAGCGGAGATGTGGTGCTCGGCAGTCCGCGTCAGATGATAGTGGATTGGTCCGAGGAACAGGGAGCTGACATGATTGTGGTCGGTTCACATGGTTCTTCTCGTCTCACGTATCTACTAATCGGCAGTGTGGCGGAACACTTGGTGCGCTATGCCCACTGCCCTGTTTTGGTTGTCAGGAAATAAGGGCCTGTCTCTGCCTCCTCTTGCCTCATCCATGATTCTCACGGGTCTTGTTTGTCGCCCTCTTTCGTCGAAGATATGCGAATAGGGAAGTTGTACGAGTGGGAAAGTCCGCCATGCGAATGAGGAAGTCATGCCAATAAAGAAATCATGCCAACATATGGAGGGAAAAGGATGGACACACTGTCTCGAGAACAGCTCAAGGCACTGGTGGAAGGGGCGAACGGTCTATGCGTCTCGATATTCATGTCTACCCGCCGGGGAGGGGCGGAAGCCCAGCAGAACCCGATTCGCTTCAAAAACCTGCTCAGGAAGGCCGAAGAGGATCTGATCGCCAAGGGGATGCGTACCCCGGAGGCCAGGAAAATGCTGAACCCGGCCCAGAAATTGTTGCTGGACGACTTTTTTTGGCGCCGCGGCGAAGGCATTGCCGTGTTCCTTTCCCTGAAAATGTTCCATTACTATCACTTGTCGTTCGATCCCGAGGAGTTGCTGGTGGTATCGGACCGTTTCTGTGTCAAACCTCTGCTTCGCCTGGGCGCCCATGACGAGCAGTTCTACATCCTGGCCCTCAGCCAGAACAAGGTCCGTCTGTTTCAGGGCAACCGCCAAAGCACCCGCGAGGTCGAACTGGAGGGTGTTCCGAGGAGTCTTGCCGAGGCGCTCAAGTACGATGATTTTGGAAAGGAGCTGCAGTTTCACAGCGGCGCAGCAGGGGGAGCGGCCATCTTTCACAGCAGTGATTCCTTCGATGCCAAGGACAACATCCTGCGCTATTTTCGCCAGATAAATAAGGGGTTGCACGAGCTGGTCCGGGACAAAAAGGCTCCCCTGCTGCTGGCGGGGGTTGAATACCTCTTTCCAATCTATAAGGAGGCAAACAGCTACCCCTACCTCCTGGAAGAAGGGATCGAGGGCAATCCCGAAAGGATGAGCGCTGAGGAATTACACCGGCAAGGATGGGCTATCTTGAAGCCATACTTCTCCAGAGCACAGCAGGAGGCGGTCAGCCGGTACCGGCAGCTGGCAGGCACCGGACTGACATCGAACGACGTCAAGGAAACCGTGCGGGCAGCCTATCATGGCAGGGCCGATCTGCTGTTTGTCACCGCCGGGCTGCAACCGTGGGGGAGTTTTGATCCGGACACCGACGAGGTCTATCTGCACCCGACAGCAGAGTCGGGCGACATTGATTTACTGGATTTTGCTGCCGTGCACACGATCCTGAATGGGGGGACGGTCTACAGCGTAGCCGCTGAACAGCTGCCGGACAACACCCCTTTGGCCACCGTATTCCGCTACTGATCGCCGCCGCGATCATCCTCTTTGAAAGGCCGCTTCCGCAGAATCTGAGGTTTAAACAGCCGTGTCTCCAATAAAATTATACTGATCCCTGCTCCGGAATTGCCGGAGCAGGGATTTTTGGTTGCCAATGTTTATATTAAGGGGTGCATTGTTGTATCAATAGCAATGTCTAAGCGACTTAATTTCTTTAGTAGGAGTGGCAGGAAGCGAACCGTAATATATTTCGACACTATATCCCTTGAAAAAAAATTATCTAATGTATAAATTAAGGTAAGTATGGTAACATACCTTTTAAAATGTGACGATAAACTCCTCAGAAGGAAGTATTGCATATCCCGCCAGGAGCCTATTCGATAAGCAAATAAAAGCACTCGGTGCTCTAAGATCTTCTTAGGTTTTTCGTGAAAAACAAAGGCTTAATTTAGAAGTACGAAAAGACAGGGGCAAATTGCCAATGCGTGCAACTGGAATCTGTATAGGGGCTTCAACATTAACAAGGGTTGATTTAAAACGGCAACAGAATGATGAGATTGCAATTTTGAATATTATCTCCCAGACCCATGAAGGCAACATTAGAAATATTTTGGGAAATCTTCTTTCCGATGAAGATTTAAAAATAATAAAAAACATAGCCTTGACTGGAAGGAAATTTAAAAACTTAATCAGACTGTCCTCCATTTCAGAACCTGAAGCGATTGAAAACGCGTATCTATTCCTGAAGAAAAAATATGGTGATGCTGATTACATATCTTGTGCCGGCGGAGAAACCTTTACGACATATCAAATAGATTCCAGCAGCAAGATTATCAATATTTTTACAGGGAATAAATGCGCCTCTGGAACCGGAGAGTTTTTTCTGCAGCAGATTAAGAGGATGGGCATTAGCCTTAATGAAGCTATGGAGGTAAAAAACATTGAAGACCCCTATAAAGTATCCGGAAGATGCTCTGTGTTCTGTAAAAGCGACTGCACCCATGCCTTAAACAAGGGTCAGGCAAAAGGGGGTATTATAGCAGGGCTATGTGAGATGATGGCTCTCCGCCTCGCTGAGCAGCTAGGCGAGAATGTTGCGAAAAGGATCTGGCTTACAGGAGGATGCAGTAAAAATAAGGTAATGTTGGAGCGCTTAAGGAGATATGCACCCAATTTAATAATTCCAGAAGAGGCGAGCTATTTTGAAGCGCTCGGTTGTGCATTGTGGGCATTGGATCATGAACCCATCCGACCGAACAGCACCGAAGAGCTCTTTCTTTCTGAAAAGAAGTCCTTTGCCGCTCTCCCGGCACTCACTTTGGCTGCTTCCAAGGTGGTCTTCAAGGAACTGAATCAAACAAGAACGGGTGAAGTGGACAGGTGCATTTTAGGTCTTGATGTGGGTTCAACTACCACCAAAGCGGTTTTAATAGGGGAGAATGATAACGGGATACTGGCTTCGGTTTACCTAAAAACCTTAGGGAATCCCATCAAGGCAGTTAAAGCTTGCTACGCCTCTCTAAGGGATCAACTAAACTGCAAGATTAAGATCATCGGGCTCGGCGTCACCGGTTCTGGGAGGCAGATTGCCGGGCTTCATGCCCTTACGGAGAGCGTTTATAATGAAATAAGTGCCCATGCGGCTGCAGCCGTATATTTTGACCCCGAGGTTGATACAATCTTTGAGATTGGCGGACAGGATGCCAAATATACCCACATCATCAACGGTGTACCTTGCGACTATGCCATGAATGAGGCCTGTTCCGCGGGCACCGGTTCATTCTTGGAGGAGAGCGCCGCGGAGGTTCTGAATATCGATGTTCTCCAGATAGAAAAGGTGGCCATGGAAAGCAGTTCGCCTCCAGACTTCAACGACCAGTGCGCAGCGTTTATTGGTAGTGACATCAAGACGGCCATGCAAGAAAACATTGCGATCAAGGATATTATAGCGGGTCTTGTATATTCGATCTGTAAGAATTATTTGAATCGGGTTAAGGGAAGCAGGTTTGTGGGCAAAAAGATCTTCATGCAGGGAGGCGTATGCTACAACAAGGCAATTCCTGTCGCCATGGCTGCACTCTTGGATAGAAACGTTATTGTACCACCGGAGCCCGGTCTCATGGGAGCCTTCGGCGTCGCCCTAATGGTCAAGGAAAAGATCGTAAACGGAATCACTGCAGAGAAGGATTTTGACCTCGACCGGCTGATAACGAGAGAGGTTAGCTATGAGAACCCATTTACATGTACGGGCGGCAGCATTAAATGTGATCGGAAGTGTGCTATCGCAGTCTTCAAGATAGAAGGAGCTAAATACCCTTTCGGAGGCATTTGTGGCAAGTATAGCGGCATCAAGTCCCATCAAAAGAACTCATCTAGCAATAATCTGGTAAAGCTCAGGGAAGAGATGATTTATGGAGAATTCAGCTATGATCGTAGCCCCAATTGTTGTGGCAGGACAATAGGAATAAACAGGTCCCTGCTCGTGAATACCCTCTTCCCGTTATACTATAACTTTTTTAATAAACTGGGTTTGAAAGTGGTCCTTCCAGATAAGATAAATTTAAAAGAAGCGGCTCCCGTAAAAAAGGACTCGGCTTTTTGTTACCCTGTAAATCTGGCGCACGAATATTTTAAAGAATTGGTCAGGATCGACCCGGATTATCTATTTCTTCCCCATGTAAAAGGGATGCATGTTGCCAATAGTATTAAAATAAGCCTAACCTGTCCGCTTTTACAGGGGGAAGGCTATTACCTGAGGACAACCTTTGATGCCGTAGAGCCGGAGAGGGTCATAGCACCGGTCTTAGACTTTGCAGATGGATATGACGAGATCCCCGAAGCGTTTGCAAAAATAGGCAAACAATTAGGTTTTGATCAACAGAGCTCCATCTCAGCCTACAAATATGCGGTAGAGATACAGGAAGCATTTGTGGAGAAGTGCAAAGCAATGGGAGAGAAATTCCTTGATGAAATTGAAAAGACCGGAGAAAAAGCAATTGTTTTATTTGGCAGGCCCTATAATGCACTGGTAAAGGATGGGAACATGGGCATACCCGAAAAAATAGCCTCCAGAGGGTATAAAGTGATCCCGTACGATTTCCTGCCATTTGAAAAGGAAGCGCCGCAGCAGAAAATGTACTGGTCAATGGGACAGATGATCCTGAAAGCCGCCAAACTAGTGAGCAGGCACCCGCAACTTTTTGGCACATTTATCACCAACTTCAGTTGTGGTCCTGACTCCTTCCTGGTGGGTTACTTCAGGGACATCATGGGCAGCAAGCCATCGTTGACTCTGGAGTTAGATAGTCACACTGCCGATGCTGGCATAGATACACGGATAGATGCCTTCATAGATGTGATCAAGAATTATGAATATGAACAGAGAGAGAGTGGCAATAATGCAGAAGGCGCTCCGACTATCTTTGATGAAAGAAGAAAAATGATCAAGACCGTCTCCGGAGAGTATCTTTCCCTCAGAGATCCCAGGATCAAGATCTTGCTTCCGTCAATGGGGGGTTTGGCAACCAGGTGCTTTGCGGCAGCCTTCAGGCACATCGGCATTGACGCCGTTGCCTTGAACCCGCCGAAGGAGGCAGAGCTCCAGCTGGGCCGGGCTAATTCAAGCTGTAAGGAATGCTTGCCATTGTCCCTTACCGTTGGCAGTCTGCTAAATTATTTGAAGAACAATAACAATGATGGCATTTTTGTCTATTTCATGCCCGAAGCCCCCGATCCCTGTAGGTTTGGTCAGTATCACGTATATACTGAGCGCTTGTTGAAAAAGATGGGCATTAATAATGTTGCCCTGCTGACGCTCTCGTCCGGGAATAGCTACGGTGGGCTGGGGATAAACTTTACACGTAGAGCGTGGCAAACAGTAGTGATCTCCGATGTGCTTGAAGATATCCATAGTGCCATTCTGGCTCTCGCAATTGACAGGAAGCGGGCTTTGGCCGTATTTAACCGTTTAGTGGATGAGATTATCGCCAGGATCGAAAAAGATAACTGGAGTAAATTAAAAGAGACTTTAACCAAGGTCGCTATAGAGTTATCGCAGATTCCCTTGAGGCAATCCCTAGACGAAGCCAAAAAGGTTGCCCTGGTCGGGGAGATTTATGTCAGAAGAGACGACTTTTCCAGGCAGTATCTGGTAGAGAAGCTAGCTGCCAAGGGTATCGTGACCAAAGTGGTGCCCGTGGCGGAATGGATCTATTACTGTGATTACACGGTCAAACATAATCTTTCTAAGGACGCAGATCTGGGAGATAAGATTAATGTTTTAATAGAAAGTTTCTTTAGAAAAAAATATGAACAAGAGATCAAGGCAATTTTAGCGAAATCTGAATTATATGAGTACCACATCATAGATGTTGACAAAATAATCGAAATTGCTGAAGAACTGGTATCGCCTCACATCTTGGGAGAAACAGTATTAACGATTGGCACTTCAATCAATGAGATCGTTGATCATGTTGATGGAGTCATTGCAATTGGGCCCTTTGGTTGCATGCCATCCAGAATTTCTGAGGCCATCTTAAGTAAAAAGATCAGTATTCATAAAGGCAAAATCTTCCCCAGTCGATTCATCAAAGAGGTGCTTGCGAGATATCCCAATTTACCTTTCTTAAATATAGAGACAGACGGCAGCGCCTTTTCCCAGTTGATTGAAATTAGGTTAGAGGCGTTTGCTCTCCAGGTTCAAAGAATAAATGAGTTAGTAAGAGAGCTGAGAGAGCAGGAAATTAATGAGGAACGAGCAGCGATGATCGCTACAACCGTACATCTGTAGTTCTTGGATGAGAGGGGTGAAGTTATGGCTAACAACAGGTACGCCGTTTCCTCGATCGACCGTGCCCTGGATATTTTACTTCTTATCTTCCGAGAAAGGCGTGAGATGGGGATCACCGAGATCGCTGCGGATCTGGGGATATATAAAAGTACGGTGCACCGGGCGCTGGGCACCTTGCAAGAGCGGGGATTTATCGAGCAGAACCCGGTAACTAACAAGTATTGGTTAGGAATCAAGCTTTTTACCCTGGGCATGCTTTACCGGGATAAAATGAAGATACAGGAGTTGGCCAGGCCTTTTACGGAAAAACTGGCCGAGCAGTGCCGGGAGGTAGTGCACCTGGGCATTCTGGAAAGCGATGAACATGAGCCAGGCCGGGTAGTGGTTATCGATAAGGTGGAGACCCAAAAGGTTCTAAAGTTAACCCCTGCAATTGGTACCGGGACCAAGGCCTACTGCTCGGCATTGGGAAAAGCGTTGCTGGCCTATCAGCCGGATGAATATTTGCAAAGAATCGCCCAGAACAATTTGGAAAGATACACGCCAAATACCATCACTGATGTTCAGGAATTGAAGCGGGAGCTGTGCCAGATTAAAGAGCAAGGGTACAGTATTGACCGGGAGGAGATTGAACTGGGGCTTATCTGTATTGGGGCTCCTATATTCACTGTCCAGAACAGGGTGATTGCAGCCATCAGTGTCTCTGGCCCCACGACCCGGCTTACTCCTGACCGGATGCCGGAGATCATCGCTGCTGTCAAAGAAGCTGCGGCTAGGATCTCTGAGCGCATAGGGGACTGACGGATCTTGTTCATCTTGTACGAAAATGGCGCTTTTTCATGAGTGGTTGGTGATGGGACATCATGCCGGTTAATGAGAAGGCGCCATCTAACTGCGAGCGCTCCGATCTGACACCGAGCGCGCCGCCGATCGGATAAAGTTATCGGCATATGAAGGAATTCTGTCTGCATTCAGAGAATATTTTCATTAGAATTGTGTCCATGAACGAGCATTTTTTGTTAGATCCCGGCATTGGCTTAAAGAAGCCTTTTTTAAGTGGATTATATTAGAACAGCGTTCCGCTAGATAGAACTTTAACACCCGACCGATGCAAGTTAGCTGGTCATGCCATACAGTTTAGTTCTGATAGACGGAACATGGAGGGCTATTGTGGAAGCAGAAGTTTTCCGTCAGCTGATCATTAACCCCGGGTCAGCCTCGACGAAGTTTGCGGTTTATGAGAACGAATCCTGTCTCTTTGAGAAGAAAATTGAACATCCAGCCTCTGATCTACAAAAATTCCAGAGAGTGGCCGACCAGAAGGATTACCGCTTGAATCTCATCCTCGATGCCCTGGCTGAGGAGGGATTGTCCGCGTATTCATTCACAGCAGTGGTCGGTCGCGGAGGCCTCCTGCAGCCCATGGAGAGCGGCACCTACCTGGTCAATGACCAGATGAAGCATGACCTGGCCTCGGTCCCGCGGGAAGAACACGCAGCCAACCTGGGGGCCTTGATCGCCGACGCCATCGCGGGCATGGCCGGCAGGCCGGCCTTTATCGTAGACCCTGTCTGTACCGATGAGCTGGACGAGGTGGCACGTATCTCCGGCCTACCGGAACTGGAGAGGATCAGCTTATGCCACGCCCTGAACATGAAGGCCGTGGCTCGTAAGGTGGCAGCCAGCTTGGGCCGCTGCCTGGAGGACTGCAATTTTGTGGTCGTTCATCTGGGCAGCGGTATCTCGGTGTCCCCTTTTAAAAAGGGCCGGATCGTAGATTCCAACGCCGCTATCCAGGATGGTCCCTTCTCCCCGGAGCGATGCGGCGGCCTGCCGGCCATGCAGCTCTTGAAACTATGTTATTCAGGCAGCTATAGCTACCAGGAGATGTACGACAAACTGATGAAGTGGGGCGGGATGTACGCCTATCTGGGGACGAAGGATGTCCGGGAGGCTGAAAGACTGGCGGAAGACGGAAATGATCAAGCGTGCCTCGTTCTTGAGGCGATGGCCTACCAGATCGCCAAGGAGATCGGGGCGATGGCCGCGGTCCTGTCAGGCGAGGTGGACCGGGTGGTCATCACCGGAGGTATCGCTTACTCGCAGTTCATCATTGACCGGGTGATCGCCAGGGTCAGGTTTATCGCTCCGGTAGTGGTCATGCCTGGTGAAGAGGAGCTGGAGTCCCTGGCCCTGGGCGGTCTGCGTGTACTGCGGGGCGAGGAACAGCCGAAGACATATCTTGGCTAAGGGGAGACTAGCGTGTGCTATAAGACATTTCAGGAGATCTTGAAGGCATCCGGGTCTCTGGGCGCCTGTCGGATGAGCGTTGCCGCCGCCCATGATGAACACGTCATGGAGATGGTGAAAATGGGGATGGAGGCCGGGCTGGTCACACCAGTGCTGGCGGGAGATGAGAAGAAAATAAGGGAGATCGCCGAGGGAATCTCCCTGTCGCTGGACGGGGTCGAGATCATCGATACCCCCGATCCGGGAGAGGCTGCCCTAGAGGCAGTGAGGGTGGTCAGCAACGGGATGGCGGAGATCCTCATGAAAGGGATGGTCAACACCAGCGATTTCATGCAAGCCGTCCTGAACCGGGATTGTGGGCTGCGAAACGGAAGGATATTGAGCCACATGGCGGTTTTCCAGATCCCCGGGTTCGACCGTCTGCTGTTCATCACGGATGGCGGCGTCAACATTGCTCCAGACCTGGAACAGAAGCGGGCGATCCTGCAAAACGGCATCGACTTAATGCTGGATCTGGGCTGGATCGAACCCAGGGTGGCCGTCGTTACGGCCAATGAGGTGTTAAACCCGAAAATGCCGGCTACTTTGGATGCTGCGGCCTTGGCTAGAATGGCAGCCGGCGGCCAGATTCATGGTGCCCTGGTGGACGGGCCACTATCGCTGGATATGGCTATCAGCGTGGAAGCCGCGCACCGCAAGGGAAGTGAGAGCCCGGTTGCCGGCAGGGCGGAGTTGCTCCTGATGCCGGATATCGAGACCGGAAACATCTTCGGCAAGTCGCTGATCTACTTCGCCAGGGCACTCATGGCCGGGGTGGTGCTGGGCACGAAGGCGCCGGTCATTCTGACCTCACGGGCCTCAACTCCCGAAGAGAAACTGAACTCCATGGCGTTGGCCAGCCTGGCCAAGCTGAGATCGGCGCAGACACAAGGAGAAGCCTCCTGTAAAACGCCTACATCGTCGGCTTGAATAACAATGCTACCCTTGTAAGAAGGCTGGCATCCGACTGATTCGAACATTGAAAGCAAGTGGCAGGCAAGAATCGTCACTTGCGCTCAATACTTCTCACGACTTAAAGAAGGGAGATCAGCGTTGACTACCAAGGTGATGCTGACAGGCAACGAAGCTGTCGCCCGGGGTGCCTGGGAGGCCGGGGTCGGATTGGGAATCGGCTATCCCGGAACGCCCAGCACGGAGATCCTGGAAGCCCTCAGCCTCAAGGAGGGACCCCAGGTATGCTGGGCGGTAAATGAGAAGGTGGCTCTCGAGGAGGCCTACGGCGCTGCGGTGGGCGGCCTGAGAGTCATGGTGACCATGAAGCACGTAGGGCTGAATGTGGCGGCGGACCCCCTGTTTATAGCTGCTTATCTGGGCGTCAACGGCGGCCTGGTGATCGCCGTGGCGGATGACCCGGGGATGCACAGCTCCCAGAACGAGCAGGACAACCGCTGGTATGCCCTGCATGCCAAGGTCCCCATGCTGGAGCCGGCGGATAGCGAGGAATGCCTCCGGTTTACCAAATTGGCCTTCGAGTTGAGCGAGCGCTACGATGTTCCCGTTCTGCTGCGCCTGGTCACCCGTACCAGCCATGCCGGTGGGCTGGTGCTGCTGAATGAAGAGGTAAAGTACAACCGGGTCAAGCATGACTATGTGCCCAGCTCTAAATATGTCACTCTTCCCGGTAACTGCCGCGCCCGCAAAAAGGTGCTGGAGCAGAACTTGAAGGCTATCGTCGACGATGAATCTGTAAAAGCACTGGATCTGATGGAGATCACCAGCCCGGAAGTGGGGATCATCACCTCAGGGGCATCATACAACTATGTGAAGGAAGTCTTTGGCGACAGCTGCTCGGTCCTGAAGCTGGGGCTTGTCTATCCACTCAACGCGAGCAGGATCAGGGAATTTGCCGGCAGGGTCAAAAAGCTTTTTGTCGTGGAGGAACTCGACCCCTACCTTGAGAACAACATCAAAGCGATGGGGATCGGATGCGAGGGCAAGCAGTATATCACCAGCTTTTATGAACTCAATCCCCAGATCGTGGCCGCCTCGCTGGCCGATACCGACCTGAACTTACCGCGCCTGCAAGCGGGCACCCGAGGCGAACCGGCTGCACCGGGCCCGCTGGCGGGTGTGCCTGCCAGGCCGCCACTGCTGTGCGCGGGCTGCCCCCACCGCGGTTTCTTCTACCTGGCCAAAAAAGCCAAGCTGATGATGACCGGGGATATCGGGTGCTACAGCCTAGGCGCCATGCCACCGCTGGAAGCCTTCGAGGCATCCATCTGCATGGGCGGCGGGTACACCATGGCCCAGGGGCTGAGCCTTACGGTCCCCGAAGGCCAGAAGGTCTTCGGCGTCATGGGGGACTCCACCTTTTTTCACTCAGGCATTACCGGCGCCCTGGAGGGGATATACAATAACCGGGCGTTTGTGCCCGTGGTCCTGGACAACCGGATCACCGCCATGACCGGGCACCAGCAAAACCCCGGGACGGGCCGGATGATGGACGGCACCCCCACCCTCATGCAGGAGCCGGCGGTACTGTTCAAGGCCCTGGGCTATGACCCGGTGATGCAGGTCGGCGCCTATGACCTGGATGCTATACTAAGTGCCATCCAGACAGCTAGAATAGCAGCCGGCAAGGCTGCCATCGTGGTGAAAGCCCCTTGCCGGTTAATCAGGGGCGTCGAGGGCGGCGCCAGGCGCGCCGTAAACCAGAACCAGTGCCATGATTGCAAGCGGTGCCTCAAACTCGGCTGCCCGGCGATCTCTCTCGGGGAAGATGGCAAGCCAGTCATCGATGCTTTCGGCTGTTTCGGTTGTGGTGTCTGCCAGCAGGTATGCAAACATGAATCTATATATGAGGTGGCGGAGGTCAGATCATGACCAGGGAAACAAGAACCATCATGCTCGCCGGTGTTGGCGGCCAGGGGATTATCCTGGCATCGAAGATTCTCATCGACGGTCTGATCCGGGCGAATTATGATGTGAAGAGTTCAGAAGTCCACGGTATGGCCCAGCGCGGCGGCAGCGTGATCACCCAGCTGCGCTACGGCGACAAGGTCTACTCCTCGCTGGTGGGCGAGGGAGCGGTTGACGTACTGTTTGCCATGGAGAAGTTGGAGGCCATGCGGTATGCCCATTTCTTGAAGAAAGACGGGATCCTCCTCATGAACGAGATGGAGATCCCGCCCGCACCTGTTTTAATCGGCCAAGTCCCCTACCCCCGGGATGTCAACGAGCGGCTCGAGGCCTTGCCTGTAAAATTTTTTCCTATTGCGGCGGATATCAGGGCCCGGGAGTTGGGGAACGTGCGGGTCGTGAACGTCATCATGGTAGGCGCCCTGATCAAGCTGATCGGGCTGGCTGACGGTCTGGACTGGAGCGTGGTGGTGGCCGCAGCAGTGAAGCCCCAGTACAAGGCATTGAATCTTGAGGCGTTCAGGGCGGGAATGGAACTGGCGCGGCATTCCCAACCGCAAGCGCTAGTTGTATAATAGTGGAAATAGCAGAATATGCTGATGGCTGTTGAAATCTTAATACTTATTGAGGTAGCAGGAAATACTTTTCCCGGTAGCTAAGCGACCTCGGGGCGCTGTAACGTTAATGAGCGGGGATGTTCTTGTGCCATCCGGGCAGCTACCGATATGGGTATTAAGATAAGAGCAAGCATGTGTAGGGCTGTTCCGAAGCTCTGGGATAGCCCCCTTTTTATGGTTTTCTACGACCTTAGATGCGGATCGGGAACGGATGCTTGACATATAGAACATGATGGTATATATTACAATTAATCCCACAATCTAGAAACAATCATCGGATCATTCCGTTTGCCAAAGCTAGCTGATCTGAAAGCAATATTATTTTCTTAAAGCGATAAGCTTTAGAACGATCTCAAGGAACCGAAATATAAAGTGTCAGGTGAGCAACAGCAGCTAAACATGTCTTCATATCAGCTTGGTACCTGACAGCAAAATATTGACTATGGGTTTTATACCGGTGTTCTACTGAGTCTTTGGGAGGATTGTATGTGTTTGAAGAGAAAATTCTGAAATGTCGTGAGTGTGGATGTGAGTTCGTATTTTCAGCATCTGAACAGGAATACTTCGCTGAGAAGGAGTTTGCCGATCCCGGTCGGTGCCTCCAATGTCGGCAAGTACGTAAACAGAATAACCTAAATGCCTTCAGGCCAGGGTCCCGTCCACAGCAGCGGGAAATGCATTCTGCGACCTGTTCCGGCTGTGGCGTTAAAACCCAGGTACCATTCCGGCCCAGTTACGACCGGCCTGTTTATTGCAAGGATTGTTTGTCTAGAAAACATAACATTAATAATAGAAGGAACTCCTTTCTATTTAGATGATTGCCCCGATAGCCTGTCCTTTTCAATCCCGATGGTATTGCCTGTGGTTTGGGACTGCCGCGTAAGGCCGCGGTGGAAGGCTTGGGCCAGATACGGTAGGCTCTGGGATAAGCTTTATTGAGCGGAAAACGAACTGGGCAAAGGTGCATTAAAAGCAACCAATTGGAGAAAACGGGTTAAATTTCTTTGAGAGATAAATACTAAAGAAAGCTCCACAAGAACTTTCAAGCCAGACTGAAGAAAAGACCAATTCTAGTTAGGTACAGATAACAATAGTCCAAAAATAATCAGGCCTCGGGTAAAACTGCCAGGGCAGGAAAAATAGCCGGGCTGTCGAATAATGCAATGAAGAGAAATCAATAATGAAAGGAAAGCGAGGCTCCACAACGCTGAGTGGATATTCAATAATATAATCAGCTTGTAGATTTTGTTTTTTTTTGTTAAAAATTAAGTGATTTTGAGGAGCGTGTCCGATGAAGAAAGTTGTCAGCGTGAGCCTGGGATCATCAAAAAGAGACCATAAAGTGATAGCAAATATGGCAGGCCAGGAGTTTGAAATCAGCCGGTTGGGCACTGACGGCGATTATGGGCGGGCGCTGTCCATGATTGGGGAACTTGATGGTAATGTTGACGCCATCGGGCTTGGCGGCATCGATGTATATTTGTATGTAGGTAAGACCAGATATGCCATCAATGATGGATTGAAGCTGATGCAGGCTGCCAAGAAAACACCAGTGGTGGACGGCAGCGGTCTTAAAAATACACTGGAAAGAGAGACAGTCTATTATTTGCGGAAAAACACCGGGTTGCTTCCAAGCGGGTGTAAAGTACTGATGGTTAGCGCCGTAGACCGGTTTGGGATGGCGGAGGCTCTGATAGAACTTGGTTGTGATGTGACCTTCGGGGACCTGATCTTTACCACGGGCATACCCTACCCGATCAAATCGGTTGTAGAGCTTGCAGATATAGCTCGCAAAATACTGCCTGAAATGGTCAAGATGCCCTTTCATATGCTGTATCCCACCGGAGCCAAACAGGATTCCCAGGATGAAGATAAGGTTCAGAAGTTTGGACACTACTACCACGAGTCTGAGGTGATCGCCGGGGACTATCACCTGGTAAAGCGCTACATGCCTGGGGGGTTGAATGGGCAGTTGGTGATCACCAATACCACCACCAGGGAAGATCTGCTGTTTTTAAAGAACAGGGGAGTTGGTGTGCTGGTTACTACCACTCCAGAATTGGAAGGGCGGTCTTTTGGCACCAATGTCATGGAGGCGGTGATGCTGGTCTTGCTGGGTAAGGCCTGGGAAGATATCAAGCCGGAGGACTACCTGGCGCTAATCGATCGTCTGAATATGAAGCCGAGAGTTCTCGAGCTTTAATCTGCCGGAGCAAACGGAGGTTAGAACAGTTGGCAACACATGGTGAAATTACTGAGAGTTTGCAAGCTTTTCACAAGAGCTATCAGGAAAATGAACGCCTTAAGTTGATGAATAAAGACTGGAACAGGACCGTGCTGGTGATTGCCAATGATCTAGAATCCGCCCATACACTGGCGCTCAAGGAAGGGGAAATGTCCTTTCAAGAGGGCCGGCAGGGCGACCCGGACCTGACTGTTATTTCCGATAGCGACACCCTGGCCGATATGTTTTTTGGCGATATAACCCCCATAGAACCATACCTTAACGGTACGCTGAAAATTATTGGCTCCGAAGATGACATCACGAGACTTGATTTTATCACGTTGTTGATCTGGGGTGAATAATTTGCAGTTAAAAAGGGTGCTTACCCTCCGTACCGTGGTAGCCACCAGCGCTGGTCTCACTCTGGCCACATCCTCTTTCGTGGCAGCTGCTCAGGTGGCCGGTTTTATGGCGGGCGACAGTGCCTGGCTGTCTATTCTGGTCAGCGGGGTTTTATGCCTGTTAGCGGCTGCGTGCTTTTCGGAACTCAACAGTATACTGCCCTCGGCTGCCGGAATACGCCTATATTTGGGGAAGGCTTTTGGGGACAAGGTCGCCCTGACTTTTTCCATACTCTATATGCTGGTAGTGATGGGGGTGGTGGGCGCCGAAAGCTTTGTGCTGGCCAAGATATTTAATTATACAATCCCACAGGTAGCCCCCGTGATCTGGATCACAGTGATGCTGGCGATAGTGACCCTGCTGAACATTAGGGGCATTAAACTGGCTGGCCGTTTTCAGGATATAGTTACTTACGGCGTGATTGTCTCCGTGATCCTGCTCTCTCTTTGGGGGCTAAAACAGGTCAATTTCCACCTTGTTGCGCCGCTGGCCGTCGGTGGTGCGTCTAATTTTATCCAGGCCGTGGCGGTGGGCATTTTCCTTTTTGTTGGTTTCGAATGGGTCACTCCGCTGGCCGAAGAAGTCACCGATTCCCGGATAATTACCCGCGGCATGTTTATAGCGGTGGGAATTGTATGTATTGTTTATGCCCTGTTTACTGCGGCCATGACGGCCAATGTTGCCCGCGACGTCTTTATCCATTCACCCATACCCCAGGTGCTGTTTGCCCAAAAAGTGCTGGGCAAGGTCGGATTGGTCTGGATCTTGCTGATCTGCCTATCCTGCTCCTTTGGCACCTTTAACGCCGGGCTTTTAAGTGTATCCCGTTTTTTTTACGCTACGGCCAGGGAACACGCTCTACCGCCGGTATTTAGCCGGATAAGCATGAGATTCATGACCCCATGGGTGTCTATTATAGCGGTTTTTGTGGTCGGGTATGCCTTTTCTCTGGTCATCCTTTATACAGGTAGGTACCTAGTGCTAGTGGATATGGCTGCTGCAGCCGAAAGTATCATCTATGTTCTTTCAGCCGCGGCACTGTTGGTATTAAGAAAAAAGATGGCTGATGCGCCCAGGAGTTTCAAGGTGCCCTTTGGCCCGGTCATTCCGGTGTTGACCATGTTGATATTTGCCGTTTTGGCGGTGATGGCCATTGCCACCGACCCGGTCATAGCCCTTTGGATGGTTGCCGGGCTGGTGGTTATCGGGCTATATGTAGTCTATGTGGTGCCCAGGATCAAAGAAAAGTACAAGGTCAAGCGATCATCCAGGCGAGATGGTCGCCCTATACTCTAAGGTCATGGCGTTATAGCGTCACTGTCAGCGTACATGGTTGCAGTTATCCAAAAGCCTGCATTGTATCCTAACGAACCATTCCGTTTTCCCTCCAAAAGAGCAATCACATCCTGCCTCTTATATTATATGGCGGTAACAAAGGCCTTATCAAAAAGTTAGCATAGCAGGGGTCTTTATTTATAGGTTTGCCTCAATACTACGGTTGAATATTCTGATATTATCTGATATTAATTGTTGGCGTAGAAAAATCCTTGATAATTGAAATGCAGGCAGGAAGCATGTAATATTTGTCGAAAAAAGCAAAAACAAGCTTTATGTCCATATGCATTTAAAAAAGGCTGGCAAATACTGCCGATGACAGTACGGATGGCAGATCGAGGCTGAAGCGCCGTAGGTTTACCAAGGTAGTGAGACAGTGAGGATCGTACCGATTCCTGTTTAAACGAACCACCTTGAGAGGTGAGTTAAACGAATACGCCTTTAAGAGTTCTAATCATTGAGGATTCAGATGATGACGCCAGACTGTTGATCCGAGAATTGCAGCGCGGAAACTTTGATCCGGTATATGAACGCGTGGAAGTAGCAGAGGAGATGGGTGATGCCCTAAAAAAACGGGAGTGGGATCTCATTATCTCCGATTACGTCATGCCGCGCTTCAGTGGTCTGGATGCCTTAAGACTCATGCAGGGTAGAGGACTCGACCTGCCCTTCATCATTGTTTCTGGATATATCGGGGAGGACCTGGCTGTCGAAGCCATGAAGTTAGGCGCCCACGATTTTATTCTTAAGGGCAACCTATCCAGGCTAATCCCTGCCATCAGGTGGGGGTTGAAAGAGGCCGAAGTGCGGCGAGAACGCAGACAGGCCAAGATTGCTCTGGAACGAAGTGAACAACGGTTCCGCACCTTGTTTGAAAATTCTCCGATCGGGATCAATATTACCCGCGGGGAGATGATCCTGTTTGCCAACCAGATGTATCTTCAAATGTACGGGTTTAAAGAAATATCGGAGATTGCAGGCACCAACGAGTTGGACCGCGTTGCCTCACAGTACCGGGAGTTGGCTGCAGACAGGATGAGGAGGCGTAATGAGGGCGAAGATCTGTCGGATATCGTTGAAGTGCTCGCCTTACGAAAAGATGGCTCCACCTTTACAGTTCAAATTCAGAACTTTCAAATCTGCCTGCCAGACGGACCGGCGGTAGTCGGCTTTTATACAGACATCACCGAGCGCAAGCAGACGGAGGAACGCCTCAAATACTTGAGCTTCCACGATATCCTGACCGGGCTCTACAACCGGTCTTATTTCGAGGAAGAGCTTATAAGGCTCGATACGAGCAGGCAGCTACCTTTAAGCATCATCATGGGCGATATGGATGGGCTCAAGCTGGTCAACGACACCCTTGGGCATCAGGTGGGTGATAAGCTGCTTACAGACGCTGCCGGGATTCTAAAGAGGGTCTGCCGGGAGGATGAGATTATCTGCCGCTGGGGTGGCGATGAGTTTGCCGTTCTTCTGCCTAAAACAGATAAATCAACTGCTCTGAAAATCTGCAGCAGGATCAAATTAGCCTGTGAGGAGATAGAGAGAGAGTCAGTTCCACTCAGCTTGAGCCTGGGAGCTGCCACCAAGGAGCATGCTGGCCAGGCAGTTGAAGCCGTGCTTCGGGAAGCTGAGGATATCATGTACCGGGACAAGCTGTTGGATAGTAGAGGCACCCGATTCTCGATGCTTACTTTTTTCCAAAGAGCTTTGGCAGAAAAATCTTCAGAAACATTGGAACATAGTAAGCGCATTCAGGATCTGGCTTCAGCAATAGGAGATAAACTAGAATTATCGAGTAGAGAGAAGGATGAATTGAGCATCCTGGCTGCCCTGCATGACATCGGCCAGATCGGCATACCGGGTGAACTTCTGGTAAAGCCCTGCTATTTGACAACAGAAGAATGGACGCTTATGAAGAAGCATCCCGAGATCGGTGAGAAGATCGCCCGATCGATACCCAACCTCAATAATGTTGCCGAGGCGATTCTGTCTCACCATGAATACTGGAATGGGACAGGTTATCCCCGGGGACTCAAGAAGGAGCAGATCCCATTGCTTTCACGTATCCTGGCGATCGCCGATGCTTACGATGTGATGACCAACGGGCGTCCTTACAAGAAAGCGGTCAGCCATGAACAGGCCATGAAGGAGATTTCCAAATGTGCTGGCTCCCAGTTCGATCCCGAACTGGTCAGGCTTTTTGCCGAAACGGTATCTGACTGAGAATTGTCGCGATATTGCTGCATCACGGTACTGAACAGGGATCTGCAGACGAAGACAAAGACCTGGATAGGGGTTACCAACTGGGAGCAAACAGCTATATCTGTAAATCGGTAGACTTCGATCAATTTGCCGATACCGTCAAGCAGCCTGGCATATACTGGCTGTTCCTGAATACGCCCCCGCCGCATTTTATAGAAAGGAGAACGGGATGAGCACCGGTCTGTACTTACTGCTCGTTGAGGATTCAGACCATGACGCCAAACTGCTGATTCGTGAACTGCAGCGTGGTGGTTATAATCCCATATATGAACAGGTGGAAACGGCCGAGGCGATGGATGCCGCCCTGGAGAGACAGGGGTGGGATCTGGTGGTCTCGGATTATGTCATGCCGAGCTTTAGTGGTGTGGATGCCCTCAGGCTGCTGCAGGAAAAGGGGCTTGACCTGCCTTTCATAATTGTATCCGGCAACATCGGCGAGGATCTTGCTGTCGAATCCATGAAAGCGGGTGCCCATGACTATGTTTTGAAAGACAATCTGTCTAGGCTAGTCCCCGCTATAAAACGGGAACTGCGTGAAGCTGCGATTAGACAGGAGCGCAGGCGGGCGGAGAGAACCTTGGAACAGAGCGAGGAGCGCTTCCGCAAACTGTTTGAGAATGCGCCAGTTGGTATCTCCATCAACCGCTCAGGTCTTATGCTTTTTGCCAACCGGGCATATCTTCAGATGCATGGATATGATGCAACATTCGAAGTATATGGAACACCGGTAATAAATGATATCGCTCCTGAATCGAAGGAGGTTGTTTCTGAGCGGATTAGGAGACGAGAACAGGGTGAATTTCTATCCAGATCGAATGAAGCAATTCATCAGCGCAAAAATGGCACCACTTTTCCGGCTTATGTAGATGTTGATCGCATCCTTCTGCCGGATGGGCCTGCAAATGTGGCGTTTATCAGCGACATCACCGAGCGCAAGCAGGCGGAGAAGCAGCTTTATCTGGCTGCCGAGGTCTTGGAAAATGTGTCTGCCGGCATTCTGGTGATCACCGTCGATGGCATGGTCGACTCTATCAACCCTGTTTTTACGTCGATAACTGGATACAGCAAGTCAGAGGTGATTGGAAATGATCGCAGCCTACTATTCTTCAATCATTTAGGCCCGAATAAATCCGAGGAGTTAAGTCGATCGCTCAAAGAAACTGGTCAGTATCGCGGCGAGGCCTGGGCGTTTCGCAAGGACGGCGAAAAATACCTCGAGGGTTATACAATCACCATAATTATAAACAAAAAGGGACAAGCGACACATTATATAAGGGTATTCCAGGATATTACTGAAACTGTAAAAATTAGAGAAGAGAAGCAGCTCATTCAAGGGCAAATTGCACAGATGCATAAGCTGTCTTCTTTGAGCGCGCTGTCAGCCGGTGTGGTTCACGAAATTGCCCAGCCCCTGAATTCCATTTCCGTGTTAGCCGAAGGAATGCTATATATGCTTAATCGGGGCAAGGAGCTGGGATCGGCAAAAGTCAAGGAAAAATTGCAGAACATTTCTGAAGAGATAGATCGCATCAACGCAATCATCAAACACATCCGTTCTTTTGCCCAGGCCGGACACATGGAGTTGGTGCCCTGCAGTATCAATAGGGCGGTTAACAATGCACTGGACTTGTTGGGAAGCCAACTGGCCGCGCACGGAATCAGCGTCAAAAAAGATTTTGCCGCTAACCTGGTGGATGTAATGGGTACGGGAAACGATCTGGAGGAAGTGGCGATCAACCTGCTGATCAATGCAATGGAGGCGCTAGATGAAGAAAGCAGCAACGAGAAAGAGATTACCCTGATTACTTGTCAATTAGATCGGAGAGCGGTTCTGGAGGTGGGCGACAACGCGACGGGCATTGACGCTGAAGTAAGCCGGAGGATCTTTGAGCCCCTGTACAGCACGAAGGATCCCGATAAGTCAATGGGCCTCGGCCTGTCGATCGTGAAGTCGATTGTGGAAAAGCTGAACGGCAATATTGTTGTTCGCAATAACGAAAAGGGCGGGGCTACTTTTCGGGTGGAATTGACAACTCTCTAAGAAAAACCTGGGAAGGTGTTTCTGCTTTGAATATTCTGCTCGTTGACGATGACAAAAAAAGCAGAGCATACCTGTCATCATTCTTGATGGATATCGGCCATGCAGTGGCAGAATGTCCGGATGGCGAAACTGCCCTGGAAGCCTTTCAAACTCAAGAGTTTCCAATAGTGTTGACTGATATCAGAATGCCCGGGATGTCAGGGCTAGAGTTCTTGCGCAACATCCGCGGTCTTCCGGTCGGACACAACGTCAGTGTCATTCTTATGACTGGCTATGCCGATCTGCAAACTGCCATCGAGGCGATGCGTTGCGGCGCCTATGATTATTTACAGAAACCGATCAAGCTCGAGGAACTGGTTATCGCTATAGATCGGGCAGCAGAGCATCAGGTCCTTAGAAGAGAAAACGAGTTCCTGACCAACAAGTTTGAATCAGCGGTCAGGGTGGCGGCCGAAGCAACCACGCAGGAGCTGGTTCGTCTGAAGGAAGCCTACTTCCAGATAGTAGGCCTGGGTGATATCGTCATTTTTTCGGATACCATGAAAAAGGTATATCAGCAAGCGCAGACGCTTCATGCCGAACGCTCTGTGCCAGTCCTGATCGAGGGCGAAACGGGGACTGGCAAGGAACTGGTCGCCAGGTATATCCATTATGGTGAAGAGAGTGTTACTTTGCCCTTCGTTGACCTGAACTGCGCCGCTCTAGCTCCAAGCATTTTTGAGAGTGAATTATTTGGCTACGATGCTGGCGCCTATACCGGTGGCCTTCCCAGGGGTCAAAAAGGAAAGCTGGACATGGCTCAGGGAGGTACGCTTTTTCTTGACGAGATCACTGAGATCCCCGTTGAACTCCAGGCCAAATTGCTGCGCGTCATCCAGGAAAAGGAATTCTACCGGGTGGGAGGACTGAAAAAATTCAAGACTGATGTTCGCATCATCTGCGCCACAAATGTTGATATTGAACAAAAGGTGGAGCAGGGGGCGTTCCGGAAAGACCTCTTTTATCGTCTGAATGTTGCCCGCATTTATCTGCCACCGCTAAGGGAGCGCAGAGATGATATCATTCCCCTGGTAGAGATGTTCCTGACCCGATTTTCCAAGGAAAAAAGGAAAAATTTTAAAACCATAAGTAAATCAGCTGTCGATCTGCTGCTGTCATATGAATGGCCCGGCAATATCAGAGAGTTAAGAAATTTGATTGAATGGGCGGTTTTAATGCATGATGATACCGAGTTAAAACCCCTCCACTTGAAGCTGCAAAAAGCCCATTCCCAATCAGATCATGAGGAGACAGCCAGCGCCAGTTTTGTACTTCCACCCTACAGCTTGCCGCTCAAGCCTTTTATAGACGAAATCATTCTGAGGGCGTTAGAGATGCACCATGGCAATAAAGTGCAAACAGCACATTATCTCGATATTCCGCTCCGCACTCTTTACAATCGTTTAAAATAATCTGACATAACCACGTGCTATTTTTGCATATATGCCATATTTGCCTGCTTAAAGCCCCTGTTTGCCATTTTGGCATCGAGTATTTTTCAATCAGGGTTAATAATTTAAGGTGTTGTGTGAAGATTCCCCCTGCTGCCTGGACTTCAGGGGGTTTTTGTTGTCCATGGAGTACTGCTGCTTTGTCTTTTTAGGTTCTAGCATGCTTCTTGCAATATACATTTTGATAAGACTTTCAGCGCCAGGAGGCTTTTGTGTGAACATCTTGCTGATCGAGGACGATCCCAGCTGCCTGAAGAGCCTGGTCTCTGCCCTGGAAATAGACGGACATGTCTGCCATGCGTTCACCAAGGCCGAGCAGGCCCTGGAAGCATACCAGCAGGCCGCCTTTGACGTGGCCATTACAGATATGAAGATGCCCGGCATGAACGGGATTGAGGTATTGCAGCGGATCCGCGGCTGCAATCCTGATGCCAAGGTGGTCATCATTACTGCCTACTGGGATATAGATGCTGTCATTGCGGCTATGAACAACCAGGCATGCGCTTTTTTCTGCAAACCCTTGAAGCTGGCTGACTTGATGGCAGTACTCGAGAAGATCGAACAGGAAAGTCAGGAGCAGGAGAGGGTCGAGAATGAACACGCTCGTCTGGCCCTGGAATACGCCCGGCTGAAGATTGCTTACGAGGATCTGCAGGCTTCATTACAGGAAAAGACAGCAGGCAAGGAGGTGAACGCATGATGGAAAATGATCTGGACAGCGATCTCGAGGAAAAAATGGAAATGGTCAAAGATTTTGTGACCGAGGGCCGGGAACTGTTGGATGATGCTGAACCCCAGATCATTGATCTGGAAAAAGGAGCGTCTGACTCCGGAAAACTTGATGAAGAGATCTTGAACACGATCTTCCGTCTCTTTCACTCACTGAAAGGAACGGCATCCTTCCTTGATTTTCAGACGATCATCGGTGTCACCCACGAAGCGGAAACCCTGTTGGATATCTTTCGCAAGGGCAAGGCCACGGTCACACCCTACCATGTGGATCTTCTTTGCCGTACCACCGATTTTATCAGGAACATGCTTGATGTAGTAGAGCGCAAGTTTAGTGACGATGGATTTGAGGATATGGCCGAAGACCTGATCGATGATCTGAAACAGGTAATTACAGCTATAAACGATGAGGGTGAAGCCGGCAGCCTGCAGCTTCAGGAAAGGCAGGCCCCGGTCGATGGCGGCCAGGCATACCGGGAGCCAGAGACACCGGATGGTCTGGAAATGGAGCTCGATGAACTCCTTTCCGGCGTTAAAAGCGTCCCAGATGATGTTTCCATGCTCTTGTCTGGGGATCTTGAGACAGAGTCCCAGCATCCAGAGGGGGAGCAATTTAAGCCATCTCCCAACCTGGATGAAATGGGACTAAGGATTATGCCTGAGATGTCCAGGAGATTTACCGAAGAGGTGCTGGAGCTGAGCGAGGAGGCGGAGTCAGCTCTGCTGCAGCTGGAGAAGATGCCGGACAGGGAATCTGCCGGACAGGCCTTTCGTGCCTTTCACAGCATCAAGGGCAACGCCGGCTTCTTTGGCTACGGCGATCTCGAGAAGATCAGCCACCTGGCTGAAAACGTGCTGGACGGAATCAGGGAGGGAGAGAAAATCGGCGACGAGATCGCCATATCCGTCCTACTGAAGGTAGTCGACGTCATCCGCGGCAGGGTAAACGGCATATCCTGCGGTGAAGACGGCAAGATACCTGATTTCGACCAGATTTGTGAAGACCTGGAGCAACTGGCCGATCGCGAGGCCGGGCAAGTATTAGAACGCGGCGAAACACCAATTTGTCCACCCCCTCCGGTGGAGGAGCTTGAGCAGCTCGAAGCTGCCGGGTCTAATGAAAAGATCCCTGAATCTGATCTAACTGAGCAACTGGAAGCACCTCCACGGCCTGCGCCTAAGGATGGTCCTCCTGCTCTGTCCAGTACCCCCGCCACGGTGATCGGCATAGAACCCCAGCCTAGCTCTAATGAGTTCGAGAGGAGTTCGCAACTGGTGCCTAAGGCCAAGGCAGGCATTGGCGCTCCGGCTGCCGGGCAGGATGCCGCCGCCAGCGGTGCCGCGTCCGCGCCGCGCCAGTCTTCCCCCGCCGACACTTTCCCGGCGCCGGCGGGCTCGGTGATCAGGGTGGATATTGACAGACTGGACAAGCTCCTCGATCTGGTGGGGGAGTTGGTGATTGCGGAATCGATGGTCGCCAACAGCCAGGATTTGGATATCCTTAACAACGACCGGTTTGGTAAGGCTATCACGCAGCTTGACAAGATCTCGCGGGAGATCCAGGAAGTGGCCATGTCCATGAGGATGATCCCCCTGGCGGGGGTGTTCCGCAAGATGATGCGCCTGGTCCGGGATCTCGCCC
>Ga0187886_1000757_pt1 | contig 34883 bp, 32 predicted proteins | sample June2016WEW_20_1_FD_133001 | JGI IMG/M metagenome (GOLD analysis project Ga0187886, IMG submission 133001) | Peatland microbial communities from SPRUCE experiment site at the Marcell Experimental Forest, Minnesota, USA - June2016WEW_20_150 | ecosystem: Environmental > Terrestrial > Soil >...
AATACATTGACGAGGTCAACCAAATGCCAGTTATCTTCAAATGGAAATACAAAATGGATCAAATTACTATTGGCCATGTGGACTCTATTAATTGATATGTTAATTCGGAATCGATCTACTAGAGAGGATAAGGAGAAAAGAAAGCGTTACAGGGCCGAAGTCTACTCCCTCTTTGGAGCCCCATGCATGATTCTTGTGACGCTCGACAGAAACCTCCCTATAGAATATGCCATGCTCGATGTAGGCCTCTTTATGCAGACGTTCTGTCTACTGGCTCACGAGAAGGGGTTGGGAACTTGTATGCTTGCCGCAGCGGTGCGATATCCACAGGTATCTCGGGAACTGATTCAAATTCCTGACAATAAGGTGATCATCATTGGGACAGCCCTCGGGTATCCAGATTGGGATTCGCCCGTGAATCTTTTTGAAAGGGAAAGGGCTGAAGTGGGTGAATTTACTAGGTGGCTTAGATGAAATCCCTATTAACCTCTAAAGCTAAACGCGGCGAGAGATTTCAATTTATCGGCGAAGAATTACTTTAAAGGAGGTGCTATTCCATGAATAAGAAAATTAGACCATTACTGTTAGGTTTTTTGGCTGTATTGATTTTAAGCCTAGCTGATGCTGGTCCAGCCGCGCCAGCGAGTTTGATATCCGAACTAGCGCGCTATGCGATGGGCCTTCGCCTAGCAGATGCACCGGAGGTTGTGCGTCGTCAGGCTAAGCTGTGTATCCTTGATACGATCGGCGCCAGCGTGGCGGGAATAAGTGCCGAGGACTGGCGCCCGCTCCTGGAGGTCGAGCGAGCGAGAAGCGGACGCACTGAGGCAACGGTTCTTGGCGCAGGAACAAAGCTCTCGATCGAGGCTGCCGCACGTGTGAATGCCTACACGGGCGACATTTTTGAAGTTAATGACCTCATTGGGGGCCATGCAAGCATCGGCATCGTCCCTGCAGTGCTCGCTGTATCAGAAACGACCGCCGCGTCGGGCGCGGAAGTCGTTGAGGCTGTGATTGTTGGTATTGAGGTGGCCTCTCACGTCTACTCCTCGTATTACTACGACATGAAGGCATACACCGAAGTTGGGATGGTGCCTGTCGGCTTTCCAAACAGCCTAGGCGCTGCAGCTGCAGTCGCACGCCTGCTCAACCTCGACGAGCGGCACACAGCCGAGGCGATGGCGATTGCCGGCACCTTGGCCGGCTGGTGTCCTGCCGAGGTAATTTTTGGTGACGGCGGAACGGTCAAACCAATGGTGTTTGGAGCCTCTCCGGCGACCACCGGGATCACGGCGGCGTATTACGCGCAAAAAGGTATGAGCGGTCCGCCCAATTTACTCGAGAGCAAAATCGGACTATATGCAACTGTTGCGAAGCGCAGCAAACCTGATGTCCTCGTAGATCGGAATACATGGTACCTGGCGAAGCCGCGCAGGAAGCTGCACGCATGTTGCGGGTACCTTCACTCTGCGCTAGACGTGATTATTGCCTTGCGGCGGGAAGGCGCTCGGTTCCAGGATGCCGCAGAAATCCGAATCGGCATGCCCGAATATATTATTCCTGCCATTTCGAAAACCAGGCCGCCAGTGAGCCCTAACGACGCACGGTTCCACGCTCAATTCATGTTGGCGCTCGCTGCCTCTGAATCCAATGTGATCGCTATCGCTCCGGAGCACAGCATGCAATTTCAGACCTACTCGGAACGTCCCGCTGTTGCGGAGTTGATGAAGAAGATCAAGGTCGTCCTGGAGCCCGAACTCAAACATTATCATCAATGTTCAGTAACGCTTCTCGATAGCGCCGGTACAACGATGCTTCGCCGCGAGGGCAAAGGGCCCAAGGGTTCGCCCCAGAACCCGATGACCGACGATGAAGTCCGTGCTAAGTTCCGGCAACTCGTTGGGCATAAGCTCGGACCGGCAAAGGTCGACGAATATCTCACCAAGCTCGACGGTCTGGATAAGCCCGGGGACTGGCACTGGTTGATCAACTCATTCAAATGAAGCACAGCGCCAACTCTTTTAATCCAGGAGGTTGAGCTATGGATCTAGGAATAAGCGGCCACGTTCTAATTACTACAGGGGCCCGATAAATGTCGGTAATGACCTTACGAAAGGCCGTGACATTCACACAGAAATTTGGGGGTCATGGGATGAAAAGTGTACTTCAAGGCATCAGAGTGATTGACCTAAGTCGGCATATGTCTGGGCCCTATTGCAGTTCTCTTCTGGCTGATTTTGGAGCTGAAGTTATTCGTGTTGAACAATCGGGGGGAGACGAGGACCGCCGTTTTGGATACCTAGCGCCAACGGGGGATAGTTGGGCTTTTCTCAACAGAATGCGGAACAAAAAGTCAATCACGATGAATTTGACACATCCAATGGGGAAGAAGATGCTTAGCCAATTGGTAGAGTACTCCGATGTTCTTCTTGAGAACTTTTCTGTACGCGATAAGAAGAAATTGGGACTAGATTTCGATTCTCTAAAAAAAGTCAATCCCCGGATTGTTTTGGCTTCCATTTCGGCGTATGGATTGACCGGACCTAATATCAACAGGGTTGGTTTTGACCCAATAGCTCAGGCAGATTCCGGTGCCATGAGTTTAAACGGATTACCCGGCGACCCGCCAACAAGAGCTGCTGTGCCGTGGGTGGATTATTCGACGGCTATCTATGCAGCCTTTGGCGTTATGTTAGCGCTCATGCATAGAAACAGGACAGGCAAAGGACAGGTAGTAGATGTTTGTCTTGCAGATGTAGCTGCAGGACTCATGGCGCTGCACGGAATATACACGGAGTTTGAAAAGGAAGAGATAGAACGTCAGCAGATGGGCAATATGAGCCCGTACGCGTATGCGAATTCGTTCAAGGCCAAGGATGGCTGGGTTTTTATTTCTTTGACCCGTGATGGAGTATGGAGGAGATTTTTGAAGGCCGCCGGGATAGAATCGCTCAGCGACGATCCTCGGTTCAAATCAGATGAGCAGAGGGCCAGAAATCGAGAGTATCTAGACAAAATAATTAAGCCTTGGGTTGAGAAGAAGACTGCCGGGGAGATAGTAGCGCTCCTGGAGAAGGCAGCGGTACCTTGCGGCAGGGTAAATACCGTTAAACAAGCATTTCATGAGAGACAACTGAAGGATCGAGAAATCCTTCTGGATATGGAACACAATGGAATAGGGAAAGTATCTACGCTTGGAGTGGTTGTGAAACTCTCAGAGGTGCCAGGGAAGATATTTAGAGGGGCACCTCTCGTGGGACAGGACAATGAGGAAATATTGAAGACTCTTCTCGGTTACAGAGATGAAGATCTTCTTAAATTTAAGCAGGAAGGCATTATCTAGGCTGGAGCATTCTGACGGTTAAAGTCCCAAAGACCTGAAGATAAACGCTATGGAGAGGGGTTAAGAGAAACATGGATAAGAGTAACAATTCCATATGGGGTACCAGGATGAGGGCCAACATGAAACAGAAAATGGCAGCGGCCGAACACCAAACGATGCACTGGGAAGCGCAAGAAAAGAAGATACTTGCCGTTGCAGCGCGCCTGTTCTGGGAAAAAGGCTATGTAGGGGCAAGTATTGATGAAATAGCTAAGAAGGCTAATATGAACAAAGCTCTCATTTACTATTATTTCGAAAACAAGAGTACATTACTCTTTAAAATCGTATCAGCGCCTCTGCAAAAATTGATAGAAATAGCGAAGCCGATCGCTAACTCAAACTCGGGACCGACAGAAAAATTAAGGTCCTTGATCACGAGCCATATAAAGTGGCAATTAAGTCATCTTGGCCTGACCGGTATAGGCCATGTGGAGAGGAAAAATCTGTCTCCCAGGATTCGTCCAAAATACCTGCAGATGAGGGATCAGTACGACGCTTTGTTTCGGAAGGTTATTAAGGAAGGCATAGATAAAGGTGAGTTCTCGTTTCCTGACGCGAAAATGGGTTCCTTATTTACTCTGGGTTTACTTACCTCCATAATACAATGGTACAACTCGAAAGGAAAATATTCCCCTGATGAAGTTGCATCACTAGCTTGTAAGTATGTTTTGGAAGCGTTGGGGAGCGTGAGCTCAACAAGAAAACAAAGTAGTATAGAATAGTTTATTTTAGCTTAAAGCCAAAGAGGTTCTATGTTTCAAGTACGTTACGGTCGGCAGCCATGAGATTGAGGCCGAGGGCATTCCTTTTAGCTAACGAAGTCTGAGCATATTTTGAGATCGTAAGCCAATATTTTGGGATACGCTGGATATAGCTTCCGGCAATAGTCCGTATCTGGAGGTAGCGAAGGAGGTAACGAAAAATGTCAGATGTGAAAGTCAAGGTTTTGGGTTTATCTGCCACGGTTATACGAAATGGTAACTGTGATACGGCGATAAAAGAGGCGTTAAAGGCGGCAAGCGAACTTGATGGAGTGCAGACTGAGTTTATAAGCTTGGCCGACAAGAAGGTTGATATGTGTCAACATTGTCAGTATTGCATGGAGCACAGAAGCAGGTGCCAGGTTAAGGATGATGCTAATGAGATTCTTGAAATAATGGAGCGAGTTGATGCCATTATTTTTGGGGCACCCACCTGGTGTCGCACAGTAAGTCCACCTTTGCTCAACTTATTCTCCCGAGCTCGGCACATAGGTTTTTTTACCCAGTCACTTAGGAACAAAGTCGCTGGTTTTATAACTCTTGGTTTCTTAGGCTTTGGTTTAGAAAATGCGTTGCATGTAATGGAAGAGCTTACGTATGGGCATGGCATGATCCGTGCTGCGAGAGCGGCTGTGCAAGGCAGTGCTGTTATATTTGGTGAACGCGCAGCCTATCTTGAACATGGGGTTATGGATGACAAACGGGGAATGAGATATGTGAAGATCGTAGGGCAGAGGGTGGTGGAACTGGCTAAGATGATTAAATATGCTACCGCAATGGGAATTGTTCCAGCCATCCAATATAATATCAGTACGGGGGCTACGATGAAAAGTGGTAAAAAGGAGTTCGTTAAGGGCGTTTGGCGACCTAGAAATGCCGGGCGATAGCTAAGACGTGGTGCACGGCTAACTGTGAGACTGCCTTGTATGATTGTGGTCAATCGATGGATCTACGTGGTGGTTCTATCACCCCGGAGTGGAGAAATTTTGGAGAAGGGTCGGGTTACTTAGTAAATAGGCAGCTTTAAAAACTTAAAGGTAGGAATAGCATTTTGAGTACCGTAGTGATTTAAGTTATCGAAGAAAAGGAGTCCAAATGAGAAGAGAGGATTTTCTGAAAACGAAGATTTATGGATATAGAACCTACGAAGAAGCAAAAGAGAAATTTGAATGGAGTCAAGCTTGGGAATTGTTTGACGGAAACGAAGAGGGGTTCAATATAGCCCACGAATGCATCGATCGTCATCCCGCTGAGGAGACTGCTGTGAGGATAAAATTTGAAGATGGACATGTTGAAGAATATAATTTTGGGTTTATCTCCACTTTGAGTTCTCAGTTTGCCAATGCTTTGGAATCGCGAGGGATAAATTTTGGGGATCGTGTGGCTATCATGTTGGATCCGTCTCTTGAATTTTATGTAAGTTTGTTTGGAACCTTAAAAAGAGGCGCGATTGTTGTGCCCTGTTTTAACCAGTTCGGCCCCGAGGCTCTTAATCAACGGCTTGAAGATTCACAGGCAAGAATGCTTGTCACCACAGTGGAAAAAGCAAAATTGGCAGATGACAAATCGTTGGACACGGTCAGAATTGGTCATTTATTTCAAGAGATTCTTGCAAAAGAAAATAATCGTTACGAACCAAAAACGGCTGTGAAGGATTTTGCAGTTTATCAGTACACCAGTGGGACAACGCGTAAATATGCCGAGGCTGTCAAACATTACCATAGAAGCATCGTCAATCTGATGCCTGCGGCGATATTTGGGAGGGGCGTCAAGAAAGGGGATAAGTTTTTTTGTCCCTCTTCCCCTGCGTGGGGATATGGACTTTGGATCGGCACATTCGCTCCGTTGGCATTGGGAGTTGCGGTGGGTGCTTATTCCGGGAAATTCGATGCGAGAAGACTTCTTGAGGCACTGGAGCAATTTGAGATCAACAATTTCAGCGCTGCCCCGACGGTATTCCGAATGATAAGAGAATCAAGGCTTGTGGACCAGTACAAGTTCAAAATTAACAAAATACATTATTCTGGAGAACCCATAGATTTGGACACCTTTAATTTTGTGAAAGAGACCTTTGGTGTATCTCCTGTTTCCGGATATGGTTCAACAGAAGTGGGTCCGATTATTTATAATTATGCAGGATTTGATAACTGGTTAGTTAAGCCGGGATCATTGGGAAAGCCAATGCCTGGAATAGAAGTAAAGGTAATCAACGATACAGGAAAGGAGACAGCCAACGGACAAATTGGAGAGATCGCGATCAAAAGAAGAGGAGAGTGGTTCAGAGCGAAGGACGCAGCGGTTGTAGATGAGGATGGCTATTTTTGGCATAAGGGGAGAGTGGATGACATCATTATTTCGGCAGCATGGACCATAAGTCCTAATGAAGTTGAAGATGTTTTGCTGAAGCATCGGGCGGTGAAAGAGGTTGCCGTGTTGGGTATTCCCGATAAAGAACGGGGCCAGATAGTAAAAGCATTTATTGTACCGAATGTAGAACCCAATTTAGCACTAAAGAAGGAATTGCAGGATTTTGTTAAAGATAGATTAAGCAAACATGAGTATCCACGAGAGATAGAATTCATGGGGGCACTTCCTAAAACAGAAGCAGGAAAAATTAAAAGGAAGGAACTGAAGGAAAGGGGGTTTCAAAAACCTTGAGTGACGCAGCTTATCAAAGATGATACCACAATGTTCCAATTAGAATGTCCTCGACGGGGCAACAAACTTACGGAGTATGATAGACCATAGTGAAGGAGAGACAATATGGCAGAGTTTGGTTTTAATGAAACTCATCAGGATTTACAGAATGCAGCTCGAGAATTTGCTACAAAGGAGCTCGCGCCAGGTGCCAAGGAGCGAGCGCTATCAGATTTTATACCTGTTTGGATGATTAAGAAAATAGCAGAGTTAGGGTATACTGGGATGATTGCTGAAGAAAAGTACGGTGGCCAGGGTATGGATATGATGTCAGTCGGTATCGTGGCCGAAGAATTTGGGAAGGTTGATATTGCTTCCACCGGTGTAGTGATAATTCCCACTCAGATTTGTGCTTTACTCAAATCTGGGACGGAAGAACAACGGCAACAGTGGATACCCCTTTTGTGTAAGGGGGAAATGATGCCTTCCTTGGCAATCACAGAGCCAGATTGTGGTACCGATGCGGCAGCAATCAAAATGAGGGCCATAGGAAACGCAGAGAATTATATTTTAGAGGGAGAAAAGGCACCAGTGACTCGAGCAACACAATCAAATGTATTAATTGTTTGGGCCAAAACTGATATCAATGCAGGTGCACGAGGAGTAAGCTGCTTTTTTGTTCCTTCTGACAGCCCGGGACTTACTTTAGAAGAAATCCCTTACGCGGGTCTCCATCCATTTAAATGCTGCGCGGCTTTCTTTGATTCAGTTAAGGTGCCGATCGGCAATAGGATAGGTGATGAGGGTAAAGGGTTTTATATGCTGATGGATCGTTTTGACGTTATTCGTGTGTTGCTTGCTCTTGTCGCTTTAGGGCAAGCTCAGACTTCCCTTAGTGAGGTAACGGCTTACGTTAAATCGAGAACTGCTTTTGGACGTCCAGTCGTGAAATTTGAAGCAATATCATTCAAGATCGCTGAAGGTGCTACTAAGCTTGATGCAGCAAGGTTGCTTTGTTATCGAGCATTGTGGATGCGTGATCAAGGGATAAAACATTCAAAAGAGGCAGCTATGTGCAAATGGTATGCCCCTGTAATTGCCTTCGAGGTAATCCATGACTGCATTTTAATGATGGGGCATTATGGATACAGCAATGACTATCCTTTGATACAACGCATGCTCGACGTCTTGGGATACCAAATCGCTGACGGCACTGCCGAGGCACAGAAGCTAGTTATCGTTCGTGATATGATAGGGCGTCAATTCTTACCCTACTCGAAATAAATTTTAATCAAGAGGAGCAATGGACAGCCAAGGGCCAGAGCATTATTTGCTTAAAATATCATATCCATGATTTAATCTTTGCGTCGGGCCCAGAGCTTTCGGAAATGGTTTCAGCTTTGATCAAAGTATGAAAGGCCGCAAGCTCACTTAGTAGTTAGAGGTTGTGGTCGGGTGGGGCTAAGAATTGAAACTTTAAGAAAAGGCAACTTTTTTGCGAGTGGAGGCTTTCGTGGAAAGTAGTCTTTCCGAGTACCAAGTTCTCGACCTAACAGATGAAAAGGGATACTTTTGTGGGAAAATATTGGGAGACTTGGGGGCCAATGTCATAAAGATTGAAAGACCGGGGGGGGATATTGGCAGGATGAACAGTCCTTTTTACAAAAATGATTGCCATCCTGAAAAAAGTCTCTTTTGGCTTACTTTCAATACAAGCAAAAGAGGAATTACTTTGAACATTGAAACTACTGATGGTAGAGAAATATTTCTGAAACTGCTAATGAAATCGGACTTTGTTATCGAGTCTTTCCCCCCAGGGTATCTGAACAGACTCGGTTTGAATTATGAGGAAATGAGTAGAATAAATCCCCGCTTAATATTGGTATCGATTGCCCCTTTTGGTCAAAAAGGGCCTTACAGCAATTTTAAAACCTCGGACCTCGTTTCGATGGCCATGGGAGGTTTGCTTTTCATCACGGGGTATCCTGATAGACCGCCGGTAAGGATAGGGGTGCCGCAGGCATACCTTCTAGCTGCCAGCCATGGAGCTGCTGGTGCAATGATCGCTCACTACTACCGTGAAAGAAGCGGTACCGGCCAGCAGGTGGATGTTTCTATTCAGGAAGCTGTAACAAGGGCGCTTTTCATGGAGCCCTTGTTTTGGGATATTGAAAAATTTGTGATCCATCGAGACGGTCATTATATCAAACGATACAACCTTAGACAGAGGGAGCTTTGGGAATGTAAGGACGGCCTTGTTTTCTTTCGGATTTTTGGCGGAGCTACTGGAAGAAGAAACAAAGGTCTAGTGGAGTGGATTAAGGAGGTAGGGGGAAGTGCAGGTATTCTTGAAAGTGTGGACTGGGATTCATTGAATCTTTCCCGGGTATCTCAAGAGGAATATGATACATGGGAAGAAGGCATAGAGCAATTCTTTAAGAAGCAGACTGTGGAAAAGATAAAGGTTGAAGCCCTTAAAAGAAATATTATTGCTCTCTTTCCTTGTCATACCTGCAAGGAAATTATGAAAGATGAGCAGCTTGCTCAACGAAATTATTGGGTCGACATTGAATATCCTTATTTGGGTACAAGAATAAGATATCCGGGAGCACCTTGTAAAATGAGTTTGACCCCGTGGAGAGTTAGACCTGCGCCGAGGATTGGCGAGCATAATCAGGAAGTATATATTCACGAGTTAGGCATGAGCGAGGCTGAATACACTGAACTTGTCCAAAAGGGTATCATATGATGAAGACAGCATTAGAGGGCCTCAAAGTGTTGGACCTATCATGGTCATTAAACGGTCTTTTGATGACTAAGTACCTGGCAGACCATGGTGCTAAAGTTGTTTGGATAGAGTCACGAGTCCATCTGGATGTAACCCGGACAAATGCCCCTTTTCGAGACGGAAAAATTCACCCTGATCATTCTGCCTTAGCGACTACAGCTTTGACATCGAGGTTAAGCTTTGGTCTTAATATGACAAAGCCTAGAGCAAGAGAGACTATTGAGAGGCTTATTAAATGGGCGGATATTATGGTTGAGAGTTTAAGACCGGGCGTTTTGAAAAAGTGGGGGATAGACTATGAGCAGGTTTCTCAATGGAAGCCCGAATTAATTATGCTCTCTGTTTCAATATATGGTCAGACAGGACCAAGAAGAGGTGTGTCGGGTTGGGGATACCACACACAAGGTTTTCAAGGCCTTCCTTATTTTACAGGATGGCCAGACTTACCCGGAGTAAGTGTTCCTCTTGCTTTTTCAGATGTCTCGACACCATGGCTTGCATTATCTGCATTAATGGCAGCGCTTGACTACAGACGTAAGACAGGTAAAGGCCAATATATTGACTTCTCTCAAATTGAAGCGGCTCTTCATTTTATACCTAGTTATCACCTCCTCGATTTTTGTTTGAACGGTCAGGAAAGCGAGCGCGAGGGAAATCATTGTGACTATGCCTGCCCTCACGGAGTTTATCCTTGTCAGGGTGACGATCGCTGGTGTGCTATTACTATATTTAGTGATCAGGAATGGGAAGCTTTATGTCGTGCAATGGGAGATCCATCTTGGACAAAGGAGAAAAAATTCTCCACTTTGAGGGGACGTAAAGCGCATGAAGAGGAGCTGGATGCCTGTATAGAGGCATGGACACGAAAGCTCCCTCCTGAGAAGGTTATGCTTCTCTTGCAGACTTCGGGAGTTCCCTGCGGGGTCGTACAAAATTGTGCTGACCTAATGGACAACGATCCCCAGCTCAAATATCGACAATACTGGTGGAAGCTAATAAGGCCGGGTTTAGGTGAGTGTGCTCATCCGGCATGGCCTGTAAGGTTGAGCAAGACACCTTGCGAGCTGCGCCCCACACCTTGCTTTGGTGAACATACGGAATACGTCTGTAGGGAATTTCTCAACATGGGTGAGCAGGAAATTAATTCATTGAGAAAGGAGGATGTGCTGGAATTTGGTTATTAAGCCCGTTGCACTAAGGATGTGAACTGTTCTTTGGTCTGTTTGAGGTAATCACCATACAGGAAGGTATGATGTATGGATTTGGCGAGGGAGAGGCCACGTGAGTGAACCCTCATCTATAGAGGAAAGCCTGCCTATACAAGATCGGAACCAGTGCGGTTGGAACAGGAAGGGATTATTTGATTGGAGAAAAAACAGAATGGGGATTGCATAGGTAAGGGGGAAGAGATGATAGAAGAGGAAAAGGAGTGTCCATGGTGCGGAGAATTATTATCTTTAGCGGAAAGTAATCATCAAGGTTCCCGCGGTAAAATGCGAATTATGAGGTGCGGCAAGTGCCACAAACTTATTTCAGCGCGGTTGGAAGGGGAACCCGATCGGATTATCAAAAAAGAGTTAATTGAAGGAGGTTCATCGTGAGTGATGGAAAGGGTGTTCTACCCGAGGCGGAGCTCACCAATGAAATGCTGGAGGAATATAAAGACAGGGTGGGTTTGGACCTGAGGGTGAGTAATGTCTTTAATCAAACAGTAAGTTATGAAGCGATAAGGAATTATGTGAATGGGATAGGGGATTTCAATCTCCTTTACCGGGATAAAGAATATGCTCAGAAGACTAGATATGGCAACATAGTGGCCCCCCCAAACTGGCTTTATAGTGTTTTTCCAACCTACGTGCTGGAAGGCCTTCCCGGACTACATGGATGGCATTCTGGTAACGATTGGGAGTTTTTCAAACCGATCTATATCAATGATTATATCACTCCAAAGAGCACAATCGTTGGTTTTGATGTGGTGCAAACCAAATTTGCGGGGAAGTCCCTTTGGAGATATCAGAGGGCTGAGTTTTTTAACCAGAGGGGTGAGTTAGTCGCGAGGGCTTACAGTTGGTCATTGAGGGGGGAGAGGAAAACAACGCGAAAGACTGGTAAATATTCTCAGTTAACCCTCCCCCATCCATGGACTGAAGAAGAGTTGAAAAAGATTGAGGACGAAACGCTTGCTGAAAAAATACAAGGGAATATAGTCCGTTATTGGGAGGATACAGAAGTTGGGGAGGAATTACCCCCATTGATTAAGGGTCCTTTTGGATTAACAGACATGATAGCCTACTGTGTAGGAGCGACCCCTGTACAACTGGCCGCTCATGGCGTTCAACTTCGCAACTATCGTCGCCATCCCGCTTGGGCTTTCCGCGATCCTGATACATTTGCCTTAGAGCCTATATATGCTGTGCACTACAATAAGCATTCTGCTCAAGGTGCTGGGCTCCCTTTTCCTTATTCTGCAGGAGTGCAAAACCAATCATGGGTAATCAACTTGTTCACTAATTGGATAGGTGACGAGGGTTGGTTGAAGCGGAATTATGCGGAATTTCGAAAATTTGTGTATTTTTCAGACGTTGTTCGATTTACAGGTAAGGTAACTAAAAAATATGTAGATGAAAACGGAGAGTGTTGTGTGGATGTACATTCCTGCGGAATTAATCAGAGGGGAGAAGATGTAATACCAAGCTTTTCTACAGTTGTTCTTCCGAGTAGCGGAAAAGGGACTTGGCCGGTTGCTAAGAGGCTTCCCAAAGCCAGACATCCTAAGTCTGATCAACAGGCTGTCCAAAAAGTCCGGGAGGAAGATAGCTCCTTGACACAAACATACGAGGTATTATGAGGTATTATAATGTGTGAAAAGGATGATTCCCCCTGGAGGTAATTGGGAATGAAGATGTTCAGGGAATATAGTCAGGGTCAGATGTTTTTGCTTCCTCCATCGCTAGATGAATTTGTGCCTGAGAATCATGAGGCACGAATTATTAATGACGTGGTGGATACTATGGATTTATCGCCACTGCTTGCCAGGTATGAGGGTGGTGGAGCACCAGCTTACCACCCGGCCATGATGTTGAAGGTGATCATCTATGCCTATAGCCGGGGCATTTACAGCTCCCGAAGCATTGCCCGAGAGCTAAAGACGGACACTGCCTTCATGTTCCTATCAGGCCTGCAATCTCCCGATTTCCGAACGATCTGTCTTTTCCGCGCTGAGCATGCCGATGTACTTCCGGATTTGTATGTGGAGGTGGTGAGGCTGTGCGCTTCTTTAGGCATGGTAGGGTTGGGGCACATTGCCTTCGATGGCACCAAGCTGAAGGCAAATGCCTCGGTGAGGCAGACCAGAGACAGAGACGGTTTGGAGAAGGAGATCGAGCGCATCAAGGAGCAGATGAAGGAAATGATTCAGGCGTCAGCTAAGATAGATGCGCTAGAGGATCAGAAGTACCCTGATGGTGATGGCTCAGAGGTAGCGGAGGAGTTGAGGAGGAAGGAATACCGTCTGAAGAAGCTTCAGGAAGCGACGGAGGGGCTGGAAAGGGAGAAGTTGGAAAAGGTAAATGTAACGGATCCTGAGTCCCGGCTGATGAAGGACAGCCGGAAGGTGATCCAGCCCAGTTACAATGGTCAGATAGCAGTGGATGAAAAAGAGCAGGTGATCGTGGCAGCGGATGTCAGCCAGAATGCTACTGATCATGCTGAATTGAGGCCCCTGGTGGAGCAGGTGGAACGAAATCTTGGAGTTCTGCCTCAAGAGGGCAGTGCTGATGCCGGATACTCATCTTACGATAATCTGGAATATGCTGAGGTTAAGGGCTTAGACATCTATATGCCAGATAACTTCCTGGAGTCCCTCGACGAGAAGGAAGAGAGTGAGAAAAAATATCACAAGAGCAACTTCCGCTATGACGAGGTGAGAGATACCTATATTTGTCTAGAGGGGAAGGAGTTGAAACGATGGGCGGAGCAGAAGCGTGAAGGGAAGCCATCACTCCTCCTCTACCGAGGGGAGTCTTGCAGGGAATGTGCAGTAAAGGAGCGATGTACTACGGGAGAGACAAGGACAGTGAGTCGAGATGGCCGGGAGCCACTTTTGGAGGCGATGAGGGATAAACTGAGGAGTGAGGAGGGGAAGCAGATATACAAGAAGCGCGGATACACGGTGGAGCCGGTTTTCGGGCAGCTGAAGTGGGATGGCAGGAAGCTATCGATGGATTTGCGTGGTTTGGTGAAGGTGCCGGAGAGAATCGATGGCCGGTGATTTAGCCTCCGGCAGAAAAGGTTTTTAGAAAGTCTGAAAGGAAAATTTATTATGGATTTTGAACTTACTGAAGAGGAAAGAATGTTAAGAAACATGGCTCGTAACTTTGCGGAGAAAGAGATCATTCCCCATCGAGATGAATGGAACGAAAGCAGGAGATTCCCCATTGAGATCTGGCGGAAAATGGGAGGTTTAGGCCTCATGGGACTTCTTGTCCCAGAGGAATACGGTGGAAGCGGATCTACCACAGTGGGTTGTGCAGTCGCATTAGAAGAGCTTACGAGGGCGGATATGTCTATTGGGGGGCCTCTAAATGCTCATCTCTTTGCCCAACTCCCATTACTTCAGTATGGCACGGAGGAACAGAAACAAAAATGGCTTGTTCCATTAGCCAAGGGAGAAAAATTGGCGGCCTTTGGTCTCACAGAAGCCAACGCAGGTTCCGATGCAGCTGGCGTGGAGACCAGAGCAGTTCTTGAAGGGAATGAATGGGTTATCAATGGGACCAAGCAATTTGTAACCAACACTGGTACTGAAATGAGCAGTGGCGTTATCGCTTTGGTTGTTACTGGGAAAACCGCTGATGGAAGGAAAAGGTTTAGTGCTATCATGATTCCCAAAGGAACCCCAGGTTATACTTATGGGAAGAACTATAAAACGCTGGGAGTGAGAGGAGGGGACCATAGAGAGCAGATCTTCCAAGACTGCCGGGTTCCGAAAGATCATCTCATCGGTGAGGAAGGGAGGGGGTTAAAGCAATTATTGGGAGCCTTAGACGTTGGCAGAATCGCTATGGCTGCCGTATCGATTGGGTTGGGTCAAGCTTGTTTTGAGGTCTCTTTGGAATATGCAAAGACAAGAGTCCAATTTGGTCAACCCATTAGTAAATTTCAGGCGATACAGTTCAAATTGGCTGACATGGCTACCGAGATAGAGATGGCCAGGCTTATTAACTTTAAGGCTGCGTGGCTAAGGGACAATAAAATGAATTATGCCAAGGAAGCATCAATGGCTAAAATGTTTGCATCGGCTGCTGCCATTAGAGCATCTCACGAAGGACTTCAGATTCACGGAGGTTATGGCGTTGTGGAGGATTATGTCATTTCAAGGTTCTTCAAAGATTCCAGAATATTAGCAATTGGCGAGGGAACAAATGAGATCCAGCACATTGTCATTGCCAGACTATTAGGATGCTGAAGGAGGGCATAAGGGGAGGGTAGACGACATCATCATTTCGGCAGGGTGGACCATCAGCCCAAATAAAGTGGAGGATGTGTTGCGAACCCATCAAGCAGTGAAGGAGGTGGCAGTAGTGGGCGTCTCGGATCAAGAACGGGGTTAAATCGTAAAAGCGCTTGTTGTGACGGATTTAAAACCCAATTTAGAGTTAAAAAAGGAGTTACAGGATTTTGTAAAAGATAAGTCAGGTAAACATGAATATCCTCGAGAGATAGAATTCATAAAAGCCTTTCCCAAAACAGAGGGAGGTAAAGTATGGAGAAAAGAGCTTAAGGAGATCTCTTTAAAAGAAGCAAAATATTCGTGAATGGAGTGGAGACCCGAATAGATATCAAGGGGGTGATAGGGATGGCCGACTTTGGTTTTAATGAATCGCATGAGGATTTACGGCGTGCGGCAAGAGAATTCGCTGAGAAGGGGCTTAAGCCAGGGGCAAAAGAGCGGGCAACCTTACATCGCATACCAGATTGGATGATTAAACAAATTAGAGATTTAGGGTATATTGGGATGATCGCCCACGAAAAATATGGCGGTCAAGGTATGGATATGATGTCCGTCGGGATTGTGGTTGAGGAGTTTGGGAAGGTAGATGTGAGCGCTGCCCATGTGGTTTTGATTCCAACCCAGTTCTGTGCCCTCCTTCATTCCGCGACCGAGGAGCAACGGCAACAATGGATTCCGAAATTATGTCAGGGAGAATTAATGCCGTCACTGGCCATCACCGAACCAGGTTGTGGAACGGACGCAGCAGCCATCGAGATGAGAGCGGTGAGGGATGATGAATATTACATTCTAGATGGGGAGAAAGCACCAGTGACTCGTGGAATGCAATCCAATGCTCTAATTGTATGGGCCAAGACAGATCACAAAGCGGGTGCGCGAGGAGTCACCTGTTTTTTCGTCCCTTCAAGCAGTCCAGGGCTTTCTATGGAAGAAATTCCTTATGCAGGTCTCATTCCATTAAATTGTGCAACTGTTTTTTTTGACTCGGTCAAGGTCCCTGTTAGTTATCGGATTGGAGAGGAGGGTAAAGGCTTCTATATGTTAATGGACCGATTCGATGTCGTGCGTGTATTACTCGGTCTGGTGGCATTAGGGCAGGCTCAGACTTCGTTAAATGAAGTCATCGCCTATACGAAATCAAGGACTGCCTTTGGACGGCCCATTGCTAGATACGAAGGAATCTCTTTCAAGATTGCTGAAGCGGCAACTAAGATAGAGGCAGCCAGGTTGCTTTGTTATCGAGCCCTGTGGATGCGTGATCAGGAACTTAAGCATTCGAAAGAGTCCGCTATGTGCAAATGGTATGCCCCAACCGTTGCCGTTGAAGTGATTCATGATTGCATTCTAATGATGGGACATTATGGATACAGCACAGAATATCCTCTGACCCAGCGCATGCTCGACGTCATGGGCTATCAAATCGCTGATGGGACAGCGGAAGCCCAAAAACTAATTATCGTTCGAGAATTGTTAGGCCGTAAATTTTTGCCCTATTCTGGATGAATATTCATTAGGAAGGAGCATAGAAAGAAATAAAGCTGGAGTTAAACGATAAAGTGGCCATGTGAAATATATAAAGAAGTCTAAGACGCAACATTTTCTGAAGATCATTTAACATAAGAGGAGGAATGGAGGATGTCCGTTATTCTTGTTGAGAAGAGAGAAAAAAATGCGATTGTCACGTTGAATCGGCCTGAATCCTATAATGCGTTGAGCTATGAAGCCTGGAAGGAGATCACGGATGCATGGATCGAGCTCAAGAATGATCCGGAGGTATATACGATCATCTTGACAGGCTCAGGAGACAAGGCTTTTTGTGTAGGACAAGACCTCAAACAGATGGCCCGCCTTAAAGCAGAAGCTGAGAAAGTAGGACGTCCTTTTGTATCACCTTTGCTAGAGGTGACCCCCACGAAGTATCTGGAGATGCCCAAACCTGTGATCGCAGCAATCAATGGCTTTGCCATTGGTGCAGGGCTGGAATTGGCCTTAGCCTGTGATATCCGGATTGCGGCAGAGCATGCGCAGTTGGGTCTTCGAGAGGTAACCCAAGCGATTATTCCTGGTGCAGGTGGAACCCAACGTCTCCCACGCCTTATTCCTTTTGGCTTGGCCTTAGAAATACTTATGACAGGTGACCTTGTAAGCGATCAAGAAGCCTATAGGATTGGTTTAGTGAATAAAGTGGTTCCTTTCGCTCAACTAATGCCAACTACTCTTGCCCTTGCGAATCGTATCAACGAAAACGGTCCACTTGCAGTCAGGGCGGCCAAAGAAGCGGCATATAAAGGTATTCAAATGCCCTTAAACGAAGCTCTGCGTTTTGAAACTCTTCTGTTGAGCAAAGTGAGACAATCTGAAGATGCTTGGGAGGGGCCAAATGCTTTTGCCGAAAAAAGGAAGGCCATATACAAAGGGAAGTAAAAAAGTGAGGGTTTTTTTCTATAATCAGATGTTGCTATGATATGATGATTCACAGTACTTTGCAATAATAGTATCGGTAATGTAAAATGAAACTCAAAATCAACCCATAATAAACTTGTATTAAATCATAAAGGAGGGAGAAAACAGTGGAAGAATGCAAGACTAAGAAAGCCAATAGCCTAAATGAAAAGAAATGGGATAATTATTTGAGGGTCTATTATGAGAAGCCACGAAGTGTCAAGACTTGGTCAGGATACGATGTTAAAGAGATCTATACCCCAAAAGATAGGATGGGTAAGGATTACGACAAAACCATTGCCGGCGCTGGGCAATACCCCTACACCCGTGGGATTCATGCCAATATGTTTCGGGGTCGCTACTGGACTCGGCGGGAGGTGATTGGCATTGGATCTCCGGCCGATACCCACGAGCGCATGAAGGTCCTTTTGGATCAAGGCATCTCTGGGTTAAACACCATTTCCGACGTGACCCACACGATGGGTCTCGATGTAGACCATCCTCTGGCGATGAATGAAGTGGGCCTGACCGGTTTGAGTATCTCCCATATCCAGGATATGGAGACCCTCACCGAGGGAATTCCTTTAGACAAGGTGAGCTGGTCCCTCATCCAGGCCAGCCCGGTTGCTTCTGTGACGATGGCTCAATATCTCGCTGTTGCCCAGAATCGAGGATATGATATCCGGGAGCTTCGAGGTTCGGTGCAGAATGACCCTCTCCATGCGCGCTTCTGTGGTCATCGGCCCGCCTGCCCAGTGGATCTTTCCATCCGGGTCGGGTGTGATATAATGGAATATTGTACCCGAAATATGCCCAAGTGGTACTTTACCACAGTGAACATGTACGACCTCCGGGAGATGGGGATCACTGCAACTCAGGAGGTAGCCTTTGGCTTCCTAATGGCTATGATTTACATTGATGAGCTGATCCGACGAGGTCTTTCGATCGATGAATTTGGTCCCCGGTTTACCTTCTATGTCTCCTGCCATATCGATATCTTCGAGGAGGTAGCGAAAATCCGTGCTGCCCGCAGGTTTTGGGCTCGTCTCATGAAGGAGAAATATGGGGCAAAGGACCCGCGATCGATGCAGTTTCGCTTTGCCGTCCACACGGCTGGCTGTTCTCTCGTGCCCCAGCAACCCCTCAACAACATTGTCCGTATTTCCTATCAGGCCCTAGCTGCAGTTTTAGCCGGTGTGCAATCACTCCACTGTTGTTCCTACGATGAGCCCATCTGTTTGCCCACGGAGAGTGGACATGTGCAGGCCCTTCGGACCCAACAGATTCTAGCCTATGAGAGTGGAGTGTGCAACGTGGTAGATCCCCTCGGTGGTTCCTACTATGTGGAAGAACTGACGGACAAGATGGAGGAAGAGGTACTAAAGATTATGAAACAGGTTGAAGGCGTGGGGGGGATGAAAGAGGCGATTCGCACCGAGTGGCTTGATCGAGAGTTTGAGAAGCAGGCACTCCAGCGTCAGAAAGAGATCGACGCAGGGGAGCGGTTGGTCGTTGGAATGAACATTTTTACCACCGAGGCGGAGACCCAAACCCCATTAGGCGTTCAGTACATCCCTTTGGAGTCCGTACGAACCCAGATTGAGCAGACCCGGGAGCTGAAGCGTACCCGGGATATGAACCGTCTCAAGGACCATATCAAGCGGCTCCGTGAGGATTCAGAAGAGGGGCGAAATGTACTCCCTGCCATGATCGAGGCCACCAAAGCCTATGCCACGACAGGGGAGGTGATGGGGACGGTGCGGATGGCTATGGGGTATTCCTATGATCCCATGGAGGTCCTCGAATGTCCCTTTTAGAGAAGGTGCTATCTCGGAAACAACAATTTCCTTCAGCACCCCAGTTAAGAATACTTACTTTACCAAGGTTCCTTCCCCAAAAAGGGGAGGGGAGAATATCGATCGGGGTTATTTCCTAATAAAATAGAAGTGAGGTAACCATGGCAGAACAGAAAAAGATCAAGGTGGTAATCTCTAAGGTGGGTCTCGATGGACACGATCGGGGGGCTAAAGTAATCTCTTCACTCCTGAAGGAGGCGGGTATGGAGGTTGTCTACCTCGGGCTGTACCAGATGCCGGAAGATATTATCCGGGCAGCAATAGACGAGGACGCTGATGTGATCGGCGTGAGTTGCCTCTCGAACCAACACTTCGTTTTCGTCCCGAAGATCATCGACGAGATGAAGAAAAACGGTCTTGATGATGTACTCTTTATTGTTGGGGGTGTCATCTCTCCTGAGGACTTCCCAACCTTGAAGGAGATGGGGGTTGACGAGATTTTCGTTGCAGGCTCCCTGACAAAGCCCATAGTAGAATACATCCGATCGCATATCAGGAGATAAATGTGGGAAATGTAGGCGATCGTGCTCAACTCAGAGAAATTATTGAAAAAACCATCCAGAAGATATTTGCTGGAGATCGGCGAACAGCAGGACGCCTAATCACCGGGCTCGAGGATAGAGAAGAGTGGTGCAAGGAGGTCATGAAGCGTCTCTATCCTCGGGCAGGCCACGCTATGACGATTGGGCTGACAGGGGCTGGTGGTTCAGGAAAGTCGAGTCTCCTCAATCATCTCATCCAGCGCTTCCGGCAGATGGGCAAGAGCTTGGGGGTGATCGCAGTAGATCCGAGTAGCCCTTTCTCTGGTGGGGCTTTTTTGGGCGACCGTATCCGCATTCAGCACCACACCAGAGACGATGGGGTTTTTATCCGGAGCATGGCCTCACGGGGTTACTTGGGGGGCCTCGCCCGTGCGACGACAGAGGTTCTTCACGTGATGGAGGCCATGGGGTTCGAGACGATCATGGTGGAGACTTTGGGCGCGGGCCAGGACGAGATTGATATAATCCGGTTGGTTCAAACCTGCCTCTTGGTGATCACCCCCTCCATGGGAGACGAGATTCAGGCCCTGAAGGCAGGGATCATGGAGATCGGTGATATCTTCGTGCTGAACAAGTCAGACCTCGATGGTGCCACCAAGGCCATTCGGAGCATTGAGGCCGCCCTTTCTTTAAAACCATTCAATAAGGGAGAATGGCGGCCAAGGATCGTTTCGACCGTTGCCGCCAGCGGAGAGGGAATCGACGATTTGATGGAGGGAATCCTTGCGCACCAGGACTATGTGCATAATAATGATGCCATGGAACGGGCAGCTTTCCAACGGGTGGAGCAGGAAGTCGGCCTCATTTTCAGAGATGAGCTGGAACGGGTCATCTTCAAGGGGCTCAACGGGTCTGGGGAGAAGAGGCGTTATATCCAGAGCATTATTGATGGGAAGTCCGATCCTTACAAGGTCGTCGAGGAGATAATGGAAACTTTTCTTAAAAAAAGGTGATCGATGGCGGTTGGTAAAAATTCTGAAAGGCAAGGTCCTAATGTGCCGTCTCGTAAATAAATTGAATAAGTCTCATAGTTCGGACTTACCCATAATGTAGGAGGTTTTCCATTGCGAGCTGTGGCAAGCGTTACCATTGTAGGTCTTCAATGAAAGTTTGGGAGAAAAAAGAAGGGAAAAAACATTGAAAGAGGGGGTCAGAGATGGATTTTAAACTATCTCCAGAACAGATCGATATTAAAAATGCGGCAAGGGAGTTTGCTTTGGGAGAATTTCCTGATCGAGCTCAGGAATTTGATCGTAATGAAACGTTTGATCTGGAAATATGGAAGAAAGCGGCAAAACTGGGTTTCGTTGCCGTGACTGTAAGTGAGAATTACGGAGGGCCCGGGTTGGGAAGACTGGAAGCCTGTTTGATCATCGAGGAGTTTTGGGCGGTGGATCCAGGCATTGGACTATCGATTACTTCCACGGCCTTTGGCTCTGACCTACTGATGAAGTTTGGCACAGAGGAGCAGAAAAGGAAATATCTGCCTCCCCTTCCAAAAGGTGAATGCATTATGGGGTCTGCGATCACAGAACCGGATGCCGGTTCAGATGTCACCAATGTCAGGACCACAGCGGTTCGTGATGGGGATGAATATATTATCAATGGTTCTAAGATGTTCATCACAAATGGAGATATCGCCGATTATCTAATGGTCTTGTGTAAGACAAACCCTGAACGTTCCAAAAAGCAAGATCAGTTCAGTCTTTTCATCGTGGAAACGAATCGACCTGGATTTGAGGCCAACAAAATTCACGGAAAGCTTGGGGTCCGTGCGTGTGATACTGCAGAAATAGGCCTCAATGAGGTCAGAGTTCCGGCAGCCAATTTAATTGGAGAAAATGAGGGAGAAGGGTTTAAACAAGTTATGTATCAATTCAATATGTCCCGAGTCAATGTTTCTGCTGCGGCTGTTGGAATTGCACGAGCGGCTTTAGAGGAAAGTATTGCTTATGCCAAAAAGAGGGTTGTCTTCGGCCAACCTCTCGCATCTTTTCAAGCAACTCAATTCAAAATTGCTGAGATGGCGACGCTGACTCGAGCGGCAAGGAATCTTTACTATGAAGCAGCCTGGTCCATTGATAACGGTCATGTGGATCACGGCCTCATTGCTATGAGCAAATGGTTCTCTGGGCAGATGGCGGTCAAATGTGCAGATGAGGCGCTCCAAATGCACGGGGGATATGGTTATATCGATGAATATAAGGTCCAGCGCATCTTCAGGGACTCGAAAATTTTGGAGATTTACGAAGGGACGAAAGAGATAGAAAAAATCATCATTGCCAGAACCCTTATGGGGAAATAGCTTGAAGGAGGAGAAAAGAAATGGCCTATAGCTACATTCTATACGAAAAAAGAGATGACCGTATTGTTCTGATCACATTGAATCGGCCGGAAAAACGAAACCCTCTCACTCCAAAATTGAGGGTGGAATTGATTGAAGCCCTCAAAGAGGCGGGGCGGGATGAACAGATCGATGTGATTATCTTAACCGGTGCAGGAAAAGCCTTTTGTGCAGGCGGTGACATCGAGAATTTTGCAAAGTCTATCCAAGAAGAAGGCGGATCCAAAAAGAGGCGCCCCACCATTGATCGCCTTGGTGATTGGGGAGTTGAGATCGCGAAAGTGGATAAACCCGTGATCGCTGCGATCAATGGAATTGCCGCAGGAGCGGGGGTTTCCATTGCTCTTTTATGTGATCTGAGGATTGCCTCAGAACAAGCTAAGTTCATTCTGGCCTTTGCCAGAATGGGTCTCATTCCAGATGTGGGTTTGACCTATCTTCTACCAAGAACCATCGGCATGGGAAGGGCTTTGGAGCTCTTTTATACCGCAGGGACATTGAATGCCCAAGAGGCTCATAGGTTCGGCCTCGTGAACAAGATCGTTCCTCCTGAAAAACTGATGGAGGAAGCGTTAGCTATGGCGTCACGAATAGCCAAGGGACCACGAACAGCTCTTCGATTGATCAAGAGAGCTGTTTTTAGGGAATTGGTCTCGTCCCTTCATGAACAAACCGAGTTAGAAGGGGTGATGCAGAATATTTGTTTTACTACAGAAGACCATAAAGAGGCAGTAAAGGCCTTTTTTGAGAAAAGGGAACCTAAATTCCCAAGATGAGGGGTTCGAAGATGGACAGCCCACTTGAAGGGATCAAGATTGTTGAATGCGGGATCTGGCAAATGGGACCTTCTGCCAGTGCCCTTTTGGGTGACTTGGGAGCGGAGGTTATCAAGGTCGAGGAACGAACAAAAGGAGATCCTGGGAGAGGGATCAAGTGGATTCGTGGAATCCCTGTCATGTTGCCGCAAGGAAGGAGTTGGTACTTTGAAAATAATAACCGCGCCGTCCATTATAATAAAAACGCTGCTCAAGGAGCAGGGCTTCCCTTTCCCTATTCTGCAGGTGTACAGAATCAATCCTGGCTCATCAACCTCCTCACGAATTGGATAGGGGATGAAGGTTGGCTGAAACGGAATTATGCGGAGTATAGAAAATTTGTATATTTTTCGGATGTCATTCGGTTCACTGGAAAAGTTACTAAGAAATATGTTGACGAAAGGGGAGAGCATTGTATCGATATTCTCTCTTATGGATTTAATCAGAGAGGAGAAGATGTAATACCCAGTTTTTCTACGGTCATTTTACCAAGTAAGGAGAAGGGAACCTGGCCGGTGAGGGAGAGGCTTCCTGTTCCTGAATTCAGAGGAACCGGGAAATAGGTTGATCAATTGAAACGAGAAGAAATAAAGAACGTATATTGAACAATACCTCGGGGCTTTTGAAAATTTTGTTGAGAGAAACGCCTTAACCTGTGTCGCCTCAGGCAGAAGCTTAACTAATGGAGAGTTGGATCGCATCACGAACCAGTTGAGCAATCGTTTTAGGAAGGACGGGTTTAAAAAAGGTAAAGTGGTGATGGTTAGATGAGCATTGCTTACGTGATCCGAGTTTGAGGAATTACAAAAGCCCCAGATACTATCAATTTGTTGAAGAACTTCTATACATAGCAATAGGAAAGAAACTGCGTTACAAAAAAGGAAGAAAGGGCAATTCAAGAAGAAGCCGAAATAAGAAAGAGGGTTGAGGTAAGAAGAAGATGAACAGACCAGGGAGATGGGTTCTGAGATGAAAACATCTTTTGACAATCTTAGAGCAAACTGATAGGAGGGGCAAATGGTTAGTAAAGCCCAGCTTTTACAATTTATTGTTTCCGGGATTATGGTGGGGAGTATCTATGCCATCATCGCCATTGGATTCAATATGATCTTCAATGCAACAGAGGTCATTAACTTTGCCCAAGGAGAGTTTGTCATGCTGGGCGGAATGACCACGGTTACCTTTTATCAAGTCTTTCATCTTCCCTTGTGGTTCTCCTGTATCTTATCCGTCCTATTAGTCACCCTGGTAGGGATCATCTTCGAAAGGCTGGCCATCCACCCTATGAAGCATTTTTCTGTCTTAAATGCCGTTATCATTACCATCGGGGCCTCCACTATCATGAGGGGTGGAACGATGATCGCCTTGGGCCGGGATAATATGAGTTTTCCTCCTTTTACAGGGACGGGGGACAAGCCATTTATGATTCTAGGATCAAGCATCCCTCAACAAGGGGCCTGGATCATCCTTGCCGCTTTGCTCCTCGTTTTTGGACTTTCTCTTTTTTATAAGCGCAGCATTCAAGGGATTGCTATGAGAAGCATAGCTTGGAATAAAACAGCGGCTGAGCTCATGGGCGTGAATGTAAAGTGGATTGTCATGCTTTCCTTTGCCATGAGCGCTGCCTCTGGCGCATTGGCAGGTGTTCTGGTCACACCCATTACTCTTACTGCCTATAATGTGGGTTTGATTTTAGGATTGAAAGGGTTCTGCGCAGCCATTCTTGGGGGATTTGGGAATTTTTGGGGCGCCATCTGCGGTGGGGTGTTGCTCGGCCTTCTTGAATCTTTAGGAGCTGGGCTCATCTCATCAGGTTACAAGGACGCTATTGCCTTTTTGGTCCTTCTGATCGTTCTCTTTCTGAGGCCAACGGGATTATTCGGAACGGTCAAGATTAGGGAAGAATAAAATGTCTGAGAAAGATTCGATACAAAAAAGGATTGAGAATCGAAACCTGGGCTTTTGGATCTTTTTGGGTATCATGATGTCGTGGCCCATCTTTTATCCCAATCCCTATTATTTAAATGTCATGATCTTTACAGGAATCAATACCCTCGTTGCCACAGGTTTAAATCTCCTTTTTGGCTATGCCGGTCAAATCTCGATGGGACATGCTACGTTTTTAGGCATCGGTGCGTACTGCTCGGCATTTTTCACTGTGAAATTGGGCTGGAATCCTTGGCTTGGATTTTTGATAGGGGTTCTTATAACGAGTCTATTTTCTTTTTTGATCGGATTGCCCTCCCTAAAACTAAGGGGCTACTATTTGGCCATGGCCACCCTTGCCTTTGGCATTATCATGGAGACCTTCTTCGTCGAACTCAAATCGATTACAGGAGGTCCGGACGGAATCGGAGGCATTCCTGCCCTCTCCCTCTTTGGTTTCAAGTTTCATACAGACCTCAGATACTATTATCTGGTTTGGGTGATCGTCGCTTGCCTTACCCTATTGGTCATCAATTTAGTAAACTCCAGAGCAGGACGAGGGATGAGGGCATTGCATGAGAGTGAACTGGCTGCCAGTGTTCTCGGCATCAATACCTTCAGATATAAATTGGCCATCTTCATCTTCAGCGCCATATATGCCTCGATCGGGGGGAGTCTTTTTGCCCACTATATTACCCATATTACTCCTGAATCCTTCAGTATTATGCACTCAATTCTAATTGTAGTCATGGTGATCATTGGAGGAATGGGAAAGATTTGGGGTCCTCTTTTGGGCGCTGGGATCATGACTATTTTACCGGAAACACTGAGGGCCTTTGAAGTCTATCATGAAATTGCCTATGGACTTATCCTCGTCCTGATCATGATATATTTCACAGATGGGGTCGCGGGAGCATTGAATTTTGTCTTCAAAAAAATCCCTTTTTTCAATAAAAAGTTAATCTCTTAATAAAGGGGTCTTATGGAAACAGATGTCCTCCTCAATGTAACCCAATTGAAAAAGGCCTTCGGGGGCGTGATGGCTGTTGCAGGGGTAAGTTTTAACGTGGTCCATGGCCAAATAAAATCTATCATCGGGCCGAATGGGGCTGGGAAGACCACCATTTTCAATCTTATCTCAGGTGTCCTTTCTCCCCTGTCTGGAGAAGTTTATTTTCAGAATCAAAATTTAATCGGCCTATCCCCCCATCAAGTCTGCGTCATGGGAATTTCCAGAACCTTCCAAAATGTCATCCTTTTTAAAAGGATGACTGTTTTAGAAAATGTTATGGTGGGACGACATTCAAGGGTCAACACCAATCTCATTTCTTCAATTTTCAGGCTACCGGCGTTTAAAAATACAGAGAAAGCTATTATAGATAAAGCAATGGAGTTAATGGCTATTGTTGGATTGGATAGAAAGGCTTTTGAAATGGCGCAAAACCTTCCGCTTGGGGAACAGAAACTATTGGAAATTGCAAGAGGTTTGGCTACAGATCCAAAGCTAATTTTGTTGGACGAGCCAGCAGCCGGGTTAAATACGGCTGAGTTAGAGGCCATCATTCGTTTGATCAAAAAAATCCGGGAGAAAGGGATTACCATCCTCCTTGTAGAACACAACATGCGGGTGGTGATGGATGTGTCGGATGAGATCCTCGTTCTCAATTTTGGGGAAAGAATTGCCTCGGGCACACCTGAGGAAATAAAAGGAAATGAACGGGTCATTCGTGCCTACCTGGGAAAAGGAGTGAGCTTTGCTCGAAGTAGATAAGATCAGTGCTTCTTATGATGGAATATTGGCTTTGCAGGAGGTAAGCCTTAAGGTTGAGCGAGGGAAGATTATCTGCATCGTCGGAGCCAATGGTGCTGGAAAATCGACATTACTCAAATCCATTTCAGGAATTGTTGCGCCCAAGAAAGGTTCTATACTTTTTGAAGGAGAACCTATCATTCATCTTCCTACTCACCAAATCGTTCGAAGAGGAATTGCCTATGTTCCAGAGGGAAGACAGATCTTTGCTCCCCTCAGTGTGATTGAAAATTTAAAGATGGGTGCCTATCACTACTATAAAAGGGAATACCGGAAAGAGATTAACAAACAGATGGAACTCGTTTTTCTCACTTTTCCCCTCCTGCAGGAAAGACAGAATCAAATCGCTGGAACCTGCAGTGGAGGTGAGCAACAAATGCTGGCCATCGGTCGGGCACTTATGTCCAAACCGAGATTGCTTCTTTTGGATGAACCTTCGTTAGGCCTTGCTCCTTTAGTCATACAAGAGATCTTTAGGGTTCTCGACGAACTTTACCGACAGGGATTGACGATTCTTCTCGTGGAGCAAAACGCACAGATTGCGCTAACTTTTGCCTATTACGGCTATCTATTGGAAGTTGGAAAGATTGTCTTAGAAGGAGAGACGGAAAAACTTCTCCACAATGAAATGGTCATTGCCGCTTATTTGGGTGGATAGGTTTGAATAGGGAAGAGAAAGTACCGCGATTGTTTGATTCAATCAGAGAGAAAGGAGGAAAGAGCAATGGAGTCGAAGATTAGAAGAAAAGGGCGGACGGTGGGGATTCTTCTGTTGGCTATTTTAATTTTTGGAGTTGACTCTGTTTGGGCTGCTGGGAAACCTTATAAGATTGGTCACGTCGTGTCGATGACCGGGACCTTTTCGCAGCTTGGTGAGCAGCAGAGAAGAGCAAGCCTTATGTACCAAGAAGAAGTAAACAGGGCGGGAGGGATCAACGGACACCCTCTTGAAGTTGTCATTTTGGATTCCCAGAGTGATCCCAGCAAAGCAGTGACAGCTTTGAAGAGTCTTTTCCGAGATCCCGAAATTGCAGGAGTCTGTGGTGGAACAAGTAGTGCCGAGAGTTTGGCCATGATCCCTGTTGTCGAAAGTGAAGGAATTCCCTATATGAGCTATGGAGGAACTACTGAAATTGCGGATCCCACCAAAAAATGGGTGTTTCAGATGCCCACACCGGATCGACATGCCATAAGGGATATCCTCAATTTTCTTAAGAAGCGTAATCTTACCAAGATAGCCATGATTCACTCCACAGGAGGTTATGGGAAGAGCGGGGCGGAGAGATTGAAGGAACAAGCACCCGGAGCCGGATTTACAGTATTAAGTTATGAAAGTTTTAGTGACAAGGATATTGATATGACCCCTCAGTTGACGCGTATTCGGGATTTGAATCCTCAGGCCATCATTACATGGACAGCCACGACCGCGGGTGCAATTATTGCAAAAAATATTAAACAATTGGGGATCAAAGCCCTTCATATCCACGATAATGGGTTTGGGTACATTAAGTATTTGAAGGTAGCTGGAGATGCTGTCAATGGGGACGTACTACCCCTCGGTAAGGTTCTTATTGCCGAACAGCTTGATCCTTCAGACCCTCGGAAAAAGATGTTGTTGGAATTCAGACAGAGATATGAACGCAGATGGGATGAACCCGTTGCAAACGCGGCTGCTTATGCAACGGATGGGTTTATGGTATTGAAGAAGGCTCTAGAAGCAGTTGGGCCTGATCGGGCGAAGATCAGGAATTATATTGAGAATCTAAAAAATTTCATGGGTTATTATAGAATGTATAGCTTCGCTCCAGACGATCACGGCAGTAGGGAGACGAGCGCTTTTGTGATGGTGGAAGTGGTGAATCAAAATTGGAAGTTGATCAAAGATTAGGGTATCGATGTTTCAATAAAAATTTTTTCTTTAGGTGGAAAAGAACATCGATCAAGGAGAAAAAACGGATGTCGGTCATTCTTCTTGAAAAAAGGGAGAAGATAGCCATAATCACATTGAATCGGCCGGAAAAACGCAACCCTCTCACTCCGAAGTTGAGGGAGGAATTGATTGAAGCGCTAAAAGAAGCTGAGAGAGATAAGCAGATCGAAGTGATCGTTCTAACGGGTGCAGGAAAAGCCTTTTGTGCAGGCGGGGACATCGAGAAATTTGCAAAGCGAATCAAAGAAGAAGATCAGCCTAAAAAGAGGAGAACTTCCATTGATCGCTTTGGTGCTTGGGCAGTTGAGATCGCAAAAGTGGACAAGCCCATTGTTGCTGCGATCAATGGAGCTGCTGCAGGAGCGGGTATTTCCATAGCTCTTTTATGTGATTTAAAGATTGCTTCAGAACGGGCTAAGTTCATTCTTGCTTTTGCCAGAATGGGTCTCGTTCCGGATGTAGGACTGACCTATCTTCTGCCAAGAACCATCGGCATGGGAAGGGCTTTGGAGCTCTTTTATACCGCAGGGACATTGAATGCCCAAGAGGCTCATAGGTTCGGCCTCGTGAATAAGATCGTTCCCCATGAAAAGCTTATAGAAGAAGCATTTGCTATGGCATCGCGGATCGCCAAAGGTCCAAGAGTCGCTCTTCGACTGATCAAGAGAGCTGTCTATAGGGAATTGATTTCATCCCTTCAGGAACAAACTGAGCTGGAAGGGCTGATGCAGAATATATGTTTTACGACGGATAACCACCGAGAGGGAGTAAAAGCCTTTTTTGAAAAAAGGGAACCCCATTTCCGAAGATGAGGGAGATTTAAGATGGACGGACCGCTCGAGGGTATCAAGGTTGTTGAATGTGGAATCTGGCAGATGGGACCTTCTGCAGGAGCCTTTTTAGGAGATTTAGGGGCAGAGGTGATCAAGATCGAGGAACGAGGCAAAGGGGATCCTGGAAGAGGGATTAAGTGGATCCGTGGAATCCCTGTAGAGTTGCCACAAGGGCGGAGTTGGTATTTTGAATACAATAATCGTAATAAAAGAAGCTTGACCCTTGACCTGAAAAAGCCAAAAGGGAGAGAGATCCTCTTTAAGTTAATCGAAGGGACAGATGTGTTCATACAGAATTTTCGGTTGGGTGTTGCCACAAAACTGGGAATAGACTACGGCATCCTGTCGAAGCACAATCCGAAATTGATCTATGCCTCGGCGACGGGCTTTGGTTCAAAAGGCCCTGATGCCAAGGATCCAGCTTTCGACTATTTAGGCCAGGCGAGATCCGGAATGATGACGATTGCTGGAGAGCCGGATTCCCCTCCTGTGGTCTATGGAGCTGGCATTGCTGACCAAATCGGGGCGATCATGTTGGCCTTTGGAATCCTCGCTGCTCTAGTCACTCGGGAGAGGGTTGGGTTTGGGCAGGAGATCGAAGTTTCTCATTTGGGAAGTGGCATCCATCTTTTAGGTCTGGATGTGTTTGGAACGATTGTCTCTGGTCATGCTCCGCCAAGGGTGAGTCGTAAAAAAGCGTACAACCCTTTATGGAATATCTATCAGTGCGGCGATCAAAAATGGATCGCGTTAGCGATGCTTCAACCCGATCGGTATTGGTCCATATTTTGCCAGGCTCTCCATCTAAACCATCTCGTTGAAGATCCGCGTTTCAAGGACATGGAAGCGAGAAGAAAAAATTGTGAAGAGCTCATCACCATTTTAGATGCTGTTTTTCTTAAAAAAAGTTGCGCAGAATGGTTAAAAATTCTTAAGAATGCTGTGGATATCATTTGTTCACCGGTGAACACCTTGGAGGATTTAATCACGGATTCACAGGTCTTGGAGAACGAATATATTGCTGAATTTGACCACCCTGCATTGGGGAAGATAAAAACTGTGGGCATGCCCGTGAAGTTCAGCAAAAGCCCTGGCAGACTCCGGTTGCCAGCGCCTGAATTTGGTCAGCACACAGAAGAGATCCTCCTTGAGAAAGGCTACGATTGGGAAGATATTATTCGACTCAGGGATGAGGAGATCATATAGAAGATTTCAGGTGATAAAGCATGGCAGCAGGTGAAATCGTTATTGACGAAAAATATTGTAAAGGGTGTGGTTATTGCCAGGTATTTTGTCTTCTGGGTTGCATTGTCATTGCCGGAGAGAAAGTAAGCCCAGAGGGATATCTGCTTCCAACATTTAGGGACCGCGAGAAGTGCAAAGGGTGCGGTATTTGTGTACAGATGTGCCCAGAATTTGCGATAGGAGTTTATCAGATAAAAACTGAGCAAAGCCAAGCCAAGAAGGCTAGGAAATCCAAACACGGATAGATAAAAAAGATTGTCGACCATGGAGAGAGTATTTATTCAAGGAAATGAGGCAGTGGGAGAGGCAGCATTAGCTGCGGGCTGCCATGCCTTCTTCGGTTATCCCATCACTCCTCAGAACGAGACGTTTGAATGGTTTGCTCAAAAATTTCCAAAAATGGGAAGGGCTTTTGTTCAGGCCCAATCTGAAGTCGGTGCGATCAACATGGTCTACGGAGCTGCAGCCACTGGGAAGAGAGTCATTACCTCTACCTCGGGGCCCGGCTGGGGATTGATGCAGGAAGGCATTGCAAACCTCTGTGCTGCGGAACTGCCCTGCGTCATTGTCTTGGTCCAGAGAGGAGGAACACCGGGTGCACCAAGCGTTCAGCATGCTCAAGCGGATTATTTTTCAGCCACAAGGGGAGGTGGAGGAAGTGGTTATCGAAATATCGTGTTGGCTCCGGCCTCTGTCCAGGAGACCTATGATCTTGTGCAATTAGCCTTCTATTTAGCCGATAAATATCAAAATCCAGTCGTCATCCTCACCGATGCCCTCATCGGTCATCTCATGGAACCCCTGGAGTTGAGAGAGTTGAAGTTCGATTCCCTGCCGGAGAAAGAATGGGCCGTCCGGGGAAAGGGGCGACAGAAAGATGGGAGACGTCGTTATGTTACTTTTGCAGCTGTTGTCCAGGGAAGGGAACCTTATCCAACGATGATGAGTTTTGCGAAACATTGGTCCGATAAAGTGGAGAAGATGAAATCGGAAGTCAGGGTTGAAATGACTCAAATGGACGCTTGCAAGTTGTGGGTGGTTGCTTACGGATATACGGCGAGGGTATCTAAAGAGGCTGTCATGGAGGCATGCGCTCAAGGAGACAAGGTAGGATTCATTCGTCCTATTACCCTATGGCCTTTTCCGGAGAAAGCCATCTTTGAGGCCATTGCGAAAGGCGCTGAAAAGTTCTTAATTGTCGAAGATAACATTGAGGGACAAATGATAGAAGATGTGAAGAACTCTGTTCAAGGTAAGACAGAGGTTAATCATCTTGGATTGTTTGCCCGCCATCTGCCGACTCCCGCAGGGATGATCCTGCCCCATAGGGTTTTTGAAGAGATCAAACGATTGCTATCGAAGGAACACGAATGACGCAGAAGGTATTGGTTTCTGGAAATCCAAGATTATGGAATCGCAGCGTGGGAAGGTACCCTTACTGTCCAGGATGCCAGCATCCTCTTATGGAACGGTTATTGGCAGAGGTGATTGATGAGTTAGGCATTGAGGACCATGCCATTGGGGTGACCGGAGTGGGTTGTCATGCACGATTGTGCATGCCCCTTGATATCGATGTCGTTCAGGTCATTCACGGCCGTGCTGCGGACGCTGCCACTGGCATTAAGCATGCTCTGAACGGGGAGCCGATTGTTTTCACAATCCAAGGAGACGGAGACTGCGCCTCCATCGGGAGTGAAGGACTCTTAGGTGCCTGTCACCGCTGTGAAAGAATTTCTATCTTCATGCTTAACAATACGAACTATGGAACTACAGGCGGGCAGATGGGTCCCACGACCCTCATTGGACAGAAGACCACTTCCACTCCAGAGGGCCGAACCGAAAGCCACGGCTATCCTCTTCACGTTCCTGAACTGGTGGCCACCATGCGAGGAGTATGTTATGCAGCCCGAGGAGCCCTTACTACTCCTGCCCAGTATCAACAAACAAGAAAATTTATTAGAAAAGCTCTGAAGAGACAGATGAATGATGTTGGAATGACTTTTGTCGAAGTATTGGTAGCCTGTCCTGCCAATTGGAGGATGAAGCCAGTTGATTCCCTTAAATGGATCCAGGAGGAAGTAATTAAGGAGTTTCCCCTTGGAGAATTTAAAGACGTAGACAGGACCTAATCCGATTTAAGTCAGGAAAGTTATTGGAGATGACAGGTAATAGATTTGAAGTAATCATGGCAGGAATTGGAGGACAAGGAGTCCTCACTGCTGGTCAGTTGTTGGCAGAAGCGGCAATGGCTGATTATGCCTATGTCACGTGGTTGCCCTCCTATCGAGCAGCGGTGAGAGGAGGAGCTTCAGAGTGTACAGTGGTTTTCTCAAGGGAGAAAATTGCTTCCTTTCTCCTTTCGCAAGCAGATGTTGTAATTGTGATGGCCTTTTCTCAACTCCCAACCTTCCTCAACCGAGTAAAGCCAAAAGGCTCCCTCATCTTTGAAACGGCTGGGCTTAAGGAGGAGATAAGACGAACAGATATCCAATTATTCCCTATCCCCGCCATCGAGACGGCCAATAGCATGGGTAATATCCAGGCAGCTAATTTGATACTACTCGGAGCTTATCTCGAAATCACCAAGGCATTGCCCATAGAGAGGATCCACGCTCAATTGGAAAAAAAGTTTGTAGGGAGGGTGAAAGCCCTAGCCTTCAATAAGGGGGCTTTAGAAAAGGGAACAGAAATAGCAAGGGCGAACTTCAAAAGTTAGCCTAACGAAAGAGAAGCCATGACGTGGAAAGTAGTGATGACCTTAGATCTTCCAGCCTATGCGGATATTAACGAGAAGAGTTTTGTGGAAATCCAGGCCCATTTTTTCAAAAAGCAATGCAACAGTGAAGAAGAGATCATCGCTTTGGCTTACGATGCAGATGCCATCATCACGATCTCCCTTTACCAAAAGATTACTCGAAAAGTCATTGAGCAACTCCGTCACTGTAAGATCATTGCTAACATAGGAATTGGTTATGAAGGCATCGATGTGGAGGCAGCAACGGAACAAGGTATCTGTGTGGCCAATGTTGCTGATTATTGCCTGAATGAGGTTTCGGAACATACCCTTGCATTGATGATGGCCTGTGCAAGAAGGCTCTTTACCCTTGACCGTTTGGTAAGAGAAGGAAAATGGACGGTGGATAGGCCAGAGATGCGATATGAGATATACCCAACGATTCACAGGTTACATACCCAAACGTTAGGTCTGATCGGTTTCGGTCGCATTCCGCAAACCATTGTTCCAATGGTGAGGGAGCTTGTATCCAGAATTTTGACTTATGATCCTTATGTCTCTCCAGATATCCCTGCCCAGATGGGCGTAGAACTTGTTGAACTAGATGTTCTTCTCTCCCAATCCGATTTTGTGTCGGTCCATGCGAATCTGACACCAGAGACCAAGGGTCTCATCGGAATGGCGCAATTCAAGAAGATGAAGTCTACAGCCTATCTGATCAACACATCACGGGGTCCACTGGTTGACCGAAATGCACTCTCTACAGCGCTATCCCAGGGGATAATAGCCGGAGCTGCCCTGGATGTTTTAGACCCAGAGCCGCCTGACCCCAATGATCCCATCCTCCACTTGAACAATGTGATTTTGACCGGCCACTCGGCTTTCGCTTCGGTAGAAGCTAATTTAGAATTGCACGAACGACCCGTTGAAGAAGTCATCCGAGTCTTTAATGGAGAATGGCCTCGAAATTTTATCAACCCTCAGGTGAAAGATCTGCACAGGGCGAAGCACAGGAAGGGGACTTCTTGACCCAATATCGCTCTACAGAATTAGGGCTTTCTTACTATGGATGGATCGTCGTAGCAATGGCTTTCCTAGCTAACCTCGTGTGTTATGGTCTGGTCTATGCGTATGGTATTTTTTTAAAACCCATGAGTAATGAATTTGGATGGAGCCGGTCTGTGACAGCCGCCCCATTTGGATTTTATGCCATTTTCCATAATCTCTTGGCTCTCTTAGCTGGAAGGTTCTGTGATCGATTTGGCCCGAAGCTAGTCCTGGCCGTAGGAGGCTTTTGCCTTGGGCTCTCGATGATCCTGATGAGGT
>Ga0187886_1000758_pt1 | contig 34849 bp, 28 predicted proteins | sample June2016WEW_20_1_FD_133001 | JGI IMG/M metagenome (GOLD analysis project Ga0187886, IMG submission 133001) | Peatland microbial communities from SPRUCE experiment site at the Marcell Experimental Forest, Minnesota, USA - June2016WEW_20_150 | ecosystem: Environmental > Terrestrial > Soil >...
CATCAGGCAATAAGCCAATGTTTCAACTTTACCAGAGATATATTTCTGATACTTGCAAAGAAAGAAATCATAGTTTTCTTCAGACTTAAACACAATCTCTGCATTGTTCGAGCGATTGTAAATATGATAATACGTTTTGAGTAGATGGAGTCCATCTCTCCATCACCACCAAGCAGATGGACTCCATCTATCAAGGCACTTGAGTTAAGTGGACTCCATCTATTTTCTAATTTTTATTCATGTTCAGCAAGAAATCGTTCTGCATCGATTGCTGCCATGCAACCGGTACCGGCCGCGTTGATAGCTTGCCGATATTTCGAGTCGGCGACATCTCCTGCAGCAAACACGCCAGGGATGTTCGTAGCTGTACCGTACGGTTTGGTCTTCAGATATCCAACGTTATCCATATCCAGAACGCCCTTAAAGAGTGCTGTATTTGGCTCGTGCCCGATTCCAAGAAATAATCCATCGCATTTGAATTCAGTAAGAGCACCAGTTTTTACATTTTTAAGTTTCAATCCGGTCATTTTCTTCGGTGTTGCATTTTTTATTCCAATCACCTCTTCTACTACAGAATCCCAAATGAAATCTATCTTCGGATTTTTCTTCACACGTTCCTGCATCGCTTTGGAGGCGCGAAGTTCATTCCGGCGATGAATGATCGTGACCTTGGAAGCATGATTGGTGAGATAGGAAGCTTCTTCGAGCGCTGTATCTCCCCCGCCTACCACAGCGACATGTTGATTCCGGAAAAAGAATCCATCACACGTTGCACATGCAGAGACTCCGTATCCCTTATATTCCTCCTCCGATGGAATATTCATCCACTTTGCAGAAGCTCCGGTTGCAATGATGAGTGCATCGGCAAAATATTCTTCGCCATCAGCCACTACCTTGAATGGACGTTTTGAAAAATCAACTGACTCCACGGACTTGAATGCAGTCTCAGCATTAAACCGTTGCGCCTGTTTGCGCAAAATATCCATCAGTTCGGGACCTTGCACACCTTCAGGAAATCCGGGATAGTTTTCGACGTCTGTTGTAATTGTCAATTGTCCGCCGGGTTGTTGTCCTTCAAAAACGAGCGGAGCAAGATTAGCGCGTCCTGCATACAGAGCGGCAGTGAGTCCGGCAGGTCCGGATCCGATGATGATAACTTTACGATGTTGAGACATGTTTGATTTTCGATTTGGTGATTTAGAGATTTGGTAATTTAGCGAATTGGTCATTGATAATTTATTATATAAGATGCACCGAATTTCTACAAGATTCAATTATAGTAAAATTTACCTTGAACTTTCCCCAGATTCAAGTACACCTTTGGCATTCCGAACTAATCCAATCCGCTTTGTACGCTTGATGGAACTTCGGCGAAACCGTTGGCTGAATTCTTCTTGACTCATTTCTGCAAGCTCGGTCAATTTCGGAGCAATATTCTCTTGCCGTGGATAAAACGCTAATTCCTTGGTTTCTTTTTGAAATCGATTCCATGGACATACATCCTGACAAATATCGCAGCCATACACCCACTGATGAAACTTGGAAAGAAGATTCTTCGGTAACGCGTCACGGTGCTCAATAGTCAGGTACGATATGCATTTGTTTGAATCCACTACAGACGGTTGAATGATAGCTTTTGTCGGACATGCATCTATACAAGCTGTGCACGTTCCGCAGAGATCCGTTATCGGTTCGTTATAGTCCAGTTCCACATCGAGCAAAATTTCCCCGAGGAAAACCCAAGAACTATATTCACGTGTAATAACGTTGGCATGCTTGCCCATCCATCCAATTCCTGACCTTACAGCCCAGATTTTATCCATCATCGGTCCGGTATCGACATAGAGCTTGCCTGTGACCTCAGGAATTTCTGATTTAATAAAACTGAGCAATTCTTCCAAGCGCTCTGTCATTATCATGTGATAATCGTCTCCCCACGCGTAACGAGAAATCTTGCCTATCTCCGGATTATCAGAATGCTGTTCCGGGGAATAATAGTTCATCGCGACACAAACAACCGATTTTGCTTGAGGAAAAACAAGACAAGGATCGGCACGTTTCTCCATCTCACGTTCCATCCATTGCATAGTACCATGATAACCTTTTGCAAGCCATTCTCGCAGTCGTACTCCTTCTTCGGTCAATGACTCAGCTCGTGCAATTCCGACTTTGGAAAATCCAAGTTCAATTGCTTGTGATTTAATAAGGTTGGTGAATGAGGACTCCATAGACATCCATCAGAAGTCTGAAAACTTCTGTTCGGCTTCCGAATTATTTATCAACACTTCATTTCCAACAACACGAAGTTCAAATGTTCTTATTCGCCCGCTTCCAGCTACGGCTTTTCCAGTCCGAACATCGCACCGTCACCTAACCAGAAAGGAGCGGTTTCAATGGCATGAATATCGTATTGTCCGATTTTCAACTTGTCTTCTTTCATGTAACTGGTTTATAGAACACCAGAAACAAAAAAGTCGGTTCCTCCCTTAAGAAGAACCGACTCCTTTGACCAATATTCTGCTTTACTTCCGGAAGCGCGATGTTGCCGCGCTTAACTCGGCAAAAGTCTTCTCAGGATGAATCTTCTTTGCTTTTACAAGTAACTGATCTTCCGTTTCGGTATGATTCGGGTCCGGAATACAACAATCGACCGGACAAACCGCTGCACATTGCTCTTGATCAAAATGACCGACACATTCGGTGCACTTTTCCGGAACGATGTAGTAAAAATCTTTCGAAAGTGCATCAAAGGTTTTTCCACCCAATTCATAGGGCGTACCGCCGGAATAAATTGCTGTATTGGGGCATTCTGGCTCACAAGCGCCGCAATTAATACATTCTTCAGTGATCTTTGTTGACATAACATATCTCCTTAATAAATAAACCTAGGTAATGAGTTGTCTCGTTCTCAAAGTGGAATACGGCAATTGCAGCTCTCTATTTTGACGAATCGAATATGCGAAAGAGACAACCGAAATGCAAGCAGAAAGTCCGTTAAAAAAAACGGCGATTTTCTACAAATATCGGTGCTCTGTGATGTTTCCATTGCTGTCATACACGTACAATAAAGGAACACCGGTCGGAATATTAAGTTCCAGCACTTGTTCCTTCGTAAGATTGTCAAGCTTCATGACGATCGAGCGCAGGCTATTACCGTGCGCAACGACGATTACATTCTTGCCGGCAAGTACATCTGGTAGAATCTTCGCTTCAAAGTATGGAAGTGTTCTCGCTGCAGTGTCTTTCAAGCTCTCGCTGATACCATCGGGATTCAATTCCGTCACATCCTTTGGTGGCGGAACATCATAACTGCGACGCCAGATTTTCAACTGTTCTTCGCCATACTTTTTGCCGATATCTGCTTTGTTCAAGCCTTGCAGTGCTCCATAGTGGCGTTCGTTCAATGCTTTGTCGCGCTCCAAAGGAAGCTTGGATTGGCCGATAATGTTGAGGATAATATCCAGCGTCTTGATTGCGCGATTGAGAACCGAGGTATATCCTTTGTCGAATTTATATCCTTTGAGTTTTTCTCCGGCTTGCTTCGCTTCCTGTTCGCCTTTTGGCGAAAGAGGAATATCTACCCAACCGGTAAAACGATTTTCAAGATTCCATTGTGATTCACCATGTCTAATGAGAATAAGATTTGGCATGTTTTTTTCCCTTGTGTTCTCTGTGATGTTGATTGTTCTTGGCTACCTGTTTCGAGTCTTTCAGTATTCAGTATTTAAGATAGATGTATTTACTCAAATACTGGCAACTCGAGAGTTATTACTTATTTTATAATAAAATATCTAGCTTCCGGATGATGAACAATAATCGCATCTGTCGATTGCTCGGGATTTAACATGAACTCGTCCGTCATAGTGACGCCAATGCGTTCCGGCTTCAATAACTCAAAGAGTTTAACGTGGTCTTCCAGATTTGGACAAGCCGGATAACCGAAGCTGAACCGCGAACCTTGATATCCTTGACTGAACAGCCGTCTGATCTCCGGTGCATCTTTACCGGCAATTCCCAGCTCTTCACGAATCTTTTTGTGACACAGTTCTGCAAGCGCTTCCGCTGATTCAACACTCAATCCGTGGAAATACAGGTAATCCTTATATTCATGTGAATCAAAGAGCTTCTTTGAGTATTCGGAAGCGGCTTTTCCCATTGTTACCATATGGAAAGCAACGACATCGACCTTCCCGGAACTCGCCGGTGCAAAATAATCACTGATGCACAAGAAACGATCATCCTTCTGGCGCGGGAAAGTGAAACGCAGCCATTCTGCAAGAGGAAGAAGTTCTGAGTGTTGAGTTTCGAGTTTTTGAGTTTTATCAACTCGCAACTCTTTACTCGTAACTTCTTTTGGGTCATAAATAATTAAATCATTTCCATCCGACTGACACGGGAAGTATCCATACACCATCTTCGGATGAAGCAATTTATCATTCTTTATTTTTGATTTAAGCGCCTCATATTGAGGATATATTTTCTCTGAGAGCAATTTCCTATATTCTTTCTCTGATGACTTACCACGAACAACGCGCCACTGTCCACGAATCAGCGCTGTTTCGTTGACGTACTGAAATATTTCATCGAACGAAATATCTTCTGCAACCTTCGAACCCCAGAACGGCGGCTTTGGAATTTCAACGTCAGTCCGGACCATTGATCGCTTTGGCGTCTTCTCGTCTTCAGCAAGCATGAGCGCAATCTTCGCTTCTGTACCAATGAGTACCTCCTCATCATCTTTTTTACTCGTAACTCGAAACTTGTTACTCTTTATCTCCTCCATCAGGTGTAAACCGTCGAAAGCATCATTCGCATAGGAGACTTGTCCTTTGTACACTGATTTCAAATCCTGTTCGACATATCGTCGTGTCAGCGCCGCACCGCCAAGGATTACAGGAATAGTGACGTTTTGCTCATTCAGGACTTCCAGATTCTCTTTCATGATGAGTGTCGACTTCACCAGTAATCCGCTCATTCCTATGGCGTCAGCATTGTGCTGCTCTGCCGCATGGATCATTGTCTCCACCGGACATTTATTTCCAAGATTAACCACCTTGTAACCATTATTTGTTAAGATAATGTCCACTAGATTTTTACCGATATCATGCACGTCTCCCTTCACTGTGGCAATCACCATCGTGCCCTTCTGACCTTGCTCCTTCTTTTCCATAAGCGGCTCAAGGTGTGCCACTGCCGATTTCATCACTTCCGCAGAGAGAAGCACAAAGGGCAGCTGCATCTGTCCGGAACCAAAGAGATCACCAACAACCTTCATCCCATCCAGCAAAATGGTGTTAATGATTTCCAGAGGAGAAAATTGCTTGAGCGCTTCATCAAGGTCGGAGTTCATTCCGGCTTTGTTTCCGTCAATGATTCGGTTCTTCAACCGTTCTTCAATAGTACCGCTAATAACTTTCGACTCTTTTTCTTCCTTTTTCTTACCGGCAAAATGCGCCATAAATTCCGTCAACGGATCAAAGACGAGTCTCTTGTTTTCACCTTCGCCTTCAAAACGCCGCTCATCAAACACGAGCTGCCGCGCTAGTTCGCGGCCCCTCTCGTCAATTTTATAAAGCGGAAGTATCTTTGAGGTGTGCACAATCGCCATATCAAGTCCGGCTTCAATAGCATAGTGCAAGAATACGCTGTTCAACACTTGACGTGATACCGGAGACAAACCAAATGAAACATTACTGACCCCTAAGGAAGTATGAACATCCGGAAATTCCTTTTTGATAAGTCGGAGTGACTTGATGGTCTCTATCGCCGAACGGCGGAATTCTTCATCGCCGGAACCCAGTGTGAACGTCAACGGGTCAAAAACGAGATCGTGCGGCTTCATCTTGTATTTATTGACAACAAGATCATAGATGCGTTTGGCGATAGCAAGTTTAGATTCTGCTGTTTTCGCCATACCCTGTTCATCGATCGTAAGCGCGATAACAGCGGCGCCGTACTTTTTGCACAACGGCACAATCTTGTTGATGCGCTCTTCGCCATCTTCCATATTGATGGAGTTGATGACTGCCTTGCCCGCAATATACTGCAGCGCTTCTTCGATGACGTTTGCTTCCGTGGAATCGATAACCAACGGAATGGTGATCTGCTTATTGAAGCGCGTAAGGATCTCACGCATATCTGCTGCTTCGTTTCGCCCAACATATGCTGCGCAGACATCAAGCATGTGCGCGCCTTCTTTCACCTGCTCACGTCCCATCGCTACGATAGCCTCCCACTCTTCCTTTGCTAAGAGGTCGCGGAAGAGCTTACTGCCGTTGGCATTGGTGCGTTCACCAATGAGCGTTGGTGGATTATCAACACGGAACGGAGCAGACTGGTACAAACTCGATGCGCCCGGAATAAATTCATACGTGCGCTTCTTCGGGGCAAGATTCCCTACCGCCTGCACCACTTGACGAATATGCTCTGGTGTGGTGCCGCAACAGCCTCCGACAACACTGACACCAAGGTCTTTCACAAAGTGCGAAAGATATTGCGCCATCTCCTCCGGTGAAAGATGATACTGTGCATGCCCGCCAACATTTTCGGGCATCCCTGCGTTTGGCATTACAAAGACCGGCTTTGGACTACTCTCGACCAGCGTTCGCACGTGCTCGGACATTTCTTTTGGTCCGGTTGCACAATTGATCCCGATGACATCGATGTCATAAGGTTCAAGACTTGTAAGTGCGGCAGAAATTTCCGTGCCAAGCAGCATTGTCCCCATCGATTCGATTGTCACAGAAACAATGACCGGAACGCGGCGATGTGCTTTCTCGAAATATTCGAAGATACCATACAGCGCTGACTTTGCCTGGAGGACATCCTGACATGTCTCGACGCACAACAGATCGGCACCGCCTTCAACCAAACCTTTTGCCTGCTCGTGAAACGATGCTGCCATTTCTTTGAAGCTGATATGTCCAAGCGAAGGCAGCTTCGTCGTCGGTCCCAGCGAACCGGCAACAAACCGTTGATGTCCATTGTTAGAATAATCCTGAGCAATTCGTTTGGCAATTTGTGCAGCTTTGAAGTTCAACTCATACACACGGTCCTGTAAACCATACTCTGCCAGCACAATACTCGCACCGCCGAAAGAATCCGTCTCGATAACATCGCACCCGGTTTCTAAGTAATCACGATGCATCTTCTCAACCGCTGATGGTTTAGAGACAACGAGATACTCGTTACAACCATCGTAATGCTCGCCGCCGAAGTCATCTGCGGTAAGATTTTGCCCTTGCAGATATGTTCCCGTCGCACCGTCAAAGACGATGATTTTTTGTTTTAATATGTTGAGGAAAGAATTCAAAGTCGCGAGTTTCCAGTATCAAGTTACGAGTCGGAATCACTACTGATTTTACGTTCGAGAGAAAGAAGCATTTTGCGAACTTCGATGAGTTGATTGTTCAACAACTCGTATTTTTCACTTTTCAAGTAGATCAAATCCTTTGAGAGAACCAGAAAATATCCAACTTCATTTGTCGAGCCGAGCGACATCGTCAGGAAGCAAGCAAAATCTGGTTTTGTCTTTCTTCCGGCTCCTTCGACAATGTTTGCAGCAATAGACACAGCAGCACGACGAAGTTGTGAAGTTACTCCATAAAGCTCATCCTTTGGAAAACCCTTCGTAATCACATATACGTCAATTACCAGCTTATGTGCTTTTTGCCAGACTAATAACTTTCGATAATCTTGCATAAGTTCCCCTCCAAATCAAGAACTTGTTACACTGAACTCGTAACTCAACAACTGGTAACTCGAAACTGTATTAATTTACGAAAGAAAGAGACGGAGAGCAATGTTAGGTTCGAAACTAATATTTCTTTTGAGTCAGACTACCATAGAACTCAGTCGGCAACAGCCGAAATTTTCATATAACATATTATACCCTTCTTCTTCAAGCGGGATTCTTAGATCATCTTTCTCCATTTTTTGATCTCCTCTTTACCTCTCTCTTGAGATGAAAAAGTTTTCTTTTTTGTTTCTTTACTTCCCCAACTGTCCCCCTCATAGGGGGACTTACAGGGGGTCATCTTTGTGCTTGGCTTTTTTGACCCCCTTCTTCGGTCAGGACTACCTTCGCAAGGTTCTCCAGCCATTGCTCAGAGACCTTGCGAAGGTTACTGATGTTGCTTGGTTGAAAACGAGTGTCATGACTTTTCAAATCCAGCACTTTTCCGAACCCCCCTTGGAAAGGAAAAGTCTGCGTCACTTTGGTGATACGCTTACGCGTATTGCTGTAATACGCTCCCCTTCAACGAAGGGGGGAGCAAGGGGGGTTCAAACCCGAAAAAGAAATAAAAAAAAGGGCAGACTTCAAATCTGCCCTTTCAGAATAACACATCCCGTAGAAAAATTAAACAACAACTACAATGAACAATACAATAAGGGCAGACGGCGAATCTGCCCTTATGATTTACTTCATTGCAATTACTTCGTCAACAACATCTTCCTAACTTGAGTAAAGTTCTCTGCTTGAATTCTATACAAGTACAAACCACTTGGCAGATTAGAAGCATTAAAGGTTACTTTATAGTTACCAGCGGACATCCTACTATTCACAAGAACTGCAACTTCTTCACCAAGAATGTTAAATACAGTAATCTTAACATTCGATGAGGTTGGAATTCCAAATTGAATAGCTGTGCTTGGATTGAATGGGTTAGGATAATTCTGCTTGAGAGCAAAAGTAGTCGGAACTCCTTCAATGCTTTCAACACTGGTAGGATGTGTAATAGTAACTGTTATAACTTTATCTGCATACAATCCATTGGCTCCGGTAGCTCTGATAGTGATCGCATAGGGAGAACCAGCTGCTACACCCGTTGTAGGAAGTAAGGTTAATGTAGCTGTTGCAGGAACAAATGTAGCCCATGCAAGAGCCGGTGTATTTGGAACCATAGCATATGTAATACCTGCTGTACCGGTTGCTATGAATACAAATGCATTGCCTGTGGTTGCTCCTTCTGCTAACGTTACTTGGTGTCCAGCAGGAGTTGTAAATGTTGGTCTAACTTTAGCTGTAACAACAAATGCAGATGTTTTTTGTTCATTGTTCACGTCTGTTGCAGTAACAGTAACTGTGTCTATACCGTCTGTAACTGCTGTAACTGTCAAAACGCTACCCGCAATTGATGCTGTTGCAACAGCAGGTGTTTTGCTAACAACACTGTAAGTCAATGTACCTAGGCTGCCAGTGAATACTGCAGGTGAAGCTGCTAAATCTTTTACATAAGCTGTTGTTGTACCAGCAACAACCATTGTATCTCTAAGAGCATTTGCAACAGCAAAGTTGGAAGTATAACCGATTGCAAACAGTTCTTGTGCTTCTGTTGTCCAACCTTGAACGCCGCTATGAACTACTGTCGGTACACCAATGACATCATAATAAGAAACGCCAGGTGTGCCAGGCACGAGCCATGTATTAAGCGGGTTTGTTAGTCTGTAGACCGCACGTGTTAATTGGATATCTCCAAATTGAACACCACCGGCACCCAATGTAATCTGTGGATTAGTTGCAGGAGTTGAAAATGCAGTACCACCTGCATTGTACACACCAATCGTCCAATAAAGTGGTGCTAACTTATTAATTGTAACACCGCCATTTGTCAATGGTATGCCAACGCTACCTGTTGGATATGTATTAGTATGATTTACTGTAATTAATTGTGCTTGACTGGCCGCTGCTGTACCTGTAAATGCAATCGTCGCTGGACGATATTTGCCATCAGAAGTACCCATCGGGAATAAATTGGATACAACAGTAGCTGTTGCTGGGTCAGAATCTGCCCAACGGTTTAAGGTACCATTAATATGTGATACAACAGCGCCTGTTGCAGTTCGGGTTACAGTACCGGCTGCTGCTACACCAACTTGAATATTAAAAGCACCGGTAGTAAGAATGCCTTTTGCTAAAGTTAAGGTTGTACCATCACCTAATACAACATTTGTTAGCAAAGTAACACCGGCAGCATTATTTATTTTAACATTATTTAAATAACCTGTTGTATTACGATTTCTTGTGGTAATAGTTTGTGCTGCTGTACCATTAAATTCTAACGTACCCGTTGTATTTTGTGCAATTGCAGGGTTAGCACTAAAAGGTGTAACATCAAGGCCAACTATTGAGAAATTACCAGCAAGTTGAACAAGCTTTGTACCATCATTAAAACCATCAGTTGCAGCATTAGCTGTTGTTTGAATATCAACATTGCCTGTGATTACTAATGAAGTAGTATTACCGACAGTGAAATTACCTTTTATAACAACTACATCACCTTTAATCGTATCAGTTGCTATAGCTGGTGTTGTAACAGTAATACCTGTACCATTGACAACTATCTTCGGGTAAGAGGTTGCAGTGCCACCCATTGCAGCGGTTGCAGTGTAAATTAAATATCCGGCACCGCTTGCAGTAATTGTACCACTATTTGTGGAACCTGCACCAACCGACAAAGTATAACCGGCTAAATCCAATGTTCCAAATTTAACCCATAATAAACCACCGGTTGTTGTTGGTATAATAGAATTTTGACTAAGTGTAACTGTTGCGCCTAAGCAGTCTATTGTTACTGCACCAATTGCTGTTGGACTTGACCATTCTGCTCCGGTTGTAATGGAAGTAGAATTCTGGTACACTAAACTAACAGTTCCGCCGAATGTAGGTGTACCCGTTAAAGTACCATCTGCGCGGGTAATGGTTTGTGTACCGACAGCAAATGTTAAATTTGTACCGACAGCAAGTGTACCTCTTGAAAGGACCAAGGTACCACCGGTAAGAATTGTGGTGCCGCTTGCCAATGTAATTGTTGGGTTAGAACCGATATCGGAATTCATTGTCAAATTAGTTAATACACCAAGTAATTCCGGTCCGGTTGAACCGCTTGTAGTTCCTACGTATGTAAGGCTTGTAGGACCGCTTGCAGGTTGTGTTGCTATTTGACCATTGGTTGTAGCAGTAATTCTTCTTGTAATAGAAGTTGTAGATAACAAACCGTTATGTGTCAATACACCGCTTGTTAAATAAAGATTTGTTGCAGTGAATGTATTTGCTAAGATTGTAACGCCAGCGGCATTATTAATAGTAACATTGAGAACCGTCTGTGGAGCGAGGAGAGTCAATGTTTGAGCTGCTGTTCCTGCAAATACCAAGCTGCCAAAAACGTTTGTGCCAAAGGTATATGTTAAACCGCCTTGAATAGTATTTGCAGCAGCTAACAAAGTTAAATTACCATTACCTGTTGGGAATATAATTGTACCGGCGGTATGTGTAAATGAACCGGTAAGAGATAGACCAGCAGTTGGCAAATTGATTGTTTTATTGTTGAATGTGGTTGTTCCTGCAACATTTGTAAACACCGTTGTGCCGCCCCATGTTAAAGTACCATTAGCACCACCACCGGCTGTTGCAAAATTTCCACTCAATACAGATGGACCATTCATTGTGAACAGAACGTCTGATGTGTAATTGATTGTAAGGTTAGAAATTGTTCCGGTACCACTCATTGTTTGAGTAGCCGCTGCAGCAGTAACAATAATTGTACCAGCACCAGAGAAGATCCCATCTACTTTAACAACGTTTGCAGAAGCAGTTCCGTTTGTAACAGTTAGATCAAATGGACCTGTTGCTGTTTGTAATGTTCTGCCCGCAGCAACCGTCAATATACCGCTAAGAGTTTTAGCAGAAGGATAAGTTACTGCTCCGGTGTAACCGGTTGTTAATGTAAGATTAATAATACCAGCTTGCCATTCATATGCTGTTGGTGTTGTAGCTGAAGAAACAGCAAGCGGCCAATCACTGTTATTATTAAATACTAAACTATAAGAGCCGCCTGTTAAAGTCGGTGAACCAGTGGAGAAATAACCACCGACAACAGTAATTTTGCCTGCAGCTCCTAAGGTAATGTTAGTATTTAAAACACCACCGACAGTCAATACTATGTTCGGAACAGTTAATATAGATGTTGCAACAGTTATAGAGGCATCTCTTACGCCCTGATTTGTATTTATTGTATTTGCAAACTCAACTGTACCAGTACCAGTAATTGTTAAAGCATTAACGAGAGTAATTGTTTGAGCTGCAGAACCATTAAATTTCAATGTCGAACTTGCACCCAAGACAACTGCACCGACATTATTTCCAGTAACTGTTGTAAAGTTTTTGGAAATTGTAAGGTTATGATAGTTGGTTGCATCTGTTGTTTGGATTGTTAAAGCTCCAGCTATTGGGGAAGTCATACTGAGAATTCCATTCAGAGTCGAGTTTAGAATTCCAGAAGCTGCCGGAGAACCAAATGTGATCGTTGAAGCAGCCGTTAATGTAACGTTGCCTGTGATTGTGGTATTATTATTGAAAATAAAAGTACTTGCATTACCATTATCAATCATAGCTGCACCAACAGTGGCAGCTCCATCAATTCTTAAACTAGCTGCGCCACTTGTTGTAGAACCACCGGTAAGAGTAGTCGCACCTATAAAGTGGACAGCACCCGTGCCCAGTGAAAGAAGTCCAGTGATTGAAGTAGCACCGGTTACTGTAACAATACCAGCACCTGTTGTAACTGTATTTAATGCAGTAAAAGTACCGGGAATTGCTATTGCACCTGCGCCAAACACAACCGCACCTGTTGATTGGAAATTACGTCCAACATTTAATGCAGCAGCAGAATTTGTACCGCCAACGCCAACAATTAAATCGAGCGTTGTTGTAATTACTGTTGCGTTTTGAGTTAATGTACCAACGCTAAGAGTATTAGCTTTTAGCACACCGGTACCACCGCCAGTACCGCCTGTTAAAGCGCCTGTAACTGTTAAATTACCGGGAGTTGCTCCGGTAGTTAAATCAATTGCGCTTGTTAAAGATGTACCGGTAAAAGTAACGGCACCGGAAACTGTAACATTAGATGTTCCGGTAATTGTACCAACAGTATTATCAGCAAAACCTACACTCATATTTCCAGTAATAGAAACTGTAGAACCGTTCATGATAAGTGCACCACCACCATATACTAAAACGTTTCCATTTACTAAGTTTAAGCTTGAAGTTTTTAATGTACCGGCGGTAACTGTTAAATTACTTCCGATAGCAGTTAAAAGTGAAAATTCATTTGTCATAAGGGTTGAAGCGTTAACAACTGGAATGTTGATTTGACCAGTACCGCCAAATATTACACCATGCGCTGTATTGGATAATGTAAATGTTCCGGTAGAACCGCCAGTATTATTTCTATTAATAGGACCGCCGATATTAGCCGTTGTACCATGGGCGGCGCCAATAACGATATTATTATAATTGGTTTCTAATTGTCCACCAACAAAATTGAAATTGTTTGTGAACGTAAAAGTACCCATTGTACCAAGTGAGTTTGAAGCAGTTTTAAGATTAAGGATACTGCCAGTTAGTTTATTAATAGTAAAATTACTAAGTGTATTATTCTGTCCATCTACAATTGTGAAATTTTGCGTAACAGAACCATTCATTATTATAGTACCACCTGTACCGTTAGTAATGCTACCGGCAGTGGAATTATTTACTATATCGCCAGGTGTTGTTAATGTAAATGTAGATAATGCTAATGTAGAACCTGAACCTATAGTCAAAACTGAGTTTGTTGTAGGACCAATATTAATAAATGTAATATTGCTTGTAAGAGTAATAGTAATAGCAGCAGCTGAAGTTGTTAAATTTTCGAAAGTACCTGTACCAGAAACATTACCGGCAGAACCGGCGAAAGTACCTGTTAAAGTAACTGAGCCTGTAGATGTTGTATAAGCGCTATTGTTAACAAAATTGCGCCCAACAGATAGAGTAAAAGTTGTAATTACAACAGTACCCGAAGTAATGGTTAGGTCTCTATTAGCCGTTAATGCGGCGGGTAATGTTACGTTTGCACTGCCCTGAAAAGTAACATCACGTGGATTTCCAGATGCATTCGGGTAATCATTATTTGTAAAAGCTAACGCAGCGCTATTGACAAATACCATATCGTAAACACCAGACGCGGTTGGAGGATTGGTTAAAAAGCCAGAGGTCGTACCTCCGTCTCCAACGGCAATTTGTTCAATGGCATTTGCAAGTAAGTTTAACTTAGCTAAAGCCGGTGTATATTTACCGGATTGCAGATAGAGTGTACCTGAAACGTTAATAATTTGGTTGATGCCACCAGTAGTTGATCCAATAGCTGTACTACTGGTAGAAGCAGTGTTAAGAGTCAAGTTCTGAATTGTAACAGCACTACCTGTTCCAACTAATTGAACTCTTTTGGTTAGAACTACCGTTTCATTATAAGTATTTCCCGCAATGTTAATAACGTCGCCATTCACTACAAATGAACTAGCCAGCATAGCTGAGATAGTCAGTTTTGGTCCAACAAGACCCGCACCAAGTGCGGCTTGCGTACCATCGTAGGCGTCATTACCGATAGCGGCATCGACATACCACGGACCTGCTGCAAATGTTGCCGGACTTGTGAGGACTATAAGTCCTGCTAAAAGAACCAGCGAAATAAAAAGATTTCTTATTTTCATGTTATACTCCAATAGATGAGTTAGAGATGAGTTAGAAATGAATTAATTTGCAATAACATTTGAAAAAAGAATAAAACTTTTTTCAAAAGCATTTCCCGTTAAAGGATGAGTGAAAATTAAGGCGGTAAATCTCTTAACATACAATTTTCCCTTTCGTTTATTTGTATTCAAATTTGACATTTACTTTCTTATAGTTTTGGCATGAAGCAACATTTTCATTTAGGCGAATTTTCTATAACTCTTGAATAATCCAACAATTGCCGCAACCCCTCTCACCTATGACTATCAGAGAATAGGAATTATCTGTTGAAATGTCAATAGTTTTTTTGATTTTTTTCAAAAACCTCATTTTCGGTTATTTACCGAGGTACGTGTATTTTATGAGCTGTTTTTCTATTCTATTATATACTACCGGTTTTATATAGCTCAAATCTCGCTTTTCTTTGCTTAAGAAGCAACAGGTGCCCAAGGGAATTTCCATATATTACAAATAGTTAACATGATTGATTTTGGACGAATAAAACCGGTATCCCGACCTTGAGCTTCGATCATGTAAGATCCTTGTTGTTTTAGACTTGCTACTCTATTATATCTATTATATATATAAAGCACAAATAAAAACTTCTTTTTCTCTACTAGTATTATTCGCTGTAAATATATTCATCTGTTTTACAAAAACCAAGTTATTTTTCATGTTTTTCACGTATGGATATATGTATTACGTTTAGTGCGGTCAGGACTTACGTCCTGACCGATACTGTTGAGTGTCAGGAAGAAATTCCTGACATCACAAAATAATGCAACGCTGCATTTCAAATCAGTAGACCATGAGCTTTTTATTATTTTCATTTCTCCGACCGTTTATTTTTGTTCTAACTTCGCCATTCGTCATATGAGAAGCAATGATGGGCGTCACGTAAAATTTTCGGCCTTCGCAACTGCTTTCGGAAGAGCTGGAAGCCTGTGAATGTCACACGCATCGCGTGTTCCTTATTTACCGGCTCAAACTCTGAGACCTTCCGAAAGTTACTCTCTTAGAACTTTGTGAATGTTACTCTCATCAATTCGTAGAAATCAATTCCGGGATAACACAGGTAGTAAAAGAGAACGTGTAAATTTCAAGATTTGGATTCGATGTCGTCAGTTTCAGGAGGTGGCTGCCGAATTCTTTATTATGGACAAGCCGGTACATGCGCGGTCTATCAACAAACAATGATGTCACTCCTCCTGGCAAGTGTATCATATCTTCACCTTGTGCATCTTTGCTCAGCGGCCGGCTGTTTTGTTGAATAGTCGCTTCGCATAGTGAACCATCCTGAGAGCTCAAGACTGCATTTACTTCGCGCGCTTGATACGGCAAAAGAATAGCGCCATCTTCTCCTGTGTTCCCATCAAATCGCAGACACTGGCGTTCATTCATCCATTTTCCGGTGGCGTAAAAACGTTCCGGAAGATACATGCCTGGGTCGGTGTACTCAATAGTCGATTCTGGATTATAGCCCTCCGGATTGCCAAGCGCACCGCCAAGATATCCAAAGAAGAGTTCACTTGTCGGGCGATAACAGACTGCACCTACCTGATCTTCATCGCACAGAGGAGGCATCAAAGCAGGCAGCTCGCCATGGCAGCCAGCTTCGATCAACAATTGTTGGATCGCGCGTTCGAATTCCATATAACCGCCTTCACCGTGCTGCATGAAGCGAATATATCCATCGCGATCGATGAGACAGCGCGTTGGCCAAGAACGCACCGCAAATGCATTCCACATGAGAGCATCATTATCAAGCATCACCGGGTACGTAATATGAAAATGGTCGATTGCTTTTTGCACACATTCGAAAGACCGGGCAAATTCAAACTCGGGAGTGTGTACTCCCACAATTCTTAATCCGAATTCTTTGTACTTATGCTGCCACTCTTGGATGTATGGAAAAGTTCGGATACAGTTGATGCAGGTGTAGTCCCAGAAATCAACGAGTATAACCTCGTCCATATGATCGCGGAGCGAGACTGGTTCTGAATTCAACCAGAAATTTCCGTAGAGCTGCGGTGCGTGAATATGTTTAGGTTGAAGTTCCATTTGTTTCTTCTGTGTTACTCACTGATGTTACGCAAAATGCTTCAATAGTGCCACGACCTTCCCGCTCCGACGAGCGGAGCGAGGCGAGCAGGTCGTGGTTTTAATATCTCCAGAAAATTTGGGCTTTAGTCCAAAACGATTCAAAATATGGCTAAAGCCAATAAAATTTGTTCGCATTACCACGACGTAAACGTCGTGGCTATAAATCAACTTACTTTGCGTAACATCAGTTACTCATGAAAGTAAAAGATTTCTCTTCGAGATTCATTCTTCTTTCCCACCGGTATGGGCGACATATAAGAAACTGTCTCGGACAAAATCTGCAGCGTTCGTGGCGAATGCAGCAGGAATACCTTTTTTCAATTCGTCGAATGTCACAACATTTCCACCCGCCGATACTGTCATATTTGAATTAACCAGAATAGCTCTTGTGGAACCCGCGCATTTCAACACAACACTCGCCTTCACAATTGGGAAGACTGCATCGATGACCGGATCGATGTGAACACTGACTCCGAGAATTTTCATTTCATCCGGAGACTCACATTGAACATCAATATTATTTGTTTTCAAAAAAAGGATACAATCATGGACAACTTTGCGTGTAATGACGGTAAGCTCATTGGCAGCCAAAGTGAGTCTTTCCCGTTCAACCGCAAACTTTGTCCAATCTTTAATAGCGCTTGTGAGAATGAGCTTCATTGATTCAGTGAGTCCCATAGTGTCTTTCCCATGCATGTTGATCAATCGCTGGATTTATGTTTGTATGAACCATTATTCTTTTATCGACTTTAAGATTGAGCGCAATTCGCCCATCAACTGGTCGCACAATTTTTGTGTGATGATATATGGCGGAAGCAAACGCAGCACCGTCGTGTTCGTGCAATTAATCAGCAGACCGCGATTCCGCAGTTCATCGACAATCGGTTGTCCATCTCGATCGATATCGATACCGAGCATACAGCCCAATCCTCGCACTTCTTTGATGATAGTTGGAAATTCTTTTTGCATTTCCAGCGCCTTCGATTTGATATACGCACCAATCGTGCCAGCTTGTTTCATCAAACCTTTTTGAATAACTTCTTCCATCACGGCACATCCGGCAGCACACGCAACCGGATTGCCTCCAAAGGTTGTTCCGTGCTCGCCATAACTGAACACATCGGCAACTCTTTCATTTCCTAAAATCGCACCAAGAGGCAACCCACCGCCAATCGCCTTTGCGATGACAACGATATCGGGATGGACATCCATATGTTCGAAACCAAAGAACCTTCCGGTACGTCCGACCCCCGCCTGAATTTCATCTGCAAGAACAAGAAATCCAAACTTCTGCTGAAGAGCATTCAACTCGTCGGCAAATTCCTTTGTGATGACATTAATTCCGCCTTCTCCTTGAATAAATTCAAGAATGACGCCAAGCGTCTGCTCATTGGTCTTTACCCGAAGGTCGTTGATATCATTAAATTGAACTGTCTCTGTGTTCTGAAGAAACGGATCATAGCCCTCGCGGTATTTAGGGCGATCCGTCAATGATAACGCGCCCATTGTTCTACCATGAAACGAATTACTTAAATTCAGTAATCGTGTTTTTCCGGATTTTTGTCCCCACTTGCGTGCAAGCTTAATAGCTCCTTCCACAGCTTCTGTGCCGCTATTGGAAAAAAAGATACGCTTGAATCCGCTTGCTGCAATAATTCTTTCCGCCAGATCTACCTGTGCGTCCTGCACAAAGTAATTGGACAGATGGATATAGCGATGAATTTGTTTTTCAATAGCCGCATTGATGCGCGGATGATTATATCCGAGCGCATTGACGGCTAAACCGCCAAAAAAATCAACATAGCGTTTGCCGTCTTTTGAATAGAGGTACACTCCTTCGCCGCGGTCGATTTCGAGCGGAAGTCGATGAAATGTGTGGAAAAAAAACTTCGCTTCTTTTTCTATCGTCGATTCAGACATGTTAAACCTCATGGACTATTTGATTCAATACAGTATACAGAAAACGTACTTTGGACTCAAGTTCTTCAAGCGTGCCATTGTTGTGAATCACATAATCCGCTTTTTCGAGCTTCTTTTTCACATCACCCTGTGCATTGATACGTGCATAGATGTTCTCCTCGGGTACTGCATCCCGCTTACGCACGCGTGCGACTCGTGTTGTCTCTTCAGCATTGACCACAATAACTACATCGAGCTTCTTATCCAACCCGGCTTCATACATGAGCGCAGCTTCGATGATGAGAAATCGATATCCCTGTTGTATCAATTCTTTGATTCGGCGCTCTCTCTCTTTTTCAACTTGAGGATGGATGACAGCTTCGACTTTGCGCTGGAGTTCTTTATTGGAAAATATTTTTGATGCAACGAACTGTCTATTCAGTGTACCATCAGACAAATATGCCTCAGTGCCGAGAAGACTCATAAGCTTTTTTCGAATAACCTGATTCGAATGACTCAACTCTTTGGCAATCTCGTCCGAATGAAGCACCGGCACACCAAGACGCATAAAAATATCACAGACAGCAGTCTTGCCGCTGCCAATACCGCCGGTCACACCAATTTTTAGAATACGCTTTTGTTGCGAGGGCATAATATTAACTCACGTTACGCAGTTTGCAAAAAATGTGTACTAAAAATACCTTTATTGCCACGAGCTTTAGCACGTGGATTAGAAAATTAAAAGTATTATCGGGTTTTAACCCCATTTTCGACAATTTTATTGGGCTAAAGCCCGTTCCATTTTATTTATTCAGTTCCACGACCTAAAGGTCGTGGCAATTTATCTTCTCTGCGTAACATCAGATATTAAAATGAATTATAGATGTTTGAACTTTTCTTCATGTTATTTTGCCACCACCGTTGATCGAAATTCCCGTATCACAACAACTTTGATCTGTCCCGGATATTCCATTTCCTGTTCAATTTTATTGGCAATGTCGTGCGCAAGTTGGTCTGCAGCAGCATCGTCGAGTTTTTCATAGCTGACAATCACACGCACTTCACGTCCCGCCTGAATGGCGTATGTGCTCAGTACGCCGTTGAATGATTTTGCAATGTTCTCTAATTTTTCCAGCCGTTTGATGTACTCTTCCACCGATTCACGTCGCGCACCGGGCCGAGCACCACTGATGGAATCTGCCGCTTGCACCAGTGCTGAGATGGGATGTTCCATCGGAATATCTTCGTGGTGCGAACCAACCGCATTGCAGACAACTGCATGTTCATTATATTTTTTACAAAATTCATATCCGAGAAGAGCATGCGGACCTTCGACGCTCTTATCAATCGTTTTACCGATATCATGCAAGAGACCTGCCCGTTTCGCTAATATCGGATCCAACCGAAGCTCTGCTGCCATGATTCCAGAGAGATAAGCAACTTCAATGCTATGCTCCAGAAGATTCTGACCATAGCTGGAACGATATTTCATCCGCCCGATATGCTTCACAATTTCCGGATGTGCACCGTGCAAACCGATTTCGAGCAGCGTATTTTCACCCGTATGAATAACCTCTTCTTCCAATTCCTTCTTTACCTTCTCAACAACTTCTTCAATGCGTGCCGGATGGATGCGACCATCGGCGATCAATCGTTCCAATGCTGTTCGAGCAACTTCGCGCCGGAACGGATCGAAGCCCGAGAGAATCACAGCTTCGGGTGTATCGTCAACAATCACGTCGATGCCGGTAGCAGCCTCAAACGCACGGATATTTCGCCCCTCGCGTCCGATGATGCGTCCCTTCATTTCATCACTGCCGACATTCAGTACACTGACCGTTGTCTCCAGAGTAAAATCCACTGCTGAACGTTGGATCGCCTGAATAATAGCTTTCTGAGCTTCTTTCTTTCCCTCAAGTTTCGCAGAATCGCGGATATCTTTCAGCTTCTGTGTCGCCTCAGATTTCACTGTCTCAATCAGGTTTTGGTACAGATATTTCTTTGCCTCTTCGCTCGTAATACCGGCAATTTTTTCAAGTCGAATATTTTCTTCTTCAACCAACCGTTCTGCCTCTTTCTCGCGCTCGATGAGGCGTTTTTGGCGATCAGCGATTTCTCTTCCGGTTGTTTGAAGTGTTGACTCTTTTTTTGTCAGCAGATCAAGCTTCTTCTCCAGATTTTCCTCGCGATTGTTCAATTGCTTTTCGTACGCCTGCTGTTTCAGCCGCTTGACCTGAGTCTCGGCTTCAAACTCTTTTTTCTTCTTGTACCATTCGTCCTTCACTTCGAGAAGCTTTTCACGCTTCGTGGTTATCGATTCTTTTTCTGCTCCTTCAACAATTTTTTTTGCACGTTCTTGAGCGTCCATAATTTTGTTCTGACCGCTTCGTGCATTCAGAGACCAACCTATGAAAAACGTAATGCCGCCGATCAACGCTCCGATAAAAATAAGAATATAGGGTTCCATGTCTTTCCTCAGTTCAAACAACTTTTAATAAAAATAAAAAACCGCACGCATCTGCCACAATCAAGTGTATTGAAAGAACTTTTTTCATACACAGTGGGTGCTCGCCTAAGCATTTCACGCTTCCACGGTCCGCTCGTTCCTGCTTTCGGCAGAAAGTCATCGCAGGCTCTTTCCATCTCGACAAGTCGGGACGAAAAAAGTGGCATGTGCTCCACACTTATGAGTCAAGCTCCCATATTAACAGACTTGTTAAGTTCTTTAATATGGTATTGATTACGGCTGATGGTGCGGTTTTAAAAACCTCCGCATCCGTATGTAAAAAGAACAGGCGACGTTGTTACTGAATCCGTTGGTCCGTTGGTTCAGCAATGAGACAATTATCAAGATAGTTGGAAAGTTTTTCTACTTCCGCTTCCAGATGAGTTACTTCCTGTACATGCTTCTCACGTTCCTGCAGAAGATCCTCGGTAATATTCAATGCCGAAAGAACAGCAACTGTCAAGGGCGGTTGTTCCGGAATCTTATCGTGAATCTTCGTTAACATTCCATCTACGTAGGATGCTACGCGCTTTGTGAGATCTTCATTCTCTCCCCGAAGCGGGTACTCATTTCCAAATATTTTAACTCTTATACTCTTACCGTTCATCGCTTGGACCAATTGAATTGCTTTTATCGAATTCTCCACAACATTCCGTCATTGTTCATGTGTATCATACACGTGAATTGATCTTCATAATCAATTCCTTCAGCCGTGATTTAAGTACCTCTGACTCCTCCTTTGAAAATAAACTACTACCTTTAGATTGTGCCTGTGCAAGCTGCGTTCGAATTTCATTCAAGTCACGTTCCCGGTGTTGAAGTTCTTCCATCGAACGGCGCTCTTTTAATTCTAAACCCAAAATTCGGCTCTGAAGTTCCTTATTTTCTGCTTTTAATCGGAGAAGCACATCGGACACATGTCGAGCTTTATCCCAAAGTGTCTGGAGAGCATCCTCAAGGCGCTTCAAGCCCTTCTTGTCCGTCATCTCAGTATCTATAAGCTGCTCAGGCAAAACCTTCAGCTCCTGATACGTTCAGTTGATTTTGGGCCGCACATCTGTACCACTGCCTTTTCCAATAAACTTATCTTCAATAAAAAAACTACTTTGTTGTTGAAAACAAACAGTGTATCGCGTGATTTCATGTATGCGACACTAGCTGCGTAACACACCGTTCCATTGTCGCTGAACGGCTTCGATAATTTTCGCAAGCGCATGATCAATTTCCTCTTCCGTCAATGTATGGTCCGGTGATTGGAATTCAAGGGCATACGCTACACTTTTTTTATCTTTTCCCGTTTGCTGTCCACTGTACGTATCAAAAAGAACAACGTTCGTGCATAACGGTCGTCCAACTTGACGGATAACATCTTCCACTTTATTCTGGGGAAGCGTTGCATCAACTGTGAAAGCCAAGTCGCGTGTTACACCCGGGAACTTCGGCAAAGGAGAAAACTTTCGATCTCTCACCCAGCCGTCGCGGATTGCTCGAATATTCATTTCGCAAACGAACACAGCTTCATCAATATCAAGCTTATCTGCAATCTGCTTCCGTATTTTTCCAAAGAACCCGGCATAAGTGCCATTAATCTCAATACCTATACACGGTTCACTTAATACCTCGTGCGTATCATAATAAATAAAACGGTAGTTGTCAAGACAGAACTTTGAAAGCAATGCCGAAACTTCCCCTTTCATATCTAACACATCAACAACGCGGGAGGCATTTCCATAGCTTACGGGCGCTTGATGACCGCTGATCACCAACAAAAGCCGTTCTTCTTCTTGATATGCTTCGAGCGAATTTGATGATTTTCCATCGATTCGCAAGTGAATATTGCCCAGCTCGAACAAACGCAGATCTTTTATACCGTGATTTCGATTGTGTTTCACGATGCCAAGAGCACTCGTTACCAGACTTGTCCGCAAAGCTGCCATTTCTGCGCTTACAGGATTGAGTGCCTTGACCAAGGGTTTTCCGGCAAGCGACATCGTTGCTTCATCTTGCAGACCGATTGTTATAATTTCATTGAATCCAGAACCGATAAGAAATTCCCGAACTTCATCCTGCAATAAATCGCTTCGTACATTCGAGGAAAAATCGATAGCAGCATGAGTTTTTGTTTCAATATTATTGTAACCATACACACGCGCTACTTCTTCTATGACATCAATCTCTTCAAGTATATCATTACGAAAACTGGGAACCGTCACAAGAAGCTCATCTCTGGAAGATGATTGTACAGCAAGATCGATTTTCTTTAGAAGAGAAATGATCTGCACTTTAGAAAGCGAGGTCCCAATAATGGAATTGATTCTTGAAACACGCGCTTTCACGATAATCGGTTTTCGTTTTTTAGGATAAGCATCGAGCACACCGTTCAGCAATTCACCGTCGGTCAGTTCTTGAATCATCTGTGCGGCACGATGAGCTGCCGTGACTGTGATATTAATATCAGCGCCGCGCTCGAATCTATACGATGCTTCTGTTGAAAGGCCTAAGTACTTTGATGTGCGCCGAATATTTTGCGGATTGAAATATGCACTCTCGATGAGAATATTTGTCGTTGTGTCGCTGATCTCTGTATTCGCACCACCCATCACTCCGGCTACTGCGATCGGCCGTTCGGCATCGCAAATCATGAGCGTTTCGGAAGTGAGCGTACGTTCTTTTCCGTCGAGTGTTACAAACTTCTCACCTTCTTGCGCAGTTTTAACAACAATCTTGTGACCGGAAAGTGTATCGTAATCGAACGCGTGCAGTGGATGACCGGTTTCCATCAAAACATAATTCGTTACGTCAACAACATTATTGATCGGACGAACACCAACCGAACTCAGGATGTCCTGCAGCCATTTCGGTGACGGGCCAATTTTGATATTCCGAAGAACACGCGCTGAGTATCGCGGGCATTTTTCTTTATCAAGGATTTCTATTTTTGCAAATTTTGATGCTGGAATTTTACTTTCTTTGAGTACAACTTTGGGATGCTTAATTTTTTTATTGACCAATACACCGATCTCACGCGCCACACCGATGTGACTCAAACAATCTGATCGATTTGGTGTAATTCCAATTTCGTAGATAGTATCGGTTTGTCCAAGATATTTGGCAAGCGGTGTTCCGATTTTTGCCGCCGTATCGAGGACAAGAATGCCGCTCGCATCTTTTCCAATACCAAGTTCCTGTTCAGAACAAATCATGCCATTGGATTCTACACCGCGAATCTTTGTACGTTCGAGTATAAATGGTTTTACATCGGTACTATGTTGATTGTGCGGAATGACGGCACCGACAAGCGCGATTGCAACTTTCTGCCCTGCTGCAACATTTGGGGCACCGCAAACAACTTCCTGCACTGTACCGCCGATATTTACTTTGCACACCGAAAGACGATCTGCGTTGGGATGTTTCGCCCGTTCCAGCACTTCACCAACCACAAACTTGTCGTACTTCTTGGAAAGGTCTTCATAGCTTTCAACTTCGAGACCGAGCATAGAGAGCTTTTCAGTAAATTGCTCAGGGGTGAACTTGAAACTAATATATTGCTTCAACCAATTTTGGGAAACTTTCATAATGATTTATTACCGTCTAAAAAGTCAATCAGACCTCACCCTAACCCTCTCCTAAGAGGAGAGGGAATGGTTCCTCTGAGGAAATAACTCTCCCCCTCTTAGGGGGAGAAGAAAAGAGGGGGTCTCTATTTATTAAAGCACAATTCATCATCAGAACTGTTTCAAAAATCGCACATCGTTTTCATAGAGAATGCGAATATCATCGATGCCATAACGTAGCAATGCAGTACGTTCGATACCCATGCCGAATGCATAACCGGTGTACTTCTCTGCGTCATATCCGACCGCCTGAAAAACGTGAGGATGCACCATCCCCGAGCCGAGAACTTCCAGCCAACCGGAGTATTTACAAATACGGCATCCTTTTCCATTGCATAAGTAGCAGGTAATATCCATTTCAGCGCTCGGCTCGGTGAACGGGAAAAAGCTCGGACGGAATCGATACTTAATCGAACTTCCATAAAATTGTTTCGCGAATGCAACAAGCGTTCCCTTCAACTCGCTGAATGTCACACCTTCATCCACGTATAATCCTTCAATCTGATGGAAGGCAACAAGACTTCGTGCACTGACAGCTTCGTTGCGGTATGACCAGCCGGGCATAATGGCACGCACAGGCGGCTTTTGTTTTTCCATCACACGAATTTGCACCGGCGATGTGTGAGTACGCAGTAATATTTTATCTGCAATAAAAATCGTATCCTGCATATCACGCGCCGGATGATCATGAGTGAAATTGAGTGCTCCAAAATTATAGTAATCGCTTTCGATTTCCGGTCCGTTCTCTACCGAGAATCCCATGCTTATAAAGATACGTTTGATTTCTTCCATCACTTGTGTGACGGGATGTTTTGTGCCCATGGGTTTTGAACGCCCAGGCAATGTGAGATCAAACGGGACTTCTTTCGGTTTGGCAGATTGTTCAAGAAGTAATTTCTTCTCGTCGAATTGTGTTTGGGCGTATTGTCGAAGTTCATTGAGAGTCTTTCCCAACGCAGGTTTCTCAGCAGGGACTGCAGATTTCATCCTCTCGAACAATGCCGCAATCTCTCCACTTCGTGCAAGATACTTGATACGAGTCTGTTCAAGATCTTGAAGGGTTGCTGCCTTCTGAAGTTCTTCCGTGAAGGCTTGTTTCGTATGTTCAACTTTTTCGAGCATACAAGTGATCTCTATCGAAAAACGAGCAGGACACCTTAGCGTCGTCCCACTTTCTCAATGTGGAAAATGAGATAACAAATAAAAAATCTTCTTACCAATTTTTTAATCCCGCACGAAACGCTCTGAGCAATCCGTTCGGGACAAAAGAGATAAGAAGATTAAAATTACGCCGTCGCAAATTTTACGACTTCGGCAAATGCTGCCTGATGATTCGCAGCAAGATCTGCCAACACCTTCCGGTTGATCCCTACTTGTTTCTTTTCCAGGGATGAAATCAATCTCGAATATGTCGTCCCATGAATACGTGCTGCAGCATTAATGCGGGCGATCCAGAGAGCGCGGAATTCCCGCTTCTTCGTACGGCGATGTCGATAGGCATGTGTTCCGGCTTTATCAACGTGATGCTTGGCAATGGTCAGAACTTTGCTTCGACCGCCCCAATATCCTTTCGCTGAAGCTAAGAGTTTCTTGCGCCGTCTATGCGACGCGACTTTATTTTGTGAACGTGGCATTGCTTCTGTACCTTTCTTTCAAACTTATGCTGATAAAAATCTGCGCACTTTGTACGCTTCGGTTTCAGCGACAAAACCGGGTTTGCGTAAATGACGCTTGCGCTTTGTGGATTTGCTGGTCAGGATGTGACTGCGAAATGCTTTCCGACGTTTAACTTTTCCGGTCGCAGTAATCTTAAACGTCTTAGCAGCGCTGCGCCGGGTTTTCATTTTCGGCATATGCTCTTATTCCTCTGTTGTTTGTTTGGTTACTTCTGAACTTTTCTTCTTTCCTTTTTCCGGCACAAAGTACGAAACCATCTGCCGTCCTTCCATCTTTGGTTCTTGTTCCATCTTGGCAATATCGGACATCACTTCGGTAAAACGCTCGAGCAACTCTTTCCCTTGATCCTGATAGGTAATCTCGCGTCCTTTAAAGACCACGGTTGCTTTCACTTTGTTTCCTTCGAGAATAAACTCACGAGCATGCCGGGTCTTAAAATCGAAGTCATGTGTATCGGTGTTTGGGTGAAATCGAACTTCCTTGACAAGCGTTACATGCTGATGTTTTTTCTGAATCTTCTCTCGCTTCGCTTGCTCGTACCGGTATTTTCCAAAATCCATAATCTTGCAAACCGGCGGAGTTGCATTCGGCACAATCTCGATCAAGTCCGACGTTCTTCCTTGCGCCTCTCGAAGCGCATCACTTATCGACATAATACCTAGCTGCTCTCCATCATCCGTTATTAAACGCACCTGAGGTGCTTTGATTTCAGAATTAACGCGTGCTCGATCTTGTTTAATAGTTTCTTCTCCTAAACTGTGAGTGCTCTTGTTTTGATGATATCAAGAATACGAGTCTGGAATTCTTCCCGTTTCACTGTTCCTTGATCACCCTTCTTGTGCTGACGGACGGAAACCAAACCGCCGACTTTTTCCTTCTCGCCAACTACAAGCATAAATGGTACTTTCTTCGTTTCCCAATCGCGAATTTTATATCCCACCTTCTCATTACGGTCGTCTAATTCAACTCGCACGCCGGAATCTTTCAACGCCTCATACACTTCCCGTGCATACTCCATACAGACATCGCTGATAGGCAAAACCGCAACCTGTGTCGGTGCAAGCCACAACGGAAACTCACCGGCAAAATGCTCAATGAGAATACCGATGAATCGTTCTAAGGATCCAAACGGCGCGCGGTGAATAATCACCGGACGATGTTTTTGTCCATCCTGACCGATGTACTCCAACTGGAACCGTTCCGGCATGACATAATCAACCTGAACCGTGCCAAGCTGCCAAGTACGATTTAACGCATCCTTCACCATAAAATCGATCTTCGGTCCATAGAAGGATGCTTCACCTAATGCTATAAAGTAATCAAGTTTTATCTCATCCGCCACTTCTCGAATTTCTCGCTGAGCCTGCTCCCAGAATGCTGCTTCACCGCCATACTTTTCAGTATTCTTGTCATCACGGTATGACAAGCGGATCTTCACATCCATTCCAAAGGTTCTGAATACCAATTGTGTCAGCTCGATAGTAGCCTTTATTTCTGCCTTTAACTGATCATGTGCACAATAAATATGCGCGTCATCCTGAGTAAAACCGCGAACGCGCGTCAGTCCGTTCATTTCACCAGATTGCTCATAACGATAGACAGTCCCAAACTCTGCTAATCGAACCGGCAAGTCACGATACGAACGCGGCTTCACCGAATAAATTTGATGGTGATGCGGACAGTTCATCGGTTTCAACAAGAACGTTTCACCATTTTCCAGTTGTATTGGCGGAAACTGCGAGTCTTTATAATATGGATAATGGCCCGATGTCTTATACAATTCCAGATTCGCGATGTGCGGAGTCACAACGCTTTGATATCCGCGTTTTCGCTGTTCATCCCGTAAAAACTCGATGAGCGATTCGCGAATGATGGTTCCTTTCGGAAGCCAGAGCGGCAAACCACTACCAACTTTCGGCGTTAAAAGAAAAAGTTCTAACTCAGCACCCAACTTGCGATGGTCGCGGCGTTTCGCTTCTTCCAATCGGAAGAGATACTCGTCAAGTTCCTTTTTCGTCGGGAATGTGATGCCGTAAATGCGCTGCATCATTTTGTTTTTTTCATTCCCGCGCCAGTACGCACCAGCGACGCTAAGCAATTTTATTGCCTTTATTTTTCCAGTTGAAGGCAGATGCGGTCCACGGCAGAGATCGGTGAAATTGCCATGATGATAGAAGCTGATGGTTTGCCCCTTAAACTCATCTAACAATTCAAGTTTGTACTGATCGCCTTTCGCTTTAAAATACTCAACTGCATCTTCCCATTTTTTTTCTTCGCGAACGTACGGAACATCCCGATTGGCAAGCTCGTTCATCTTCTCTTCAATCTTTTGGAGATCATCTTTGGTAAGATTATGATCACCCAAATCAAGGTCATAATAAAAACCGGTTTCAATAGAAGGACCAATGCCGAATTTTGCGCCCGGGTACAGAGTCTCAACAGCTTCCGCCATTAAATGAGCAGAGCTATGCCAATAGGCATCTTTACCGCCATCGTCAGACCATTTGAGAATCTTGAAAGATGCATCCTGACGTATCGGTCTGCTGAGATCCCACACTTCTCCGTTCACTTCAACGGCAAGTGCTTCTTTCGCCAGACCTTTACTGATACCTTCGGCAATTTGCTTACCCGTGATATCCCGATCAAACTCTTTCTGATTCCCATCCGGGAATGTGATCTTTATTTTGCTCATAATACTAAAAAAAATCGGACCAACGTCCGATTGAAAGTAAAAGTCTCACATATGAAGGATAAAGCGTTATGTTACTTTTCATCCTTGTACTTTTTCTTTGTAATCGTGGGCTCAATAGGACTCGAACCTATGACCTCTACCATGTCAAGGTAGCACTCTAACCAAGCTGAGCTATGAGCCCCCATTGCGTCGTGCATAAAATAATAGCAAAAAAAAGGCTGAAAAACAATTACGATTGATACGGATATTCGTAACACGATCCATCAAGGAACATTTGCTTTTTCCCATACATCTGGCTACATTTTAATTAAAGTTAATTATTCCCAAAAGAGACAAGAAGCAAATTCATCGTGTTCTGTAATAGTGAATGGTTTCATGAAATTTAATACTCTTCATATTGTAAGTATTATAGCAATATTCCAGTCCATCTTGATGGCGTTGTTTTTTCTCCTGAACAAGAAAAGTCCTCGAACAAGCAATATCCTTCTCTCCTCTCTTTTGATTGTTTTTTCGATTCTTGTCAGTTGCTCCTTGATCGTTAGCCTGGGCTTATTAAAAGGCAGCCAAACGAATAACAAACTTGTTCTTCTGTTAGGTCAAACGGCATTTTTGGTTGGCCCCCTACTCTTTTTGTATATTCGTTCACTGCTGAATATGAATTTTTCATTCAACAAGCACGATTGGCTGCACCTGATTCCGTTCATCATTGCTGTTATATATTCAGTCGGTATTATACAAACTGCCAGTAAATTCATTATTTGGACGTACCCCGGCCGACTTTTCATCACAGCTGCGATACTGTCTCAAAATATTATATACTTAATCGCTTTGTGGAAAGATATTCAATCGTATGGGCTGACCTTTAAATTGTTTCTCTCGTACATCGACAATTCACGATTGTCATGGGTGCGATATTTTACCGTCGGCTATATTCTTCTTTGGGTAGCACAACTTCAAGTATTTTTTGGATGGGATATTCTTGGTCACCCGGCATGGTGTCCCTACGGCTTAAGCTTATATTCGGTGACGGCTTTTGTATTCTTCAATGGAATTCTTTTCATTGCATTACGAAAGCCCGAAACATTTTACCGAGTTCAGAAATATCAGTCTTCCATCCTCAAACAATCGGATAAAGAACAGTACCGGGAAAAATTGACCGCACTTATGGGCGGTGAAAAGATTTTTCTTAATCCCTCTATGACTTTGAGCGACATTGCCGAAAAATTGGAACTAGCTCCTTGTTATGTTTCGCAGATCATCAATGAATCCTTTCAACAAAACTTTCGTGATTTTATTAACAAATATAGAATTGAAGAAAGTAAGCGCCTGTTGACTCAACCAAACCAACACCTGAATATTTTGGGAATTGCACTCGACGCCGGTTTCAACTCCAAATCTGCTTTCAATAACGCATTTAAGAAACACACAGGCATCACTCCAAAAGAATTCAAGAAGAATGCATCCTGATCAGTTTCAATAGCGCGCCTAATATTTTAACCTTTATCAATACATACCATCCATTATCCTCTTCTTAGTACTCAATCCTCAATTCATTTTATCTAGTGCAAAAGGGTGACAAGTCCAGCCAGACAAGCATCCCGCATTTTCCACCATATTGTGAAGTTTTTCCACTTCTTTCACAGTCCATCACAGTCGTACGTATCAATCCATAGATGTCATTTTCTGATGTAAAGATGTCTCGAAATACATTTCGAGACGAATTCCACACCGGATTTGATTTACTTGCCAGTGAAAATATTTAAAAATTTCTGTCGAAAATTCACATCAAACCTAAAGGAGATAAACATGGAACAAAGACACATTCTTCTGACAACCATCTTTTTGTTGGTAATGGCGGCATCATCATTTGCACAGAGCATTGTTCTTGAAGTGGATAAAGATGCATATATTTGCGGCTGCCAGCCGGATGCGAATAATCCGGGCGGTCCTATCACGAAACTGTACCAAGGTCCCTATTACGTCTCAGCTCATCAATGTTATGCCCGGACAGCATCTTGTTGGGACATCAGCAATCTTCCCCAGAGAAGCACCATCACCCATGCAACAATAGAATTCAAGTGCACATCAACGTATGGCACACTGACAGGGCAAATGGTGTTCTATCGTTTTCTTGGGGATTGGGGTGAAACAACGATCACTCATAATAATCTGCCTTCATACACTTCGCAGGATTCCATCGTTATCAACTGGCCGACTGCGGGACAATGGCTTTCAATCGATGCTACACACCTCGTCCAATTTTGGTATGCACATCCCGATTCAAATTTCGGTCTCTATGGCCATTGTGTGAACACAACCGCTAATAATGGTGCAGTAGAATTCAATAGCTCTCGGTTCGCTACAAGTGCCGATCGCCCAAAGTTGACCATTACATATACAACCACAGATGTTAAATCAGAAGGAACATTACTCCCTTCAGATTTTCGATTGGAGGCGTATCCAAATCCTTTCAATCCAACCACGAACATTTCTTACACATTAGAGAAGTCTGGATGGATACTCTTAAACGTTATTGATCTTAACGGCCGCATCGTCGATCGACTTGTCAATTCGTATCAATCGATAGGAGATCATCATATACAGTGGAATGCCAATCGATTCTCATCCGGCATCTATTTAGTTTCTCTAGCATCCGGCGAGAGACGAGCAGCAAAAAAAGTGGTTTTGATGAAATAAAGCAAATAAATATTCAAAAATATTTTTCTCCATCTGAATGAGGAATCGAATATGTGGAAGTATGCGTGGCGTGAAATAATCCGCAGAAAAGGCCGTTCAATTGCAGCCATTTGCAGCTATGCACTGGCAGCGATGATTTTCAGTGTCCTCATTTCTCTTCTCCAATATTCAGAGCGCAGCCAGTATAAAACACTGTATAATACCGGAACTCATTTCATTGCTTTCAGTCCTGTCTGCTGTAATCTGCCTCTCTTAAAAGATGAGACGCATGAAGGATTTTGGGCGAACGGTTCACGCTCTTCTGTTATGCCGATAAATTTAATCGATACAATAAAGAAACTACCCACAGTAAGAGATGCATCCCCTTTATTGATGTTTCGGTTCAAAGACAGTACAAACAATGCCGGAATTATTGTAAGCGGATTTGATCCGGAAAATACTGTCTCCGTTGCCAACACTACTTGTTCGTCAACAGATTTGGTTTCTGGACGGTTTATCACATCGCACGACACAAATACTATTATAGTGGAAGAGTCGTTTGCATATTCGCATAAAATTGCTGTCGGAAAGTCATTAAACGTTGCGGGGACATCACTTCTCGTCGTCGGGATTGTCAATGCAGGCATTCGTCCGGTGAAGTCTGATATTTATATGTCTTTCACACAAGCAGAACGAATTATTAGTCGGCAAACTTGGAATCCGCTCAAAGATGAAATGAATATTATTCTGGTGGAATCGGCGAATGCCCAAGTACATGAACAAGCAGTACAAAATGTGAAAAGTATTCTTGGAAAAGATAAGATCGTATCATCTTATTCTTGTCACAATCCGGCAGCAGAGGCAATCAATTTCAATCGTCAATTACTCTGGCTGGGAATTATTTTCATGACAGTATTTATCATTGTTCATGTAATCAGAAATCATTATGCATCTATCATTGAACGCAAACGAGAGATTGGTATTCTGCAGTCTATAGGTTGGACAAGAAAGCGTACTGTTCTTGTTGTCGGGTATGAACTTATACTTCAAGCTCTCCTTGGAGGAATTTTGGGCGGGTATCTCGCTATTCTATGCCAAATAGCTATCCCTGCCTCAAAATCATCTTGTCATATCCTTTGCACAATTGATTCTAACGGTAATGCGCTTATTGGATTCGGCATAGTGCTTACTATAGCGACGTTGTCAGCATTAAGCTTTGTATTCTGTAGTGCACGTCTTCAGCCAATGAAAAATCTAAAAACAATATAGAGTCGGATTAAAAACTCATATTCTAAAAGGTGGAACAATGACCCCCCCTCTTCTTCGATGCCAGGATGTCTCTAAAACATTTCAGACGAGTCAAAAAAAAATCGAGGTGCTCAACAATATAGAATTTCATATTTGTTCAGGTGAGACCATTTTACTCTTCGGCAAAAGCGGTCAAGGAAAATCAGTGCTGCTCTCTATGCTCTGCGGACTGGATGATCCAACAAGCGGCAATATTTATTTTGACGGAGTGTGGTTAAGGTCGTGTACGCCAAAACAATTAGAGACTATTCGGCGTACTCACATAGGAATTATTTTCCAAAATTTGAACCTTATTCCATCATGGACAGCTATCGAAAATGTCGAGGCCGCTTTAGAAGATATTCTTACATCTCCAAAAACAAAGCGTAAACGCGCGCAAGCTCTTTTAGAAGAAATAGGTCTGGCTGATCGTTTGAACCATCTTCCCGGAGAACTCAGTATGGGTGAGCAGCAAAGGGTTGCAATTGCCCGCACCTTGATCAGAGAACCAAAATTAATCCTCGCTGATGAACCGACCGGCGATTTAGATGCAGAAACTGCCGAACAAATAGTATATCTCCTTCGCTCATATATACAGAAAACGAATGCGGCACTATTCGTTGCAACGCATGGCAGCTTCCCGGACATCCATTTCGATCGGACTCTCATTCTGAATAATGGAACAGTATCCCCATTGTCTAACCAACCCATGAGAAAAGCAATTATATCGACACATTCAAAGAACACTCTATCACTCATATCATCTTATTAAAGGAACATACCATGAAAAATATTACACTTTTATTCGCTTTAATCTTGGTGTCAACACATCTTTTGTTGAGTAAAATACTCACCGTTCCTCAAGAGCATTCTACTATCCAAAGCGCTATTGACGCAGCACAAAACTCGGATACAGTTCTTGTTTCAGAAGGGACATATTATGAGAATATCAGATACAAAGGAAAAGGAATCCTTGTTGCCAGCAATTACATGTACACCAAAGACTGGCATACAGTTCAAAACACAGTTATTAATGGAAGCACATGCGTTAATAAAGATACCGCAAGCACTGTGCAATTTCTTGATAAAGAGGATTCAACAGCAATACTTGATGGATTTACCATTACCGGAGGAACGGGAACGAGGTATATGTTCCCATATGGAACGGGCTTATCTGGATTTCAGGAAGGAGCAGGTATTGTTCTTCATTACAGTTCTGCAATCATACGCAATAATATCATCGTCAATAATTATGTGCGGCCTCAAGGCGGAGTTTCTCGGGGCGGCGGTGGCGGCATAGCATCGATGTACGGAAATCCAACAATTATCAATAACATCATAACGGGTGATTCCGCAGCATATGCCGGCGGTGTTGTGCTTAATTGGTCAGATGGAAAAATTTTAAATAATATCATCTATCACAATGTGGGGGGCAATACAAACGGTACCGGATGGGGATCAGGCGCCGTTATGATCCAGGAGCCGAACCCGACAAACTCTGCATTCGTGGAGAACAATACTATCATCGGAAATATTTCTTTAACATCGGGATTTACCGGAGGCATCGACATCAATGGCACTCCGAACGGTATCCCCGGTGCTCCTTTCGTATGCAACAATATTGTATGGGCAAATAGACAACCATCGGGCTCTCAAATTAATCAAACTCAATATTGCTCTTATAACGATGTAGAAGATTATTCAAGCGGGACGAATATTTCAGCATTTCCACAACTGCAAGAAGGTGCATTTCTTCTTTCCACAACATCTCCCTGTATCGACGCTGGTGATCCTTCCGCACTCTATAGCGACATAGAAAATCCAAGTAATCTTGGAATGGCATTACA
>Ga0187886_1000760_pt1 | contig 34841 bp, 28 predicted proteins | sample June2016WEW_20_1_FD_133001 | JGI IMG/M metagenome (GOLD analysis project Ga0187886, IMG submission 133001) | Peatland microbial communities from SPRUCE experiment site at the Marcell Experimental Forest, Minnesota, USA - June2016WEW_20_150 | ecosystem: Environmental > Terrestrial > Soil >...
AGATTATACCCAAAAAGAAGGTAAACGAAAACAAATATTTCATTTTGAGTCTTATTTACGCATTAAATATTTAATGGCTTAAATTCTTTACCTATAGTTTTCACGCAGGATTCAGGTTTAAATACTATATCCCTCCTCTAAAAATACAGCATTCACCCTATTTCCCTCCTAAGACCCTTTTAATACAATTGATTGTTTGGTCTATTAAGTCTATTGCCCCTTTCCGATCCAAAAATGTTAACTCTATAAAATGACATGAAGCGAAATTGGAAGATAGTATCATTGACCGGTATCATATTACTGGTGGTTATCCTCCTTGCTATAAACCTTTATAATTCGGGTAAAAAGGGGGTCCTCTCCCAATATCGACAACACCAGCTTGTACATGCCCGGCATATTTCCATCCAGATTGAATCCTTTTTTCTTTACCATTCGTGGAGATTTCAGGAAATCTCGACATCTATCTTTGGCCGTTATGATGATATAAAACATCGTAAACATATACCCTTTTCTCATCAACTAATTGGGAGAAGATTTATTTTTGATAGATAACTGGGCGGACGTGAATGTGAAAGAAAAACGGAAAAATAGCTCTTGGGAGGAAAATTTTTTGGGGGCTCACGAGGTGGCCCAAATCCATCGAAAGCGACCTTTCGGTTCCGAAGCGAGCCGGATCTGCCCATCGTTAATAAGCGGCTCAAGGTGACGCTTCACCTCTTCTACAGGCATACCAAGAATGGGGGCGAGGGATTTGGACAAAAAGTGGGCTTCGTTCCCACCTGAATCAGGCAGGAGATTTCCATAGCGTTCAAGCATCTCTTCTCCAATCAGCCGTCTCAGGAAATTCCAGTGGCGATGGCGCTCAAGTTCCTCAACTTGCTGCTTACTGAGAACGCCCTTCCATTCTCCTTCGAGCAGATCCTTCAGGTATTGGCCTATACTTCTTTGATACCGCCCAACTGCTCTGCTCAGGTGCCAGGGACCAACGGTAGGGGTCGCTGTCAGGGGGAATCCTTGCCCGTAAAGACGCCAGTCATTGGAGAGGATTCGGATCCCCCATTCGGCGGACCGTTCTCGTAGCTCAGTCCCCATGTAAGGAGTAAGTAGGTTGAGGGTGTAAGGTACATGCAAAGAATCGGCGAACTCCAAGGTCTGACGCAAGGTTTGCGGGGTTTCACCGGGGAGTCCCAACACGAATGAAGCTAACACTCCGATGCCAGCCTCACGGGTCATTTTTACAGCCCGACGAGTCTGTTCAGGGGTGATTCCTTTGCGGATCCGGCGTAAGATCTCCTGGCTTCCGCTTTCGGCGCCAAAGAGAATCCTCTCACAGCCTGTCTTCCGCATCCAGGCCAGGAGCTCCGGGTCTACTGTATCTACCCGGGCATAGGCCCGCCACCGCACGGAAAGACCTTTGCGGTCCAGCTCCTGGCAGATGGCTAGGGCCCGCTCTTTCCGGAACGTGAACAGGTCATCCTCCACCCGAATCTGTCGGAACCCGAGATTTATCAGAGCTTCCATCTCATCTACCACAGCCATAGGGGTGCGAAATCTTCCACGCGCCCCGATCATCTTGCGACCCACGCAGAAGACGCAGCGGTGAGGGCATCCCCTGGAGGTGAGGAGACTCGCCCCCTCTCCGAAAGCCCTGTATTGAGAAAGTTTCAGGAGATGCCATGCGGGCTTGGGCAACCCATCCAGATTTTCCCGGAAGGGGCGGAGAGGATTTCGATTAAAACTCCCATCCGGCTTCCTCCAGGTCACTCCTAACACCTCATCAAACCTCCTTCCTCGCTTAACCTGCTCCACCATCTCCACGAGGGTCTCTTCTCCCTCCCCCCGAACGACAGCATCGACCCAGGGATGGGTACGAAGGATGGCTTCATCGTCAAAGGAGACATGGGGACCTCCCCATACGGTAACCGCATGGGGACAAAGGCGCTTGACGACCTTAAGGATCTTCGAGGCAATCGGTAGATTGATGGAAAATGAGGTGATCCCCACAATTTGGGGATTCAAACGCAGAAGGGTTCGCTTCACCCTTCTCATTGGCGAACGGCAGAGCTGTATATCCTCCAGGGTCACCTGGTGTCCGGCCTTTTCCAGACGAGCAGCCAGGTAGAGAAGCCCGAGAGGCATGGTGAGGCTTTCACAGACCGGGTAGGGGGGATTAATGAGCAGAAGGCGCATGGAATTTTCTTCACCCGCCATGCTTCACGGCACCTTGCCGAATTTAGAAGTTTGTGGTTCGGATTTACACGAATATCTCCACGGTCCTTTTCCCCAGAGCCCTTTTGGGCATGAGGCCTGCGGGGAAATCGTTGGGGTCGGTAAGAGATCAAGATCCTGGTCGAACCCTGAAATCTGGCCTGGATTTACCTTCCTCAAACATAGCGACAATATTTTCCGGCGGAACTTCTGCCTGAATATTGTGCACACTCGCCAGAACATATCCCCCCTTCTTCCCCAGGATGTTGATCATTCTTCTGACCTCTTTACGTACCTCCTCCGGGGTCCCAAAGGGCAGGACGCGATGGGTATCGATGCCCCCCCAGAATGCCATGCGTCCTCCAAACTCCTTTTTCAGTTTCACTGGATCCATGTTCCGGGCACTCACTTGTACTGGGTTTAAAGAATCGACCCCGATATCGATCAGGTCCTCGATCAGCTCGTATACTGCACCACAACTATGGTAGCTTACCTTGACATCCCGGAGTGATTTGATGGCCTGGACCATTCGCCTGTGCCGCGGTTTGATATGTTCGCGATAAGTCTTGGGACTGAGCAGGAGCGATTCCTGGGAGGCTACGTCGTCACCCCAGGCAACTACATCCACATTATCCCCAAGCGCCTCCAGAGCATTTTGGGCCATCCGAATCCAGACCTTTTCTACAAAATCCATCATCCGGCCGGCAAATTCTGGATTCATAAGGAGGTCCATCAGCCATTCTGAAAAACCTCGCAGGAATTGACATTGATGAATAATGCCTACTGGAAGGTCTAAAATGATGGCCCGATCCGAGGCCTTGCGCATTTGGATAGCCCGTTCTTTTAGCCCTTCATAAAGACCGGGGTCATTTGGATCCGGCCAGCGATGGGTTTCCAGAATTCTCCTATCCGGCTCAACATTTTGGAACGGTCCCTTGACATTGATGTAATGTCCATCCGGGGCCTTTTTCCATGTAGTCCCCCAGGCATCGATTAATGCGGTTGCATCCAGTTCTCGGTAATTTCCGCCCCGAAAGTCTCCCAGACGGAGACCCAAGAAATCGACGTCAAACCGGTCGAGTACCTTGGGGTCCGGGATCACCGTGCGTGCACGCCTTACCATGAATTTCGTTTCGTGTTCGAGGCCAAGGTATTTTTTCAAATTTTCATAGGCGGGCATGATGATGGTCGTCGAGATGGTGGTTCCAAAATCGAGGGGCACGCGGTCCGTCTCTCGATGATTCAGCGCAGCCAGTGCCCTCTCCCGGTGAGTCATGGTTCTCATTTTATCTCTCCTTTCCCCCCTTAAATTCTGAGCTACACCCCCATATAAGCTTTTTCCACGTCCGGGTTAATGAGTAGGTCCTTACTTTTTCCTTCGAAAACCTTCTTTCCACGCTCGATCACATACCCCCGGGAAGAGACTTTGAGGGAGAGGAAGACGTTCTGCTCCACAAGAAGGATGGGAATCCCTGTTTCCTGGTTCAAGCGGGTGATGACCTCGAAAATTCGGGACACCAGAATAGGGGCAAGTCCCAAAGAGGGCTCATCGAGCATGATCATCCTGGGATTGGACATGAGGGCCCTACCGATGGCCAGCATCTGCTGCTCCCCTCCGCTCAAGGTCTGAGCCAGATTTCGTTTTCTTTCTGCCAGGACAGGAAATAAATCGAAGACACTTTTTAGGTTTTCCTCGATCTTTTTTGGGTCCCGGAGCGTATAGGCCCCCATCATCAGGTTTTCGAAAACAGTGAGGGCAGAGAAAAGCTCTCTCCCCTCGGCCACCTGGATCAATCCCTTCTCGACCACCCTCTCTGGAGGAATTCCATCTATCCTCTCTCCTGCAAAAAGAATCTTTCCCTCCCGAGGCGGAATTAAACCGGAAAGGGTGTTAATCATCGTGCTTTTTCCCGCTCCGTTGGCCCCGATCAGGGCAACCACCTCTCCTTTTTCCACATGCAGGGTGAAGCTGTAGAGAGCCTGTATTTTCCCGTAGAAGACCGAAAGGTCTTCAACCCTCAGCATCTCATTCTCCCTTTCCCAGGTAGGATTCAATCACTTTTGGATTGATGCGCACCTCCTGGGGGGACCCCTCGGCAATCTTCATCCCCATATCCAGGACACTGATGCTGTGGCAAACGTCCATGATCACTTTCATATTATGTTCTACAATGAAGAGGGTAATTCCCCTGTCCCGGATCTGCCTCATCAGGATTATCTCCTGCGAAACCTCGGTCTGATTTAACCCTGCGGAGGGTTCATCCAGAAGAATCAGTTTGGGGTCCGTTGCCAGGACTCTGCCGATCTCTAATCGGTGCCTTATCCCGATGGGAATATTCGCGACCTTCTCATCCCTGAGATCCAAGAGTCCGATCATTTCCAGGATCTCCTCGGCTCTCTTACGATCCTGCTTCTCTTGGCGTGGAAAAAAGAGATCGGCTCCTAAATTCCTTCGATGGCAGTAGCAGGCCACCAGGATATTATCAAGGATTGACCGCTTTTCAAAAACGCGGGTCCCCTGAAAGGTTCGGGCAATACCCGCCCGCGTGATCCGGTAGGGATTTTTCCCCGCTATCGCCTTTCCTGCAAAAAAGACCTCGCCCTGCACCGGGGCATAAAAGCCCGAGATGACATTGAAGAGGGTAGTCTTCCCCGAACCATTCGGTCCGATTAATCCTTTGATGATTCCCCTCTCAACGCCCAAACTCACGCTGTTCAGGGCCTTCAATCCTCCGAAGCTCATCGTTACGTTCTGCACTTCCAGCAGCACGGGACCCAACCCTTTGATTCTTACTTATCGTACAGGAGGTGGCTTTTTCATTTTGGAGAGACTGATTGGAATCGGTTTCTAAGCAAATCAAATCGTTCGCCAAGCCCCCCAGGGATAAGATTAACGAAAAGGACGATAATCAAACCAAAGATGACCATATCCCAGGGGTAAAGAGCCATGAGATAGCTCGAGAATAGAGTGAAGATTACCGTCGCCGCAACGGCCCCGGAGATGCTTTCCAGGCCTCCCACGATCAGGATACTCAGATAATAGATGGTGTGCCGAAGAGTAAAACTTTCTGGACTGATGAAATTGGCATATGCGGCATAAAGGCTTCCCGCAATTCCTGCAAAAAAGGAACCCACCGCGAAGGCCAGAAGCTTATGAAAAAAGATATTGATCCCCAGGCTTGAGGACAGATCCTCATTGTCCCCCATGGAGATCCAGATCCTGCCCAAGGGCGATAAACGGAGGCGGTAGGTAATCCCCAGAATGACCAGCATCACCGCCAGAAAGATATAATAAAATTTGAAATTATCATCGAAGACGAAGTCACCGAACCCCGGTTTGGGAATATTAAAAAAACCCCCAAAGCCCCCGGTGATCTTTTTCAACCGGATCATAAGAATCCGGATAATCTCACCAAACGAAAAGGTGACCAGAGCCAGCCATGGCCCCTGGAATCGGGTAGCGGGGATGGCCACGAACACCGCCGATATCGCAGCCAACATTCCTGAAACGACCAAGGCAAGAAAAAAGCTGATGTGGTAGTTCGCTGTGAGTACCGCTGTCGTATAAGCCCCGATCCCATAGAAGGCAACCTGTCCCAGAGAGAACTGTTTGGTGTAGCCCAGAATCAAAACCAGTCCAAGGATGATCACCACGTTGAGATAGATCATGGAAAGGAGGTGGAGGATATAAACCTTGTCCTGGATGAAAAAAGGCAAAACGACCAGGAAGAGAATGGACAGGATCAAGAGTCTCAACGGCTTTCGGCTGATCCGGTGCAGCCGTTGATAAAACCCTCCTTCCATTAAAGCCTCCTCCCTCTCATCTCCCTCTTATCAAAACGATGCTCATCGGCCGAGGGTTTCAAGCAATGGGCAGTTGCAGCGGCTCCCTGCCCTCTATACGAATCTACATCAAACCCGTCGAAAGGCCCTTCCCCGGATGAAGAGACCTGTCGGCTTTAGCAAAAGGATGACAATAAGGATTAAAAAGGCAATAAGATCCTTGTAATAGAACGAAACCACAAATGCTCCAAGATTTTCGGTAATTCCCATCAGGATCCCCCCAAACATGGCTCCTGCGATATTACCGAATCCTCCGATCACCGCCGAGGCAAACCCCTTGATCCCGAGCAAGGATCCCATCTCAATGGACAGGTTGTAGATGAAACCGATCAGGATCCCGCCGATACCGGCGATGAGGGATCCCAGGGCCCATGTCAGGCTTATTGTCCTTCGGGTGTTGACACCCATCAGGCTGGCAGCTTTATTGTTCTGGGCCGTGGCCCGCATAGCCGTCCCCATCCGGGTACGGGTCATAAAAAGATGAAAAACCACCATCACGAATACCCCTACGATCAGCAAGATCATATTCAGGGGGACGATCGTCAGGCTTCCGACCCGGATGGTTTCCAGTTTGATTACTTCCGGGAAGGATTGGCTGAAAGAACCCCAGATGATGAGGACGAGGTTTTTCAAGATCGTCGATATCCCGATGGTAGCGATAACAATTAATACTGGGTCCAGTTTATATAGTTTGCGGAAAGCAAGCCGCTCCACGATTACGCCAAAAAGGAAGCAGAGGAAAATGGCGACGAACGCCCCTAAAAGGATACTGCCCTGTAGCCTGGAAACAATGGTGTAGCAAAAATAGGCCCCGAGCATGGCAAATTCACCGTTGGCAAAATTGATCGTACCCGCGGCGGCAAAGATTAAACTGAAAGAGATGGCCAGAAGTGAGTAACTCACCCCGACAAGAACTCCCCATATGATCTGGTTGATAATGATTCCTATTTCCACGCCATCCTCGCCCACCTTCATTTCAGCCCATGGAACTTCAAAAGCTGATCATAATAATCTTTCCCGAAATACTTGGCATAGTTCGGCGGTCTGTCATATAGCGCATCCTTGATGGTATGGGTGAAGACGACTTGATCTTTGGTCAAATCCCCCCCCGCTTTTGGGGTCACGACCATACCGGTTTTTATGCCTTCTCCATCCCGTGGATCGTAGGTAAAGGGACCCATGGCGGTGGGGAAGTTCTTCATCTTATGGATTTCTTTATTCACGGGAATGGCCGCGGTCGTTTTGGCTCGGGTAATGGCTTCTTTCATAACGGCCATCCCCACCAACGCCCGGCCCATGATCTCATGATAGGTACCCAGTCTTTTTTCACACTCTTTTAACCACTTCTGCACTATAGGATCCGGATTGACTGACACGGCAGGGTGCACATAATAATAGATACCGTTTGCAGAATCCCCTGCCTCTTTCCGGACGTGGGGATTGAACCAGTTATTGTCGGATAGGACCTTGGTCTCTTTCCCCATGAATTGTCGGAGCTGCCTCAGGGCAGGTGCAGCGGCACCCCCCTGGGCTACTAAATAAACCGCATCCGGTTTCTTACTGGCCAAGGTCATGAACTGAGAACTGAAATCCCTGTCTCCTTCGGTGTAGGTGGTAATTAGGGTAACCTTGCCTCCTAACTTATTGACCCATCTGACAAATACATTCTTGGAGGTTTCCCCATAAAAGGTGTCCAAATGCATGATGGCAACGGTCCTCACCCCCAGCCGTTTAACCGCATATTGAGCGAGAGCAGCGATCATGACCTCATCCGGGGCAGCACACCGCCAGATCATCCCCTCGCCCTGGGAGAGCCAATCCTGGGCCAACCCATACCCCCACATCGCAACCTTTGCCTCTTTCCCTACAGGCATGCCTGTCATAATGCATCCACTCGTGCTTCCGGGTTGAAGGGTATGGACTTTATCCTCATGGACCAGTTTCTTGCAGATTTCCAGGGCGGCATCCGGGACTCCCTTATCATCATAATAGATCACTTTCAAAGGCCGACCGATCATCCCGCCTTCTTCATTGAAAATGTTGGCCATCATTTGGATGGCATCCAAAAAGGGTTTTCCATAGGCCGCGGCATCGCCAGAGATGGCAGTCGATACTCCAAATTTGATGGGTTCGGCTGCCCCTACAGGTCCCCAGATGAAGAAGATTATAGAGACGATTAGGAGAGTAGCCATGATTCCCTTCCGGAGAATTCTTAGCAGTACCATGTTATTCCCTCCTTCAATGATCACGCGGTTTCTTTCCATTTTCACACTACACGAATACTTTAAAACGCCCCTTTTCCTCACTGGCTAAATATTTTGTATTCCACACTACGGTTCAGCGTTTGGATAAATTCTAAGAGGTTGATTTAAAATGTCCCGATCGCGCTGCGATAGCGAGAATACTGGTAGAGCCTACCGGCAGCATTAGCCGCGCGCTCGGGGGTTCGGAATTGGGGCAAAGAAAAATCCGGCTGGGCTTCTTTCTCCCCTTTCACCAAGTTGCTTCCCACCGCTAAAATAGGTTTTTTGTGTAGCTCGATCAGCTCGCGTAGCCGCTGGTTAATCTGCATCCTGGCGGTAGAAATTTTGCTCGAAATTTTTTCCAGATTTTCCGCAGGAATGAAACCTTCCGTCTTTTTTTTAACGTCCGAGAGGATCCCCGTGAGAGGGCTGGTATCTCCGCTCAGGGAGATCACAGCGTCCACCTTTTCCCAGGAGATGAGGATCTCCAGGCAACTCAGGTAGGCCTCCATGCTGATCGAGGCCACCATATCTACAGGATTCCCTTTACTCCAATAGGAGGGAAGAATTTTATCCAGAGCACGGATGAGGGCATCCTCCAGGGGTGGCACCTCCAGGCCCATCTCCACGCAGGCGTCGGCAGCAATCACCCCCCATCCTCCTCCCCGGGTAAGAATTCCCACCCGGTTCCCCCGGGGTAAAGGGAGAAAAGAAAATGCTGCGGCCAACTCTAACATCTCTTCGGTCGTGGAGGCCCAAAGGATGCCGGCTTGCCGGAAGGCCGCCTCATATAACTCACTCACGCCGGCCATCGCGCCACTGTGGGACTTGGCTGCCCGGGCCCCGGCGAGAGTTTTTCCCCCTTTGAAAGCAATGATCGGTTTGAAAGGGGTGATCCCCTTAACAATTTCCAAAAATCTTCTTCCGTCATCCAGGCCTTCGATGTACGTCAGGATGACTTTGGTCTCCGGGTCTTTTCCCAAGAAAGATAAGTAATCTTCCGACCGCAGGTCTCCTTCGTTTCCGCTGCTCACGTATTTGCTGAATCCGACGGCGAATTTTTCTCCCCAGGCCAGCATCTGCGTCCCGATGTTTCCACTTTGGGAGACCAGGGACACCCTTCCCTTTCTCGGCCTCACCGGAGGCATCAGGGCCGACAGGTTGGCTGAAGCGCTGAAGATCCCCATGGTGTTCGGCCCCACCAATCGCATTCCAGATCCCCGGGCCAATTCGATCAGTTCTTTTTCCAGCCGGGCTCCTTCTTCCCCTGTCTCACTGAAATCAGAGGTGATGACAATGGCCATGTGGATCCCTTTGCGAATACTGTCCAGAACAGCTTCCATGGCCAGATGAGCCGGAATGGCGATGATCGCTAAATCAACTGGATCGGGGATCTGGCTAACTTTGGCATACGCCTTATGCCCGAAAATCGCCTCTTCTCTTATGTTCACCGGATAAACCCGGCCCTGATACCCACCCAGCAGAATGTTAAGGAAAACAATAGCGCCCCATTTCCCGATGTTGTTCGAAGCTCCGATGAGGGCGATGGATTTAGGGTTAAAGAGGAGGCCAAAATCAGGTGGCGGAGTTTTTTCCATTTTTACCTCTCTTTTAAGAAGACGTTATCGATTTCATTGAGGCCCCTACCTCTTTTCTTGCGGTCTATATTTGATCAAGATCAAGTGAATTGTCAAGTATTTGCGCTAAAATTTTGGAAAAAGGAAATATATTCATCGAGAAAAACATGGGCATGCGGCCTTGCAGGATCGGCGATCATTTATTTTCTTTTAAGGTTTGAATGAGATCTTCCAGTTGGGCCTGAGGGATGCAAACGACCGCGCCTCCTTGTCGAATCTCCACCCGGGGACCCTCTTCGGTTTCAACCCGGTGAACCTCCACTCTCCCCTTCGCGGGGCCATTCTCTTGGGGAGGTGCGAACTCCTGGTAAGAGGGAGGAATGTACCCCGGGTTAATCCAGTCCAGAGGGTTGAATTCGGCGAATTGGATGAGCGTTCCGAAGGCGTCCCTGGGATGGATGAATAACTCCTTCCACCCAGGAAGGGCCTCGGAATATCCGAAGGTGGGGATTCGGCGCTCTTCCAGGGTCTGGCGGGCTTCCTGGATGTCGTTCACCTGGACGGTGATATGGTGAGGCCCCTCCCCTCGGGTCTCCAGGAATCGATGTAAAAATCCATTTTTTTCCAGCGGATCGATCAGTTCCAGCAGGCAAGAAGTCCCGAGTTCTATGGTGGTCCAACGATATTTCTGTTGGCTCATAGGCATGGAAAAGAGCTCCTGTCCACCAAGACCATCCAGAAAGAAAGCCTTGGCCTTCTGCAGATCGCGAACGGCGATAGAGATGTGGTCAATGCGTCGAATCATTTACTCCTCCTGGGTCATTGGCCTCGGGGTCCGTCTGGCCTGGGATCTCGAGGCCTAAAATTACTCCCTTTTTTGCCGACCGGGGGGAAACCCGTCACGGGTAAAATAACCGATTCTCCAAGCGGAATCAAGATCAGAATAAATTACCTGTCAGCGGGTATCGATCTCAGAAGATATGTTCCGCTTATGACCTGAACGTCTTTTTTATTGACGGGGCGAAGAAAACATTATATATATTAGTAAGTAATCACTTATTTTTTTACCAAAGCGAAAGGGGAAGAGGATGAAAAGACGATTGTCCGCGGGGGGTCGCCGGGAACAAATTCTCCGAGGGGCCATGCGAATTTTTGCCCAGAAAGGCTTCCGCGGAACCACCACCCGGGAGATTGCCCAGCGCCTGAAAATCAGCGAGGCGCTCATGTTCAAATACTTTCCCAGCAAGGAAGCTCTCTACCGGGCGATTATTAAAAAGAGGGTGGATGGTTCAGAGGAGATGTTTTTTCCCAAAGAGGCTATTCAGGCCAAGGATGACCGGCACGTATTCCAGGCTGTCGCCTTCTATTTGATCAAGAAGAACACAGAAGATCCCAACTTTTTGCGACTCATTCTTTTCAGCGCGCTGGAGCGCCATGACCTTTCCAAGATCTTTTTTGAAAATCACGCCATCGAAAAAACCAAGCTCCTCTCCGGATATATTCGCCAGCGGATCAAAGAAAAGGCCTTCAAAAAGGTCCCTCCCCTTTTAGCGGCCCGCGCTTTCATCGGAGCGAGCCTTTATTACGTTCAAGCCCAAGAAATATACGGGATGAAACATTTATTCCGCTTCTCCCAGAAGAAAGTTGTGGACACATTCGTGGATACATTTTTGGACGGATTGAAGGAAAGCCAGCCGCAGAAATGAACCAGGAGAAAGAAAACCCGCCGAATAAAGCCCGAAAAAAGACCTTTTTGCTAGTATTGGCGCTGGCCGCTCTGGGGGTGGGAATCTATTTTGGCCTGCAGTGGGTGATTTTTCGCTGGCATTATGTTTCCACCGATGATGCGCAAGTGAAGGCGAATTTGAACAATCTCAGCGCCAAGGTTCCGGGAAAGATTGCCAAGCTCCTGGTTGAGGAAGGGGATTCGGTGCAGCAGGGGCAGGTTCTCGTGGAGCTGGAAAAAGAGGATTACGCCGCCGCCCGGGACCAAGCTCGTGCCACCCTGGAAACCGCCAAACATGAACTGGCCAAAGCCATAACCCAGCTTTCCTTAACCAAAGACCGGGTCTTTGGGGGAATCGGAGTGGCCCAGGCTTCTTTGGGGGAAGCCAGAGAGGGCCTTAAATTCGCCGAGGACGACGCCGTCCTGCAAACGGATCGGGTGAATAAAGAAATCGAGCGAGCCCGCGCCAGTTACCAGGCGGCCCGGGCCAAAGTATCGGAGGCCAAAGCCACGATGGACAACGCCCAAAAGGAATTCACCCGGCTTGAGGAACTTTTCCACCAAAAATACGTAGCGGAAACCGCCCGGGATGCCGCGGAAACAGCCTGGCAGGTGGCTGAAAGCAAGTACCACTCGGCCCTGGAGAATGAACGCGAAGCCCTCTCCCAGCTTCAATTAGCCGAAGCCAACCAGCGTTCAATCACCTTGAAGAAACAGAATATCCGCATTTCCGAACAGACCTTACGTAAATCCCAACACAATCTGAACCTGGCGGAAGAAGAAAAAAAGCAGATCATCCTGCAAGAAAAAAATATTGAGCTTCTTAAGGCCAAAGTTCAGGAAGCGGAAGCGGCTTTCCAGCTGGCCGAGATTCGTTTTCAGGAGACCACGATTCGCAGCCCCATCCGCGGGGTGATTTCCAAGCGGATGGCGGATCAAGGGCAAATGGTCCAGCCCGGCCAGCCGATTTTCGTAGTGAATGATCCGGGAGATAAATGGATCGTGGCGAACGTGGAAGAGACAAAGGTCCGCAGGGTTCGCCCGGCAGCGAAAGTAAAAATTGAAGTCGATGCTTTTCCAGGTCAGACTTTTGAAGGGCGGGTGGAATTTATCGGGTCGGCTGCCTCGTCGGAATTTGCCCTGCTTCCAGCCGAAAATCCATCGGGTAATTTCATCAAAATCGCCCACCGGCTGCCGGTACGAATTTCTGTAAAAGACCCGAAAAGCCTGCTCAAACCGGGGATGATGGTGGTTGTGGCCATCGAAGCCAAGTAAGAATGTTGCGAGTTGTGAGTTTCGATTTGCAAGTTTTCAGTTTCCCAATTAATATTTTCAAACTCGCAACCCGAAATTTTACACGAATCTTCATGACAGGATCGGCATTTACGAACCAAGGAAATTTTTCCCCCTCACCCTTCCCCTGTGGAGTTTTGAATCTTACTCCACAGGGCGGGGTAAGGGGGTATTTTCTATGAAAATTTAGAGAGGGCCAAGTTGAACAGATTCTCCTCCCAAGGCAAAGATCATAAATGGGGCGTCCTCGCGGTCATCATCTTTGGTAGCTTCATGGCGATCCTGGATAATAATATCGTTAACGTCGCCTTGCCCTATATGATGGCTGCCTTCGGAGGCACGGTCGATCAAATTGAATGGGTGGTCACCGCTTACATGATCGCCTTCGCCATTTCCATGCCAATGACCAGCTGGCTGCGGGAAGTTTTTGGCCTGAAAAAAGTCTTTATCATCAGTATGGTACTCTTCGGCTTTGGGTCGGCTCTTTGCGGCATGGCCTGGGATAAAGACTCTCTGATCGTTTTTCGGATCATCCAGGCTTTCGGGGGAGGGGCGTTGTTGCCTACGGGTTTGACTTTTGTTTCGGAAACTTTCCCCGCCGAGGAACGGGGGTTGGCCATGGGGATTTGGTCTATCGGGGCCATGGTCGCTCCGTCGATCGGACCCTTCGTGGGCGGCTATCTGGTAGATGAAGTCAGCTGGCGGGCTATTTTCTACATCAACCTGCCGGTGGGAGTCGTCGCCACTCTGGCAGCGTTCTTCGTTCTCCCCCCCGCCAGGGTACTTGGCCCAGCACGGAGGTTTGACCTCATTGGTTTCCTCAGCTTCTCCATATTCCTCGCCTTCCTCCTCATCGCTTTGGCCCAGGGCCAGCGGGAGGGGTGGGATTCCGACTACATCATCTCCTGCTTCAGCTTCAGCCTCTTGGGGCTGGTTGCCTTCACCGCCTCTGCCTTCCGGGTGAAGAATCCGCTCATTGACGTGCGTGTTTTCGCCAATCAAATTTTCTTGATGGCCAACATCGTCAACTTTGTCCGGGCGATGGCTATCTTTGGCTCCTTGTTTCTTCTGCCTCTTTTTCTGCAAAATGTTCTGGACTATAAGGCCTTGCGTACGGGTATCGTCTTGGCGCCTATGGCCATAAGTGTTGGTATCGTCTCGCCTTTCTCAGGACTTATTTCGGACCGGATCGGGCCAAGGATCCCTATTTTCCTGGGAACAGTTCTGGTGACTCTCTCCCTCTATCTTTACAAGGACCTTTCCCTCGACTCGGATTATTGGTTTCTATTCTGGCCGCAAATAATCCGGGGAGCGGGGTTCGGATTGATCAATGCTCCCCTCATAAGTGTGGCCCTCAATTCCGTCCGCCGGGAGCAGGGCGCTGTCGCCTCGAGTCTCCTGATGGTTATCATCCACGTCGGGGGTGCCTTCGGAGTTGCGTTACTGGGGGCCATATTGGAACGCCGGCAGTTCTTCCATTATGCCCATTATCTGCAACAGATCAATCATGCCTTTTCTCCCCCTGTATATCGGGCGCAATTGGCCATGCAGGACCTACTACTTAAGTCCGGGCAGGCACCGGCCGAAGTCTTAGGTAAAGGAAAGACCTTATTGGCCTTGTGGGTTCAACGCCAGGCCGCGGTGGGTTCGTTTGCGGATGCCTTTGTTTTCACGGGGTTGGTCATGGCGATCGGCATTATTCCGGCCTTGCTGATCCGTAACACGCGCTTTCCTGGGCAGATTAAGTCAGTCGGTGTATCAGATTGAAGGTTCCATGGGATCGAAAATAAATTTGAAACCGAAGTGGAATGCAAATAAAACTTTCAAGGAAAGGGGACTAGGCGAATGATAGATCTATGGAGAAAGGGGGTTTTATTCTATTGTCTGAGCCTGTTGATCTTTTTTCTGGCCTATTCAGCTTGGGCTGAAGAGGAACTACCTCCACCGGGAAAACCACTGACCCTGGACCAGTGTACGGCCCTCGCCCTCAAATACCATCCTTCTTTGCAGGCCAGCCAGGCCACAGTAGAGGCATCCAAAGCAAGGGTGGAGCAGGCATTGGCCAACTATTATCCACAGGTGAATGCAGCCGGCACCTATAGCAACGCAACTGCCAACTTTATCTTCCTGGGGGGGACCAATTTTTCTGGAGGCAGAAGTGAAACATGGACCTTTTATAAAGTTTACACTGCGGGCCTCTCCCTCAACCAGAATATTTACGACTTTGGCCGGACTTCCAACAGCGTAAAAATCAACCGGGAAAACACGAGGGCCAGCGAGCAGGATTTGGTCACCACAAAGCAGACCGTAGTCCTGAATGTCAAACAGGCTTACTACGGCGTCCTCCAGACTCTGCGCCTCATTCAGGTCGCTGAGGATACAGTCAAACAAATGCAAGACCATTTGGCCCAGGCCCGGGGATTTTACCAGGCAGGAACCCACCCGAAGATCGACGTGACCAAGGCTGAGGTGGACCTGGCCAATGCTCAGCTGGCCCTGATTCAAACCAGGAATAATTACCAGGTAGCCCAGGCCACCCTGAACAACGCTCTGGGTCTGCGTCAGGATCTGACCTTTCCTATCGAAGATATCCTGGGATTCAAACAGATGGCGGTAACATTGGAGGGGATCCTTAAAACTGCCTACGAACAGCGCCCCGAGATTTTAAAATTGAAAGCCCAAGAACGCGCCCAGGAAGCCACGATTAAGCTCGCCCAGGCCAGCTACTATCCAGCCCTCTCCGGCGTGGCGAACTACCAATACCGTGGCACTGGGCCCGCCCCATTGTACTGGGATTTTTCCTTCGGAGCGACTCTGAGTGTTCCCATCTTCAGTGGCTTTTTATCGCCCAATCAAGTTTCTGAGGCCCGGGCCAACCTGATGAACCTCCAGGCCCAGGAGGAAGCCACGCGGCAGAATATCCGTCTGGAAGCGGACCAGGCTTATCTCAGCCTAAAACTTGCCAACGAGCAGGTCGGGGTAACGGAAAAATCAGTGGGCCAGGCCAAGGAGAACTTTGAACTGGCTACCGGCCGCTACCAGGTGGGCGTGGGTTCACCTTTAGAGGTGACCGATGCGGAAGTCTTGCTGGCCAATGCCAGGGCTAACTATATCACGGCCCTTTATAATAACAAGGTTTCGGAAGCCAAGATCGAAAAGGCCATGGGCGTAGTAAAATAAAATCGTTCGGGAGTAAAAAAGTTCGGAGGAAAATAAGAAGAAATGAAATTCGGCGGTTCTTTTTGGCCATCGCCGCTCTGAGTGCATTTCGTGCTGCCCAGGTCATTTCCGCCAAGAAAATTAAGGAAGAAAAAGCGTGAAGAGAAAACCTATTCTTTGGATCATTCTTGTCATTCTAATTGTAGCGGCCGGCCTCGGCTACGCCTATTTCTTCAAAAACAGGGAAACTGTGGTAGGATACCGTACCGCCCGGCTGGAACGGGGCGGTATCTCGGCTTATGTAACGGCCAATGGTACGGTCAACGCCGTGATCACTGTACTCGTCGGCTCCCAGGTTTCGGGTACGATCCAGAAGCTCTATGCTGATTATAATACCCAGGTAAAGACGGGGCAGCTCGTTGCCCAGATCGACCCGGCCATCTTCCAGGCCCAGGTCTCCCAGGCCAAGGCCTCACTAGAGAATGCCCGGGCCACCTACCTCACCGCCCAGGCGGATATTACCACGGCCCGCTCGAATGTGGAGGCCGGCAAAGCCAATGTCCTCAAAGCGAAGGTTTCGGTGGAAGACACCAATCGCAGCCTGAAGCGGTCTCTCGAACTTTTTCAGAAGAACCTGATTGCTGCCAGCGACCGGGATACGGCGCAGACGAACTACGATTCCGCCGTGGCCCAGCTCGAAGCCGCCCAGGCCCAGGAGAAAGCCAACGAAGCCCAAGTGGAATCGGCCATTGCCAAGCTGGAAGCGGCCCGCGCCGGGGTCAAGCAGAACGAGGCTGCGCTGGAGCTGGCCCAGGTGAACCTGGACCACTGTCGCATCACGGCGCCCGTTACCGGGACCGTCATCTCCCGGAACGTAGACGTGGGGCAGACAGTCGCGGCCAGCCTGCAGGCCCCGACCATCTTTACGATTGCTCAGGACTTGACCGAAATGCAGGTCGATACCAATGTCAGCGAGGCCGATGTGGGCCGGGTAGCCGTCGGCCAGGACGCCACCTTCACCGTCGATGCTTTTCCCCAGACCACCTTTCGGGGGAAGGTTACGGAGATCCGCAATGCCCCGATAACCATCCAAAACGTGGTCACCTATGACGTAGTCATTCAGGTGAAGAATCCCGACTTGAAACTGCGGCCGGGGATGACCGCGAATGCCTCGATTCTGGTGGCTCATAAGGATAATATCCTCAAGATTCCCAATGCTGCCTTGCGCTTCCGGCCGGATTTCGCCAAAAGGGAAGCCGGCACCCAAAAGGGGACGCAAGCAGCCGCGAGCGTGGCCCCTCCCCCCCCATCCCTTCTGAGCCTGGAGCGACTGAAAGGTGAATTGAATCTTTCACCCCCTCAACAGACTGCCATCTCCCATATCCTCGCGGATACACAGAAGGAGATGCAGGGAGCCCAGAAGGCGAGCCCGGAGACCGCTCTGACCAAAGCCAGACAACTTTCCGCTTTTACGCGCTCCAAGATTAGCTCCGTGCTCACTGAAGAGCAGCGGAAAAAATTTGACCAAATGCCGGAACAGACCGGAACCCAGACCATTCTCCCTAAATTTAAGATCTGGGTCCCGGTGCCGCAGAAAAGGCCGATGCCGGTAGAAATCACGACCGGCATATCGGACGGGTCCTACACGGAAATTTTATCAGACTCCTTGCAGGAGGGACAGGAAGTGATCTTGGAGGCCATGGGAACCAGCAACAAAGGGGGGGCCACTTCTGCTTCGCAGACGCTACCTGCTTTCAAAGGAGGACGGTAAATAGCAGAATCTAGGAGCCAGAATTCAGAAAACAGAATGAAAAGGATACCTGCAAAAACTTTCCAGGATTTAATCGTTTGGCAAAAGGCACATCAGTTTGTTTTGTCCACTTACCATTTCACTGACACATTTCCAAAACGAGAGATCTATGGGCTTACTTCCCAGCTCAGGCGGGCTGCTTTGTCTATTCCCGCCAATATCGCAGAAGGGTTTAAAAAGAAGACCATGATGGATAAAGTTCGATTTATGAACATTGCCCAGGGATCTATTGAAGAATGTCGCTATTATCTAATCTTGGCTGAAGATCTGGGTTATGGTAACAGCCAGGAATCAGCTCTTCAGCTGGAAGAGGTTAGCAAATTATTGCAAGCATATAGTTACTCCATTCTGAATTCTGGCTCCTGACTTCTGAGTTCTATTTTATGCCTGAATTAATCCGCGTTGAGCATTTGGTTAAGACATATTATCTGGGAGAAATGCAGGTCCCGGCCTTGAAGGGGGTGGATCTGACCATTCAAACCGGCGAGTTCGTGGCCATCATGGGGGCTTCTGGGTCGGGGAAGTCCACCTTCATGAACATCCTGGGCTGTCTGGACCGCCCAACGCAGGGCCATTACTACGTCGAAGGTGTGGATATCTCCGGCCTCAGCAAGGACCAGCTTGCCCAGATCCGCAATAAGAAGATTGGCTTTGTATTCCAGAGCTTTAATCTTTTAAGCCGGACTTCCGCTCTGGAAAATGTAGAACTTCCTCTGTTTTACAACGGCTCTTCGGCCCGGGAACGGCGGCAACGGGCCCTGGATGCTCTGGCCAACGTGGGGCTCCAGGGACGGGAACATCATTTCCCCAGCCAGCTCTCCGGCGGGCAACAGCAAAGGGTGGCCATCGCCCGCTCTCTGGTGAACCGGCCGTCGCTGATCCTGGCCGATGAGCCCACGGGTAACCTGGACACCCGGACGAGCCTGGAGATCATGGGTATCTTTCAGAAACTCAACAAGGGGGCGCAGATTACTATCATCCTGGTTACCCATGAGCCGGACATCGCCAAATATGCGGAGCGCCATGTAGCCTTCCGGGACGGGAAGATCATCCAGGACACCCGGATCAAGCCCTTCCAAGCGGCGGAGGACCTAGCCCGGATGCCCGCCACGGAAGATGAGGCCCATCCATGAATCTTCCCATGACCTTCCGCATTGCTTACAAGGCCCTGGGGCGCAACAAGATGCGCTCCGGGCTCACCATGCTGGGCATCATCATCGGCGTGGGAGCGGTCATTGCCATGATCGCCATCGGCTCCGGGGCCAAGGCCCGCATCCAGGAGCAGATCGCCTCCATGGGGTCCAACCTTCTCATTGTTCTCTCGGGGAGTGCCACCAGTGGGGGAATGCGTTTCGGCTCGGGTTCGGTTCCCACTCTCACTGTGGAAGATTCCAAAGCTATCGCTGCCGAGTGCTCGGCAGTAAAGTACAGCGCCCCCGTTCTCCAGGGGGTCACCCAGGTGGTCAACGGCAACCAGAACTGGTCCACCGTTACCTTTGCCAGCACACCCGAGGCGCTGCTCATCCGGGACTGGCCGGTGGTCAGGGGCAGAACAGTGATTCAGTCTGACGTGGAAGGAGCAGCCAAAGTCTGCCTCCTGGGACAGACTGTGGTGGAGAACCTTTTCGGCGATGTCGACCCCGTGGGCCAGGTCGTGCGCATCAAGCAATTCCCTTTCACGGTGATCGGCGTGCTCTCCGTGAAAGGCCAAACCACGTGGGGTCAGGACCAGGATGATGTGGTTTACGTTCCCCTCACTACAGGACAAAGACTCCTTTTCGGACAGCAATTCCCAGGAATGGTGCGCGCCATCAGCGTCCAGGCTACAGGCCCTGATGTTATGAATTTGGCCGAGGAGCAGATCATCCAGCTTCTCCGCCAGCGCCACCGCATCCGGGCCAACCAGGAGAATGATTTCTCGGTCCGGAACCTAACCGAAGCTATGTCTGCGGCTGAGGAATCTGCCAGGGTGATGTCTCTTCTCCTGGGAGCTATTGCCTCCATTTCCTTGCTGGTTGGAGGGATTGGCATCATGAATATCATGCTTGTGTCCGTGACCGAGCGCACCCGGGAGATCGGCATCCGCATGGCCGTGGGCGCGCGCGGACGGGACATCCTTTACCAATTCCTCATCGAAGCCCTGGTCCTGAGCCTGATTGGCGGGGTGATCGGCATCTTCCTGGGGGTGGGCGCTTCCCAGCTCATCGCCCGAGTTTTCAAATGGCCAACCCTCATCTCCTTCCATGCTTTGCTTCTCTCCTTCTCCTTTGCGGGCGGCGTAGGCGTCTTCTTCGGCTTCTACCCGGCGCGCAAGGCCGCCAATTTAGACCCGATTGAAGCTCTGCGCTACGAATGAATCGCGTCTATTGCAATGGGGCGAAAAGAAATATTCTCCAAAAGTCCATCGCGAAGACTTGCCAAGTGCTCTCATCCTCTTCCAAGTTTCTGTTTTAAACCTCCGCCCAATCAATGAGCCAATGATTCTAGGACGACATGGCAGAGCAAAGGTGGCTCAGGTTCTCATGCCAGCTCTGGCGTAGCTTTTTCATCTGGGTCATGGTCTCCTGCTGCCTTTGCAGCAGCCGCTAATTTTCCCTCAGTCCCTTCATAGCAAGGAAACGGGGGTGAGTGGCAAATATTTTGGTGCGCTTTGATTAGGCCGATTTAGATTTATTTCTCCAAGTCGATAAGTCAGATAAACGCCGACAACAATTTTCTTAAATGGTTTCATGAGCTTGGTGGCCAATCTGGCTAACATTGGGTCCGGCTTTCTCAAGATCGCCGAGATTCATTACGACCTCTGAATATTCCATATCAATTAAGCTCCCAAATATTTTGCCTAACAAATTTCTAAAGCTCCCCAATCATCTAACCGATAAGAAGATCAAAGGCTGAAACAATCTATGGTCAAAAAGTGAGGTGAATACAAAAAGGACCATGTAAAGGCCTTGAGTAAGGCCGATCAATTCGGCAAAAAACATTTGGCAAGAATTGCCAAAAAAAACCCTAGAAGAGGAGAAAAATCATGGCACTTAACGACATTTCTTTGACCGCAGGAATGCGGTCCAACCTTCTGAGCCTTCAGAATACCGTTGACCTTTTGAACAGAACGCAGACTCGTTTGTCCTCAGGTAAAAAGGTCAATACTCCGATTGACAATCCGTTAAACTATTTTGTGGCCAAAAGCCTTAACGACCGTGCTTCTGACATCTCCACGGCAAAAGACAGCATGAGCGAAGGAATTCAGACCATCACAGCGGCGAATAACGGTATCACGGCAATTAATGCCTTGGTCTCGGCCGCGAAGGGAATCGCGACTTCAGCCTTATCTGCCTCCGCCGCAGATATTGCTGCTCTTGTAAGCCAGTATAACGGCGTATTGGGCCAGATCGATAAAGCCGCAAACAATTCCTTCTACAAAGGCACAAACTTACTGAACAGTGCCTCCCATACCCTTACTGTCAATCTGGGCGACAGCAGCACCTTAACTGTGACTGGGTATGATACTACCTATGCAGGTATGTCAATTTCACAGGCTGGATCTTCGGGTAAAGACTGGGCGGCATCAGGGAGTACTGGCACAGATAACATCAATGCCTCCGTTGCTCAGCTTGACACCGCCATTGGTACTTTAAGAGTAGACTCGCAAGGTCTCTCTTCGAATTCGAACATCGTCACCATCCGCCAGGACTTCGCAAACAACATGATCGCTACGCTCACCAAGGGTGCTGACAATCTCACCCTGGCGGACATGAACGAGGAAGGGGCAAATATGCTCATGCTCCAGACTCGCCAGGCACTGGGCATCTCCGCATTGGGCCTATCAGCTCAGGCAGCCCAGTCCGTCCTGAAGTTGTTCTAAGCAGCAGCTGAGCAAAGAGGGGAGACTGATTCTCCCCTCAATGTTCCTCAGGTGCTGAAACCATGCCAATCACGGAAATAGGGAGCAATCAGGCTCTCTTACAATTAAACAATACTACGAATACGCTTGACCTGACCGGTAAGTTGGGAAAGAATAAGAGGATAAGCTCTCTCAAAGAGGGTTCTTCAGGATCGGTACAGGTAAGCCAGAGTCGGTCTGCATTCGATGATCTTCAGGCTTTCAATGCCACTCTCAACTCGCTGGCAACGAGCATAAAAGTCGCCGACAGCACCATGGGAAAGATTAAAATCCTTATTGATCAGATGATAGAACAATTGGGAAGAATACTTAAAAATTACCCGCCTTTTCCTCCAGGAAGCGAAGAAAGAGTTAAATTCTTACGAGCCTTTGCGGCTCTCCGCAAGCAGATCGATCAATTAAGCTTCTCACCCAAGGACGAGGGCGCCTTGAAGATCACGGCTGATCCCGCGGTGGTTCCTCAAGCGGGTGATCGGAATGTTGTAATTGGCGGTAGTGGACCCCCCGTGACAATTCACAGCCAACAAGTCCACACAGGGCCTACGGGACTCAACATTCCTGAACTGCCAGAAAGTGCTACAGATAAGGAAATTTCTGTTGCCATAAAAAATCTGGATGATGCCAGCAAGACGCTCGGTCAAAGGCAATCTGGACTGGCCACAGATGCCCTAAGCATCCAACAATTTCTGGAGTCTAATCCCAAAATTAATAAAGTTGCTGGACACTATGTTGAAGAGCCCGAGTCGCCCGACATGCCAAAAATTACTGCAGAAAATAAAGGTTCAGAGTCCAACCAAACACTGACGATTGAATCGATCAACAGCTTGACCAAAGATCAATCCAAGTTATCGGAATTATTAAAATAGCGATGGGTCTGAAAATCACTTTAAAACCCCATGAAAGGATGATCCTCGGCGGCGCCGTCATCACCAATGGGAACAGCAGAAGTGAATTGATTATCGAAAATAATGTCCCCATTCTGCGGCAAAAGGATATACTGAGCGAAAAGGAGGCCAATTCTCCCTGCCGTCGAATTTATTTTGTCATCCAACTCATGTATGTGGATGAAGAAAACCTTGTAACTCATCACAACACCTATTGGAAATTAGTTCAAGGTCTTGTGGCAGCTGCTCCCAGTACATTAGGTTTGATTGACCAAATCAGCATGCATATCCTGGCCAGCAGGTATTACCAAGCATTGAAACTTGCTCGAAAATTAATAGATTACGAACAGGAGATTACCAAGAATGTACGTGAATCAACTAAGAACCTACGAAACCGTTAGCAAGGCCACCATGTCCGGCCGGCAAGTGGAGGCAGCAGTTCTTACTAAGGCGGCTCTCAAGCTCAGGAATTGTCAGGAAAACTGGGAGGCTGAAGATCGAAGTACTAAATTGGATCACGCTTTAAAATTCAACCAACTGATCTGGAGTATATTTCAAGCGGAGCTGGTTAGACCAGATAATCCTCTACCCAAAAAGTTGCGTCAAGATATACTTAGCTTAAGCGTTTTTATTGACAAACGCATTTTTGAAACCATGGCTTATCCCACCCCTGAAAAGCTCACTGCCATTATCAATATTAACCTCAATCTTGCCGCCGGTCTGAATGGCTCGCCATCTTAGGCATTTCATCCTGCTTACACTTGGGCAGGAAATGATATTTCCCCCTTTTGATCGCCTTCATCACGAAACTCTGCAATTTTCATGCATTCTTCATGAAGGGTGAGGATGGTCTCATTGAAATTCTTACTTTCAATAGCCGCTTCTAGCAGTGAAATAACGTATTCTTTCTTCCCCGCCCTGAAAAGCCTAGCTGCATGATTAAAAAAATATTCGGCAGCATCATTTTTGTTTTTCCATAATTTTTCAATATATTCCAACCCCATTTTTGTCCTGCCATCAATAATATAGGCCACGCCCAGAAGGCCAATTGCAGATAGATGCCCTGGAACCCTTCTCAATAGGCTTTCAAGGGCAGCGATTGCTTTCTGCACATTGCCAGAGCAAAGCTCGCATATGGAGTAGTTATGAACAGCTTCCTTCATCTTTGGATCGAGCTCCATGGCTTTCTTTGACGCCAGGAGCGCATCCTCATATTTCCCGAATTCCACGTAGGCATGTCCCAAGTTCAGGTAAGCCGAGGCGTTGTCCGGCTGAAGAAAAATAATCTTTTTCCATAGCTCTACAGCTTCATCAAACTTCTTTAGCTCCGCTGCTTGAATGGCAAGCTCCCTTAAGGCGTCTGCATTGCGCCCCATTTCATCGAGCTTTCTTTTTCCAAGATTATAATAAGTTTCGCCCTTTAATGAACTTTTCTCTTCATTTAATTTGCCATAGTGATGGATAAAGATGTTTCCCAATTTCTTATTGATCCCTGCTCTGCTTAAAGAAGGTTCAACAAATTCATGAACAGGATTTTCGAACCTAATCCGGCTGTCATTCGGAAACAACCTTACCTTCTGACTGGGAAACCAGCCGATGCCCGCTTCTTCCACTATGTATGCCCCGTCATTCTCCCTCCATCCTTCCACGTTCGGTCGGTCTATGTAATTCTTTGTTATAAAAGAATATGCTGAGGCAGCAGGTTTCCCGTCTTTGACGATCCTGGCCAGCTTATCGTAATCTCTTGAAGATAGAACCTCATCAGCGTCTATAACGAGTATCCATTGCCCTGATGCTTTGGAAATCGAATAATTCCTTGCCTCTGCAAAGCTTTCTGGCCATTCCAATTCGTGGACTTTTGCGCCAAAGGCCTGGGCGATCTCCTTCGTCCTATCCGTTGATCCGGTATCTACGACGATCATCTCATCAACGATTGGCTCAACGCTCCGAAGACATTTGGCCAGGTATTGCTCCTCGTTTCTTACAATCATACATAAGGAGAGCGTACTCTTTCTATTAGTTTTCGTATCAATTTCCTTAATTCCTATTCTGCTCCGCATCTCAATCGCTGCGCTGAGAATGCCATCATCGACCCCAAATACAATCATGGCTTCCTCTATATTTTCCATGGCCACTTGATTTTTTTCTTGTTGTATTAGGATATCAATCAGAAGAAAGGCAATTCTTCTGTTCAATGGGTATAGGCCTTTTGCTTCTTGAAATACCCGCTCAGCCCGGGAAAACTCTCCCGTGGCAGTAATCGCCGAATAATATGCCGTGACAATGTCTGCTATGGTCGGAGAAAGGATAAATCCCTTTTCAAGAAAATTTAATGCTTCTTCTTTTTCCTCTGCGCCCCATTTCAAAACCCCGAGGTTCGTATAGGGCTCACCATAACCCGGATCTGCTTCAATGGCCTTTTTAAAAAAACTTTCAGCCGTACTCTTATCCCCCTTTTTGTAAGCCAGTATTCCCTTAAGATTCAGGGCTAATGGAAAGGTAGGATTTAATAAAAGCGCGCGGGCTGCATACTCCTGAGCTTCCTCATAAAGTTCCATACCCTCTTTGCCGTAACCAATCAGGGCCAGTTTTCTTGTATCATCATTATTTGCGGGCATTTCATTGAGGATATCGAGAGCGTCTTTATATTTTTTGAAATCGATTAGCATTTCTGAAAGCATATAATAAAGCCTTTTATCCTCTGGAAAGAGCTTTATCCCTCCAACGAGCATATTAACTGCCTCACTATTTTGCTCTCTCTGATTTAATTCTTCCGCCTTTTCCATTGCTTTTAAGCCAAGAGCCTTCTTCCCGAGCGAGGATTGCGTATCTAACCCATTCCACTTTTCGTTAAATATTTTTCTATTTGCCAACATGGATGAACTATAATTGATCTTATTCCCTATAAAACTCCTACTGCCATAATGATGGACAAATACATCCGCGGCAATGAGGCTTTTGTAGCCTTCCAATGATGCCCTGAGACAGAAATCGTCATCCTCATAATTTCCCGAGCCAAAGGTTTCGTCGAGTAGACCGATTTTTTCGACTAATTCCCGCCTAAAAAGCATACAGAAACCCCCAAGGCGTCTTGAGGCCACGCGTCGATGCCTGTTCTTTTCCCTGAAGGACTGCGCATAGCTCTCCAATCCCTCAATGGAGCTATAACCGGTATTTTCGACTTTCTGTCGCCCGCTAACGTTATTAGTCATGGGTCCTACGATACCTACATCAACATCGCTGTTGAGACATTCGATTATCCCTGAAAGCCAGTTTTCTGTGACCACGACATCTGGATTCAGGAATACTATAAACTCACCCGAGGACTCACGTATCCCCTGGTTAAGGCACTCGGAAGGATTGAGAGGTTTATTGGTGCGAATAAGCCTATAATTGCTATGCTCGGCGGTGATCTTTTTCAGCCATTTCTGCATGTCTTTAGGTGAATTCGTATTTACAAAAATAATTTCATGCGGTTCAGGAGACCATTTTCTTATAGCTTGAACACATTCCTTTATATTTGTGCCCTCTCCCGTAACAGGAATTATTATGGAAACGTTTCCATTAATTATCGGTTTCTGATATTTTTTCGCCCCCTCCTTCATTTCAAAACGTATAATGGGCTTGGTACAGAGTTCCCTGATACGTTTCTTTGCCACCTCCGCAGCATTTTCCCAAGTAAAGTGAGCTTCTATGAATTCCCTTGCAAGAGATCCCTTAGTCTTCGCCTCATCTGGGTGAGTCGCCACATGTCTCATCAGATCCGCAAGACATTTTCTATCCGGTTCGGCAAGCCACGGGTAATTGACAGTTTCAAGGTTCCCTATTCGTTTTTCTGATAACCTTCTCTCCTGAGCGGGAATCATATAGGAGATATCATTATGGCAGAAGTCGAGAGATGCTCCATAGTTTGTAACAATTACCGGCAAACCACAGGCCATAGCCTCAGCGATCGGCAAACCAAACCCTTCTCCCCTGTAAGGATGCACCAGGCAATCACATGCGGTATACAATCCCGCGAGTTCTTTAGGAGGCAATATCTGCTCAATATACTCTATCTCGGGGTTATTTGGATCTGCTTGAATATTCTTTATCGACTCTTTCGCCGTTTGCCCCTGGTAGAATGATTGCCCTCCCATGTCCTTAATAACCAAACAGACATCGTCACTTGAGATAAATTCTTTCGTATAAACTTCCAATAAGATGTCAATCCCCTTGCGATAGATTGTCCCTCCAACGAAGAGGAATTTGAATTTCTTTTTTGTTTTCAGAGGGAAAGGCGATACATCGGGGTTGAACATCCTAGTATCAACTCCATTCGGAACAACGAAAACCCTTTCCGATGGGACACCGCTTCTCACATAACAATCACGGACATAATTGCTCGGCACCCACATTTCGTCTACGTAGGCTGACATATTCTCAGCCCACTCCCTCGGCAGACTTCCAAACTCCCAGGGCTGAATGATTACCCAGTGTCCTTCAGGCGGGGGTGTGAAATTGGGGGGCCATTGGTGCCGGACATGAACAACAGCAGGTCCGGATAGAGGTTTCTTCGTCCTCTCAGCGATTTTTATGAAACGTGAATCGGCCTCCGGACCAAATTGATCAGCCTCATATGGGATGATTGAAACCTCAAAACCAGCATCAATTAGGCGAAGACATAGTTCTCTATTTATTAAGGCAAGTGAATGATGAACAAATTGAGAACCCTCCCATCTGATTCTTAATTTGTCCTTAACAGAGGATAAATTATTCCATGATTTATTAAAATATTTCTCAAATTGACTGATGCTTTTCACAACCGTTATTTCCTTCCATGGATCTAGGAATACATAGTCAGAAGCATCTTTCCAGTTTTTCAAATCCGATCCTCTTAGAGCATGAAAGACGAATGTAGGCACTCCCGCCATGGCAGAGAATGTTTTCCCCCAAGAGTCGGCGCCTATGAAAAAGTCACTCGCAGCAATCAATTGCATCTGCTCCCGAAATGAATAACTTCTTTTGTCGATTGACTTGCCGAGGCAGGGATACTCTTGAACTTCATCAGGCGTTCCTATAATGATTGGTCGAACGTTCTTCTTCTCAAGGAAGCATAAGAGCCGAACCCAATCACTATGATCTATGAGGTTTCGCTTGCTTCCTACCATTCCCCTGAGACTACCTTTCGGCTGTATGGTGATTTGGACGGGTTGCAATTTTGTTACCTTGAATTCCTCTATCCAAAGAGGGGTACTAACAATTTTATATTCCTTGAAAATATCAAGCTTCTCATTCCATTCCCCATAATCGGCATCTGATGTTGGAGCAGCGCCAAGTCCACGACAATGAGGTGCAATCTTGAATAGTTTTCGCGCCAAAAAATGCCAGATATACTTTGAGGGGAAAGGAATCAGATAAACCTTTTTTAGCCGCGAGAAAACTTCAAAGAAAGCTCTTATCATTTCCACAGAATTGGCTATGCTAACGATGGTTTGCTCTGGTTCCCGATCGTAAAAAGTTGAAAGTAAGAGAAGTGCATCACCCGCCCCACCGAAAAGGGCATGGAAGGGAGGAAAATGTTTTGTTATTTGATGAAAATGAATAATATTCTCTTCATTAACCTCATCGGGCCAAAAGTCCTGGCTTAGATAAACAAATTTCCCCTCCTGTTTCTCAATGAGCGTCTCAAATTCAATTCTTATTAGTTGCTCTTTCCACTTCTTATAAAACAAATTAGCAGCGTAAACGTTATCTGAATCAATTATCTCCTGGGAAGGACTGGATTTTCCCTCATGGTGTATTAAAACGCTTCTGGGTTCGTAGAAAACTCTTTTGCCCTTCTCTCGAACCTTGAAACACAGATCGGTATCCTCAAAATACATACCGTAACTTTCTTCAAACCCACCTAAATCGAGGAAAAGTCCACGCTCAATAAACAGACATGCGCCTGTGACTGCATGAACTTCCTCAGGACTGTTAACTCGCGGGTCGTCCTCTGAGGCGTAACGGAGTCGATGCTCCGGCCAAATAGTATGGGACGGGTTAATTCCCCTCATGAATTCTATGCCGCAATGCTGTATTCTCCTATCAGGATACAGTAGCTTTGATCCAACAACTCCAATTTTGTCATCACTCTTGATTCTTTTGAGTCCCAAACTTAGCCACCCGGGAAGCGGCTCAGTGTCGTTATTCAGGAAGACGAGATATTTTCCTTTTGCAACTCTTGCTCCTTGGTTACATGCTCTTGCGAACTTAAGATTCTCTTTATTTGACAAGATCGAAAGTCTGGGATAAAGATTCACTGCCTGTTCAAGATAATTTTCTGTATCATCTGTTGACCCGTTATTGATAACTATGACCTCACAAATTTCTTCCAATGATGTGTTCTTATACAGAACTTCAAGACAGCGAGCCGTATATTCTTTTTGGTTGAATACAGGGATGATTACTGAGGCTTCTCGATGGTTTTCATTTGAGTGATTCGTCTCCATTACCACCTGTTGCTCGCCCGAGTTGAACGGCAGTTGTGCAACATCGCAAAATTTTTCAGCTTGAGCAGCGGTGCTTTCTTCCCGCTCAAGTTTGCTTAAAGCATCAAGGTTTTCATGAGCATGAAGATTCTGCGGCTCTAAGTCTAAGACCCTTAAGAAAAAAAACTTTGCATCGCGAAATTGTCGTTGAGCAGCACAAATATTGCCCAGCATTAGAAGTGTCTCAATGTCACTAGGTTGCAGCACCAAAACGTGATTATAAACTTTGAGAGCTTCTTCCACATTGCCTACTTCTGCTAAGTAAAAATCAGCAAGGGTCTTAAGAAATTTAATATTGTCAGGCTTAAGAAGGACTGCCTTTTCAAGGCGAGGCAAGGCTTTTTCCATATTCCCCATAATGTAATACAAATTTCCCAGATCGTTATGCGCCTGAGCATATTTCGGATAAACCTCAAGGAATTCTTCGAGTCTTTCGATGGCCTCATCACGATTCCCACTCTGGATGAGAGACTGAACTTCCTGGTAGGCTTCCTCCGGGTCCACTCCCGCTTGTTCACATTCTCGCTCCTTCAGGGCTTCTAGCATTTTCGAGGCAAGCTCGTTGGCCGGGTCAATCTCCAAGACCTTCAGGTAGTGTGCCTTTGCGTTGCTGAACTTCCCCAACTCCACATGGATATTACCCAGGATGAGTAGCGTTTCTACGTCTGTAGGGCTGATGGACAGGATCTTTTCATACAGGTCTGTAGCTTCATCAATTCTTTTCAGCTCGACGTAATAGAAATCAGCGAGGTTTTTCAGGAAGGTCGCATTCCTAGGATTTAAAGAAACAGCCTTTTCATATTGGGATATGGCTTTTTTCTTCTCCCCCTTTTTGTAATAAAGAACCCCAAGGTCATTATGGGCAAGGCCATAATCGGGATGGGATTCCAGAAATCTCTCTAGTGCATAAATAGCCTCTTCATGCTTGTCTGAATCTATCAACGGCTTTATGTTTTTATAATTATCGTCTGCATGAATTTGCTGTTTTATAGTCTTCGATTGATGATACCCTTTTCCCTTGTCCTCTTCGCTCGCCGAGGAAGGTTTTCGTACAACTGCAGGCGTCCGGCTCGACTGTTGGCCGGGATTAGAGGGCTGCGGGTGCGGGCTTGGAATGGATGCCCCCTTGTAAGGCCGATTCGCCAATTCGACCACCAGGCGCGTGACCCGCTCCGTAGCTCGGCCATCATGCCCGAAATTCATGAGTGGCAAAGCCGCATTCTGACGCTGGATGATGGAATGCTGTTTCGCCGGATTAGCAAGCAGATCAAGCACTATTTGTGGCAATAAGGAGAGATCGTCGGCAATCACCATCCCATCTTGTTCTGTATAAAGGCGTAACTCATGAAATGGAATCAGGATGACTGGCCGCTCCAGAATCATTACTTCGGGGACAACAGACGACTCGCTGTTAACGATTACCACATCCGCGGCTCTGATGGCTTGCAGTTTCTGGCTGCGCGAGAGATACAGGCGCGAGATACCTGCTTGCCTTGCCCACTTACCGTACGCCTCGGCGAGCCATTTCTCGTCTTCCACAGCCCGCGGCATCCGTAGATATTCATTGGGGTGTGGGCGGACAATCAATTGCGCCTGATCTCCGAGATTGCGCATTACCTCTGCCAAGGCTTGATGGACGGCCAGCATTTGCCGGGTGAGGGCTGGGCAGAACGCTGTAGACCCTTCTGCATAGGTAGCGCAGAATAGTACGACTGGCCATTCCGGGCGCAATCCCAAATGCCGCCGGGCTTCAGTCTTAGAGAGTCTGGCTTTCCCTAAGTAGAATTCATCCCAAGCTGGAGCGCCGGTCAGGAAGATCCGCTCAGGCGAATTCCCCATTTCCGCCAATCGATCCCGTTGCCCGAAAGCGGCTACAAAGTCTGAGAACAGAGTAGACATTTCGCCTGCTGTTTTGGCCAACGTCTTGCAAATTAGCCCCTGTGCCAATAGTAGAGTGGTTATCTGACACGTCGCCGCATAATTCACGAGGACACGCTCGCAGTGAAGGGCATCGGCACCAAGAACAATCAAGCGTAGATCGTGTTGTTGTGTAAGTCCCTCAAATGTTTCCAGGATAGTAATTTGGTTCGCCAACATTTCCACCATCTTCTGGAAGAAACCCTGACCGGTGACGTTTAGAAAATTCCCCAACGGAGACGCAAACGCCTGGCAGAGGCTGGGCGTGGTCGATCTCTCTTTTAACCCAGCGATAAGTCGATTAACCTGTTGCTGTGCTTTTGTTTGAATTTGGGGCGACATAAATGCTCCCCACTCTCCACAGAGCAACCCCTCCTGGCGCACAGCCTGGGCGAGGGCCGCAGAATTGGTGATCGGGAAAAAACCTTGCCGACCCACTGCCTGCATAATGGGCACATGATGGGCATGGACATCAAAGAAAAGGATGCTCTTCCTCATAAGGCCTTCCCTGTCCGCCGCCTGTTGGAAGCCGCCCAATGAGAATAGAGGCCTGTCGTAATAAACGAAAGCAGTTCGCGCTCCATTGGTTCCCCTAAATTGACCCCCCGATAAGTCAGTAAATCGGCCAGCGTGGGGGAGCGATACCAAGTCTCTCCGATCCGGCTAGCTTCTTCGGTGATTTGAATCATCTCTTGAAAGGTTGCGCCCGGCAAGTACTGGTCTAAGGCAGCCAGGAATATCTCTGGTTCCACCTCGTGAATGGTTCGGCAGTGCAAACAGATGTGGCGTGCAATTGGTACGCCAGCGATAGTCGTTTGGTAACTCTCAAATTCCTTGCCGCATGCCCTACATCGCAGGGAAATGAAAATACCTGTGTCGGCTGGGCGTATGCCACTGATTTCCGGCATTTCGGTTGTCGTTGGGCAATATGGTGTTTTTGTTACTCTGGAAGTTGTCATCGCTGCATCAAGATTGGGGATGCCATTTGTGATAATAAAGTTTGTCTTGCACCGAGGGCAGTAGATAGATGAAGAGTTCCACTCCAAATCATTTTTGCAATCTGGGCAGGCCGCAATTGCGTTAATAAGTTCCATCCTGGAGCCGTAAACAACTGAATCCTTTGAATGCCCTGGTAAAATTGCCGACAAGCAATAGGCAACCGGAAGCTGCGGGACAGGGGTATCTAAGGGATATTCTACGAGGACCTTTGGGGCGTTTTCTGCAGCTTTAAAGATGGGTTTTATCTCGGTTGCCAGGATATGTCTGAGATGATTTTGGGCCTCTAAAGGGGCTATAAGGCTGATGGCCTGATTCATAAAGTCCAACATCGTTTCAAAAATTCCGTTAACGGGGCTAAGGGTCTCAATCTCCATACCGCTCTGCCTGACAAGGTAGGCTAGACCAAATCGTGTGTAGCGGAAAAAATCACTAGGCATTTGATGCTCCACCTGGACAAACGGTACGTAAAGGAATAAATGGCCGCCGGGTTTCAACACCCTTGCAAATTCCCTAAATACTTGATGTGGGTCGGGATAGTGCTCAAGGCTGGTGAAGTTTAAACAGGTGTCGATACTGGCCGGCTTGATTGGCAGTTTCATCGCATCTCCAACCAAGTCAAGACAACTGTAATCCCAGGTAGGATCTCCAGAAACATTATCGATCGCAATATACTGCGCGTGACTAAAAAAGGGCTTGTATCGGCACTGTCCAGCAGATACATCTAAGACAATTGAATGAGGTGAACATCGCTGGGCACACCTGTAAATAAAATTAAATATGTTTTTAGCCTGATTTGTCTCGAGACCGTTGGTCCATCCCATTTCCCTGGTAAATCTAGTTGCCATTTCATCGATAGAAGGTAATGTTCGAGAAATGAAAGTGGGGGACACCTTATTCATGGTTCTCTCCTATTAAGAAATCTTAGATCATTGGAAATCTCCATATGAGTAGATACCAAATAAATAAATCACCCGGCATTGTCCGATTGAAACCAGAGTTCCAGATTCATAAGCTGCCATAAAAACATGATGTGGTTATCTTTGGGCTGCCCAGAGGACCCTATTTGATCATTTTCCTGAATCAGCCTTTCAACTTCCTTCACGTTGTAAATCCCCCGTTCACGAAAAAATTGAGAATGGATCAGATCCTGCAAGGGACTCAGAGCCGCACAGGTCATCTCTTGCTCCTCAAGACCTCAACGGCGGGCATAAATCTCCTTGACAATTTGGCTGTGTTCCCAGATACAATACTTGATCCAGCGCTCTCTTTGATCATGGACTTTTCCCGCAAGCAAAAAGGCCGAGACCATAAAGTAGCCGCGCCAATCCGACGGATCTTCCATGGCCAGGCTTAGTCCTCGGAAAAATTCAGGCACGGCAGCCACCAATCCGTTCTTCTGTACCGCATTGTTCAGGTTCTTGATCACTTCCACGTCATGGCCCTCGGGAATGTGCGGGAGGACGCTGATGCAGACCGCAGCATCAAATCCCGTCGTTCCTCCAGGGGTCCGAAAAGACTCGGGTGAAAGGACGTTTCCTTCCCAGATATGCTCTGGAGGAAGCAACTGCCAGGACTTTCCTCGCCTCCTGGACCATTTCTGACGTCAGATCAAAGCCGAAGACCTCCATATCCAGATTGGCCAGTTCCCGGAGGAAAGACGCAGGACCGCATCCGGCATCCAGTACCCGTTTGGCCCGAGCCTCAAGAAGTAATGTTCGTAGTAAGTCCCGGTGCACCGGGGGATAGGCGGCATTGGGCCCGTAATATTTATCGTAGTAATTTTCACCCCAGGTGGTGTAACAAGCCTTGATCTTCGTTTCGATATCTTCGCTGAATATATCTTTATCTCTTATCTCTTCCGGGCAATCAGCCACATGTGTGATGAAAGTAAGTTGTCGGCCAGGAACTGTTGAAAGTTGCTGCCAACCCGTTCCCATTTTTCGATCAGAACCTCCTTCAGAAACGGCTGACGAGAGATATCTATCTCCCCTGCTATGATCCTCTTCCGAACCAGCTCAGCATCTAGCTTGCCCGGCGTTAAAACCTCCAATGTTTCAAAGCCACAATTGGCCGCTAGAAGGGTCAATGAAGCTGGGTGAAAATAGTTCAAATGCTCGTGATCTATCGTCCCGGAGACCCCCTCCAGCACAACCAAATCAAACCCTTTAACGTTGGGACACGTTACTATCAACAGACCACCCGGCGACAGGATAGAAGCGCAACTAAGCAATAAATCGCGGGGCGAAAAGAGGTGTTCGAGAACCTCAAAGCTGACCACAACATCAACCGAATCTTCTTCAAGGTGCACTTGCTCGATTGATTTTTCCACTACTTCAAGGCCCTTGCGCCGGCACGTCTCCGCAAGATCGCGCGTCGGTTCGACCGCGATAACCCGGCGAAAGATTCTCATTCTATTTACCTCTTCGCAAAAAGTTCCAAAACCCGCACCGACCTCCAGTAATACGTTTGTCGGAATATTGTGACGCAGACAAATCTCGGCCATCCTCTCGGCCCTCGGCCGGAAGATTTTCTCGCGTCGGGCTTCCTCAGAAGCTGGGAAGATATACTGATTCCAGTATGCATAGTTTTTTGATCTTGCATAAAAAGTTTTAAGAATCGCTGGACTCGGCCTAGGATTAACGTACATGCTTTCACAGTCTAAGCAGACTACATAAGTCATTTCATGCTTTTCAAAATAGCGGCGTCTGTGCTCCGAACCACAAGCCGGGCATCGCACCGAGACAAAGTGGTCTCTATGTCGTAGAAGCC